>JAABUK010001727.1_pt1 | contig 41050 bp, 40 predicted proteins | sample 5559141 | NCBI WGS metagenome assembly JAABUK01 (sample SAMN10711869, study PRJNA513367) | rock metagenome | isolation source: Antarctica rocks | place: Antarctica: Victoria Land, Pudding Butte nord | collected 2016-01-03 | reverse complement strand
AATACGCGTAAAGTATTAAAATAAGCTCCCATAGATACACTTGGATTACCCTTTTCAATTTCATAAAGCGTAGACCGGTCAATGCCCGCACGTTCTGCTACTTGTATGGTAGTAAACTTTCTTCTTTTCCGTGCTAGTTTAATATTCTCTCCCACCTTTTCTAAAAGTTGCTGATATTTAGGAAATAATATTTGTTTTTTTCGTTTCAGTTGTTGGTTATTATCAACAAAAGTACCTTATTTGTAGGAAATAAGCAACATTCTAAAATTTAATTATATAATTCACAGGTAACAATGTTATGGTATATAAGTGATCCTTTATAAAACGTCACTTAAATAAACAAGTAAAGTTTTAATTTTTATAATATGAAACAGAATAAATGCATACTAACTGCAATCGCCCTGATAATTTTTACCTGCCAAAGCCAGGCTCAAAAAGATATAGCTAAATTTAAGATTGTAGGATATTATTCGTTGAAATCCGCACTAACCGCAGACTTATCCACCGTTCCCTTTAATAAGCTAACCCATATAAATTTGTTTTTCCTTAATCCGGATACACTTGGAAATTTCAGCCAGGATCTTTCTGCTATTGTACCTTTTATCAAAGCAGCTCATGCAAATAATGTAAAAGTACTTCCTTCAATTGCAGGCGGCGGAAAGCATGAATACTATCACAATCTTTTAAAGGATAACAAGAGAAATAAATTTGTACAGGACTTACTACAGATAGTTCTTACATATGATTTTGATGGAATTGATGTTGATATTGAAGGCAGTGACATAGATGAAAATTATGAAAAACTGGCAATAGAATTAAATAAGTCATTTAAACCGCATAAAAAATTGGTTACTTCAGCAATAGCTATATTTTATAAGGATGTATTAAGCGACAAAGCATTAGCGCAATATGATTTTATGAACATTATGAGTTATGATCATACCGGTCCATGGACACCATCAAAGCCAGGCCCCCACTCCACTTATGATCATGCGGTAGCAGACCTTGATTATTTTTATACGATAAGAAAAATTCCAAAAAATAAAATGGTACTGGGTGTTGGATTTTATGGATACGGCTTCGGACCAACACTTACATCAACTCCTACCAGTATGAATTTCGGAGACATACTGTCGAAATTTCCAGGATCAGAAAACTTGGATCAGCTTAACATGCCCGATAGTTCTATCTTGTATTATAACGGCATCCCTACTATCCGAAAGAAAACTGCGCTTGCAAAACAAATGGCTTCCGGAATAATGATCTGGCAGATACTGGGCGATGCCTCCGGTGAAACATCACTGCTACAAGCAATCAACGATGAAGCATATAAAAAGAAATGATTTTATTGCACTTCAAAAGTATGTTCTGCGAACTCGCCGTTATTAAATGGCTGATGGGTTACAACAATGCAGGTTATTGCAAGCTCTTTCAACAATTGTCTGAGATCATTGATAACATTTATTTTCAAAGCATTGTCCAGTGCAGAAAAGGGTTCGTCCATCAATAATAATTTTGGCCTGGTAGACAACGCTCTTAAGATTGCAAGGCGCTGTTGTTGTCCGCCTGATAATTGCCTGGGTTTATGGTGCAGAAAGGTTTCCATCTTACCTATCTTAAGTAAATGCTTTATGTATTCAGCATCCTGTGTTCCATACAACAAATGTTTTTCAACGGTCATATTTGGAAACAGTGCATAATCCTGGAAAACAAAACCAACATTTCTCTTTTGAGGCTCCAGACAAAATTTTGCTTTGGTATCCAGCCATATATCATTATCAACAATAATATTTCCTTCTTCCGGGCGAATAAGTCCGGCCAGTACTTTAAGAAACGTTGTTTTACCTGCACCGGATAAGCCCAGTACCTGAGTAATGCTATTCAAAGCAAAAGATGTTTTTATGCGGAGCAGGTTAAAGCCATTATAGGTCTTTATCCGTTTTTTAATATCGATATGTATCATTCAAGCGGACTTTTCACCAGTTTCCTGTTTAAGACAAACACTGTTATTACAATAAAAAAAGTAATGCTGAATAAAATTAAAGAGTAATTATTAGCATTGGAATAATCCATCCTTTCAACTGAATCATAAATGGCAATGGAAGCAACTTTGGTAACTCCCGGTATATTTCCACCAATCATCAATACAACGCCAAACTCGCCAAGGGTATGCGCAAACGTTAATACTGAAGCAGTGAGAATGGAAGATTTTATATTAGGAAGAAGAACATGTATAAGCGTTTGCACTCTTGATTTGCCCATTGTATAAGAAGCTTCCGATATTGAATTTGGTAACTGTGCAAATGCAGATTTTACCGGGTTGATCATAAAAGGAAGACTGTATAAAATGGAAGCTAGAATCAAACCGCCAAATGAAAACACCAACTGGATATTAAACGTGTCATGAAGCCACCTGCCCAATGCATTTTGCGGACTAAAAGTTAACAGTAAATAAAATCCTAAAACCGAAGGAGGCAGTACCAGCGGCATTGTAATAATTGCTTCTACAATCAATTTGAACAGGGAGCTCTTAAGTGACAACCAATAGGCTACAGGCAAGCCGATGACCAGCAGGATAAGCGTAGTAATTAATGAAAGCTTCAGGCTAAGCCAGATAGGAGACCAATCCATTTAGTATTAAGTTAAGTATAAATCACCAATGATCTATTATCAGCTTCTTGCCCGCCATAGCTTAGCAAAGGAAGACCCGCAATCAGCGGTCGGGAATCAATGCATAATATATTTCCTCCTGATAGCTGATGGCTGACAGCTGATAGCAAATGCGTCATTTTTAACAATTACAATTAAGAGACCAGGTATCCGAATTGTTTGAATATTTTTTTTGCCTCCGGCGATAAGATATAGTTGTAAAACATTTGGGCTTTTGAGTAATTTCCTTTTTTTGAATAACTCAGAATGATAAAACCCTGCCTGATTTTTTCGTACACACTTTTATCCACACGTTCCCATTTTAATTTTTCCTTTTCAGCATATTCATATATTAAAGCCTCCGTTGTAAACCCGATGTTAACCGTTCCGGTTGTAATGTATGTATTAACCTGCGAAATACTTTCACCATACACCAATTTTGAATTCACCTTGTTCCATAACACATAGTGCCGGAGTGCCTCTTCTGCTGCTTTACCATAAGGTGCCACTGCAGGGTTTGCGATTGCAATTTTTTTTATACCATCCCCTGTTAATAATTTTTGCCAGTTCTTCAGATCAGGATTACCCGTGCTGCAAACTATCAGGCTTCCTGATGCATATTCCTTTGGTTTAGTTATGCTGAAGCCTTCTTTAAACAGCGTATTAGGGAAATCCATATTCGCGGAAAGGAAGATATCGAAAGGTGCTCCGTTTTTGATTTGCGCTGTAAGGTTGCCGGAAGAACCAATAATTGCCTCCGTTTCAATTCCAGTTTTCTTATTAAAATCTGCCTGCAATGCTTTAATTACAAACTGGGCATTAGCAGCTACAGCCAGCCTTAATGGATGCGACTGAGCACATAATGCCATAAAAGTGAACAAGACAATCATCAGGGAAAATAACCTTTTCATAAAGTAATATTTTTCATCTTCAATGGAAGAACAAACAAATTTATTCGTTAAGTTTTAAGAGTAGAACATCAAATATATAGATGTTCGCTTAGAAATAAATTTGGAACGTATACTATTGCCAGTGTATATCAATGGCTATCAGCAGTCAGCTATCAGGAGGAATATTTACCGTATTGATTTCCTGACTGCTGATAGGTGACGGCTGAAAGCTATCACGGTTGACACTACCATGGCCTGAAAAGCAAAGCTTCGTTAAAGTGTAAAAAATACTGATCTTTATGTAAGTTGATTAATGATAATTTTTTGTACAAGGCCGATTGATTAAGGGTTAATCAATGTCGTTGACTTAAGAAGTGAGTAGTGTTCTTTCGTATTTGAATTACAATTTAGTTAAAGGTCTTAGTGTTCTTTGTGGGATTTCCTTTGTGTTCCTTGTGGTTAAAAGACTCTTAGAATCATAGACCCTATTTGAACCACAAGGAACACAAAGGAAATCCCACAAAGAACACAAGGGATACCTGCTACGTACGGAATTCTTAAGCTCAACGACATAGAATGAGTATTATAAAATTTTTTAAGTTGTATAAAGATGGAAGATCCGTCAGAGAAAAAACCAAAAGTGCCGCTTACGGTTGAGGCAGTATTTCATTCAGTGATCAATGCCCGCGCGATTACTGGGCAGAACAGGGGTATGATTATTACTCCGGCCTATGAGCACCTCTTTGGAATTTAAATGCATACCGGTTTTGTTAAACCAGGACGATTCATGAAATTAATTTTTTGTTGTTAGAATTATTCTCTTTTAATGGTACAATAAACCAACCGGATACAGCAGTAATTATTAATAAGGCACCACTCAATATCAGGACAATATTTACGGAATAAAATTCTGTTAACAGTCCAGTCAAAAATAATCCCAGCGAACCTGCAGCAAATCGTATTGCTGGCAGTGCCGCAAACACCTGGCCTGCAAATATTTTTGGTGTTTGTTCCTGAAGAATGGTTTGTTCCAGGGGATTGCCCGCTCCTGCTAAACCCGCTAATGCTAAAGAAGCTACAACAGCATATTGGGATGCCACAACTCCGGAAAGTACAATACCTAAACCAATAATAAACAAGCCACCATAATAAATGAAAGAGTGAGAAAATAAATTGTTAAGTTTTGAAAATGAAAAGGCGCTAAGGGTGGAACTGATGCCAAATGCTGAAATACTTATACCATATAAAGCATTGTTATTAAAACGTTGACTGGCTAAAACCGGTAAGAGTAATCCTAAAAATGAGGAAATAACCAAACCGGAAATTATACCTGAAAAGGTCAAAGCCCTAAGCTTTGCATCACTGAAAAGAAAACGTATACCTGACAAAATGTTATTATCAGAATTTTTGTATGACCTGTTTTGTTTTCTAGGAACTGTTATTACGAATATGATGGCACAAAGCATAAAGCTTACAGCATTGGCAAAAAACGTTTTATTAATACCAATTAAGGCGATTAAACCAGCGCCAATAGCAGGCCCTATGAAATCAGCAGCATTCTCAAGGCCTCCCCTAAGCGTATTTACTTTATCCAGACGTTTGCCTGCAAATCTTGCTAAACCGGGAACCAGTGTGTGCCGGGCAATAACTCCCGTGGGATCAAACAATGCACCGGCAAACACTAAAATAAAAATTAAGGTGGCAGAAATGTTTTCTGAATATATAATGAAAGCCAGTGGTAATGCCAGCACTGAAATGCAGCTTAATAAATCAGCTACTACACCTACCGGCCATGCGCCAAATTTGTCAATGGCTTTACCACCAATGAACGCAGCTATTACAAACGGAATAGTATTTCCTGCAACAGCAATTCCGGTAATAAGTGTAGAGTGAGTGTATTGATATACTAATGCCGGTAATGCTATTGCCGCTACCTGGTTGCCTATTAATGACAAAAATTCAGCACTTATTAAACCGGTAATTGGTAATGTTGAAGTTCTTACAATCATTAAACTCAGTTTCATTATTTCATTATCATTAAGGAAGCCATCGTTTCAATTCCGTTCCATAAATTTTGAATGCGTATATTTTCATTTTCTGCATGTTGATTATTATCATGGTTGTTAATTGATACTGTGATGGTTTTAGCATCCAGGTATTTCTCAAATATGTATAAAGGCAGCGTGCCGCCTAAAGTAGGCATTAATACTACCTGTTCGTTTGTAGTGCTTTTCACTGCCTCAATTACTTTTTTTACTATCGGTATACTCATAGAAGTGCGTTGCGCATTTGTACCGTCCTTATCAGCTATTACTTTTATCAGTTTGGGATATTTCTTTCTATCCTCATCAGTTGGCTCATGATCAAGCACTGTATATCCCTGTAACTTAATATGATCAATCACTTTTTGTTGTTGCCTTTGCCAGTCGTTGCCTAATACAAGTCTTAAGTCAAGAACGGCAGTGGCGGTTGTTGGTATAACATTAGCAGCCATTTTGCCAACGTTGGCACTTTGCATTCCATTGATATTTAAAGATGGAAGATTGATGGCTTCACTTAAAGACTTTCCTTTCATTTCTGTATTTAAAATTCCCAACTCATCTTTCATTTGCTGATCCACGCCAGGTACTTCATTTAGGGCTTTTGTTTCTGCTGCGGTAAAAGGCATCACATCATTATAAAAACTTTTTATGATTACCTTGCCGTTATCATCTTTCATTGATGCTAATAATTTTGCCAGCATCATTGCAGGATTCGGAGCCCAGTTGCCATAATGCCCGCTATGCAATGGCCTTTTAGAGGCATAGATGGTAAGGTCAAGGTGGGTATCGCCACGAACTCCGAACGAAATTTGTTTTTTTCCTGATTGGTGAACCGGTCCATCGCAAATGATCCATAGATCTGATTGAAGTATAGAGTTATACTTTTCCAATATCTCTTGTAAGTGAGATGATCCGGCTTCTTCTTCAACTTCAAAGAAAAACTTTAGATTGGTGTTGATATGCATACCGGAATTCTTAACAGCCTCATAAGCATTTAATATCGCTGCAACGCCTCCTTTGTCATCCGAAGCCCCACGTGCATAAATTCTCCACTCGGGGTTATATGTATCTACGGCAACTGGAAAGGGGATAGGTTTACCATCTTTATATAACGCGGAAGTATACAGTGCGGGTGAAAAAGGAAGAAGTCCGTTTGACCATTGTGAAGCATTTACCGGCTGGCCATCATAATGCGCATAAAAAATAATAGTTTGTGTTGCTCCGGGCACCAGCACTTCACCATATACGACAGGTGGTGCTCCAGTTGTTTTAGCTGATAATAATTTTACCTGGGAGATGCCTCGCTTGTTCATCATATCCATCATAAAATTGGCACTCTTTTTTAAATTCAAAGTATCAATGGCAATATTGGGTATAGAAAGAAAAGAAACAAATTCACTAATAATAGCATATTCGTTTTGCTGACGATAGTTTCGGATCTTTAATGTTTCTGAAGATTGCGGATAGGAACTTAAAGTTGAGAAAAGAAAAATGGTTAAAAGTAAGTTTCTCATAATTTGTTTTATTGCTTTGGTTAGATAAGAAACCGCGTGGCATTGATATAAAGAGGCATTATATATAATAATACCGCAACCTTCAATAGTCATTCAATAGTACTGATTTTAAAATCTCTTATTATAATATTTATAGTTTAAAAATTCTCTTGTCAAACGGAAATCTGTCAATTGAAAGAATTTTAATTTTTGAAAAACTTTTATGATTTGGATTTATCAATAAATTGTAGTCTCCCTGAGTAACTGCTGAGGGCACTTGTAAAACACAATATTTGTTTTCTATTGAAAACTGATCTCCTATTATCCTAGTTGAAACTGGATGAGGAAATGAATTCCAATCATCCGGTAAATCATTCAAATTTACTCTTTTAAAAGGTATATTATCAGGAATAAAAATTGTCGTCATAACGTAATCACCCGGAAGAGTTGCAAGGGTAAAATGCACTGCTACTTCAGCCATAGCTAAGGACCTGTTAGCCGCTACATAAATCAATTCTATACCAACAGAATTCCATCTGGCGCCTTTGATGGCAGATCCTTTACCAGACAATAAGTTTGAAAACTTTTCCCTTGATAAGCGATAGGCTTCCATTATGAAAGTATGCCATGGTTTATTCTTGTCAATTCGCTAACTACCATTTCTTTTCCATAAGAATCTTTAAGCAATTCTATTGGTTTTAACATTCCTAAAGCGAAGTTTGGAGTATCGAGCCAGAGTTTAAATTTGGAAATGTCTCCAAAGACCTCTAATCCAATATTTGTTACTTCAGCCATTTCAATAATCTTTTCTGATTGCAGCGATTTAAAATGCCTGGCTGATTGTTTATAACGTTGCAGTGATTTAGCAGAAATATCTAAAAAGTATGACCAATCATTTTCACTAAAGGGAGTATATATCTGTATCAGGTTAAATAAAGAATAAGGTATTCCCTGTCTGATTAAAGAAATAACTAATAGTTTGTTTGAAAAAAATTCTGTAAAAGTTAATAAATCATTGAATTGAAAAAATCGTTTATCTATTTTAGAATTTTTAACCACCGAAGTAATTTCTTTATTTAGTCGCAATTCTATGTTAAGCTCATTTTTCGGCATAAATATGTTATTAGACAATTGTCTGTAAATTTGGGACAAATTTCCGGAATATGATAATAATGATTAAGAAAGGTTGTGATAAACAAAAATCTCATTTGTATTTCCAATGTTGACTTTCCTCCTTCATTCCTTATAGTGCCATATTATCCCTTTAAGTGCGGGTAGCTTTAGTGTAGTATGTTAAGAGTCACATTTAACATAACATAATTATCTATACACTTTATAATCTATCCCTTAGTATAAATTGTCCCTTTGTTAGCCATGAAATGCCGAACGACACCAATGCAATTGTTTCGAGAATTATGGTAGGTTTAAGAAACCCGATAAGATCATGAACCGCAGGGATACTGTCTATAGGAATTCCGATAACAGAGATCGCCATAACAATTCCGCTTACTCTGTAAACCCGGTTTCTTTTCTTCTTTTCCGGCGTTATAATACCGGAGCTTTTTGTGAAAAGAAAGATTGACATATAAGCTAATATAGCGAAGAAAACACCTGAAGTTAAATAGTGCAGCGTACTTAAAAGGTCGCTCTTGTCACTGGTTTCGGATGTAGGAATAAAAGCAATTCCCAATGCAAAAAGTCCGGCCAATTTGCTGGCAATTGAATCCTGCCTTGTATAGCCATTATAGGAAAGAAGAAACAGCGATATCCCGGATATAATGCCTACTAACGGATCGCGCATGCTGGTGTGATAATAGGCACTGACAGAAATCTGAATATATCGCGTATGGTCAAAAATAAACGAACCAAGTATCATAATGGGTATTAATGAAATGGCAAGCAACCCGACTATCTTGCGCAGGGTCATGTAAGAGATAATTATGGAATCAGGGTCTGATGTTTTAGGCAGGTCAATATCCATGTTGAGGTTATGTTGGGTTATAGATGTAGTAAATATAATACTAACCGGCTTTTTTTGCAAGAGCCATTATTGATGAGAGTAGGATCAACTTAACTAGGCTAATGTAAATTCTGTTTTAAATAAATGATGTTGATAATAGAGATTATAGTATGTACTTAGCAAAGTGCTACAAATGAGCATTGTTGTGTCACTTACTTGTACTGTTGTGCTATTTTCAGCAATGCCTGCGTGACAAGGTGGCATTGCCTCCTGCCTTAATGATAACGGGCCATCCGAATTATTTACCGGCATACATTAATACAGTTGTTTGCGCCCGTTAGACTAGCGTTACCTGCTCGTTGATTAAAATTTTTGTGTTGCCTTTCTTATGGTAAAGATATCAGTAACAGGGTTGATATTGATATTAATGTCATATTAAGTATTGACGTATTCGCTATCAGCCGTAAGCTATCAGGTATCAGGAGGAAACTAATACACATTGATCTGCCGACTGCTGATACCTGACGGCTGAAAGCAGAACGCGTTACTTTAGGGTTAACTTGATATTACATAGTAAAAATGAATTATTCTTTGTTGAACCAACAGAAAAAGAAAGCAAAGTAGTGCCGCATTAAAATAAATTATCCATTTTTACCTGCATCTAGTTTATTAATTAATAACTTTAAGAAGTCTACTTAACAGTCATTATAAAACCTGACTTTCACCATCCAACCTACCCTTTGACTTCGGTGTTACAATTCTCTATTAAGATCAAAACCTGATTAATCATCATTACCCCTTATTGCCATGAAAGTTAAGCTACTCTTAAACTTCTTAGTTTTTTTTCTTCCTTTTTCATGCCTTACTTATTGCAAGCCCAGGCTGACCTAACAGTGGTTGAGGCAGTATCGAACAATGTAAGTGCTAATCGTAATTTAACTTACACCATCCTCGTTGTAAATAATGGACCTGCCAATGCAACTAACGTAAACTTTAGTGTGAACCTACCTGTAGGAACTACGTTCGTATCGTTTTCAGCACCGGCCGGCTGGACGTTTCACCGGTACAAATGAAGCTAAAATAACGGCTGAATTTATTGAAAATGAATTCAAAAGCACTGGTAACAAACCTATTGCTGGTTTAAATGGATATCTAATGCCTTTTATAGTTACAAATAAGTATGAAAATAAATTGGTTACAATGTATTAGGGGCTTTAGCAGGAAAGACTAAAAGCAATGAAATAATTATGTTCTCAGCACATTATGACCATGTTGGAACTTTTTCAACCAACCCTTATAAATTACTGATCTAAGTAATAAGAGTGATAGTATTTATAACGGCGCAAATGATGATGCTTCGGGTGTGGCTGCGGTAATTTTACTTGTCCGTTATTTTGCTGCCTTAAATAATAATGAAAGAACGCTCCTGTTTGTTGCATTTTCCGGAGAAGAATTAGGGTTGATTGGCTCAAAGGTAATATCACAAGAATTACAACCAAGTGAAATTATAGCTCTAATAAATATTGAAATGATTGGTCGTAACCAGGGCAAACAAATTCATCCGTTTGTTACAGGTGCTGATCTTTCAAACCTTAAATCGCTACTTAATAAAGGCCTCATCAGGTATGATGAAAAAAAATATGGCAAACATTTTTTGTGAAGGATCCATATCAGAATGATTATTTATTTCGTCGTTCAGATAATTGGTGGCTATCCAGGATGGGAATTCCTGCACATACTATAATGCTAACTTCTCCACATGATAAATTTTATCATTCTATAGATGACGAAGTTGAAACCCTTGATTTAGATATTATGACTCAGATTATCTATGCTATAGCATTATCCTGTGAAAATTTTGTAAATGGAACATCCACACCTGGAAGGATTAATAAAAATCAGTTTTAACATGTATTCTTTTTAATTTTCAACATCCTGTAATCTTAGTGTGCCAATAAAATATCTCCAAATGTTGTAATGTCTGTTTACCAGCAGGGCTTTACCAGCCTGGGCGATGGAAGTATTTTAAAAATAAGCTACAGATTATTCGCAGCCGCTGACCTAACTAAACTATTCGATAAGCAACGCTCAATGTTCTATAGACATTGAGCGTTGCTGTTTAAGGTCGATAGAAATTTTAAACATAGTGCGTACGCAATTCGAATTGGTCTGAATCACTGTTTAGATTCCTATCTTAACAAAATCAATATTTTTTGTTCCTTCTATTATCTCCGGAACTATTTATTTTATAATAGTTCCTGGTAGTTTCCTCCTTGGTATACCCAATCATTTCGAAACAATGGATGTTTTGGCACCACGCTGGAATTAACAGGAATCAAACGTGAGAAGAATCGGCTGAAATACTGTTGGACTAAATTATATTGGAATTTAAGTAACCTATTTCTCGTGGCTCTTTTTTTCAGACCTTTCCAGTTTACTTCATGCATCATTTATTGATTAAATTGCGACGTGTTTTCCAAATATATTTTACCTGAAATCATCCTTACCTTATACGTTTGAAATGCCCCATAAAAATTATAAAGACCTTTTCACTGAAATAAAAATCAAAGTCCGGGAGGCGCAGCTTAAAGCAGTAATGGCTGCAAATGCACAAATGCTATTGCTGTATTGGCAAATGGGGAATTACATACTTCAAAATCAACAAGCAGAAGGGTGAGGCGCAAAAATAATCGATAAATTAGCTGTTGATTTAAAAAAAGAATTTGAAGAAGTAAAGGGATTCTCCTCAAGAAACCTTCTATACATGAAGCAGTTTGCAGAAGCTTATCCCATTTCAGTACATCAAAACTTCATTCTTATTGAAAGAGAGTTAAATGGTTTGAAAACAATTTCGCAACAAGCTGTTGCGAAATTGCTAGGTTTTGAAGATGGGGATAAGAAAGATACACAGCAGGTTGATAAACAAATGGCGGAAGACATATTTTTACAGTCTATCATATCCAGGATCTGATGCTAACATGGCTCCTGAATTATAATTTTGTGTGTAGATTAGCATCATGAATGTCCATATTTTTGCAGTTTAACTTATAAAATAAAATCACGGATAATTCTATCCTTTATTGATTTTATTAACAACAAAGATGAGATGCTCCTTGAGAATAGAATCCAGTTCCTGACTGGTAATTATACCATTAAAACAGGTAATGACGGAAATAGTTTGAAAGCAGGCATATTTTTCAATTACTCACTAGTTAACGATGATAATGTTTTTAATGATTTAAATATTTTTTACTATAAAACCTTAAACTGCAAGAGGTATTCGCTTGGCCGACGACTTTCCGTGTTAATAACTCCCGCGTTGAAGTCGAGGCTTAAAAAGTATTCGTTTTTGCATGGATTCAAGAACAAGGTCTTTTATAATTTTGACAATAAAAGGATCAAAAAAATTAGTAATTGCTGGAAATGAGTAAAATAAGAATAAACAAAAACGATAAAGAGAGGATATTACTTACGGAGTTACTTCCATATGAGGTGCCGATGCTGTTTTCGAATGAGGGATTTTATAGTATCATTAAAAATAATCTGTACCTTGGAATTTATGAAATCATCAAGCCTAAATTGGGATATTATGGTATTCCTTTCAATTACTTGATAGCAAAATCAAATGATGGTGATACTAGAACATTAAGTATAATTCACCCTTTCTTTCAACATGCGTTTATCGATTTTTATCGTAAATATTATTCCATCATTATCCATTTATGCTCAAAAAGCCCATTTTCACTTCGACGAATAAAGGATGTTGCCAAATACAATTTTTCCCCAGACCTTGTTTTTGAAGAAGAGTTGCATCACACTAGAGAAGTGGAAACTGAACAGGATACACTAGACGCAGAATCGAAGATCTATAAATCTTATTTTATTTATACTCCCGTAGACTTGATATATAAATTTTATGAAAGAAATGAATATCAGAGGTTGGAACAAAGATTCAATTTTTTATGGGAGTTTGATATCAGCAAATGTTTTTATCATATCTATACTCACTCGGTAACATGGGCTGTTAAAGATAAGGAAACAGCTAAAAGAAATGCTCGTTTAACTACTTTTGAAAATGAGTTTGATACATTGATGCAACGGGCGAATTATAACGAAACAAACGGTATTGTTGTAGGCCCGGAAGTATCGAGAATTTTTGCAGAAATTTTATTACAACGCGTAGACCTAAACGTCCTAAATAGATTAGCAGATAAAAACATTAAGTTTGGAGTGGACTACGAAATAAGAAGATACGTGGATGATTTTTTTGTCTTTTCAAATGATCAAAAATACCTAGAAATAATCTTTAAAACTTATCAAAAAGAGTTGGAATTCTACAAATTATATCTTAATTCCAATAAAACTATCAAAAGTTCAACACCGCTAATTACAGATATTACAGTTGCAAAGAGGCAAGTCAAAAAACTTGTGAAGGATTTTTTTAAGGAAATTGTGCATTATAGCCAAGACACAGTTAGTATCGAAGAAATCAAAAAGCCGTATTATGTAGCTCAAAACTTCATCAAAGATTTTCAATCAATCGTTCGACAAAGCAGAGTTGGTTATGAAACAGTTAATAAAGACGTTGTTAGACTGTTTAAAAGCCAAGTCGTAAAGATTTTCAAAAGGAATAGCACGGATGGAGACAAAGCCAATTATGACAACTTCCTATTAATGGTAATGGACGTAGTTTTTTATTGTTACTCTCTCAATATTAATGCAAGCGTCACATTTAAAGTGGCGCAAATAATTGTTTTAACCATTAAATTCTTAAAAAATGCGAGGGAGGACTTAAAACATACAATTTTTTCCAAAATTTCCAGGGAAGCGGAATTTGTGATGACGACATATCACAGAAAACTTAGCGATAAGGAGATAAACATTGAAATCTTGAATCTAATTATTCCATTGAAAATGATGGGTGAAGGCTATTTTATAACAGAATCAAAGATTAGAGAATATTTTAATTTGTCAAAAGGAGCAGATGACACAAATGAAACAGAACTTCATAAATTTATTAACTTAAATTACTTTCAATTTATAACGCTGCTCTATTATTTTGATAATTTCAGTCAGTACCAAAATATAAAAATCCTGACTGAAAAAGCTATCGTAAAAAAGTTTGAACTCGAAAATCATCCTTTTACCAAAGCTGAGTTCACTTGTTTATTTTTTGACTTTGTCACCTGTCCATACGTATCTATGGCTTCGAAAAGGAAAGTGGTGGTTCATGCACAGTATGTTAAGAGTGAAGGACCCAAGATCACCGAAGCAATTAATAATATTAATATTCCCAAAAAATGGTTCATGGATTGGGATTCTGAAATTGATTTGGAAAGAGTACTAAAGAAAAAAGAGTGGAGCTCTGCTTACTAAGGTGTTGAAATGAGTTCAAAAGGTCAAGGAGACTTATAAGTTCTAGGATTTGTAAGTCGACAATACAACCTGAAACGAAGCAATAAGAGTACAATAAAAGCTTCTGATTAGGATTGGTGCTCGAAAGGGCCACACACGATAACCTTTTAAACAAAGTTTCAATAAAGCGTCAAATCGCAAGATTTGGCGCTTTATTGTGTAAGGCTAAGTTCAATTGAAATTAGGCTTATTAATAATATTCTTAAGACTGAAATCCTATCACCAACTCTTGTTCCAATACTATCCATCCTTCCCCGCATCTGCTTATCATGCTGGTATAAATTTCGCCAGGCTTTAAACGAATGATTTGCTTGTATTTCCTTCTCTTTAACATACCGCCAGCTTTCAACACCCTGTTTCCCCAACATAAACAGATAAGTAGCCAGCAAAAAGATCATCATCCAACCTAGCAACCGACCAAAAACAATCCGGTAATAATTCTCCGCATACATCTCCGGAAACAATAGAAGCCAGAAATTCCTGGTGACAGTTTTAGGCTGACTGGCCACCGTTTGCTGGATTTTTAAAATACCATCAGCAACAATTCCCTTCACTACCTTGGTATCTGCAGCCGGAGTAATCATTTTTTGCTGCTCCAGCTTTTTCTGAAAAGAATCTACCGTATCAACCAGTGCTTTTATAATGGTGCCTAATTCCTGTGTCACATCAGTATCTAGGTAACACCCATTTTTCATTAGGAGACTCGGTTGAGGCGTTTAAGCAATATCAAGATTTTAATGATGTAGCAGACCAACTCTATAACTCATACCCTGAAATGTTGAATTTAAGAACTTATGGGCATCTTCCTTTGTTGCATTAGGTCTTTACTATGAACAAAGAAGTAGCTACGCGGAGGCTAGAAAGAAATATCAATTTGCTAAAGACTTGTTATTTGATTTGGCGCAAGATTTTCCTAAACAGATTCAATTCACAAAAAACTACAACTGGGTTAAAAATAGATTGTCTTATGTTTAATGAAAGTAGCAACTATATTACTTAGAACAAATTGGTAATCAAAACTGTTTCACCATCACCGTTTGGTATATTTCAAGATTACCCAAATTCATAAAATACATTTACTCTTGTGGCCACGAACGATATTGCTATTGGTTCATGTTACTTTTTGCAACACAAAAATACCTATTCAAAAAATTTTCTTTTATTGAAGTAGGACGAATGTTGACTCAGTTCGTTATTAAACCGTTTTGATTTATGTCACCTTTTTTCGTAAATTCGTGACAAATGCAACCCGCCCATACATCTATAGAAGCCTTAATATCAGAAAGCAAACCGGGTAAGTTAGTATTCCCTACTGATTTTAGAGGAATAGGCACTGAAGATGCAATCAAAAAAGCCCTGTCAAGACTTACCGCAAAAGGCAAGTTAAACAGACTCGCTCATGGAATATACTATGTGCCAAAAGTAGATCCAATGTTTGGAACAGTATACCCTGCCGCAGAAGACGTAGCCAACATGATTGCGAAAAAAGAAAAAGTAAAAATTAAGCCGGCCGGTGCCTATGCATTACATAAGCTGGGACTAACTACCCAGGTTCCGACCAATTTGGTTTACATTACTGATGGTGTATCCCGTAATCTTAAAGTTGGCAAAACAACTATCCGGTTTAAAGCGACAAGCAATAAGAAGCTGTCAACAAAAGGAAAAATAAGTGGATTGCTTATTCAGGCATTGGAAGAGTTAGATATTAATACAATTGATAACAAGACAAAGTTAAAAATCGCTCAACTTCTCAAAAATGAAGAACCCCGCATTTTGAAACATGATTTAGAACTGGCACCTGCACGCGTGAATGATTACATTGTTAACCTGTTAAAAGAAGAGAAATGATAGAGTGGTTGAGGTTAACAGACGTTCAACGAATGACCAGTCTGGCTCAGGCATCCTATTCAAGTGGCATAACCGTTAAGGCTATTGAAAAGGATTGGTGGGTAACGCTTACGCTTAAAGCATTGTTTCAATCTGCTTATTCGGAAAACTTAGTTTTCAAAGGAGGTACCTCACTCAGCAAGTGCTGGAAACTAATAGAACGTTTTTCAGAAGACATCGATCTCGGTCTCGATCCCCAAACCTTCGAAATGAATTACGAGAGCAATCCAACAAAGAGCTATGTTGAACGTCTGAAAAGAAAGGGTTGTGAATTTACGAGCACTCAACTCAAAGCGGAAATAGAAAAGCAGTTTGTAGCATTAGATATATCTCAAGAATTAGTTAGCGTCGAAGCAGAACCGATAGCACGAGAATTCCCGGATACAGATCCTCAAGTACTCCATGTGCGATATAAATCACTTTTTGATCCCAGCGATTACATTGTTGATGAAGTGAAAATTGAGGTCAGCGTAAGATCCACAAAAACGCCATTCGCTACTCAGCCTGTAACTAGTATTTTATTGGAAATGCTGCCTGATAGCATTTTAAATAAATCTTCGTTTCCAGTGTACGTTGTAGAACCACGAAAAACATTTCTTGAAAAGATATTCTTGCTTCATGAAGAGTTTTTGAGACCTGATCAATCAAGAATCAGGACGGAACGAATGTCGAGACATCTTTACGACCTTGGTAAAATGGCTGGAACGGAAATAGAACGGGACGCTTTTTCTGACCATGAGCTGTATGCAAACCTCATCAAACATCGTGAGTGGTATAGCCGCTTACCTTGGGTAGATTATAAAACCTTGCAGACAGATGCAATATCTTTTATACCACCGGCTGAATTACTTCCAACTTATCGAAAGGATTATCAAACAATGGAAGAACAAATGATTTATGGCTCAGCTCTTGAATTCGATAAGCTTATTGACAATTTAAGGGCGTTGCAGGAAAGACTGAGAGGTAAATAAATTGCTTCCTAATCACTCCTTTCCGCATTCGTGTTGCAACTATCAATATGACTACAACATTTTACTACCAACTTTTAACCCAGGCACTATCCATCCTTGAGAGAACCTGCTTTTCGTGCGTATAAAGGTATTGCCATGCTTTTTTATACTGGTTGTCTTCAACTTCTTTCTCTTTTACAGATTGCCAGATGTCGATTCCATGCTTTCCTAACATGAATAGGTAAGTAGCTATAAGAAAAATCATCATCCAAAATAACAATCGTCCAAAAACTATCCTGTAATAATTTTCCGCATACATTTCCGGGAACAACAGCAATCTGAAACTTCTGGTGACAGTTTTAGGTTGGCCAGCAATTGTTTACTGTATTTTTAAAATACCATCAGCAACAATTTCTTGCACTAACCCAGTATCGGAAGCCGGAACGACTACTTTTTGCTGTTCCAGCTTTTTCTGAAAAGTCTCTACCATTCCTGCAAGTGTTTTTACACTTGCACTGACTTCCTGTATTACCCGAGCTCCTGACTTCTGCTCCTCCAGGATCTCTGTAAGCACAGACTCTAAAATTTCACTATCCATATATTTATTTTAATTGGTTTACAAATGATGCGATCGTTTTCGTTTTTTCTTAAATTTTTGTTGAGACTGATCTTGATCTGGAGCGCCGCTATTTTGCGTGGGTTTTGGAAGCACATCTACAATCCTGAAAAGATCCGTTGATACATCATTCGAAGAATGCTGATTAATATTAAATGCTCCAGACTGCCAGGATAGACTCCTAGATGTATGGGGTACCCTTGAGCTGGCATCAGAATGTTTTAATTGAAAAGTGTTCTGCTCCGCTAGTATCCGCTCAACGGTTCGAAGTGAATAATTCATATCACTACCTTTTATTTTTACCTTTTTGTCATTAATGAACGAGATGCCCCTTCCTTTAATAACCTGGTATCCTTTGTCTTTCATCGCCTGTTCAAATTCCCCGAAATTCCTGGATGACTTTAAAGCCTGCTGAATATGTGAGGACAAATGCTGCTTGCGCTGATCCTGCCTTGGTAAAAGCTGCTACGATTTTGATAAATACCGCCTCAGACTAAGCACCTGTTTCAGATTATATTTGATTTCCATTTTCCGGCAGTGAGCCGCAATCTTTTTATAGCTGTTGCTATCGCTCACCGTTTGCTTTTCAAAGCCAACACGGTTGGCAACAATATGCAGGTGCTCATGACCGGTATCCTTATGCTGAATCGCTACGTATTGATTGTTTTCAAAACCCATGTCTTTCGCACATTGTTCAGCCACTTCCATCCATTTATCTTTAGTCATATGCTCCCCGGGTGCCAGGCTTAAAGTGATATGCATAACCGGCTTTGATAATTTGGGATTGAGCCACCTGACTTCATTAAATTGTTGAATCAATTCTTTCTGGTCACCATAGCATTTATTGAACATCAGGATCTTTACCCGGTTCTTCATTACAGTTTCCTGCCCCTGTTGAATTTTGTCATTTAATAGTCAGCATCCCTACAAATCAGCGTTGTAAATTTTGGACTGCTACCACCTTTGAAATCAGCATTCCTGAGTTCAAAACCTCCGGTATCATTTCTAAAACCGATGGCTGTATGGGTTCTTTTATAGAGCTCAAAATTTACTTCATGACAATATTTTTTCGCGATTTCAAGGTCTATCGAACGGCTCTTAATATAGTCTATTAAAGCAGGAGATTTGATAGAATGGAAATCCAGGATTTTGACTTTACCCGATTCATTTTCTTCAATTCGGGATTTCAAATCATCACGCCGAAAAGAATGCGTCTCCCTGGGGATGAAATGATTGTTTTCTTTTAGCCGTTCAAGAAATTCTTTGACATTGCTCTTAAAATATTCGATGCCAAAATCAATGATGGTTCCACCTTTGCCAGTTCCGAAATCATACCAGCAATCGATCGTTTTATTTACTTTAAACGATGGCGTTTTCTCATCCCGCAATGGAGATAAATACCAGTAGTTGTTATTCTTAATATTTTTTGGTTGATGTCCCAACTTTTCCAAGTACTGTACCAGGTCAATTTGTTTGGCATCCAGGATTGAAAAATGGTTGTTGTCCATAGGTTGATTTATAGGGTCAAATAATAATCAATCAAGAAAGTAATTTAAAAGGCACTTTCTTACTTATTTAATGCGGTGAAAAGAAGAGGTAACTAACATTCCTCAGTTTAAGAAAGCCAGGCGCTCTCGATCAATATTTTGATGATTTGATGACAAGACCACCTATCCCGCAGATAATGTACTTTTTATGTTGTCATCAAACTTGTCATCAAGGAATTTTACTGTCGCCACTTAATTTTTTTGATGACAAATTTGATGAACGTTTTGATGACGATATCTTTTTATATTTCAATAACTTGTAACCTTTTCATCAAAATCATCAAGATTATTAAGCATCATGACCTCTTTTTCTGACAGCTTATAAAACCGTCCTTTTTGAGTATTTTCATGGATGCTACCGTCAACCGATATACGGTACTGTTGATAGGAATTAGAATTAGCAGATGGCTGAAGCTTCCATTCATTTTGAAACACTCTCCGGATAGACACACTGTCGTGTCCCCGAAAGCCCTTCCTGATCAACCAGTCTTGCATATCAGAAACACAAAAGCAGATCGTCTTCACATCATCCCGGTTATCAAGAATACCCAGTAGGATTTGTGCCATCTCTGCTTCCAATTTGTTACGGTTATATTTTTTAATCCTGGTAAGGGCCTTTGTGGCAATTCATCAGGACTGAACCACATCCTGGTAGTTGGCTTTGTTGAGAATGGTCTTTCTATCAGGTAGTTGATAAATACCGGGATCTCAGCTTTCAATTCGCTGAGTAAATTAGTATTAGCTTGAATCAGCCTCGGTAGTTTTAGAATCCAGTAACGAATCTCATTCGATTCCATGTAGATGAAGTTATCCTCGTTGTTGCTGCATAAAATAAACTTGCCAAAAAATTCTATTTCCTGCCTGTCCTGCCCTTTGGCCTCAACTTTATAATATTTTGAAGTGCTTAGCCTTTTCAACCGCTCTGAATCTTCTTTACGGTCCAGGAAAGTTTCATCTACACCGATGAGTAATTTATGTGCCCACTCTGCATTGAAATTACTTCTGAAATCTTCGTTCCTGTTCAAAGTCATGTTATCGGAAAATATCGCTTTGAGGAAATTGAGAAATGTTGTCTTGCCGGTATGTTTTTCCGTGCTTACCAAACAAAGGATAGGCAATATCTGTGTCGGATGGATTAACAATATCTTCAGGTAATCCAGACCGATTTCAAGCTGGTCGCCAAAAATGTGGTTCAAAAATATCAGCGTATTCTTTGGATAACCCGGTTTTGGAACGTGAACAAATGGATTATACCTGTTGTAAAATTTATCGATTACTCTTTGATAGGGCAAGTGACTCGGCACAAAACAAAAGCCATCATATTTAGGGATCGAAGCAATAAAATATTTATCATGATCCTGTTTGATACATTCAATGGACCAGGTTACATATTCACAAATACTAACACCTGATACCAACGGTCTTTTATCGATTTTATAATAGGTGGTGCCAACGCGCATGTAATCCATACGATTAGATTTAATGGTTAATAAAATTTAGGTAACAGGTACTGGTTAAAGGGTGGTAGGATCAGTAAAGTATCGATCAATCTCAGCTATGGGTACATAGATCTTCCTTCGTTTTTTGATCGTCTTGATTTTATTGCCAATTACCAGCTGATCAAATTTTGTTCTGCAGATCTTTACTGCAGTCATAAATTCTTGAGCCGTTACATGTTTAGCCGTGGGTACACCGGGAGCAATCGATCTGAGTTCTTTTAACTGTAAAAGAATTTCCTGTTGCGTAGTTTTTAAATGATTCAATTCCTCGATGGGAATAATCACTAACGAAGAGGTGTTCATCAAATTCATATCTGCACTTTTTAGTTACTGCACAAATATATCAGGCTATGATGCCTCTAAAAATTAAAAAGTTCTAAGAAATTTTGTGAGGGATTTTATTTGGCGTGTTTTGATATAATTTGATGTCGGCAGGAGCCAAATTCATTTTCATTTAAAATAAAATCGATCAAAGCAAATTGTTAATGTTTAATACGATTGATGAATGTACGTCAGTTTGAAGAATATCAGTGAAAAAAATAAAAGGGATAAATTCTTTAGGTCAGTGATAGGCATGAGATATTTTAAATCCAATTATTACTTGGCAATAGTTCCAAGTTTTGCGATATGCTCTTGTAATTAAGCGGCGCCCCGTTATTGCTGTTATTCATTAGAAATGATACAAATCTCCTAACTTTAATGGAGAGTAGTAACCGTTGGGTTTGTGAAAAAGGTAACGAGTTTTTTGCCGTGTTCACGTCAGTCCAAAAACAATCAAGCGTTAATTTAAGTACTCAAAATGGAAGAATCGAAAAAAAAACCAGATCAATTGACAAGTCAGGAAATAAGAGACAAAGTTTTGGAGGGAACGAAATTGGCTTTTGAACGATTGCTGGAACAGAGGTGCAAGGAAGATAGATACATTGTGATTTCCGATGAAAATGGAAGGGTTATTACTGTAAGAGCGAGAGATATCAAACGTTGACTAATTAATCAATTATTGAGGGGTGAGAAATTTAATTCAGTTATCAGGCTGGTAATCGTAGATATTTTCATTTGTCATTTTTTCAAGCGCGTAAGAATTGCATATTTGTAATGACAGAAAGTTTTAAAAAGCATTAAACAATTATCTCTTACATATTCTCAGTAAAAGATGAACCACTTAGTTAGAAGATAAAAGCCAATGTTTGAATATGAGAAAAATTATAATTATTTTAATCAGTTTGATTCCATTTGTGGCGAGTTCGCAGTTATCATTCAATCAAATTCTTCATTCAAAATTGGGAGATACTTTTGCAAAGTCCTCACAATATTTCAAACAGAATTTGGTTGGAAAATATACTTTAGAAGAAGGTGATTTTTTTAGTGCTTATATATTGAATTTTGAGGATGTACCTATAGATTATTATAGAAAAGCCGATTGTGAATTTTTTTATGCAAAAGATAAATTAATATCAGTGATGATCAAGTTTAAGATAACATATGATTCTCCTGAATTTACAACGGCGGATAAAGTGGTTAGAATAACATCATTGTTTCAGGCTGATTTGGAAAAGAAATATAAACTGAAACGGCTTAAGAAATTTGATCTGACGCAGATGAAAGTAAAGGATGAATTACCTAAACGTATTCAATCTGTCATAGATAAAAATGATAATGCTATAGGTGTCATAGCAGGAAATTACTGGATATTCGCTCCCTCCAATTTTAACGATAACAGAGTTCTAGCAATGCAATTATCGGTTGGACATGACATAACTTATGATAATCAAAAAAAAGAAATTGTCACAGCTGAAACTTCTGTAGACGTATGGATAACAAATGTTAAATTATGGAACACATATACTGAAGTAAAAAAAAGTTATGTTAATTATAATATCATTGAAAGAATATAATGGAAAATAAGCAGGACTTGAAATTTCACTTAAGTTTTTTAATTTTTAAATTCATTCTTGTAGCGGATTGAATTTCATCAACCATTATCCAATTCATAACGTTGACGGTCTTGTTCAATTAATTGCTTCAGCTCCACTTCAGAAGGCAGATAAAGTTTATACTTACTTGCAAAAAGCTTTTTGTTTTCCGAGAGCACAGAGTATTTTACAATTGTTTCGTCCTTTTCAGTACAAAGTATCAGTCCGATAGTAGAGTTATCGTCTTTACCTTTTTTAAGGTCTTCATACATTCGAACATACATATCCATTTGCCCAATGGCTGCGTGGGTTAATTCATCTGTTTTTAAATCTATCAGCACAAAACATTTTAGAAAATAATTGTAAAATACGAGGTCAATATAGAAATCAGCGGTATCTGTTACAATGTGCTGTTGTCTTGCTACAAACGCGAATCCTTTTCCTAACTCTAATAAGAAGGCTTGCAAATGATTTATCAGCGCGGTTTCGATTCCTCGTTCATTTACCTTACTATCAGGCGACAAGTTTAGGAATTCGAAAATATAGGGGTCTTTTATCAATTCACGCGGAGCAGGAGCATTTTCGTTGGATACATCTGATTTTAAAGTCCTGTCCCAATAGAGCGTATTTATGTTCCTTTGTAAGGCGCGGCTGTTCCAACCTGCATCTATACTTTGGATGAGGTAATATTTTCTTTTTTCGTTGTCGTCGATACGACTGAGTAATCGGTAATGCGTCCAGCTCAATTCGGTACGCACTGCGTTCCAAATTGGGAATGCCTTGTAGAATGCCCGCATGTTATTGAGATTGCGCTCTTCAAATCCTTTCCCAAACTCAGCAGTCAATTGATTAGCTATATTCTTAACGGTTGATTTGCCATATGTGGCTCTTTCACTTCCTCTCAGTTCATCATCTACAATTAATCTTCCTATATTCCAGTAACATTCCAGCAAAGTACTATTAACTGCTTTGTAGGCCTTGGAATGCGCATTGACAATTACTTCCTTTAATGAGGTTATCAACTCATTATTAGTTTCCTGAATCTCCATATGTTTGCAACTTAATTAATATATGAATTTGGTACGCACTGCGTACCAAATTGGTTTGGTGTAAAGCCTTCAAGAGCTAAATCCCCATCTTCACAAAATCAATATTCTTCGTTCCCTCCACAATCTCCGGGATATTCACCTTAAAATAATGCCTGGTCGTTTCCTCCTTCGTATGGCCCAACATCTTTGAAACAATAGATGTCTTGGCACCAAACCTGACATACAACTGTGCATTGGTATGCCGGCCCACTTTGTTATAAACCGTTTTATTAATACCGGCCATCTTTGCAAGTTCTTTCAGATTTCGATTATAAACCGGCTCCTCGATAAATGCATCCGGACCAAAAACCAGTTCGCTTCCCGGATTTGCAGCATAGCGCTCCATGATGTCTTTAGCATAAGGAAATTTGAAAAGCGGTATGATGGTATCATTACCATTCTTATCTCTTTCACCCAGGATGAACGTGCCATGTTCTTCGTCGTTCATCAACTGGTCTTTGCGCAGAATTCGAAGGTCCTTGTAATAATAACCGGTGTAGATCTGGAAAAGGAACATGTCGCGGTCTCTTTGGAGATACACCTTGTTTTTGTGAATCTCCAGTGCTTTCCATTTCCTAATTTCATCCGGTTCCAGGAATACCCGCCGCAAAGATGGTTTTACCGTGATCTTTACATCCGCATACAGGAACTCGATGCTGGATGCATCGATATGGTTGTCACGCCTGGCTGTTTTAATTACTTTTTTCAGCGCGGTAAAATATTTTTTGATACTGGCGCCTTCGAATCCCAATGTCTTTTGCAGGTATTGAAAGAATCCGTGCATCAGGCTCTCATTGATATCACCAAAACTGATGGCTGGTTTAAAGCTTTGAAGATGCCTCAGGCAGGTGTTATATTTTTTGATGGTATTCAGCTCCAGCTTTTCGGGCGGGTTGTGGATATAATCCTTCATATAGTCGATGAAAGATTGCAGGTCGCCCTTTTTCTTCAGATAGCGGTCAACGACTGCGAAGCTTAATGTTTTATTGGCCAGGTAATGCCTTTTGATCAGGTCACTGACAATGGCTTTCTTCTCTCTGATTTTCTCATTGATTTCAAAAGCATAGGGATGTGAATTTTTCACCCAGTTATCTTCCCTGCCGCTCCATTGTTCAGGACTGATTTTCAGGGGCACCGGTATGGTGTAATAGCTTGACCGCCTGTAGATGGTTATGCGCAGGTGAATGGGATACTGACCGGATATATTTTCCTTGTTCCGCCAGTTGAAAACAACCGTCTGATAAACCGTTTGCATTTGCCAAAGGTAGCAAAAAATCAATAAGTGTAAAACATACTGTAAAACACCAGGCGGGAATTAATGGGAATTAAAAATAATGGTGATTTTTTAAAAGCCTTACTGGTCGTGCATTTCAGCAAAATTTGCCGCTTTTTAAGAACTTTTAATTCGTATCAAATGTGGCCTCGACAGGAATCGAACCTGTATCTGGAGCTTCGGAAACTCTTATACTATCCATTGTACTACGAGGCCTTTTATCGCTTATTTTATCAACCCGCCGACATTACTACTGAAAATTTTTATGGCGACGGCCAGTAAAATTACACCAAAGAATTTACGTACGGCAATTAAACCAGCTTTTCCTAGCATCCTTGTTATCGCTCCCAGCAATTTCAGTACAATATAAACAATGATAAGATTCACTACAATGGCAAGATAAATATATAGCTCCCTGTAGTTGGCTTTTAAAGATATAATGGTTGTCAGCGTGCCTGAACCTGCAATCAATGGAAAAGCTATAGGAACCACTGTGCCGGATTTAGCATCATCGTCACTTTTGAAAAATTCATGTCCTAAGACCATTTCAAGTCCTAAGATAAATATTACAATGGAACCTGCTACGGCAAAAGAACCGATATTCAATCCCATTAGATTTAAAAATGATTCGCCTGCCAGCAAAAACAATATCATAAAAGCTCCTGAAATTAAGGTTACCCGCAATTCCCTGATACCACTCATTTTTTCTTTAAGAGATATAAGCAATGGAACTGATCCGACAATATCTATCACGGCGAAGAGGGCAAACGTAACGGTGAGAAATTTATCCAGTTCAAAGTTCATGACATAATATTTCATCAAAGTTAGAAGGCATTTTGTCTTACAAAAAGTTTTGTTAGTCTCACCTTTTTCAAGACGGCTTCCGAAGTCCTAAATACAGACGTTAACTTCCGAAGTCTTGAATTTCACTAGCTTTTAATACAAACGCAGACTTCGAAAGTCTCAAATTAGACATCTCCAAACCGGATAAAAATCTAAAGCTTAAACAGACAGCTTATCCATTCAAGATTTTCGAAGTCTGCGTTTGTAAGATAAGATACCTGCATTCAAGACTTCGGAAGTCAGCGTCTGAAATCTCATACCTCATAGCTCAAACCTGATAGCACTACAACAGCACCGTTATTCCTCCCATTGCTATAAATGGAATAGCATTATATCCTCTGGCATCAAAAAATTTCTTATCAGTGATATTTTGGAAATCGGCAAATGCCTTAAAATGTTTATTAAAAGAATATGCAGCATGCGCTCCTAGTAAAGTATAGCTGTTTAAAAGGGCATCAGGCAATCTGTAGCCACCAACATCATGGCGGGCGCTAATATATTTTATGGTGGCGCCAAGCGTAAACAAAGGTGTGACTGTAAAGTCGGCACTTATATTCATGTTATGCTTAGGCCTCTTTAGCGCATATCCATAAGAGGTATCCTTGTTTTGAACAACACGGTTTTGTGTATTTTCAGTAACAGATAAATAAGTATAATTAGCCTTAACAGATAAAAAATTTACCGGGTTAACAATAACTTCCCATTCAATGCCTCTGGCTATCTGCTTGAAGAAATTAAAATATTTAGAAGTGATATAATTATAATCGATACCATTTTTTATATCCCTGTAAAAGAATACTATCCTGTTGCTGATCACTTCATGTTGTTGTTGCACGCCTATCTCATAGTTGGTGGATTTTTCTGCTTCTAAGTTTCTGTTACCACTGAATCCATCATATAGCTGGTACAGACTGGGCGCTTTAAACCCGGTTGCAATGCTGCCAAAAACCCTGAAATGTTTTGAGAAATTGTAAGAAGGATTAAATGTATAAGTTGAATTGCTACCATAGCGGGAATGTACGTTTATCCTGCCTCCTAATTCAATATTCAATTTTGTATCATTGCTGTTATAATTAAGCGAAGCATATCCGGAAGCCTGGCTCATAGTAGTATCCTTAAAGCTGCTTTTGTAGGGTCCAAAAGAACTGATGGATACATACTGGTTGTTCATTCCGGAGAAGCGATAGTCAGCGCCCTGCAGTAATGTAAAGCCTGAACCAAGTTTCGTGCTGGCATAGAGTTCAACAAACTGAGCCTTACCATAATAATCATTGGTTGAAAATTTTGCAAAGCCGCCTCTTGATGAACTGTCATCATAATAATTCCTTTTTATATCACTATACTGATAGTTACCGGTTATGGTTACCATATCATGATTGTATTGAAATCCTGCTCCTGTAATAAGATTTTTATTATTGATTGTATAATCTTTATCATCGTTAAAAGCGCTTGCATCAATATCACTTTTATATTGATTGTATTGAAAGAATGATTTAAAAAGCAGGTGGTCATTCGCCTGAAACTGCACCTGTGCATTGGCGATATTACCATCGTAACCATCACGGTCAAATCTACCTTTACCGGTTGTATCCTGAGCAGATGAAAATCCATCAGTCAGCAATTTAGAGTATCGAAGCGAATAGGTAAGCTTATCTTTTTTTCCATACAATTGAACGTTGCCTTTTAAAGTACCTTGTGTTCCGCCTGCCAGGGTAGCGGAAAAGTTAAAGGGTTTGGTAATATCGCTACGTGTTGTAATAATATTTATTACACCGGCGATCGCATCCGATCCATATAAAGTTGATTGAGCACCCCGGCAAATCTCAACGCGTTGAATGTCGTTGATTGATAAAAGGTTTATATCAAATTCATTAGTAATAAGGGAGGGGTCATTGACAGGTATCCCATCAATTAAAATCAATGTTCGTCCGGATGCGGCTCCACGCATGTACACAGTTTGATTAGTACCCGGACTGTTTAAAGCGCCATTAATAACCAAGCCTGCCTGTTGATTCAACACCTGCCCCAGTGTGCGTCCTTTATTATTCTCTAACTCCTGCTTCGTGATAACGGTAACAACTTTTCCTGTAAGACTTTGTTTAACCAAAAATTTAGTGGCTGTTACCACCACTTCATCTAATATTTTTGTTTTGGTGCTGTCCTGTGCCAGCAATGCATTGCCACAGATCATACATACTGCTGCCAATACGAATTGTTTTTTGCTCATTCTGTTTTTTGTTTTAAACAATGAATTAATGAATGAGCCTTCGGAAAAAATGAAAATAGTGTGAAATATAAATTGCCGAATAGCGCCATTTACATTCCATGCTTTTCACCCGAAAGCTTTGAATGATATCCCGATTACGGGATTGTACCGGCAGGTCTTCTGGCTTACTCCCTGTTCAACACCTTCCCATCCTTACGGACAGTGGTATGCAGGTTGAACAATTTGTCGTGAGCGCTCACGACAGGAGCTTACAGCTACGGGGATAGCTCCGGAATTTAACCGGATTCCCTTTTAAGGCCGGAATAACCCGGCCACCAGTTACAGCTGCAAATGTAGGAGAGTTGAATTGACTTTCAAAGTTCTCTTGCTACAAAGGCGCGAAGGCACTAAGGAGCACAAAGAAATTTTTTTCAATTCCTTCGTGCCTTTGTGGCAAAAAACTACAAAAATTGTAACGCAATCCCACCCTGGTAACTAACACCTGGAGCAGCATTATAAAAACGATTTGCCGCAGCATTAATATCATTCCCAAGGCTATAAGTTTGATTGAATAAATTATCAGCAACAATAAAAATATCTGCCTTTGCATGCTTACCCATCGAAAATTTATAACCCGTTTTAAAACCAAGCAGGTTATAAGAAGAAGCATATTCTGTATTAGCATCATTTAAAGCAATACGATCACTGTAGTAGTAATTGATGTTCGCATACCAGCCGGGTTTGGTTACCAGGTCTATTCCGGTTGCAATCGTGTGAGGAGCAACGCTGGGAATCCGGTTGCCTGAAAAATCAGTGGATACCTGTTTAAAATTGTTATACCTATAATGCTGAAAGGTATGACTGAACCAGATGTTGCATTGCGAAATAAACCGATCCGTGTTTCTTGCGATCTGGTAATTTAAAGCTGTTTCAATTCCCTGCTGTTTTGTGCTGCCGGAATTTATAAAATAATCAGCACCACCGGCATCACGTCTGCCGGTAATAGAATTTTGCAGTCGGAAATAATATGCATTGATATCTACAAACAAACGATTGATGAAGCTGCCACGAAAACCCAGCTCGTAATTTATTCCATGTTCGGCCTGGAGATCCGTATTGATTACACTGGTAGATGGTAATAGCTCTGCAACTGTAGGAGGGGAAAATCCTTTTGATACTACACCATAAACAGATAGTTGAGCATTAATCTTTTTTAGTAATGATATACGAGGCGCCAGTTCATTATTATAATTTGTTTTATAATTAAATGATGGAACTACAGAAAGCCGTTCAAATGAAATATTGGATTTATTATAGCTTAGTCCTGCTGTAATAATCCATCCTCTGGGTAATACAATATCAGTTTGTAAAAACGCAGCCATCTGGTTATTGTTAATCTCATCATCAGTTTGTAGGGAATCCACAGCGCCCAGCTTATTCTTATAAACTTTATTAGTAGCATAGCCCTGCTGTGCTTCCACACCGGCAAGCACTTTCAATGTTGTTTCTTTAATGCTTGTTGAATAAGTTATAGTTGTTCTACCACCAAAATTCGGCTCTAGTCTTCGTTCATAATTACGGATGGCAGGATTGTGCACCTGTGAAAAAGCGCCATATACGGAAGTAATGTTTTGCCAGTGTGCATTAAAATCGTATTGGTTTCGAACGCCTGCCCAGAATGTTTTTTGATAGATAGCCGCCTTATTCTGTTGAGCACTGGGAAAGCCACCGCCAGCCGGCCGGGCCGCTTTTGGGTTAGCCAGGTACTGCGCTTTTGTTAAACCCCCGGGAGTTTCATAAAACAAATCACCAAATAAAATATGAGTGGAAAGGCTTTCTTTTTCGTTAGCCTTTATGGAAGTTTCCCAACTTACAACATCTCTTCGCATGGCAGATTGTTGCCTGTACCCATTACTCTTCTGATGCGTATAGGCCAGGATGTTACGAAAAGATTCATTTCCTGAAGTAGCGGAAACATTTATATTATGGTTCTGGTAACTACCTCCCGAATAATTCAATGAAACCTGGTTGGTTGGGTTGTTCTCAAAACTATTAATCAGCATAACCCCACCGGTACCTGCTCCATACAAGCTGCTGCCTGGGCCCTTTAATATTTCAACAGAAGAAAAATTATAAAATGAAAACTGGTTAAGGTAGGTATTCCCACCGGGATCTGTAAAGGGAATATTATTCCAATAAATTTTTACGTTACGAACGCCAAAGGGTGAACGAAGTGAACTACCCCTGATATTTAACCGGTAACTGCCTGGTGAACGTTCTTCCATCCTTATTCCGGGTGAAGCATTGAGCGCCGGAACAATGGAAGTGGCACTATACCGTTGAAACTGTTGCTGGTTAATCAGGCTTACGGGCGCGCCAACATCTTTTAACTTACGGTTCTGCTCATATCCTTTTACAACAACTTCCTGCAAGATAGCTGAAGGTATTGTATCACCCGCATTTTTAGACTGTGCTATAAGGTGAGTAAAAGGAAACAACACTGCAATAAAAACATATCTCTTCATAAACATAAAATATCAACACAAATGTAAAGCCATTATTTTTTATCTTTCCGTTTATGAATGCACCCAGACTTAACCTCTTCGACCTTACCATGATAGTTATAGGCCTGGTAATAGGTATGGGTGTTTTTAGAACCGCCTCTGATGCGGCACAGGCATCCATTACACCATTTGTATATTTTGCAAGCTGGATTATTGGCGGCCTGATTGCTTTATGCGGTGCTCTAACTTATGCAGAAATCGGATCAAGGTTTCCTGTAACAGGCGGGTATTACAAAATATTCGCGGAATGTTATCACCCTTCTGTAGCCTTTGCTATAAACTGTATCATTCTTATTTCAAACGCCGCTTCTTTATCAGGCGTGGCCCTTATTGGAAGTGAATATATCTCCCAGATAATTTTTGCAACGCCCCCTTCTGATTTTGTAAAGTCACTGATTGCCATGGTAGCCGTGATATTATTTTATGGAATCAATCTGGCCGGGCTTCGCATGAGCTCTAAAACCCAGAACGTATTAATGATCATAAAAATAAGTATGATCATTGTTTTGATACTCGCTTTATTCTTCCCCGCTAATTATAGTAATGCTGCTCATTTAATATCATCACCCGGATCTTATAGCTGGATGGATTACGTTAAATCTTTTGGGGTTGCTTTAATATCTGTTTCATTTACCTATGGTGGTTACCAGCAGACAATTAATTTTGGCGACGAAGTAAATAATCCGCATAAAACCATACCAAAAGGAATATTCATTGGTATCATCGCAATCATTTTATTGTACCTGCTGGTTCAGGTGGCTTATTATAACATTATCGGCTTTGAACAATTAAAAACTACCCGTGGTATTGCGGCTGTAGTAGCCGAAAAGATTTTCGGTCCCACAGGGAAATACATTTTTACATTGTTGTTGTTTTTTGCTGTCCTCGCTTATGTAAATGTTTTGCTGCTCAGCAACCCACGCGTTATGTATGCTATGAGTAAAGACGGTATCTTGCCCGCCGCCTTTAAGAAAAAAAATGTGGAGAAAGATGTGCTTACAGTAAGTCTTTCAGTATTTGCGCTGATATGTGTGATAGTGCTGTTTTTTGCCAATACGTTCGACAAAATTTTAGGCTTCACGATTTTTCTTGATTCTATTGGTATGGCAACTTCAGCCGCAACAATTTTTATATTGCGAAAACGCACTAAGCACCTGGACAATACAGGGATTTACATCATGAAACTTTTTCCACTGATGCCACTGATTTTTATTGCAGCCTATATGTTTGTAGGTGTAAGTATAATGATTAATACTCCTCAACTTGCTTTAACGGGGTTAGCAGTATTCGCTGCTTTTCTTATTATATATTTCGCGACAGTAAAACTAAGGACAACACCACAATGACCTATGCTTAACGCATGAACAAATTAGAAAATATGGACAATATGGATGTTTCGTTTATTTTAAATGAATATGGTGAAGAAAGAGAAAATTATTTCAATGCCATAGCACCACCTATTTTTCAAACCAGCAACTTTGCCTTTAAAAAAGTTGGTGACCTGAGAAAAGCATTTGAAGATGAAATGTCTGGTTATTTATATAGCCGCGGCATCAATCCTACTGTTGATATCCTGAGGAAGAAATTAGCCGCTTTGGATAACGCGGAAGATTGCCTGGTTTTTAACAGCGGTGCCGCGGCTATGTTTGCAGCTGTGCTTGCCAGCGTTAAAGCAGGCGATCATATTGTATCGGTGAATAAACCTTATACCTGGGCGCAGAAAATGTTTGACAACATCCTACCCAGATTTGGCGTAACTACCACCTATATTGATGGCACTAAAATCGAGAATTTTGAAAGAGCTATTCTTCCTACTACCACCCTTATCTACCTTGAATCGCCCAATTCATGGGATTATGCGCTGCAAGACCTTTCGGCTGTAGCAGAATTGGCTAAGGCTGAAAACATAATTACTATCTGCGATAATAGCTACTGTACGCCGGTATTTCAAAAACCAATAGACGCAGGTATTGACATGGTACTTCAATCAGCAACAAAGTATATCAGTGGTCACAGTGATACGGTAGCTGGTGTTCTTACAGGCTCAAAAAGCAGCATGAAAAAAATATTTGAGAGCGAATATTTAAATATTGGTAGCGGCATTCAACCATTTAACGCGTGGTTGCTTATCCGTGGTTTGAGAACATTACCGCTTAGATTGGAAAAAATATCAAATACTACTATGAAAATAGTAGATTATCTGAAACAACATCCCAAAGTAGAAAAAGTAATCGCTCCGTTTGACGAAAGTTTTCCTCAGTATGAATTGGCAAAACGTCAGATGAAGGGAGCATGCGGCTTATTAAGTTTTGTTGTAAAAGCAGAAAGGATGGAGCAGATTATAATTTTCTGCGAATCACTGGAACATATTTTAATGGCGGTCAGCTGGGGTGGTTATGAAAGTCTTATCCTGCCTAAATGCGCTTCATTGAGCCCTGCTAATTTTGATCCGGTAAATCCGGAACACCGGATGCTTCGCTTGTATGTCGGACTTGAAGAAGCGGATTATTTGTCGGCCGATCTTGAAAAGGCATTTAGTGGTATGTAACCTTAAGCTGACTTATTTGCTTTCAGCCGTCAGCTATCAGGTATCAGGTATCAGGAAGAAACTTAATACACATTGATCTGCTGACTACTGATTGCTGACGGCTGAAAGCATTAAGCGTCACTTAAAAGTAACACCATTAATAAATTATGATAATTTTAATACCGCTTAGCCATTCTTTGCCAGAGAACTGTTTTGAAATTCTTATTTTTAGCTTTAATTAACCATTATCCGTTAAGGTAAAGCGTAAAGTTTTACTTCAATTTTATTGTATGAATAAAAAGATTTTGTTTGTTTTTACCATAATAATACTGCTTGTAAACCCTTTATTCAGCCAAAAAGTATGGAACCTGGCACGCTCTGTAGAATATGCGATAGCAAACAATATTACTGTTAAGCAGGCAAATATTTCGTCGTTGCAGGCAGAGGAAAATTTCAGATTAAATAATGCAGGTATTTATCCAACAGCTTCCTTTAGTAACAGATGGAGCATGAGCTTTGGCCGCCGGCAAAACCCAACAACAGGTCTTTTAGAGAATAGCAGGGCACTCAGTTCAACATTTAACTTATCTTCCGCCGTAAATATATTTAATTTTTATGCCTTACGCAACACTGTGGCTGCATCTAAATACCAACTGGCAGCAATACAGGCTACAGAAGATAAAGCAAAAAACGATATAGCGCTTCGCGTAGCTAATGCTTACCTTCTTGCGTTACAGGCTAAAGAGCAGGTACAGCTTAGTGAATTACAGATAAAATTGTCACAGGAACAATTAAACGTAACCCGTAAAAGAGTGGAGGCCGGATCACTTCCTGAACTTAATGCTGCGGAAATAGAATCACAATTAGCCCTTGACAGCTCAAATCTTATAACATCTATTTCCAACCGCGAACTCCAGTTATTGCAGTTTAAAGCAATTCTTAATCTTGATGCTGCCATTCCTTTTGATGTGGAAACCCCTGATATAGATAAAATTCCGTTAGAAACATTGGGAGAAATGCAGCCGGAAGTGGTATATAATCTTGCTCTTGTAAATTTACCGCAGCAACGCATAAATGATTTTAATATTAAAGCTGCTGAAAAAAATCAGGCTGCGGCCAGAGGAGCTATGTATCCCTCATTAGGCGGTTTTGTAGGATTGTCTTCTAATTTTTTCGCACCGTTACAAACTTCTATTCCCGGCAGTTTGCCTACCGGTGAACAGCAGACGGGTTTATTTGTCAGAAACGGCACTACATCCGTGCCGGTGTTTTCACCGACATTTACAGGTAAAACAGTAAATAAACCTTTTGGCCAGATATGGAATGGATTTGGCAAACAGTTAAACCAGCAATTCGGGCAATTCCTGGGAATAGGTATTGACGTGCCATTATTAAATGGACGCCAGGCCAGAACCCAATGGGCAAGAGCTAAACTGAATTTAAAAAGTTCTCAATTTCAAAAGGAACTTGATAATCAAACCCTTAAGCAGGATATATATACGGCTTATAATAACGCAGTGGCTGCGCTGCAAAAACATAGCGCCAGTTTGAAATCAGTGGAAACAGCACAGCGTTCCTATAATCTTAGTAAAAAGAGGTATGATGTAAACCTGTTATCTTCTTTTGAATTGATTACAAATCAAAACAACCTGTTCAGAGCTCAAATAGACCTGTTACTTGCGCGTTATGATTACATTTTTAAAATGAAGTTGTTGGAATTTTATAAAGGACAAGGTTTGAAACTATAACAGTATTTCCATTTCGACACTTCTACAATTTGTATTTAAGAAAAAATGAAAATTGCCACTTAAACTGTAACACACCAAAAATTTGTATATAATATGAATAAAAAATTATTGTGGATCATTGTCGGAGTAGTTGTTCTTTTAGGGGTATTGTATATTCTAAAAAAGAATGGCACATTAGGTAAAGATGAAGGAACTAAAGTTTCCGCGGAAAAAGTTATCAGGCGTTCTATTATTGAAACAGTAAACGCCAGCGGTAAATTATATCCTGAAGTAGAAGTGAAAGTTAGTCCTGATATTTCAGGAGAAATTGTACAGTTAGCAATAGAAGAAGGAGATAGTGTAAAGAAGGGCCAGGTGCTTGCTAAGATCTATGCCGATATTTATACTACACAGCGCGACCAGGCTGCTGCCCTGGTAAATCAGCAGGAAGCTTCTGTATCAAATAGCTCAGCTCAACTGGAAGCTTTAAAGGCCAACATGGATGTTTCTAAAAGAGCTTTTGACCGTCAGAAACAATTGGTTGATGAGAAAGTAATATCTAGATCGGAATTTGAGCAGGCGGAAAGTGCATTTCTAACCTCCCAGGCTAATTACAATGCAGCATTGCAAGGTATTCGTGGTAATAAGGCGGGTGTATCAAGCGCCCAGGCCAACCTTTCCAAAGCTAATAAAGATCTAAGCCGTACAGCAGTAATAGCTCCCATGGATGGTGTTATCTCCCTGTTAAACGTAAAAAAAGGTGAAAGGGTAGTAGGAAATTCAATGATGGCAGGAACAGAAATGATGCGTGTAGCAGATATGAACCTGATCGAAGTAATTGTGGATGTTGGCGAAAATGATGTACCTAAAGTGCATTTCGGAGATTCAGCCATTATAGAAATTGACGCCTATAATAACCGGAAATTTAAAGGCCTGGTAACAAAGATTGCCAGTAGTAACAGTACTGCTGCAACAACCAATAGCAACAGCGCCTCTGCAACTAATGATGTTACCAATTATAAAGTTCATATCCGCATCCTGCTTGATTCATACAAAGATTTGTTTGATCCGGCAAAGCTAAAAAGTTTTCCTTTTCGTCCGGGTATGAGCGCCAGCGCTGATATTCAAACCAAACGTCATGAAAATGCTGTTTCTGTTCCTATTAACTCTATAACTATAAGGGAAAAAAATAGCGATAAAGCGGTGGAGACTCAAAAAACTACCAACATCCAAACCTCCAATCCTGAACCACCTGCGAAGGAAGTTACATCAGTTTCTTCTGACCTGGATGAAGTGGCTTTTATTGTTCAGAAAGATGGAACGGTAAAAAAAGTAAATGTTACCACCGACATTCAGGATATCAACAATATCGAAGTCTTAAGCGGCCTGAAGGAAGGCGAACAGGTTGTTACCGGTCCTTATAATGTAGTGAGTAAAGTATTGAAAGATGGTATGAAAGTAACTGTAGTGGATAAAGATAAATTGTTTGAAGTAAAGAAACCGTAAACAATGGCTTACTATGCAATATGGAGTTATTGGAAGTGGAAGCTGGGCAACAGCTTTAACCAAGATACTTACCGATAATAAACAACATGTTAATTGGTGGGTAAGAAGTGAAGCAATTATTCAAAATCTATTGCAACGGCACCACAATCCCAATTACCTTAGTTCAGTTTACTTCGACACTTCCTTGTTATCGCTGAGAACAGATGTCAGCATTGTTATAAAAGAAAGTGATATTATTCTCATTGCAATACCCTCCGCTTATGTAAAGGACACTTTGCAATCGCTGGAAAGATCAGCTTTCTCCGGTAAGAAAGTGATTTCTGCTGTAAAAGGAATTCTTCCTGAATCTAACCTGTTGGTTAATGATTATCTGAAAATTTATTTTGATCTTTTATTAAATAATTATTTTACGGTGATGGGTCCCTGCCACGCTGAAGAAGTGGCTGCGGAAAAATTGTCGTACCTAACCTTTTCAGGTATGGATGAAAATTTTACAGCCCGAATCGCCGCAAATTTTCAAACTGACTACCTTAATACCATTGTAAACCACGATGTGTTTGGTGTTCAGTATGCTGCTATTCTTAAAAATATTTATGCGCTGGGCGCTGGCATCGCACATGGACTTGATTATGGCGACAATTTTTTAAGTGTTTTAATCGCAAACAGCGCCGATGAAATGGCAGGGTTTCTCATAAAAGCAGGAATACATAGTATTAAAGTGGGCGTACACGAAGAGGAAGATCCGGTATCACATAAAAAAAAGGCTAATTACGCTGCGTCAGTTTACCTGGGTGATTTGTTGGTTACCTGTTACTCATTATATAGCCGCAATCGCACTTTCGGAAATATGATTGGTAAAGGTTATTCAGTAAAATCAGCTCAGCTGGAATTGAATATGGTTGCGGAAGGGTACAATGCCAGCAGGTGTATTTTTCTTATTAATAAAGAAATAAAAGCAGCAATACCGATTGTTGAAACTGTATATAATATCTTGTGGAATAACCTGTCTGCTCAGAATGGGTTTAAAAAGATAGAGGAGAAATTGGTGTAAACTCTTATCAACGTTTTGAGAATAAAATATTCAATATTCATTAAAGAAAGAAGAACGATCCTTGTAAGTGTTTTCTATAACCACGGAGACACGAAGGCACAAAGAAGCACAAAGAGTTTTTTGAAAAGTAAAACCAATGAACAAGATCTTTGTGCCTCTTCGTGCCTTCGTGTCTCCGTGGTTCAAAAATAACTAATGTGCAGTGCGACTTAATCAGTTATCTTAACCTGATGTTTGAATTTGTAAATTCATCAAGGACTCCGTGGTTAAAAAAAAGTATGCAGGCAACTACCCGGCTTTAATTCCTTCCCCTTCTTCCACCACCCATTCCTGGCGGCATGCCGCCCTGTATTCCCCGGTTTCTGAACATGCCGGGCATCTTTTGTTTTTGACCGGCAAACTTTCTTAAATTATAAGTAAAAGTAAGCATGGCATAACGGGTTAATACATTCGTTTTTGTATCTAAGATGGTATTGGCAGTAATTGTTCTGCTAACGCTTATATTCTGGTTCAGCAGATCGAAAACAGACAAACGAATCTCACCTTGCTTATTTTTAAAAATCTGTTTTGAAACATTAGGATTCAATAAAGGTATGCTTGTATTGTAGCCCGATGCCCGGTTGCCATTGTACGTGTAATCGAAATCAGTTGCAACGATCCAGCCGTTTTTAGTATAGTAAGTAACTTCAGCTGATAACACCTGCGTATAATAATTTAAATTTTGTTTTGGCTGAAGGGAATTCCTGGCAATATTATAAGTGGTAGTTGAGCTGAAGTTCATGTCAAAATTATCTTTCAGATTAGTAGTCCATGAAACCGTCTCACCCAATGAAGTATTCCTGGTATAATCGCTGACGAAGTTAACTAGTGTCTGGCTTTGATTGTAACTTATATTACTTGTGAAGTTGATATTTGATGTAGGCTTTTTTAACGGGAACCCATAGTTGAAGTAACCGCTGGCGGCATAAGTGCCACTAAGATTTACAGGCGCCGTAAGTGTTGCACCATTTTTATTTGGCGGAGCAGGCAGGTAGGTAATTGAGTTCTGGATATCATTACTGATCATACTCACATTGATAGTTGCGAAAATCACTCTTTGAGTAACCGTATTAAAATTAGTATATAGCAAACGCAAAGACTGGGTAAACTGCTGTTTTAAATTCGGATTACCCTGGTAAAAATTAATGGAATCAGTGGTAACTGCAATTGGCTGCAACTGCGTTATACCCGGCTGGCTGGTTCGCCCGGAATAATTAAATCGCAGGTTTTTTGTTTTTGAAAAAATGTATTGAAGATTAACTGTAGGCGTCAGGTTTATATATTGCTGAGAGAGATCATACTTCTTAGTATAATTAATACTGTTCACCCTGCCTGACTGAATGCCTGATCCCATGCTGAAATTATATCTGGCATTTTGTATCCGGTAATTGACAGACAACCTGTTTGAATTATAAGTGTTTTGAAAAGCATTGCTGTAGGTGCTGTCAAATTTATCATATCCTTTTAGGCCATCATAAGCATAAATATACCTTTCGGAAGTATTTTTATTGTAGAGATGATTATAATTGAATTCCAGTATCTTGTTTTTGCCTACCGGTTCAGTGTATGAAATAGTTGGGCTGAAGCTTATTCCATTTGAAGAACTGAGAATATGCTGATTAATGGTATCAATATAAGCAGGATAAGTATTTACGGAAAAATTAGTTCCCTCACCATTATTATTATTACTTGAAAAATTCATATCCGCTGATATGGTTCTGAATCGTTTTTTAAATTTATGCCGGAACAAAAGGTCATATTGTCCGCTGTGGCCGCTGTTTTCCTGGCCGCTGTTAGAAGCTGTTGTATAAATAGGTGTAGCCGATTTTCCTCCGGTATAAACATTTATTCTGGATGAAGAAGAATTAGTGGACTGCAAACTTATATCAGGACGAAAGATCAATGAATTGTTTGAATCTATTTGCTGTTCAAGATTTAAATTAAAACGGTGGTTTTCATTGTTTCTGATAGATGATTGATCCTGGTTACTGAAAGTAGATGAGTCACGGGATAAAAGATTTTGTTGTGAACTTAGCTGATCGTGGGAAACATGCTGGTTATTATAAAAATAGCTTCCGTAAAACTGGGTCTTTTTCCCGAATTGATCCCGGTAATTCAAGCCTCCGGCCCAGGTAGTAGTAATTCCGTTGCCAGTAGAAGATCCACCGCTTCCACCACGGCCTCTTCCTCTACCCCCACCTCCTCCTCTGCCACCGCCGCCTGATGAACCTAAAAAATCCCTGGAAGTAAAATTCTGTTTATTAACATCATTTGCCTGGCCTAATAAAGATATTTGCCTGTCTCCTTCGAAGCGATGGATATTTACACTGTTATCATAAGTGCCATCAGTTCCGGCACCTGCCACAGCTTTCCCAAAGTTACCTTTGCGTTTGTCTTTCTTAGTAACGATATTGATAGTTTTAACACGATTGCCATCATCAAAACCGGTAAATTTACTTTGATCACTCAGGTCATCAAATACCTGTATCTTGTCCACTACATCCGGAGGTAAATTTTTTGTAGCTAATTTAGGATCATCGGCAAAAAAGCGCTTACCATCTACCAATACTCTTGTAACTTCCTCTCCTTGTGCAGTAATGGTTCCTGACTTATCAACCTGCATACCAGGTAATTTTTTTATAAGGTCCTCCACCACTGCATTTGGTTTAGTAGTATAACTGCCTGCATTGAATTCAATCGTGTCTTTTTTTATGGTGATAGGTGGAAGCTGTACTACTACTTCTTTAAGCATTTCGCTTTCACGTTCCATTACGATGGTGCCTAAATCAGTTACCGGTTGGTTTTTTGTAATTGTAAACGGCCTTATATTTTTATGATAACCGAGAAAGGAAATTGAAAGGCGATAGCTGCCTTCTTTCAAACCGTTTAATTCAAATTTGCCGCCCTTCTTAACCTGTGCATTCATAACAGCAATAGAATCTTTCGCACCAATGATGGAAAGGGTAGCATTTGCTAAAGATTGCTTACCCGCCGTATCTAATACCTTGCCACGAATACCGCCACTGACAACACTTTGAGCTGATACATTTATTATAAAGCCAGTACATAGCAGTAGTGCGGCGAATCTTTTCATAAACCTGAAAGATAAACGGAGTGAATCAATTGGATGTTTAATTTTTATAAAACCTTTGCTGTTGAAGAAGCTATCAGCTATCAGCTATCAGCTGTCAGCTGTCAGCTATCAGCAAGTGCTAACGCATATTAAGCTTTAAAGTCGTATTAAGGTATAGAAGATTATAGAAGACAATAAATAGAAAATGGCAAACCACATAGTTTACCACTTTTTAATTATTGTAATTTGGTTTCCTCCTGATAGCTGACAGCTGACGGCTGATTGCTAACAG
>JAABUK010001726.1_pt1 | contig 41067 bp, 43 predicted proteins | sample 5559141 | NCBI WGS metagenome assembly JAABUK01 (sample SAMN10711869, study PRJNA513367) | rock metagenome | isolation source: Antarctica rocks | place: Antarctica: Victoria Land, Pudding Butte nord | collected 2016-01-03 | reverse complement strand
GAAGGGGAGATTGAGGATGGGATGGGATGGGGGGATTTGGAATGGGAAGGGATGGGAAGGGATGGGATGGGGGGATTGGGACGGGGGTGGGGTGGGTGGGTAGCAGGTGGGATAGTTCTGAGTGAGATGGGGGAGAGGGATGGGGGATGGGGTGATAGAGGGGTTTGAGAAAGGGTTTGGGGGGAGGGGGAGTTGGGTGGGAGGTGGGTGAGGATGGATATTATGATAGGTTGGGAAGATGAGATTGGGTAGGGAGGGAGTTTTTATGATGGATGGGTTGGGGTATGGTGTGCAATATAGATCTGGGATCGTAAGGTAGGTCAGCTAGTCCGCGCTAATGCTATATATACTGAACTGTGTCGATAGCAGATTGGAGCTTGTAAGAAAGGATGGAAGCGGAGCGAGAATATTTGCAGTTTGGGGAAGGCGAGGTATGCGAGCTGGAATATCTGGATGTGCGGAAACGGCTCCCTTTGCATTTGCAGGAGAATTGAGTTGTTCATAGATGACTGAGTGACAGCTGCGATGGAGACGGCAGGGAAAGAGAACAGTGTCCTTTGATGTCACAGGGTGAGAGGCTGCTGCAGAGAGATATCATCGAGCGGAACCTGGGAAGATATCTGGCGTGAAGGGCGAGACAGACTCCGTATTGGGTGGTGAGTGTCAATGGCGGTCGTGTGTCCCATCGAGGAGCTTTCATGAGAGTGGAGAAAGCGTTGGAAGTATATCCCCTGGTTCGATTCCTTGGTGAGGATGAGAATGGCGTAGGCATTGTATCAGTATCTGCCAGTCCAATGCAATAAGGGGAGAATTTCACATATTGTAAAGACATTCCGAACCCATCACAGCTTGAGCAACAAGACCAGGTTGCAAAATCAGCTAGTACGCCGAGCTGCTATGACCTGTGGCGCTGACATGAATAACGTTGAGGCGATGAGTTGCGTCAATAGCTGTGGAGCTCGATACGCCAACACAATCCCTTCCAGTGTCTGAGGAGATAACTTGTCCACATTGTAAATGGCTGCTCTGGCTCTCGTAGTAGCCTGTGGTCGTCCTAGAATACTGTATTTTGGTGCTCTTCTGAGCTTATTGCAGGACGTAGCGCCCCATTGTTTCTCCACGCTTTCAGATCCCTTTGCAGATGACATGGCAGTCACATGCCGTTACTGAAATCAATGTCGGCAAAGCTGCAAGGGAGGAAGCCAGAGGGAGGACATCGAGAGCGAATGAGTACTGGTTAGTAGAGGAAGACATGGGCAAGTTTGGGGACCATGTCGTCCTCCGAATTCATCACGGCATTGACAAGTCGTCTCAAAATGCATGACAACCTCATCATGGGACGATCGAGAAGGAGGATCAAGGTGGCATCCACGAACTCGCATGATAGCACCCTGGTACGGGGCCTCAGCAGGGACGAACGGTCGACGAGGCATCGAGAAGACGAGAAGAGGAGTCTTCTTTGTTGATACAGCTGTGCTCATGTCTCGATTTGGGATTCATTCGTTCGTGGGGCAAGAGGCTTTACTGACCACAGCTACAGCACACTTATAACTTAGCTATGTCAGGCCCAACCAAGTGATTTTAAAGTCTAGAACCTTTAACTTCGTAGCATATTATAATCGCTGTAGAATAGGTAGTGGCAAGAAAGCGCCTACTGCGCAACTTTTCTAGGGGACTCGCCCCTAGACCTTGGGGCGCCCAGGGACCGATATACGGTAGCCTTACAGTAGTGGGCCGACAGGCGGTTCCGCTAGAAGCTGGCCCGTGGGCATCTTGCAGCTAGCACTAGGGGCTTAGCTAGGGCCAATTGCGCCTGGACCGCCCCCAGCTAATTAGGCTACCGGAGCTACTGGTAGGGTAATTGGGCGGGTTTTTCGCGGTGACAGCGATATGAGGTGGTATGCGATGAGGTATAGAATGATGGCCAGGAGAGTTATGTGTAACTTCAATTGTACTTGACGTGTTGGCGCTTCTGAGACATTACTAGTTCTATCTATGAGGATTCTCTCCCGCGATGCGTTTCTGCACGATAAGAACCCACCAAATGTATTCAGTACTTGAATCTGAGCTCTAAGGCAACTCCTTAGCCGTGTCACGTGCCTCTCCGACCTGTGTTATCCGCTGGAGAGCACTGTGCCATGCCTGACATTACAGAGGACGACATATACCGCGCTTCGACGCAGTATAGATTGTGGTCCTTCACCAGAGAATCTCTTGCCTCCCTCCGGTCCACCACCAATGCAACTGCCGCCGAAGGTGTGAGGGCTGCGATCAAGAATGTTCGCTCCCACAAGACCAATCCAGACACAACGGCGCGGGTTGATGACGCCCCAGCGGAGGTTGACTGCCTCACTATACAAGAAGAGCAGAGGATGGTGGGATACTACTGCTTCAAGACCATGCAATTCGCTGACCACTTCAAATTTGGTACCAATGTCAAGGTATTCCACGTCGCTTTTGTCTACAAGCAACCTCTGGCTGACCTCGATCGAACGTGCTAGGCTTCAGCCGTCCAATACCTCAAGCGGTTTTACCTCTCCAATTCTCCCATGACCTACCACCCCAAAGAAATCATGCGGACTGCGCTTTTCCTATCAACCAAGACCGAAAATACCTATATGAGTCTCGACGATTTTACAGCCAAATTCCCAAAGGCAACACGAGAAGATGTCCTTGCGCCCGAGTTTCTCTTGTGTCAGGGTCTCAGGTTTACTTTCGATGTTAGGCATCCCTACCGAGGGCTTGAGGGCGGCTACATGGAGCTCTTGGCTTCGGCGAGTGGCAAAGGGCAAGCTGGGTCAGACAGTACGGCGTCGTCAGCCCAGATAAGACAGCAAGAGATGAAGCACCTGGAGCCGGCGAAGGGCGGGAGCAAAGTAGCTATATCGGCGGAGGAGGTGGTCAAGCGCATTGAGAAAGCCAAAGGAAAGGCCAACGAAGTGCTGAAAACTTCAGCTTTGCTTACAGACGCCTATCTCCTATACACGCCCTCTCAGATTTGGCTCTCTGCACTTTATCTGGTTGACAAGCCGTTGACTCGCTTCTACATTGATACAAAATTCACTACGCCTTCAGAGTTCAAGCCGAAGCTACTGAAGACGCTACGAGCCTGCGCCGACCTTCTTCGCTCGTCTCCGTCAGCAGATCCCGGAGAAACAGAGATGAACGAGTTGAAAATGATCGACAAGAAGCTGTACAAGTGTCGGAATCCTGAGAAGACAGACCTGGTTGGTATCAATAGGGCCCATAAGAGGGAAGGGGCAGAAGAAGGGCTGGATGAAAAGGTGATCAAGAAAAGGAAGCTGGAGAGGGAGAAGTCCGAGCGGGAAGCCGAGGACATCTTTGGGCCGGCTCTTCCAATCAAGAAGCATTGAAGAAGATGCACTTGAAAGACATCATAACATCGACTCAAGGCTACCTTGGGCGGATAGCGCAGTGAGCTTCGGGCTGCTTTTGTATGATCGCTATGCTCTTCGAGATGCGTGAAGCTGCTGACAGCATCCAGGAATCTCAGAAGCGTTGGCCCACATTCCTATCTTTCGTGGCTACGAGTGATTACTTAGGGGGACAAGAGGCCTTTGACAAACCATCAGAAGCTGCCCAGCTAGACATGCAAACCAGCCAAACAATATCGCATATTCGCGAGGCTTGTAGGCTCTCTGCGGCCAATGTTGGGCATATGCAGTTCCAGCAGGTCAATATACGACACTCTCTTAGGCATGAGTCCATGAAGTAAAGTGTCTGGTGCTTCGTGTAGACGAGAAAAAGGTACCATGTCGATGAAGGATTTCCCCGATGAATTGGACGCCTGATTGTCTAGTAGACTAGCTTGATCGAGTCAGCTAGCTCGACGAACTTGGGGCAAGAAAAGCAAAGACTTGACCTCGCAGCAACCCCCATATTTCGCATGTAGAATCAGGCATCAGGCCTGAAAGACTCATATTAGTGCGATCATTGGAAAATAGTGGGAATTCGACTTGGAATTTGTTGGTTGCAATGAGTCAAGGCAGCCTGGGCGAATCCCACGAACAGGCAACCATCTCGCGCTAACATGTGGACTACTACCTACATAAATTCGCAATCATTCCCCTTCAATTCGCAACGACTCACATCGATCTTTGACCTTGAACCTCCCTCACTCCATTACTTAAACTCCTCTGCGACTGACATCTTCTCCCCCCTTCAACAACGCAATGACAGTCCAGGATGTCACACCTATCGCTACGGCCAAGGACACTGCCGCGAGGCTGCTCAATGGTACCACTAATGGCGAAGCGTCTTCTCCAGAGGTCAAGCCTGGGATGATCACGGATGTGAAGAATCTCTATCAGTCAAAGCCTGACAATCGAGGCAAGACAACCTGGGTTGTTGCATACCCTGATGACCTCGAAGAAGCAGCCGAAAATGCCGAGACTGCTCGCTATGCCCTACTTATCCGCAACAGCAAGTGCTACGATGGCCGCAAAAAGCTACAAATTGATTCCATTGTCGTACAATCCCCCTTGCTCAAAGAAGTACTGGGGAAAGTACTCAAGAATTATCCGGGCATTACCACGACGTTGGACCGATTGACTTTCAAAGCTCCCTTCCAGCCCTTCGTCCACCGTTGGAGGAACCTGCTCGAAGCTCTCGAAAGCGAGCAAGATCCGGAAACGAAGTCTCATCTACGATTGTTTCATCAAGTCTTGGAGGCGGAATTGAGGGATGACCTGAAAGCGAGAGATGACTTTATTCTTAACGGTGTCATCACTTATACTACCATGTGGATGATTTTCGAGCCCGGGACTCTCGTTTTCAGCGTCAAGGATGGGCAGAATTGCGCGGCGAAACTTACAAATGGCAATTACCAACAGACACGATGCGGCAATTGCTATGCCCTTAGTTGCCAAATGGTCGACTGGGATGGCGAGAACTTTGGTCTTGGTGGCACGCAATTCAACGTCTGGGAATGGGAAGGCACAATGAAGATAACAAAGCTCTCCGCATATCCGTTGGAGTATCACCCCAATTTGAGCAAGCTAAAGGATGAGCTTGTGACAAGAGGGAAGGCGTTCGAAGAGCTGAGTGGGTATCATTACAAGAATTATCAAGGGATTGCTATTGGTGAAGGGCCATGGGGGCCGGTGAAGTACAATGTAAGTCAAACCTTCACATCGTTTCCCAGCTTAAAGGGAGCGAATTCTTCGGCATTGCCCCAATCTTTTCTGCACATTCGTGCAATCTCAATCACTTGATATTATCGCAACGTACTCATGCTTCTTCGTCATGTTTATGCATCTTGGATCGATATATCTGTTCATCCTATACATTCGCAAGATGTCACGCGTGGACCACACCCTTTCATACTTCCATTTTCGAAACTTCAACATTATCACAACATGCATATCGCTCCGAAATGCTCATACGCTACTCCATAGGTTGACAGCCGGATCATCATTGACACCTACGCATGGAATCGTTTCAACCCTAATCGCCAAGTTTCACTTGCAACGTTGGCCAAGCCACTCAAGCGGGCACCTCGCTCTATAGATTCCGACGACGACAGCGATGACGATGACGACGAAGATCCGTATTCTGACGACGACGACGATGAAGACTATGACTCGATCGTGGAATGCGGTGAGGGCACGAAGCATACTCTGGCCACACTGACCAAAGATCAGCTGCTTCTCTGCAGCGCATCGCTCAAAGGCTACTCTCTGCGCAACAAAAAATGGCTCACTTTCTCCATCGGCTCGGTGAAAGACATCCAATACAACGAAGGTGCATTCGACAGCCTCGTTCTCCCAGACGATCACAAAGAGCTCATTCTTGCTCTCACCGAGAGTCAAGTTGCTAACAAAGAGACCTTTGACGATGTGATCCAAGGCAAGGGCAAAGGCATGATCATGTTGCTTTCCGGCCCTCCGGGTGTCGGCAAGACATTGACCGCAGAATCTGGTGAGTCCCCTTATCCTTCTTTCCACTACACCGCTCTGACGCAACGGGCTTCTAGTCGCCGAGAGCATGCACGCACCCCTTTACATGATGTCAGCTGGCGATCTTGGTCTCTCATCCTCGGAAGTTGAATCCTCCCTCAGCAATGTGCTCGAAATGGCTACAAAATGGAACGCCATCCTCCTCCTCGACGAAGCCGACGTCTTCCTCGAACAACGCTCCTCCCACGATCTTGAACGCAACAAACTCGTCTCCATCTTCCTGCGTATTCTCGAATACTACGAAGGCATACTCTTTCTCACCACCAACCGCGTCGACAATATCGATGCCGCCTTTCAGAGCAGGATCCATATCAGCATGCAGTACAATGAGCTGAGCACGAGTTCCAGACGTCACGTTTGGAGCAACTTTCTCAGTTTGGGTGGGAAGGGACATGGATTTTCGGAGCAGGAATTGGATATGTTGGCGGAGCATAAGATGAATGGGAGAGAAATCAAGAATGTCCTCAAGACTGCGCAGCTACTTGCTAGTAAGAAAGGGGAGGCGTTGGGGCATGCGCATGTGGCGAGCGTGCTGGCCATTGAGAAGAGGCATCTCATTCATTGAGATTCGAATTGAGGTGAACGAGGTGACGGCTGGCTTTCTGACGACTTGAAACTACATTCACCATGGGTCTGACCAAGCATTTATGTTCACTCATTGGATATCTCATGGGATCTGCAAGTCGATTCACGGCCATAGTGACACTTCTTCCATTACAAAATTATAAATACAGTTGCTCTCTAGCTAACCATCTCTCTACAATACATAGATATATAACGAGCTTTTTTGTCTATCAGAGACTCTTCTGTGGCCCATAATGCCCAAGTCCATCGTTCACGACCTGCTTCATTGGCGCTCTTCCTACATCGCTAGCCATGCTTTTAACCTTTCTGCCAGCTAAAAATGACCAATTTTCAGGCTTGCTGATACGTATAGTATGCATTCTGCATAACATGCACCGTAACAAGTCACTTGTTTCAAACAGTAGAGTCGTCAGGATATCCTCAAGATGCTATCGCGATCTATACCTGGATCCCACAATGCCCCCCGTTCGAAGCTTACACCTGAGCCGGAATTCACAAATAAAAGGATGAGAATGTCCCACTGTTTCACCGGCTCCATGATCGCAGAGTCACAAATCATCACTGAGGGGTGAATAAACACACGCCCTTAGATGTAATTCTTAGTCATCCCTGAATTCGCCAGAACCCACTCCCTTGTCAGAGTTTGCCAAAGATGCATTCAATATCATCTTCAAGAAAGACATGATTGAAAAGATGGAGGTTGAAGCCACGTCCGGTGTGATCGAGGTTAGCTAAATTGGCATGACTGAGCGAGCCTTGCTCCAGCCGAACTCAAAAAGAGCTTGGTAGCCCAGCAGAGTCAGCCTCTGTACGGATCAGGAGCTGGCAAAGATCACTGGATACGGTACGCTTTCTGCGATCCTTCCGAGTGTCAATTCTCTGGGACTTTCCATCAATTATGGCCTCACTACACGTTACACTCCTTGCTATGGATGTATCAGAATCTGATGCAACAAGGCTCATGAGAGTCTGCTCAACTTCTGGCTCGGCATGCTCCTACAGCATTCCACCCAACATGGATCCTGGAACGTGGATCAAAAACACGGCAATCGCTGTGTGTGAAGCTGTCAGTACGGCAGGGTTCATGGACGGACTTATTGTTGTTGATGGAGTCGAAGAATGGTTCCGTCAATCACAGATCAAGGTGGACAAGGAAATCACACTTTACCGTGACACTTGTCCCAGACGTGTCGATCGACCTTGCTCAATTGGCCTCTCGTCGAGACACAGTGGCGCCAGAACTTACCAATTACCACCAAATCTGCGCCTCTATGTATGGCTTGCGGAGCATAACGGCAAACTGATTGTTGATGGCTCGTACTCGGATCGTCGAATCGGCCTGGCGGATTTCGCGTCCCGTCATGGCTTAGCGACGCCAGCACTCATCATTGACCACCTTCCCTTCGCCTCTGTATGTTGCTTGCTGAGAACAATGGCAAGATGGCTGTTGATGTGCCACACCTGGATCGTGGATTCCGCTTAGAACGGATCAGGAAGAACGGCCACCCTGGTATTCATATAAGAACAGAGCATGAATGTTGCTTCAGACTGGTGGATGAAGATGTGTGGTAGTAGTGTCGGGCCAGTCGTCGCCAACATTCAGAGTTCACCCTGGTTGAAGATATAATATAGATATATTTCCAAGCATCGTGTTGACGGTCTGACTTTCAACTCACGACCTCTCATTCGAATTCCCTACAGCTATGTCTCTTCAGCTCGATCGCTACCATGGCTCCGTCCGATGACCAAATCCTTGCTCAGAAGCTCGAGTCCGCCATGTTGGTCCTATAAGCGCCAACACTAACAGAAAGCCAACTTCATAATCGAAGGGTTGATGGTGGCCTGGCGGCCGACTAGTCGCAAGGGAAAAACCTTCCAAGCATACTGTCATCTTTCACATGGTAGTCTAGGATCACAAGTTGGAAGTATTGCGGTCCTCAGTCTCGCTGAACACCAAGGAAGTCAATACGCTGATCCTGCGAACGTCTGGAACCTCGACCCTACATCGAATATTCACCTTAAGACCATTGACGACCATGCGAACGATGGAAAAACGAGACTATCGACCTATACATATACCATCAAACAGCGCAGTAAACTTCTACCACGCGAGATGCAGCTCATTCGACGAATGGAGACCTGAAAGCTACCCAGTCGCGAATTGACACATGTCCATTCTTCGTATACAGCACTATACAGCGTGCATCTGACCCCGATCCTGTCACTGGCCGTGGCACGTATCGTGTCAGCCCGTCGTTCGTCTCGATCTAGATCACCGCATCATAGGAGACTCGTTCAGACTGTCCGTGCTGGAACGCCTTTCTTCATACCACAGCCCTGACATAATGGAAGCCCTTCGTTTCAGCAGGATGATGGTCAGTCATATCTTTCTATCATCTCAGCATGGCTTTTTCCGACCAGTGTACATTGCACCAGTATTAGAAATACTGGACATTGGTGTAAAGGTTGCCGACCATTCTATCTTTCGGTATTCCGTCATAGAAGTCGTCCTCGATCTTCTTTTACAAGACCGCTACCCTCTTGAACCACCACTCGAGTTCCAAAGAAGAAAGCAGTCAAGCAGCCAGTATGTCAAGTGTTTGAGGCACGCTTTATCCAAGCCACCCGATGTCGTCTCTTTCAATCTCCAGGTCAGCCGTTCATGCACGGGACCTTCAAAGAGATCAAAATTCACACTACCAAGTGTGACTATTGCAACAAACACAACTCTGCTATAATCTATCACAATAATTATGATAGTGAGTAATACTACACTCCTTACTGATATCAGCAGAGTGAAGATAGTCAACATCTATCAATTAATACTTTAGCTTCAATCATCCCTGCTAGCGCGGCTGAGAACAGGAGATGAACGAAGAAGAAGCCTGCTAAGGTCGTCAAAAAGGGAAATACCGCTATTACCATCAAGAAGGTAGAGAAGAGACCCGTCGGACGTATGCGGAGGGTTGTCGAGAATGACGATCTTGATCACACTGGAGATGATGTTGAGATGGGACATGTCTTGAGCATCCGACGACATTGTTGGCAACACTCAGCTTGGTCCGATGAGGCCAAATCAACTGTCTTCTTCTATGCGAAAAGTTGCCAACGTTCTTACATATAAGCCACATCTGTGAAAGTCGCTACCTCCTCTCGGCTACGTCTTCAGCAATCTTACTCCACACCCTCCCCTTTTCATCCATAATGGTACAGGCATTGTGTCCGACGGACAGAAATCCGACATCTATCACCCTCAAACGCAGAAGCCTTCTCTCAAAATGGCAAACATTTCCGACTCTCACGACCACGTCCTCGAATAAGAAGCGCCCAGTCGTCAAAGCAAATCGGAAAGCTCAACACTATGTATCATCTTCCGGCATCAACGGACTTGAATTTCGCAACAATAGCCTTTGATTGGACATGAAACGCTGGGACAATGTGTTGGAATTGATAAATCGGGATCTTCAAGCAAATCTTTCGAAGCAAATGCGAAAACTTCAGGAACTATTCAAGGACTCTTCCAATACCACGTCCTCGATGAAGAAACGCCCAGTCGTCAAAACAATTCGGAAAGCTAAACACCATGCATCGTGTTGATGGTGATCTTTCGGGATCAACGGGCTTGAGCTTCGCAGTAGCAGTCTTCAACTGGATATGAAGTCTAGGACATTGTGTTGGAATTCATTCGAGTATCGGGATCCTCAATTCGTAAAACCTACGTCCCTCGACGAAGGAACGCCCAGTCGTCAAAAGAATTCGGAGAGCTCAGCACCATGCATGGCGTTGACGGTCATCATCCGACTTCAACGTGTGTGAGCTTCGCAACAGCAGTCTTCGACTGGATGTGGAGGGCCTAGGACGATGTGTCCAAATTTTGGAACTTGCACCCTCGAGTTTACTCTTCGAAGCAAACGCGACGAATTCAGGACCCATTTATGGACTCTTCCAATACCCCTTTCGCGCAACGAGTCACAGTCCTCGAAGACAATGAGGTTGTCGACTGAGAGACACAGCTTCGGAAATCGGTGCAGGATAGGGTTCTACCAGTATAATTGCTGCTATTGAACAAGCAGAGGCTGTCCGTCGCGTCCATTATGGCAAACAGGTGCTAGACATGGAATGTGAGGGGTCGCGACAGCGTCTGGAATACGTCGAGAGGACAGCTGCCGAGCTCATGGATGTGGTAGAAGAGAAGGAAAATATGTTTGGTGGTATGGATCCATGACATGCAGAATTGTATAAGGCCGCAGGAGAGATCAGGCGTTTTGGTGAGGTGGACATCATGTGAATTACATGAATCTGGGATTGGCTGAATGCAGACGCAATGGACAGTAGTATTAGATGTTGGGGCTGATGAGGCGTCAAGTATCAATCTGCAATACTATCGGTGGAAGTGGTGATTGTACATACACCCAATGCGGCTCGAGAGAGGATCCTACATAGTTCAATCAAAATCAGCAGCTATGATGAAGGTCTTATTAACAACGGGGATACCCATGGAGAGTTACGGTATGATTCAGCCGGCGGTAAGGAGGATGGCTCCAAAAGTCTTAAGTTGGGGCTAACGGGAGGAGCACCAATCTTTCAGCGAGCTGGGAGGACAGTCACCCCGGAAACTGCACCCCAGTGTATGTAGATCCCCTGGAGCAAGACTGGAACTCTCCAGGATTAGTGCTTGCTCAAGACATTTGGTGTCATCCTGCGTACGCATAGAAAATGTGAAATAATTGACTTGACTATGATGTCTCTGCCGTTATGAGGACTATCTCATCGTAGTGAGGCGGCCTATTTATGGCCTGATTGCGCTTGGTAACAAGCTGCAATGTTCTAATATCGCCAGCGTGTGTTTCGATGAGTGCTGTTCGCAACGGCCTAAAATCGACGCGACCGCTCATCCCGATGGTGATCATCTCGCCGTCGCTTCCATCGATCCTTCGTCCACCAGTCGAGCACAGCCTTAACTTTACCATCCTCGCTGTCAACCAGACACCAAGCTTCGAGCCTCTCTCTGTCCCAAATACAATAGCCCCATTCGAGAAACTCGCTGAGATAATGCCTCGACAACCACCCAACCCCAATCGGGTCACCATGGGGATCTATCTCCTCATAATGATCCATAAAGAATTTGAATCCTGTGCTTGGCTCTCTGGCTAGCGATCCAGGCCATGCTGCCTGCTTGTTCGCAGTTGTCACTCCTTGGTAGTTGCTCTCAAGGTCACCGCGATACCAAGAGCAAGCCTTTTGAAAGTTGCAATCGTAATGGAATCTCATGTTGCCCGACGGTCCACATTCCCGTATATGCCCGATCAAATCGTCCGGTAAGAGTTGCTGACGGCAAAAGGGACAAGGGCGGCGCCAGATTGTGGTCGTTTGGTGGTATAGGTGATACCATACACACTCTAATTCTTCAAGTTCCCAAACTGTCAGGTGTGAGAAGAAGACTCCTTGGAATCGGATGTAGTCCATTTTTGCCGCATGAGACAACCCCCATACACCCAGTGTTTCCGCAGGCTGAATTTGTGCCCGGACAGCAGGATGATCCGCGGCACCAGCTCGTTCATCTTTGCCGTAGCTTGATGGAAGGTAAGGTTCATAATAGGCCTCGAAATACAGGCGCAGGCGCCATAGTGCTCTGCAAATCCGATGGAGCTCTGTTGGTGACTGACGCCTTGCCTTGAAGCTCAGGGTGAACGGATGCCGCATTGTCCGGTAAAATCGGTCGCTACTGATGCAGCTTTGTATCCTAGCCGAGGTCTTGGGCAAGCGGACCTTGACGAAGGATATCTCGGCGTTTGTGATATCGTTGCATATATCGGCCGCCTCACTCAGCGTTGTCATTGGCTTCGATGACGCGGTAGAGCTGACTTTAAAGCCGATGGTGGTAGAACGATCTTTGAGAAATGTGTTTATGCATGCTTGGAGAGCATCATCGCTGGCATGAGACTTCCGGGCTTGGCGAATGGATATAATGGTGCAAAGCATCTTTTGTAATTCCACTTCCATTGCGGAGCAGCGTATAGCACTGAGAAGCATTGCGTGAGGGCACCTGTCAAAGAGCGCCTTTGCTTGAGAGTTGGCTTCAACGAGGGCATGGAGTGCGGTGGCTCCGACAGAGAGGTGCATGATGTTCTCTAGAATTTCGTTAGGTGGACCATCTAGTCTACTTTTCACAAGGCTTGATGACATGATTAGAGGGGATAAATTCGACGTGACCTTTGATTATCTGAGTTCATCAGCTGTCGCTGCTGGGTTTTGGAAGATAGATCTGAGCCAAAAAAGGTGGAGTGGAGGAAATATGTTAAGCTCTTGACGGAGAACTGCCGACGATTGCCGTCGTCAACTCTGATATACCTAAAGCGCCTTGCTAAGAATGGCTAGAGAATGTTCAGGGCACCTATCAATGTTTGATGCTTTCAGTTCTGGAGGAGCTTTTGCAGCGCACTTCCAGGAATATTTCGCTGAAGGGACTGCAGACACTGCTGCCTTGAAGGTTAGGAGGGGAAGGATGCTGGGTAGGCTGTCTCGACCAAGGCCTTGAACAGGACATTCACTGCACAATGAATGGATTCACCACTGTAACTGGTAGTTCTAAATCAATCAAACGGGTAGAACGACCAAAAACCAAGCGCTCAAAAGACTTTCCTGCGGTCGTGGTGAGTCATTGGCTTTGGCGAAACCTTTACGATTAACGGAGAACTGTTGAGAAGAATTTGCCAAGGAGGGAAGGCGTCAGAAGTGCCAAGCCGGGCAAGCCGGCCGCTAAGCCCTCTCGTACCAATAGTGTGGCGCCAACCAGCTGCGATGTCAGCATCAAGTTGCTAGCGCAAAGTGGCTTGGCAGCTAATTGTCCGGCTTGGCACGTCTACTTCGACTCCATCACTGCTTCTACCGAGACCAAGCGATGATTCACACAGCTTCAGGCCGTACACTATGACTGAATTGCCTGCTACAAGTGGCTTGTTGCTGTCCCTACTCACCAGCCAACATCGTCCCTGGCAACATCACAGGCGCAAGGCGTGATGCAAGATGCGCCCAAGCGGAATGGCCATGACAACAATGGGACTACCAGTAATACTGAAAGTCGGGCGATTAGCTCACCGCCTGGAGGGGACTCATCCCAAAATCATGATGCTCCCACGGGAATAGTATCTCCTTTGAGAGCTTTCGGCCGTAGAGAAATCTAGACTTTGCAATCTTGACTTCAGGTTCCTGTTTCTAAATAATGACAAGCACGCTATCTTTAAAAACATCTGACAGCAATTAGGACAATCCTCTTCAATGGTTGTCCAATTCAAGGACTAGTTCGGTCTCATTTGGTTGGTATCTGCTAGTAGGTTCAGCTGAGTTTGACTAGATTCCTGATACTGGGAGCAGTAGGGGCTGACATCCTGGGGCTCGTACCCTCCGACTGCAAATCACTCCGTTACTCAGCTTGCAAGCATCATGTGTGTCGAACATTGTCTGCGGAGATTGCATCTGGATTAGCTATAACACTGGAGGGTTTCATGGAAGCAGCAATGGCATCCAGGCAGTACCCTGCCACATGCTCTTTCTCGTCGGAGTAGAAGTGTTAAATTCGTTGAATGTGGTTCTGGGATTGGGCTGGCCATTTCAGAGTGTTTACGTTACCCTGACCGATAAGGTATGAGCCTTGGCATTGTCGTGTTCAATAGCGCCTTATTGACATCGGCCGCTTCAGCGATTACCTTCTATACTTTTCCTTCTTCCACTGATACTCGCCTGTCTCACGCATTTTCTATGGCATTGATTATCAACTTGTTTCTTCTGTTGATCAATTTACTGAACGAGTAGACCGTGTCTGACCACAGAGAGTAACCCACCCGTGTTTTCGGGGTTTGAAGCATCAACACCCCGAATCTCACCATCTTCAACCATTGCAGCAGCAGCACCACCACTCCCAGACATTGCCCGAATCTGGAGGCTCTATACTACCCACTAACCCGCCCATCCTTTTCAGCTGTTTGTAATCAGCTAGAGAGGGGATACGAGAGGACACAGCTAAGATATACCGGGCGCAACGATTCCCTTATCATGTTCAAACAACACAAAGCAAAGCCGTCAGGCCATGGGAGACGAGCAAAGGCTAGCATATTGAAATCTTTTGGTGGTCGTTTCAAGAAAGTCTTATATGCTTTCAGAAAGGCAAGTGAAACTCTTTGGGCTAGGGTTTGGAGCTATTCATGCTGATCAACGCAGGTTGCTGGATGCCAGAAGGGTGAGAACAACATAGTTCAGGATGTGGCCGACCCACAACAGAGCCAGTCGATATTAGATACGCGTCTGGAAGGACAGCACTCAAAGACAATAAACCGAACCGACCTAGAAATTTCGAATACACTGCTAGAATGTGGACCACCACCTACTACAAAACCAGAACCTGCAACAGAGGTAGACGAGCAGTCGACAGTCCCAAACTCACAGAGTAATCTGCAGACATCAGCGAAACAGCCTGATTATGAGACGCCAATGTTAGAAGAGAAGACCTGGAGTCGAAATATAGCGTCCAACTCGGTCAGTGAAGCTGACATTCTCGGAACGGGCGACCAAGTGGACATTGCCACAGCAGCTAAGTACTCTCCCCAAGGAAGACTTCCGCCATACGATGGCGCTGTGGAGCACAATGCAGCAGCACAAGACGGCCCCTCAAACGAAGTGGCTGAACATTTTATTCCAATGTCTGTCAACCACGAACTTTCCGACTCCCGACTCGACGACGATGAAGATGTAGCCAATTGCCTCCTCAGCCCTGAGGAAATCGAGGCCAGAGCCCGCAACTGGACCGACGAAGACCATGAGAACCCTGCCCCACTGGACGCTCGATCGCTGATGAAACGTACGGGCATCGACAAGATTGCTATTCAAGATCTATACGAAGAGCTTCAAAGTACACAGAAGCAGGCTGTCTTTACAACATCTAGCCTCGAAGAAGACGAGGTGCTTCTGTCGAACAATAAGGGTTCACATACGAAATATCCAAGAGCGAATTCCAGTGACGATCATGAAGAGGTGGGCTCTTCTAAGGAGCCCCAAATATCAGCTTCGGAACTCGGTGATGCAGATTCCGACGGAGGGGCGCCCGTCAACGATCGCGATCAGAGCTTGCAAACGCCAGGTTCGATTGTATCCTCTGTGACCTCTAGGTCGACGGAGTCGAAAGAAGCTTTTCCAGTCACCGCTGGATGTGCTGAAACAGGACATCGCAAGCCAGAAATTGGGCCGCTGTCTGGTAAGCCTATCCAGCAGATACAAACAGAGAAGCCGGCTGACTGCACAGACTTGTATGTATTGAAGCGTATCCAATGTCGAAGTGCCCCTGGTGCGCTTGATCTGCATCACGATCGTTCAATCTCGGAGACCACTCTAGTGAACTCGCCACGTTTGCAGACTGCCACTGCATCACCTCCAGGGTTTCATCTCCCTTCTATACGACCCTCGGCTCCCAGGCATGTCGCAGATAGTGAGCAGAGACTTGACGAAGCTGAATATGCGTTGCGTGTTGAGCAAGCTATCGAAGAAACGAAAGAAGCCACAAATCGTGAGTGGGAGAGCGCCAACGCTGCGACAGAGCTACGCCACGAGAGTGAGATCGAGGATTTGAAGGAAGACCAAGAGGCTGCCATCGTGGATCTCCAGGAGAAACATCAGGAGGACCGAAAGAGAGTCCGGAGAAACCATGGAGACAAGATGAAAAACCTTCGAGGTGAAGTGGCGAGAGCGAGATCAGAGACCACGGCGGTGGAAGAAACACTGGTAAATATAAAAATAGAGAGAAAAGCACTTCGAGATGAGTTGAGAGCCAAGAATGATCAACTCGAACGAGCTGTCATGGCTACTCAAACGCTTCAGGCCAACAACAACATTCGCAACTATCAGCAGACCGTCCGAGTAGGCCATATCGCAGAGATGCGGACACATCCAATCAAAAACGCTCAGCTCGCTGAACTAGTACTTGGATTGAATAAGCAATTGGAGCAACAGGCAGCTCATTTCAACGCAGTGACTGCTCAACTTCAGGATGATCTTACCCAATGCCAGCAGACTCGTGACTGGTATATGGAGAAGTCCGAGAGATATCACTCAGCTCTGGTGCAAAATGTTGCGGAAACGCCGCTTGTGAAGCTAGAAGGCCGCGAAGAAGAGCTGATACAGCTCAGGTCAAGACTCTGTGAATGCGAGGCCGCACTGGATGACGAGCAGCGCACTCGAGCAGCAGAGGGTGAAATGTTCTCGAATCAGGTGATGAGCATGCGTGAGGGCATACGGCGCTACGAGCTGGACGCTAAAGCCATGCAGCTGAGCAGGAACGCGGCCTTGGCCGCAAATGAGGCAAAAACTCGTATGATGGGGCGACCCATGTCCGACAATGAAGTTGACGCCGCCTTCTGGGAGCAGTATAGGATCATCCAGAAAGACTACCAGGAGCTCCGGCAGAACGCAGATGGCCACGAGCAACAGAAGGCGGAAAAAGAGGAAGAGATAAATCTCTTGAAGGCCAAAGTGCTGGAACTTGGAATGCAAGGACCAAAAGATCAAGAGAGAATCCATGAGTTGGTATGGGAGGTTCGCCGACTGAAATTCGACTATGATACTGCTCTGCATGAGCTTGATATTGCGGTGCAAGACCAGGAAAAGCGGGAGCCCGAGCTATGGAAGTCGATACGGGATCAGCAGTTGAGGGAGAAAGATGAGAAAATTGCTTGCTTGGAGGCTCAGCTACAGAAAGAGGTGGCAGAAGAATGTAATTCAGGCCCAAAGACTCCTTCAAATCCTGGCAACCAATGGGGTACTCCTGGGCCTCTCTTTGGTAACGAAGAAGCCACCAGGCCAGAAAATTTCTGGACACCATCTCATGGATCCTGTCTTGTTTCGTATTCTGACCGCGACCAGGTCACCCAAGCTGGAGTCTTGGCCACACCCAACGGATCTCCAACGTCGGATCAAGCTGACATTAGCTTCTTTTGAAGCGAGGATGGAGATGTGAACTTGTCAGGCTTCGATAATGTCCGAGAGTTTGAGTGGTGCCTCCTCGAGCCTTTACTGTACCCTTCGAGGTCGTGTAGATAGATAGAACTATTGAGAACCATTCACTCCGGCTGAAAAGAATTTGAGCAGAACTAGGCCATGTTTGGACCTATCACCGAAGTTTAGCCGAAGGCTAACACTAATGTAGACTAAGGTACTCGCAGCCGCGCTAGGCAGGATTCAACTTCGAAGGGATCTGCTCTACTCTTTGGGCACTCATAAAGGTGTCGTTCCAATCCAGACTGACTGAAGCAGCCTATCGTGCACACTCCACTCCGTTACAGCGAAGGCTCTTGATGGTTACCCTTCTATGCCTCAAGATGCTATGACTTATCATTGCAGGATAGCTTCCACAAATCACACCCCTCTATATCAACTCACCCTCCGGCCGCTGCCAAACTACCGATCTGCCATTGGATGCACCCGTTGATGCCCTACACTCAATATTAGACTCTAATCGTCCGCAGCTTCATTGGGCTCTACAAAATTGACAGGAGACTTACCGAGTCAACCAACCATCCACCCTTCTTCTGCCCATCTTTATCAGTATCACAACCGTCCACGACCATCTTTCCCAATCGTCTCTGACAATCATCACCACCAGTCTTGAAGGCCTGGTTCTTCGGCGTGTCCGCCCCACACAACGCACCCAAATCGGTGTTTGTGTGAAAGCTGACTTCAATGGATATCCCGCTTTTCCCTCCCTTCGCGATGCCCGTGGGCCAGTCGCCGTTTTGACTAAATCCACCACTTTTATCAACGGCGGCAGGATCAGCGAGTAGATCCTTGCCACAGAATTCGCTGATTGCGTCATGAGCATCTTTAGGGTCGAAGGCATGCCACCGGGCTCGGTCAGCTTCAGAATACCGGGGGTCAGAGCCGCAGACGACAGTTTCCCGGCTTTCGATAGAGATCTGATATTTGGCACATTGGTCTGTGGTGACTCCCGCGGCTTTGAAGTCGGCCTTGTCCTTGTTACAATCGTTGATCGTTTGACCTAGGAATCGTTTACAGGCCGCCTGAAACAGCTGGTGAGCCCTGGACTTCACGGTAAATAGTAGGATATGCCAACTGACCTTGTTAATGAGGTAGCCGTGATCGTGAAGACCACCTTGCTGGCACCCAATTGAACTTGGCTCCCAAGCGACACTGATTGTGCTCAGCAGTCCCCCTACCTTTTGGAAGAATTTGTCGTCTTTCTTTTCACCTTGGTTGATCTTTTGTCCGTCGAACTTGGTGCAGAAGTCATCGATGTTGGCAAGGGCTTCGCCTTGAACGACACCATATTTTCCACCTCCAGGAGCGCATTCGAGCTTGCCCGGATACGTATACGGCTCTAGCGAGAAAACACCTTTTTCCGATGTGATGTTACCGCCGCTTGTATGGTCTTTGTCAGGTCCACAAGGAAGAACTTTGCCAAACAAATCGTTGCATTTTTTCCTAGATGGATGGTAAGCAGATCCGATACACATCCAATGAGAGATGAACACTAAGTACTTACTCATCGACAGTATATGTGGCGCCTTGCCCTCGATCGCCACTATACGAGACCTGAAGCACCACCTGCATTCGATTTTCGTCTTGATCGTATGTTTTCAAGAGCCCCTTGTTTGGGCTCGCCGCGAAGCCATTATTAGACTTGCAGAAGTCGGCAATGTTATCCTTCAGAGGTCAGCGCTGTCATCCGTTCATAAACAATCAGGGCATACCTTGACACCCTTCATTTCTAAGACTCCTTTCGCAACATCCTTCTCGCATGTTGCGTCCGCGTTGGCATTATCCCCATAATTGTCGATGTGCAAGCGTAAATACTCCTTCCCTAAGTAAACCTGTATGCCGCCATAATCTAGTGGCGGAGCGGTCGTCGGTCCCTGAGGAGATGAAGTTGTTAGAGTCGTAACCGTGGGAGTGACCACGGGGTGGGAATTGGTCTTGGTGGCGTCGGTGACTATGCAGCCAGTTGTTTGAGTACAAGTTGCTGTCGTACACGTTGCTGTGGTCTGAACTTTCTTGCTGGAGACAAACCAATCTGCAGTACAGTCTTCAGTACAGGCCTTCGCAGTTTTCGTCTCACATCCTGGTCTTCTCTGTGTATTCTCTGAACCACCATCTGAACCGTCGCCTTCAAGAACTGGCTCGGGTACTGCCTTTGGGATGGCAAATGGTAAAGCAGCAAGCGCAGCGCCTCCTGCTAGAGCACCTATTACAGCTCCGGCATTGACTGAGGCGGTCGATGTTCCCTCCACTAACACGGTGGCTGCTGTAATAGTCGATGGCACATACGTCAGAGTGTACGTTGACCCTTGATCAGTCACAGCGGTCACAAGCGTTTTCAACCCTGGGGGTTCGGTTGTTTTGGCGCCAGGAACTGCACCAACAGGGTTTGCGTCTGCAGTACTCAACTTCCAAGCAAGGAGTATCAATGATTGAGAGGTTATAATGTTCTTCATGATGGAATGTTCACTAGGGAAACTGCGAGTTGGGTTCAACATCAAAAGCGAGAGATAGTGATTCCCTTATAAGCATACAGCGAACAGATACATCCCAGCTACAAGTCCATCTTATTCGTCTACTCGACTGCTCCTCCATGTTCGAGGCGTAGAGCAATCAGCCCTCCTCAGGATCTTGGAAACATCGTATATGTGGCTAAGCATTACGTGGCTTTGTACTGGAGGATGGGATGCTCAATACTTGTTGTCGTACTAGCCCGTTTCAATGATGATCGAGCCCGAAGGAAAGGCATGAAACGTATTGGATTTGTTGAAGCCACCTGATTTCAGGCAACTGCCCTTCAGAATGTTGAAAACTCTACATATGTAGCGAAGAGTTGTGTGGCTGTATACCAAAGTATTGGAGGCTGAGTTTTGTTTCGCACTAGCGCGTTTCAATTGCCGTAGAACTATGATATAGCCGGAAGAAGACATGAAACGTGTTATCTAGAACACCAACTAACAAACATCTCTTACGCTTCAAGAGGAACATATCCAGCCCAAATTCTTTCACTACCTAGCTATCGGAGGCTTAGAGGTTCGGAGGCTGACGGGTTGCACACAACAATCTTTGCCGCTTGTGCCATGAGCAATACGCCACAAGGCTCAGAGATCCTTCGCGCGCGAGTGGCGAAAGGTTTGATGGGTCCGTCATTTGAATATACCATGCGGGATGGGTTGGGTATATATTGATATCGCGCAACCAGGTGAGGTGAAGGCCGAAGCAGGTCCAGATGAAAGGAGAAAGGACTTGGCGGGAAAAGCATGATTATATAACTAGGGCCTTGGCGCCCTGCTTCTCTTTGCTAGAGTCAGTAGAGTTATTCTAGCATCCTGAATGAATGCCATTGCTGCCCAAGAAGCAGCCTAATTTTGTGATCGTAAGTGTCCAAGTTAACCTTCAGGATTGTGCTTCTACAGAATGTTGACTGATGCCTTGTTCTGGTCCACCACCACCTGCGCCAGCCTTGTTTGATCCTACGGGCTTAGAATAGGCCTGCGGCTTTGCTACAGCAGCGATTGTTCGATTTGGTCGTTATCATTAGCAACTATTCATACTTTCGTGATTCGCTTCCATGCAAATGTATCATGCAAAGGTATGAACGGTGAACTGCCTCCTAAAATGTTGGAAGTTTGATCCTTCACAGTTCCAGTGATCTTGTTATCCTATACGTGTCTGTATGTGAGAGAACTCCGCCCCCCTTGACTTGTCACGTTGTTGATGTACCCTGTGATACTAGAGTCAAAGATTTGTGTGGAACACGCAGGATCATGTCAGTTTATAAGTGATACATCTCAAATATCAGTCGTCTCCTGCGCTTCAAAACTACATCTACACTCCTTCAATAGTTGCTATTACCCGGATTGCTTTTCAGCTTTGGTCAAACATTTCCATTTCACCTGTCCCCTTCACCACTTTTCACAGCGATCTGCATTTAGGAACAACCTTACGGGAAGGCCCCCAGCACGCAGCTGCTTCACGCTCCCTTACACCCGTCGTCCCTGGATTACGCTGTCTTTATTGTTACCAGAAGAGCGTTCCAGTATGATGTTCAATTACAGATTCGGGATCCTCTGCGTCTTCAGTGTACTCCTATCAACGATTGGTAACACAGCAGCAGATGACTCGCGAGCAGAGCTTGAACCATTATGGAAACCATATCCTGGGCCAAGAGACTTAGGTGGATGCGATGAAGATCTTCAAAACCTCAAAGACTCCTATTCCCAGGCTATAGAAATCTGTAAAGCAGCGATCGCCGCCCTCAATCACATACAAGATCCGAAGCCTGAAGATCTAAAGGAGGGTCAAGAATGGGACCGACAAGCTAGAATGGCCAAGGCGATGTTTAATCTGGATACTGATCCCACCGCGGGAATACCTGGCGGGCCAATGCGTACCCGCCAAGGTAAAATTTTGAGTGAGTGAGATCGTTACGAATCAGACTGGAGTGCTAAGCTGGAAATAGGGAATTACAAGGTTATAACCCGACTTGCTGATAATAGATCTCCGCCGGACGCTCGAACGAAGCGTATTTATTGTACGCCAAGATCCATGGTATATGTCCCGAGTGGAAGAATGACGCCGTGGGGAGTCCCAATTGGTGGTAAGAAACTTGACACCCACCACTTCGCGTTTCAGGCCGCTAAAGAAATTTCACAGGTGCTTTTCCAAACGGAGTCTTTGCATTAAAGCAGTTTGGACGATGGCCGGCGACCGAAATGAGGATCGAAACCTCACAAGAAGACACAGACCCTGAGATCAACTTATGTGAAACTCCCGAAGGCAGAGCGGCGTTAGCGATGGCGTATTCCCTGGTTGACTTGATAGTGTTCTGCGAAAGTGGGCTCGAAAAGATGACCACCTTCGGAAAAGATGCCCAAGATGCGAACGCTAAAATCAAAGAAGGGGATCCTCTCCAATCTACGAGCGCCATGAGCGCCATATGGATGCATGAGTTGGTCCACATATGGTCAGACCCATTAGGTGAGCCATGGTTGCACTATTCGATAGGACTTGTCTCAGTGATTGACGATGATTTAGTGCCTGACCAGCCATTAGCTCGACAGGATGATAAAGGTGTCATCACTCGAGTGGAAGGTGTCAATACGTACGGATTTAACGAGTGTGCCAATCTTGCAAAACTTGTGCCGGACGATGCTATAGATAATGCGGATAACTATCAGCTATTCGCTACGGTGAGTGACGATTTCCATGTGAATGGGATCTTACGCTGACCGCATTACAAGGCTGTATGGTTAAATGGATGGGATTGGGGTACCTTTGATAAAGGTGGGAAAGCCGTAAAATTACCTTCCGCTTGAAGGCACAAGTCAGTTATGTCTGGCAGCGTCGACAGCTATTATAGCTGTGCTGTCTGTGTTGGCGGTTAGGATCACCTTTGAGGATGTCGAGTAGGGCTTCTATGAGAGATCCTGGAAGTGTGGCGATTTAATGATATGGATGAGATGTATATCTAAGAAAGGGCGCCCTGTGGGGGCTATTGGCAGTCAGTAGTGTGCGCTGAGGCCTAGCCCTAGCCCTAGCCCTAGGAGTTCTATCTCGATCGAGCTTCGCTTCAATCAGAAGTGTCCTTAACGTCCCCATCGCTAGGCAACCATAAACAAATCGCAGATTCATCATTCGCTGCATATAGATCATCAAAGTCAAGAACCAATATCACAAGGAACTTGTAGACCGTTCTTCAAGAGTCTTATCTGCCTCCAGTCTTCAGAGCCAGCAAGCACAAAAGCAACATGCGAGACTGGACTCACTCCTTTGTCCGCGGTGCCTCTATGTTGCCGCATAAGTATGAGAGGTTCAATATGTCCCCTCCCAAAGACCTTAATACGACAATATTGAAGCTCGATCACTTACCAGGGCAATATACTACCTTGTTGTCTACAGGCTCCGAGCCACCGTACGGAGAAGAAATCACGGTTACAACACCGGAGGGCAAAGCCTTACTTGAGTTCCTGATTTCGATAGAAGAGGAGCCGGGACATGACTATACGATGTGGGGACGAATTCGCGAGTTCGAAGATTGTCTCCTCGTCTTCGTCGGTAATGACAATCGTCTGCTTTCCTTGCAAAAACAGCACATTAATGTCTTGTCAGGATGGGACGAATACCCGTCTCTGCCGTTTAGGTCCTCTGAATCCTTAAACCAAATGCCCGAATCTTCGTCCCTAGCAAAGCTACGTCCCCATCTTCGCAGCCCGCTAGAGGTCATCAACATCGCGTTTTGTCGTCCAATGGCAACGACTATAGTCAATCCTCAGAGCCTTTCATACGAGCTTCTTACGTGGGTAATCCCGTCCAATCTCGACCCCACCTGTCATCACAACCCCGCCTCCCAGTTCGATGAACTAGATGGATATCTTTTTCGCACTCAGAGCATGAGTGCCACTCGCCGTCGAGATGATCTGGCCAGCTATTATCGCGGCTGGGTCACCAATTGTGAAGCTGAGACGTCCGCTGCTACGGAACCGAGTGAGAAAACCCACGTTTTCTTCTTCATATGGAAAGATGCCGAGGCAGAAACAAGATTTAAGAACGGTAGCCTGGAAGAAGGTGTGGGAGAGTCATGGAAGGAAAACTTCCTACCGATTCAGCAGGAGTGGGAGGAAATGGGTATGCGAACTGAAAGCTTACATTTGAGCCTTGTGGACTTTTGGGAGCAGTTTCGATGGCTCGAACGGGATGCGAGGGATAAGGCAAAGTAGCGTTACCGCTGCTGGTCGATTCCAGTGTGGGTAGAGAAATTCTGTTCAGCTGATTGCCTCCTGTATAGACCCGAGGCGGCCCTCTATACGTGCACTGCGTGTCATGGGTGTCGTATGTAGAAAGTAAATGGTGTTAGGGCACCAGTACGCCTTGAACACGTCTTCTGAATTCTTCAACTCGTTCAATATCACCAACTTCGGCTGCAGTAATCAGATAGATCGGTCGGAAAAGCGCCCAGCCAGCTACATTATGCCGGGACAACGCAAGCAGGACGCTCTCAACCGTCCTCGACGTGCGCTATGTAATATCATCAGTCATCTTTCACAAGGCCTCGCCTGCTCAGCGACAGTTCTATACAATACCATACCCAAGCATGAGCCAGGGTCAGAGCCAAGCACAGAGCGCGAGCAACAAGTCTCTCAACTCAACCCTGATTGCATTATGCTCAACACGGAGTCAAAGGGATATTCTAGCCTCAGCAAGTTTTCCGACAACACAAGTGTAAGTCGAGGCTCTCACATCTGGCCCGGTGTCTTGCGCTGACATTCCCAGGCGCCTGATATCAACCTCGCAGCTGGCATCAAGCTAGACATACGATATCTACGAATGCATCTTATGTACTTCAATACAATCGGAGCGGCACTGTCCCCGTGCCTCTACAAGGTGTTGAGCTATCTGAACACATTTGAGTACGAATACAATCATATCGAGACGGTATTATATTACACCAGTTTTATAGATGGAAGAGTCACTAATGACAATCCAGATCGCAAAGACTGGCAGAAAGTACAATGTCGTTAGCTTGTGTATCGCCAAACAAGTGTATGACGCCGCATCCACGGCCAGCGCTCATCATCGAACCATTTCAGGCTCAACACTTGTTTCATCCCCACGAAGCACAGCGCCTACCAGCCCCAGGGTTCTTGCTGACGGGACGTCGACCGCTCGGGTAAGTGACTGGCTGGCCCATGACTCCAAAATTGAAGAAGCATGGGACGAAACCCTGCAAGAAGACTGCAACAGACGCATGCTGGCATTGGCCGATGGCGTAGATCTGGCGTGGGTACCGACTAAAACCAAGCGTAACTTTCAGGCGCAAGAGGCCAGAATAAACAACGACAAGTACTGGTGTAGTAGTATGGAGCGATTGGTAGAAGAACATGACAAAGAGAAGGCGTTCCTCGAAGAGCGTCTGTCCACAATGACTGCGCGAAAAGCTCAAATTGCGACCTCGGAAGACACAGTCAACACGTTGAAGAAGAAGCATGCTGATGATCTCTCCAGCATGGAAGTTGCCGCGCAAAAGCAGAAGCGGACAATGCAGGCCATCATTGACGACCAAGCGAAGAATCTCGAAGCAACCCGCCGAATCAACGCGAAATATGAGATGTCAAACCAAAGCACCATTCAGCAGGGGGGTTCACTTTTGTCTGACAATCTGAGATTTCTCAAAGCACAGAAGAAGATCCGCAACCAGCTCATGGGTACAGGGAACAATCTAGGAGATTCCACACCCCGGTCACGTACCTGTGATCATGCAAAGAAAGTCTCGGAGCAGCGAGACCACAAAGAAAAAACATCCGAGCGCGACCATCACATGGCGTTGATTAAAGCCAAGGAAGAGATTGCGAAGCTGAAGGCCCGTAATGATGAGCTTACCAACTTCAAGAATGATCTTACCTCCCAAATGGAAGAGAAAGAAGAGCGTGTTGTGGAACTACGAAACAAGCTCAAGGACCTTAATGAGAGGGTCGGGGTCCAGGAAGAATTGACGAAAACCGCAAAAAATCGACTAAAATCAGACACAGCAGCCTACGAGCTAATGCTCGAAGACCAAGCGGAGTACTACCAACAGTCACTGACAACACTCAAGAACAACGATAGAACCACCGCCGAAGATGAAGCGAAGATTCGGAACGAGATTATAGCACGTTTTCAGAAGCAGCTCGATGACGCCATGGAAGAAACAGCAACGCTTGGTGAAGAAGCCAATGCACGTCTTGAGAGGCAATTCATCAACATGAAGGCTCGCTGCCAGCAGTTGGTGAAATACTATGCACATCTTAGCATAGATCTCCTCGAATACCTGCTGAAGATGGAGAAACTGTTCGTAAGGGAGGGCTACGTGATCGGAAGTCAGGACTACGAACTGTTTATCGCCAAAGCTCGGAGGGATTTGTTGTGTTTCAAGCGCGAGGGAGATGGCGATGCTATCTTCTTCGGAGATGAAGAGGAATCCGAAGATGACGAGATCGTCGAAGAAGTTGAAGAAGATGAGTCCAAGAATAGAGAAGATTCGGGCAAGATTGAAGGAGACTACCAAGGGGGGCAGGTGGTCGGCCTGCTTGCAATCGAGTGGCGGGCAGAGGCGATCACTGAGGACGTGGATGACAACATCATCTCTGATTCCGCCAGTTTTGTGCTTGATAAAGATGTCCGAAAAGTGGAAACTGGGCTAAGGATACCCGGAGAGGAGCTTGTTTATCGGGATCCATCGCTACACTCTATAGGGATAAATGGTGAAGAAGACGTGATGGATGACAGTTCTCACAACACGACTGCCCCGGATGGTAGTGTCGGTGATGATTTGGAATCAGAACTTGCTTCTGAAGACGTCTCAAACAATCCCGATCGAGCAAAAGCGGTTGCGGAGTCTCCGAAAACTGTCTCATCTATAGTCCAATTTCGTTCGACTTCCTGTCTGGATGAGGCTCCAATCGAGACCTCTAAGAACACATCGTCGCAAGAATTGTCCAACTATCAGCCCTTGTTATTCAACAATACGCCACTTCTAGAGAGCCAAGGCGCCCAAGCACCAGCAATCCACCTCGATCTAAACACTCAACCGAATTTTCAAGGCTACCAAGCTGCGAGAAAGTTCTCATTTCCGACAGGCCTCCTCCCAAACCCACAATCGTCAAGCATACCTGCCACTGCCCTCGTCCACACAGCGGTAGACAACCAAAAAGCCGGCTCCATCCCCAAGAAAGCCAACACTGACTCCATCTTTGACAACTGCCAGGAAGACGATACCAAAGCGATCGCTACGATCGACACGGCCACACTAAGCCTAGACGTCATCGCCTTTGCAGATACGTCTCGCTCCGCCTACTTTACCACACCACCGCCATCACCACCGCCATCGCCACCGCCAGGAGATCCACAGCCAGTGCAAGAAGAGCCCAGAACCAAGTCCGGAAAGGCTCGCGCACAAGTAACCGCTGAAGTGGCCCTAGCACTCGCATTACGGAACACGAATGGGGAAAAGTCTGCAAACACATCTTGCTCCGCTCTCTTTACCACACCACCACCATCACCCCTACCCTCGACCCCCCATCCCCCACCCTCAGAACCTCGGACCAAACTCGGAAAAACTCGCGCACAGGTAACCGCAGAAGTGGCCTTAGCGCTCGCATCACGAGCAACTCAAAACGCAAAGAAGGCTGCAGATCAAATCGCCACGAAAGAGAAAAAAGCGATGACAAAGGCTAGTCCTACAGTCGGAAAGGACTCAAAGAAGAACAATAAGAAGACGAATAAAGCGCGGAGACGTCATTGAGGTTGTCGGCCAGAATCAGGAATGGGATAGTATGATATGATATAAGGCAGGATCGGTGTCGTCGTCGTATGAGACGGATTCACCAACTACTTTTATGAATATACCATGCCACTACTCTTGAAGTGTGCTCAGACCCCTATAACCGTTAGACGCGACCATGCTCATCCCATTGTACAACTCCTGTCACGATAGATAGATCACGCCCGGTAGGTCTTGCTATTCTATCCTAGGTCAAGGACGGCCGGCCTTACCCTCTGAGTATGCCAATTTTTCTAAACGCATGTTCATATTTACTACAAGTAACTCTTAGATGAACATGCGTATCCCATTGTACGAATCCTGCACGATAGATTCGAGTAGATGTGATATGTACTGGCAAGCAAGCAAGCAAGCAAGCAAGCAAGCAAGCAAGCCACTTTCAGATTTTCCTAATCGAAGATGCTAGTAGGTACATATTTACAGGGTAAGATTGCAGGCCATTGAATATTCACAATCGGAAATGCTAGTATCCACATGGCAACATCGCATGCCGTAACGCCTAGCCCCGGAATTCCACGTCGCATGGGCAGCACAATGCAAATTTCGAACATCACATCGCAGTCTTATCCTCGACTTCAGGAGTCGTTTCACAGCCCAACGGCTCCAGTCACGCCGCCCTTGACGCCGCCGACGGTGTTTTGCGCTTTGTTGGCAGCGTTGCCGGCATGCTTGCCCACATCCGTTGCTTCCTTTGCATCGCCAAGTTTATCCGTGACGCCATTCATACCTTTCCCTGCCGCGCCACCCTTGCCCTCCTTCGCAGTGCCATTCTCGAGTTTCTGCGGCTTGCTCTTCTCCTCTCCATCCTTGCTCTCCCCCTCCCCCTCTCCACTCCCCTGCTCCGCTTTCCCCTTCCCCATGATAGCATCCCACTGCCCCTTCCCCATCTCCGTATGAATCCCCGGGATCTCCTTCTGATTAAACCACTTCAAGAGATAATACCCCCCAACGCCCCAAAGCCAGATGAATGTCGCAGCGGCGGTGGTGAGGAAGAGGGTGGGGAGGAGTATGATGAGGGCGAAGCCGACGCAGACGACGATGAAGAGGAGGGCGCCGACGAGGGCGATGATGAGGCCGGCGATGAGGGCGAAGATGACGAGGGTGATGGTCATGATTATGAAGAGGCCGAGGGGGAAGCCGGTGAGGGCTACTTGGGATGCGATGAAGGACTGGGTGGAGTGTTAGTAGGGGTTTGAGGCAGGGGCAATGTATGGGGGAGGGGACGGACGGCAAGCATGGGCTTTTCGGTAGCGAATTTAGATATTTTGGCCATGAGTTCGTTGCGCTTTTCGGGTGGGAAGATGTTGTCGAGCCAGGCGGAGCCTTTGTTGAGCATGCCGCCTACTGTGCCTTGGAGGGCGCCAGTGGCTCCGCTGAGTGCTTCTGCCATGTTTGTTATGTGTGGAAGGTGCGAGTTGTTTAGGCTGCGGGGGGAGTAGAAGAGTTCTCAGCTGTTGAACGGCCTTATGGAAGGGTGGGTTGTTCTCTCGATATTCACACTGGCATGTGGGAGATGGATATGTCTTGAGATATCAGGTCCCTAAGATATGTGAAGAGGTTTGCCTTTGAGGGGTCTACCTGTGATGCTGCTGCGTGATACGTGATATGTTGACACACTGACGATGCCTCCAAAACCGGGAATTGCGGACGCGCGTGTTGATTGGTTGATCTGTACGTCATCTTCAGCCCTACGTAGATCTGGGCCATGTGCCGACTTCCCGCTCACACAATTTCAATAGACGATATCCTACATAGCAGTGTCATTGTGCCTATTACGATAGCTTATATTGATGTACTGGTGCTTGAAGTGAAGAGAACGCCACATGCCAGGCCTGATACCTCAATTGGCACGTCAGCAGCTTTGAACCACGGCTTCGGTCAGCCATCAAAGCAAGTGCCACTCCATAACGTCCCGTGTGAATCACATGGCAGCAACTGATTCTGTCACAACCATGCGGTTCCTGTTTGGTCACTATCAAGCTGCAACGCTGGCTTCTAATTGAGGATGGTGTTAGGATCTGTGAAGCTCAAGTCTGACAGTCGACCACCTCACAGACTAGGGGCTTTATGGGAGTGATCGTCTACTTGTGGCGTCATGAACTACGAGTAAGTATTGGGACCTTTAGTGATGTCTGACGCCTCAAGCAGTATTGGTTCTAGAGATGCTCGGATTTCTCTGAGCGTGCCAATGTCTGCTATGCATCATCTCTTCACAGACGCCAGGATTTCTTGGTTCCCTCTACAAGGGATGACGGAGAGAGAAGTGACAATAATAATGATAGCTGTCAGTTATTCTCCAAACACACTACCTTGATCGTAGCCGAGCGATCAAGCCTAGGCTTTCTCTTGCGTTAATGAATGTTATCGTTGAGTTCTTAATTCTAAGAAGATTGTGGAGACCAACAATGTTTTAGAGCCTTGTGGTCTTTTCCTGCCATCGCCGGCGTAATTTGTATGACCATTGACTGCTCGTCTTCGTGGTGGACGACTCATTCATGGACGTGGTACATCGGCTGAACGATCGAGAGCGCTAATCCAGCCGCGCTATTCCTGCAGTACTTAGTCTCGTGGATTGTGGACTCGAGCTTTTGACCTTGTCTCTTAGTTTCCCACATATCGTTCTTTCCGACTGACACAGCTCCAATCGCCTAGTAGTCCCGGTCTGTGTTTGGTCCTGTGACTTCCACGAGCTGTGCAAAGGCTTGGATGCTATGGTTGTTCTTGATATCGGTTGAGTCTATAGGCTCACTCTCTGCGCGAAGTATTTGATAGCATTATGCGATGAACTTGACACCTGCCCTGTCTTCAATTTATCAGGTCCTGAAGCGTACGACACCGATCGATACCAAGCTGCAGTAGATACGCCAGGGTGCAAAGACACTAGCATTCAACAATGAGTGGCTCATGTTTGACCACACTTTTGGCAGCAATGCTCTTGAACAAGCTATTAAGATCAGCGATAGCAGCCCAATTAGTATCAAATCATTCATGAACACGTTCATTATTGCTAACGTAGAGCGGATAATCATTCTTCCCTGCGGCGGAGTTGCTACCAACTCGAAAGTATCTGAATTCGGTATGTCAGAGTTTCCTATCGTTCCTACCTACTTGGATTGTGTACAGCACTGAAGTCTGGCTGCAGGACTTGATATCCTGCCTTCTATATATCACTCGCTCTATCGCTACCATCAAGCAACCCGCCAAACCCGCGAAGTCTAAAGCTGGGCTTGATTGAGCTAACCAGAGGTCAGGGTATACACACCATCAGGGCCTAGACAAGCAGCCGTCGTCATAATATCCCTCACCACTCTCAATCCATCATCATTCAGCATGCTCTTCGGCACATCGATATGAATCGCCCTCCCGTCCTCATCGAGCTGTGGAGTGCCAACCTTGAAAATGACAGCATCCCCCCAGACCTTTCGATTGGGAATATTTGTCCAAAATTCATGTTCGTTAAGTGGAAGGCCCTCCTCATCAACTGCCAAGGTCTTGATTAGGTAGTATCTCCCGTTCAAACCGGGATCTGTTGGATGATGATAGACCTGAGCCGCGCTGGCGACCCGATTTGCAAATGCGGCGGTGTTGTTATACCAAAAGACCCTCATTTCTGGTATGTGGGTGAGCCGAGCATCATGAATATTATCGTGAAGCCTGTTGTCTGCAGTGATGGCAGTCAAAGTGGTCGGGACTCTTTTCAGACGCGAGCCGTCAGCAGGGATAAGGATGACCGCAGAAACCGCTCCAGTGCGCATGAGTTCGGGCATTATGGCTAATGGATGATCTTTGTCTGACTAATCAGTAGCTCGCTAGCGAATAGCAGTCGGGGTATAGTACTTGACTGGAGCGCCTGGCTCGACGTGCTCTCGATCCTAGTTGGGCCTGTTCACTTTCGTCGAGGGAAGGCTGTATCTGGAATCACGGATGTCAAGACGTTCAAAAGCGAGGATCTGAGGCACAAAGACTTCGACTGAAGCTGAAGATGGAGCTACCTATTAGCGGAGGTATCACCTATTAATTACGGACCTCCACCATCTCCGCCAGGACTCCCAGGTCGATAGAATGGGAATCACGAGGAGAAACTAGCCGAGATGCATCCACCGGGACGTCTAACAACTCTGATAAACCTTCAGCTGGGATCACGAGATGCAAGAAAAGATATCATCGATCAAATCCTACCAGGTACCCGGCAGGTTGGTAACCTTAGAGCCAGAGACAGGAATAAGGGCCGTCACAAGTTCCTTCCGAACTAGTGACCAACCTAGACAATCTCATTCAGTCCAGTTTGAAACCAGCCGCGCTGCGCCTGTCACAAGCAAGAGCTCCGACTAGTCTAGGCATTTCAACTCGCACTCATCTGAAGACAAGATTAATACCAATCGCAATTGAACGTATATCAGGCTTCCCTTCCGTACAACGGCAGAAAATCCAGAGAAGATTAAACAGGTCCACATCTCCTACCAACTCGTAGCTAGACCACTTAGACCAGGGACTACCGTCTTTCCGCTCTATCACTATCCCGAATCATCGTCGCAAATGTCGCTCATTCGATAGCACACTCTCAACATCCACACTTATCGCACCTAGTATCATGTCAGTACGCCTCATTCCTTTGTTCTCCTTATATCTTTAAAGCCGAGAACCCGCCGAGTCCGGTGATTGAATTGCCACTTACAGAGTAGCAAAGCTGGTGCCTGCTTACTTTAATCTGCTTCATTCTCTATTATAATGGCAAAGAGATTATAGTCTTGTAACGGCGCTAACTCTACACGGACCACTGCGTCTAATCCGTTTAAACCGGCTCCTGGGGATCCACGCACAGGGGGGTGCAGTTTCCGGAGTAGCAGTCCTACTTACTCTTCGAGAGATTGGTGCCTCTCCCGTCAGCGCCCGTACATGACTTTTAGCCTCCCTACATCGATTTGATTCTAGAAATCGCAAGTGTGAGTAATTGCTCAGGAGAATTCTGGTACTCTCCTCACAGAAACCTAATAGTACTCATCTCTCCATTGATCCCATTCGGTAGTAGATATGCAAATACTCCTTTCCTTTCCTTGTGCAAGTTACTCAGCCCAAATGGCCTAGAAGGTTCCATCCCTCGATCCAAACTGACTTCATCGAACCTCTTATCTGTGCATAAAGCATCGGCGTCCCCCATAATTTCCTCCGTCGAACCTGACCAGCCCCCAGGAGGCACTCCAAACTTTGAACGGATAGATTAATCTCCCGACAACGCTGCAACAAAACACCGCAAAAGCGCTATCCACTACAATCCCCTTTACAAACCAGATCCAAAACCGCCTTGAAACCTGCTATATTCCCACAAATATGCTCACCCTTCCCCTAGCGTCTAGATCCGCCAACCTAACAGCCCCATCAACAACCTACTTTATTCGCTCCATCCCCATCCCCACAAACATACCTCACAACGCCATACCCCATCCACCGCCCCTCCATCTCAGACCCATACCAAACCACCAAACCCTCTTCTCCCCAACTCCCATACCTAACCCTATACACACACCCATACCCAAACCTTTACCCCCACCCCTATATCATCCCCCTCGCCCTTGCCCACGCACACCCATCCCCCTACCTCAGCGCGCAAAAAAAAACCCAACTCTCAACAACCCCGCCAACATACCCGCACACTCGACTCGTTTATCAACAATACCTTGCGTATACCCCTTACCGCTCCTAACCCAATTTAGACTCTAATTCCAACTGCGGTGGTGCATGGATGGGAAACACCACTCCCTCCCCCTCTCCGCTAAACGCAGCATCCAACAAACATGCATAGAAACATATTTTACAGAACCAGCTCGCCGTATAGTATAGCATAGCATAGCATAATATACCGCTTTAAATCACTGCCATCGGAGGAGCATGTTAGCTTACAAATAGGATTGTGTGGACAGTCACGCTGTAAACTCTAAGTCAAGCGAGTAGCGAATAAGTTGCGTGTTTAGATAGTATCAATATACTACTATAGTAAATAATAAAAGCCACCGCCCACCCATAGCATACGAGGGCACGGTCTTAAAATAAATACAAATGTGTTAAGTACTATCATAAAAGCTACACCTATCAATAGCATGCTAGATCCTTCCTCGCCGCAATCATATCTCCCACAAATCCACATCTCATTCTAGCTACAAACCGCCACGAACCATGTGAATTTCCTTGCAAGATACATAAACAGAAGCCATGCCTCACGACAAATCGATAGTCGTGGCTTTGTTGTTCTCATGGGCGATACTGCTTGCTCTAGAATTGCCTCCCGACTTCTTCGTTGCGGATAAGAGGGCAGACCAGGGTAAGCTTGAGCTGAAACTACCTTTGACAGGGGTATGGTGCACTGAGCTTGCTGCTGAGTTAGGTCTCGTGGCAGATCCCGATGCCGCAATTGACGTTTTGCGACCATTGGTTTTTCCCAACGCGGATTTGAGAGTCGGAACGTTCCAAGTCGGGGTATTCCTCTCAGGATAGCGCTCGTCAAGTGCAGCTTTGATCTCGCGAAAGACGTGTTCTTGGCCGCGCATCTCGCATGTAGCGTCGCAAGCCGTGGTGTAGAGTTTCTCGACGAAATCGTGCCAGTGCTTGGTCGTCCAGACTTTTTCGATGTCGACGGCGTCGCTGAGGGCGGAGAGGATACGGACGCACGTCTCTCGGTTCCACATTGAGCGTGCGAGCCAGAAGTTGAGTCTCTTGGGTTTTGTGAGGTCTGTGTATTTGAGGAAGCCCTCGTTCATTTTGTCGAACTGTGTGACGTTGTCTTTGATCTGGAATTTGTTAGCTCCTTGCTAGCACCCGAATTAACGAGGACTGCTTACGAATTTCGCAAGCCAGTCTGAGGCCCACAAGCTGTGCTGATAGCCGTCTTGAAGGTCTCGAGCACAAGCCGCCATATCAGCGTCTGTGGATCTGCTCTCCCTAACGGGAAACACATCATTCAAAATACACGCAATATCGCTTTGCGCAAGCACCATGTTCTTGAAATACCACAGCTTAGTCTGCTGGAGGAACCACTCCAATTCCTTCGCTTCGAAGATCTCCGTCAAGTTGTTACGCACAATGCCTTCAAATTGACACTGCTCTGTGGACTTCGAAACAGAAGCTGCTGATGCTTGCTGTAGACTCGGCTGCTGTGTCTCGAGCACTTCTTGGGGCGAGCTACGAGGAAGGTGTGTCTCTATGCCTTCTTGCGGCGAAACCCTGGGGAGCTGTGTCTCCGGCACTTCTTGCGGTGAGCTTCTGGAAATAGCTCGAGACCAATTCTGGTCTTGACGGTTGTCATGGTTTGCCTTATTTTCTTCCTTAGCAATCTTGTGCAGAGACCTCTCGGACGCAGGGCCCATAGATGAGTGTTCGCGAGAGGTGTCAGTGACGGATCCGGCTCCGCCATTGCTGGCTGGAGGCGTTTGCAAATGAGGAGTTGACGGGGTCTGCTCAATATCATGTTGGGAATTTGCACTCGGCTTGGTAGACTCAATGGAATCAGTGGCAGGGTTAGCTCCTGGATTGAGCACTTTGCCCGTCTTCTTGTCTAAGAATTCTCCAGGCAAGATACCCCACGCGATCTTTCCATCGGCTCGCTGGGTTTTGTAGAACGAAGGATGCATGTAAAGAGGATTTCGAGGGGATGACTCTAATGTCCTGACGTTTTCTGGCAGTCCAAAGAACGGAAATCGGTCTTTCACGCCTTGCTGAACTTCCGCTAGGGTCAACTCCTTGAGCGTTGAATTGGTAAACACCTCGTACACAATGGCGTTCCATGACATTTTTGGACGGCTCAGCTGCTCAGGCTTTGGGTCCGCTTGGTGCGGCACAGTAGATGCCGAGGTCGACCTGGTCGCCTCGCCAGGTACGGGCGTGGAGCCGTGAGAGACGGATGAGTCGAGCGTCGAAGGCGTCCGTTGTTTTGTTGGTAGAGTTTGCTCCTCGCCGTCCTCGGTGAGATTAGTCTCACTGTAGTTGACGGCAACTCGTGAAACTCTTCGGGAGGGGTGGACTCCGTTCTCAGCGTGTGTCCGCGTAGACTGTGCCCCCAAAGATGACCTCTGGCCATGATCTGGAACTGTGGCGGGACTGGGCCCACTGACCTTGGATTTCAAGTCTTGTAATTGTCGTCGAGTCATCTTGGCGGGCGCTTTGGATGACGCTTCGGCGATAGCAGCAATTTGCCGTGCTTCTGCGAGGATCTTCTCGTCAACCTTACCTCGGTCCTCTTCATCACTTATCCAAGCCCAGTTGCCCCGTGTGTAGAGACCACTGCCTCTCGCTTTGTTTGCATTTCCTACCATTAGACCTGATGTTAGTGCCAGTGATCGAGATGTGCAAAAGCGATTGAGGACCTAAAAGGATATTGAAAATCCGCAGGATCCTTGAGTAATGAATGTACAGGTAAAGGCAAGCATGCTACGATACTGACCTTTCTCTACAACACGAGCCACTCCCTTCAGCGAGGTCGCCCTATCATTGTCCAGATCTGATCTGGCCGGCGGGTCCACTTTAATCCTCCTGGACTCTTCCGCAAAATTCGGCGCAGATCGTTTCGAGGGTACTAGAGGTGATGGCTGTCGAGCCTGGTTCGAAGAAGATACACTATCATCTACTGCGATCCTTCGACGTGCTGACTTGCTCTTCGCCGCTGGACGCTGTGCTGATGTAGTAGTAGCGGAAGCTGGGCCACACAGGGAGTTTTTTGGGCTCTGGCCAAAAGCCTTGTAGAAATTTGCATAGTTCACCCCGAGCGTGGTGATTAGACTTGGCGTGCCACGATTCTAGACATTAAGATTGGCATCTACGGTACCTAGTGGATGTCTGTAGATGACTTACATTGTACGACTCCATGTGTCGAGTGTTTACATACTGGTAGTTGTCCTCTTCGCTACTGGATGTTGTGGCTGATTCGAGATCGTAAGCATCGTCCACACTTGTGCCACCTTGAGGCTGGCTGGTAAAATAAGGCGGCTCAAATCCAGAGCCCGGGCGACCAAAGTCGTCAGAGGGCGGGAAAAAGCGATTTGCCGGTATTGCATCATTCTCCATGGCTCCTGGGTCTCTTGGTATAGGGACTGAAGTGTGCATTTGATGCAAGTGATGTTGAAATGGTGGTTGGGAGATGTGGAAGGATTGTAGGATGTCAGCTGATGTGGCGCGTCAATAGTCAGATAAACAACACTGAAGGATGTCCCGGATCGCCTTGATATGACTCCCACGTCGAGCTGGAGGTGAGATCATGTGCCTTTTGATGAAACAAAGGATGAAGAGGTCGTCGATGCCCGATCGAAGGTGTAAGAAGAAGCCGGAGGGCGAGTGAAGGGTGTGGCCACTAGCGCCCTTTCGACCCAAATTTGCCCTCAGCTCAGCCTTACCCAGGATATTAGTGGCCGAGTGTGGTTTAGCGCCCAACTAAACGCTTTATAAATAGCCAATCATTTGAGTGTGTTAATCGTCGGAGAAGTTGTACGTATCCCAGGATAGCGCTCTCTTAACCTACTGGCCCTTGTGCGCTGGCAGCTCTCCGTCAATCTATGGATACCAATAGCCCCCTTAAATTCCTGTCGTTCGCGTCGTCTATCCCCAAAGCCTTGATAAGAATACCTGGATTGCCTAGGCTAAGAGTGAAGGACAAGACCTTCCGCGTCTAGCTCCTCCTTCCTCTATTCTCGGCCGAGAATATCCATCTTTCTTACAGCGGAGAATAGTTCGCATCTATCTAGCACGGATCATGCCGCTAACAGATACCGACAGACCGCAATAGACAACTTCATGGAGGTTAGCTGATTAATCGGTGATTTCTATTGGATAGCCGAAGAGCCTTGCGGCTTGCTTCGTAGCCAAGTCCGAAACACTAGGCGTTTGACGTAGTCGAGGATCTATAGTTGAGAGGTTCACGTCGTGCAATAATATCAAATCTCCTAACTCCCAGCAATGAAGAATCTAGATACAAGCCGATGACAATGATTCTATTGCGAAATGGACCCTGACCAGATAGCCGGTCTGTTTGCAATCTAAATTGAATCCCACGCCATTCAGATATACTGCCACTGATGTGTGCTGCTTTCATTGAAAGAACGAGCTTGACATGTGGGAGAACTACCTTATCGCCTGCACACCCTCTCTAGTACTAGGCTCATGCAGTTGTATTTCTCATTATGGCCATCACTAATCCTCAGAGTAAGAGCCTTTCTAAAGGTCTTGTATTGCTTCTCTTCGTATGCAGTATTTAACCCCGCAGTCCCATCACTATCAACACAGTACACCATAACTTTCCCCACCCCCTTAAATCTCGCCGGACATTATCGGCTCCTAAGCCGAGTCCCCCCCAGTGTTCAGCTTTGTGTAGAATGTTGGAGATTGCTGAAGAGGCGCTACCGGAGGATTTCTCATTGGTAGAATGTTGTGGTTGTTTCGATTAGGTCGGAATAATTGAGACTGTACTGCAAGTCAGCCTTTGCTCCAGACTACAAGAATGTATCTCACGTTGTGCACGGATGGCGGAGCAAGGCCTTTTGATAGTCGGTCCAGCTCCAGCCGCAAACTGTTGCGCTCAACGTCCGTTGCAGTGTCCGTGAAATCCGAGTCACCTAGTTGCGAGAGGCGAGCAGATTCGGAATACGACCGCCTCCTGATAGGCCAAGCAGGTTCCACAGCTTGCTGCTTAGATGCCGTTGTGGTGTTTCGATGATGCTGAGGGAATGAAGATGCTCTCCTTAAGTTTGGCGCATGCTCCAATGAATTTTGAAACCGAGTCACCGTGTCGTTAGCCTTCTCTTGTAGTATATCGTTGACAGCGCTTCTTGTGCATTGGTGTTCGAGACGTCCGATACGCGCTAACGGCGTCGAAGGGTTTGCAGATTTGCTTGCCATTCTCCGCAAGACTCCAGCTTTAAGGTTGTTGAATGAAGGACGGCTCTTTTCAAGAGACACGGCGAGATCTTGGTCTTTTGATCGGTAACGGCTGGTGTTGAGAGATCCAACGGGCCTTGTCTTCCAAACACGACGCTTGACACGTTCGTACTCGATATTGAACACGTCAAGTGTAAAGTCCTTTCTGTCCTCGAGAGCAATTCTGGCACCATCGCGAACGTCCAGATACAAGTCTTCGGCGCTGGATCCCGCTCCCAGGCCTACGAAGCCACGACCTGTTCGTTGCCGTTTTCTGGAGGGTGACGTATCTGATTCCATAGCTTGTGCGTCCCGTTTCTTGACTCTGGTGTCTGTTCCCTTCATGGTGCTAGCGATGTGAGTCGTGCTGTTCTGAATGATAGGTCTAAGGCTATGAGCCATGACGGCGGAGCAAACGCAACGTGGGGGTAGTGAGAAAGGATCCGGTTTGCTAGGCCACAAAGAACAGTCGCCCTGATCATCTAGATATCGATAGAATTAGCTCTGAAACTCTCGCGTGAGACTATGTGTATGATATATATATAAAGTGGGATAAATGAACAGAAGAGGTCATGAAATACAATAGATCACGATTGATGGACAAATGTACCGACAGATGACTTGCCTGATAGGATCTAATATTGCGAAGGAGGGTTCGAATAGAGGAAGAAGGTGGCAGGAGTGCTGCTGTCGTAAGAGTGAATGCGTCGAACAGGTCGAAGTTGGTAATCTCGCCATTCAAGGTACTTCACCTATCATTTCGGGGGATCAGCCCTAGGTCTCAACCATTGGGTTCACTAGCAATCTTACGTACATGATTGAACCTAGCTTAAGACGCGTGAATGATAGATGTGACATAGGCTAAGCTTTCAACGACCGATTGTATGACGAATTAAGTGCTTTAGACGCTTGAGCGGAGTGAATGAGCAAAGCTTCATGAATGGCTTTTAGGGGAGGTTTGCAATCTGTCTAATGGCATGACGAAGATTGAGTGACAGCGATTCAATGATTCAATGATTCAATAATACCCCAAGGCAATGCGATTAGTAGAACACGGTCCATCTTGTAATAAGGATAGTTGGTAGACGAGAGTGATGAAGTAGGTCCACCTTTCTTTGGGGTATGCGGCAGTAAATCTACAGGAATCGAGCACTACTGACAATGCATGACTGAGCATCATGACCCGCTAGTAAGCTCTGCTGCGCTGATTTAGTTCACCTTTGAGCTAGGAATTGACCTAAGTAGGCCGCAGAAGTCTCTGCTTTATGTTCTCGTATTATGATCCGTTAAGCCGCATTCATACCTTGAAGACCAGAAGTATTGGGCCTAAGCTCGGTCCGTCATCGATGTAAATGTGATTTCGATAGTAGCTAGCCTACTATTCTGCCGTGCCTTAGACATGAAGATACATCCTAGCTCTGTGCGCCAGTATACATTCCAGCCCTTAGATTCTTCATCGAACATGCAACGTTTGACAAGCCTGATCACTTCTAATGTGGGGGCGTGTCCGCAATACTGAGCTTCAACGCGATGAACACAGCGGAAAAGCTCGGGACGGGAATTTGTGGGAGATCTAGTTCCCGCTAGTTCTAGAATTAGCTCTAGCGTGAGGCTGACTGTGGCCAAGCAGCCAAGGTCTTGGCACTACTTGCGCCACAGACCGCTTGCAACTCAAATTATACTATTAGGGACACGAACAATGTCTTGAACTTGTGAGGTGTGGTATGCTAAACTTCTGATGCGGAGTAATGCGATTTGCCAGGCATTACTATTCTATTCCAATAGACTGCGAAATGGTAGCTACACTAATCTTCGGAATGCTGCGATATCATGTCCTTGTGGAGATTATCTTAAGCACCTTTGTGTGCTCCATAGCTCTTACTAGACAGCGGTCTACAACATATTGGAAGGTACCCTAACTCACAAGCTTTATTGCGTGGATGAAGACTACACGCACATCAATACAACACTGGCCGCACTGTAAAAGGGAGCTTCGATCTCCAAGGGGGGATCCAATTGCGGCTCACAATACAAGGCGGCAGTGCGAATGTACCACCTAACCTTGGCAGCGTTCTTCATTGTGCCTTATCAAGCTTTGTGCTGTTCTACTATGCAGAACACTCAAGATCCCTGTACCGCTTTGTGGCAAAGCAGAACGCCGAAAAGCTATTGTACGTACATTCGTATGTTTCAAGCACGATATGTAGCCCTGGTCTGAAGCTCAGGACCACCAGGAGTCCAGACAAGCAAGCAGAG
>JAABUK010001725.1_pt1 | contig 41068 bp, 2 predicted proteins | sample 5559141 | NCBI WGS metagenome assembly JAABUK01 (sample SAMN10711869, study PRJNA513367) | rock metagenome | isolation source: Antarctica rocks | place: Antarctica: Victoria Land, Pudding Butte nord | collected 2016-01-03 | reverse complement strand
ATACTACTATATAAATATCTTATTAATAATATTTATCTCCGCTCCTAGATCTTTATCTATTTTAATATAAATAGTTTTTATATCGATATTAATTAGGTTCGTAATAACTTCGCTATCGATATTTATACTCGGTCGGGGTTTTATTTTTTTTATTCCTTTAGGATAAAGACTTTCTTAAAGATTTATTATTTTTTAACTCGACGGTATAATTATTAATATAGTTAATAATCTTTATTTTCTTCTCTAGATATTTATTAAAGTAGTAGCCGAAGTTATAATAATTAAAATACTTAATATCCTTAAGATTTTTATCGCTCGCGCGAGTTATATACGTTTTATTTATATTTTTATAATTATTATTATTAGAATCTTATTCTTTTATATTAAATTTATTTTTATTATCTCCGCCCTTTAACCCCTTTTTATATTTTTTCCGAGGTCTTAATTAATTATTTTAATTATTATCTTATATCTTAAAGTCTCGATTAAGATTACGTTTATAACGTATCGTAAATAATAGAAATTCGATTCGTTTAATAGGAATATTTTAGGCTCGGTTAACTTCTTTTAAAATATTAAATCTTAAATAAATTATTAGATAAATTATTTATTACTTTCTATTATAAGGAGGTAATTTAGTTTCTAAAGTATTAAGGTAGGTATCAAAATCTTATATTAATTAATTATTCCTTTAACGTATATATTAATATTTAAGATTCATATTTATAGCTCGGTTTAAAGAGTCCTTAATTATATTAAATAAATAGTCCGTAAAGAATTTTTATATTAATATATTTATTAGGTAAAGTTCCTTATATTTATTTTATAATTTTTTAATTTACTCTTTTAAATAAGGTATTATATATAAAATCTTCTTTTTATTTATTCGAAAGTTTACGGGTATTAAGCGGAATATAGTCTCTATATTATAAATCTATTCTCGATAATTTTATAGATTCTTTATATAGAAATCCTATAATTTCGATAACCGTAAATTACTTTAATTTATATTAAGACCGATTTAACTACGATTTACCGTCGGGCCGCTTTCGTCTTTTATATTTAATTTTTAAGAATTATCTTCGATTTCTTTATCTCTTTTACCTATAATAGTATATTATAGGTTTTCGATATTCTTCTAAATTATAATAATAGAGGCCTCTTTCTCGAGGGCTTTTTATTTATATTTTAATTTTATAAATTATTAATCTACCGTAAGATTAATATTCTTTAGTAAATCTCCTATATTTTTATCTAAAGTATTAATCCTATATATCTCGCCTTCGGGACGATTATTTTTAGAGAGATTTTTTATATTTTTAACGGATTACTACCTAAGAAAATTAAGAGAGATTAAAATTATTAAGTTATAATACCTAGGGTATTTATAGTAATATAAAAATAAATATAAAGCCTTAATAAGAAAATGATCTTTATATTTAAATAATAGAATTAATCTTTAAAGAGTTAAAGCGGGGGCTCCGAGCCTCCTATTTCTAAAGGGGGCTCCGGAGTACCGGAAATTATAATATAAATAACGTAACCACGCCGTATACTCCCTGTATAGGATTTGTATACTATATTTAATAACTATTATAAAGCTGGTCTTGGTATAGTATAATAATTTTATTAAACGGATATTTTAAAATATATCTAAACCGTAATAAAAACGTAGTATAACGGTCTTTAATTTTATTTAATTATTAAAGCGAGCGGCGGTCGAAACTGACTCCGGTAATAATTCTAGCGAGAATAAGAGCTCGCCTATATATTTAAAGTTATTTATATTAAATAAGTAACCCCCTAAAAGCGATAATAATAATAATAATAATAATATTAATATTAATAGCGATAATACCCCGTAGTTTTATTTATTATAAATTTATTTATTAGAGCTTATAGAGTAGCCGGCGATTAAATTATTTATTAAGACCCTATAAGATTATCCCGAATTATATATACCTTCGGTTATACCTCGATATAAATCCCCCGATTATCGTTCTATATATTTTCTTAACTTTCGTTATACGCGCCGAAGTATAAGAGCCGAAGATATATAAAGAGGCTATAACCGATAATTATAATAAAATAAACTAGTAACTAGCGATATAGGATAAATTCGATTTTTTAATTTAAAATAATATATAGACACTGGCCTTTATATTTATAGGGTGTAAAATACTATATAATAAATAAATCTATAAGCTAAAGCGTAGTACCGTAAATAAAGTACTATATTATAAAGTACGTTAAATAATATATAGTTTCGAATAACGAGAAGGTTTAGATTATAATAAGATTTTCGCCTTTATAATAAAGCCTATAAATTATAAAGTTATTTTTACTTTTATTATTACCTTGGATTAAGATCTTAAATAAATAAACATTAAAACCACTTTCCTATATAGCGCGGTATAAGAAGAAATTTATATCGAATAATTTACTAGATTTCCTGTCGTTAGCTCTAGAGTATATATAGTTTATTATTTTAATAAAGCTCTTTATAGACTAAAATAGTTATTTTAAATATAGTTTAAAATATTATCTAGCTTCCTAAAAACCCTAGGCTTTCGCGTTTTTATCTTTAACGAAAGCGTTTTTATCGGCGCTAAAGATCGAGTTATTATTACCGCCTATATAGACGACCTATTTATTACTAGCCCCGATAATACCGTTATCTATAATATTAAAGACGCTTTTTTTTAATAATTCTAGATAAACGACCTAGGACCTTACTTTTACTATTTTAATATATCGGTATCGCGGGATAAAATTAATAAGATCCTTTAATTAAACTAGTCTACCTATATTAAAAAGGTATTAAAAGAGTTCGGTATATAGGATATTTATTTAATTACTACCCCTATAAATACCGAAAAACTTTATATAATAGACGAGGATTTCCTCGCTCCCGGTAACTCCCGTATTTAATATTAATCCGCTATTAATTCTTTTCTATACGCTATACTAGGTATAAGGCCCGATATTATATATATTATATCCGTTATTAACCGCTATAACTCTAACCTAGATAAATCTTATTAAAAAACCGTTAAATATATTTTTCGGTATTTTAAAAAGACCGTTTATTTATAACTAGTATTTCGCGGCTCTATATTTCCCCTTATAAAGTATATTAATATTAATTAGGTAAACGACTTCAATACCCGATATTTAATATCGGGATATATTTTTAATATTAGAAATAGAGTTATTGACTAGTTTTTTAAATAGTAGCCTATTATTACCTTATTAACCTATAAAACCGAATATACTAGTTAGATATAAGTTATTAAAAAGGTTATTTAGCTCTAGAGATTATTATAGGAGCTAGATATTATTATAAAAAACCTTATTACTAAAGTCGTAATATTTTATTATAATAATTAAGGTATTATAATACTAGTTAAAAACCCCTAGTTTTATATTTATACTAAATATATCGTTATTTAAATATAATTCGTACACGAGAAAGTTAAATCTAGCGAAATTAAGCTAGAATATATACCTACCGATAAATAAGTAATTAACGGGTTAATTAAGGCCTTTATTAAAAATAAATTCGTTACGTTTCGTAAAGCTCTCGGGCTAGAAAGTCTTTTATAAAGCCCGCGATATCGCTAGCTATACTTTTTAACCGTAGAAATAATAAGAGCCGTTTTTTATTTTAGTAAGAGTTATTATTATAGTATAATATCCGCCTAGTACGGCTGTTCGCTAAATATTAAAACTCTTCGGGTGATTTACGATATTAAATTTTATTTTTTAACCTCGTATCGGGGGCTAGTATACCTACTATATTATATATCTTTAATATACTCCCTATAATAATTCGACCTAAAAATTTAATATACTATCTTATTTAGTTATTCTTAAAGTTTATATCGCCCTTAAATTAAATTAATTTAACCGCGGGCTTCGATCGTAATAATTATTATAATTAATATCGAATATTAAGCGCCGTAAGCGTTATATACGCCCGACGTATTTTTTCTCGGTCCCTATATTACTACCTAAGAACTAAAGTAGTTCCTTATATATATATAGTTATATATTAATAGTTATATATATCCTAACCCTATCTATTTTCCTACTAGTAAAGAACGGAGTAATTAGGTTAAAAAGTACCCCGAACTTAACGCCGTCGATTTATATAATAATTTATAGAAGCGCTTAAAGCCTTTAGCGCTGAATTAGCTAGCTTTATTTAATAATTAAAATATTAATTAAATCGCTCGACCCTATTATAAATAATTTAAATAATATTATTAGAGTATAGTTATTATTCGAGAGCCCCCTAGCGTTTATATAGTTATCTATAACTACGACGTTAATATATCTTAAGACTTTAATAAACTACGGTATCGTAATCTTATATTTATATAATATAAGTTTATTAAATACGCCTAAACCGCTAGACGCTACCGCGTTAAAGGTATATAATTCGGTAACGCCGACGTCCCTAGAGACCTTTATTAGAATATAGGAGTATAGGACTACTTAGTAACTACTTAGTAAATAGATACTTAGTAATATTTAGCATTAGGGTCTTATATATATATTCGCTTTTATCCTCTATAAATAATTAATTAAGAAGTATTTCTATTTAATATAGTTTAATAGGTTATAAGCCCGGACTCTATATATATATCCGCTATATACTCGCCATATTATTATGGTATTAATAATAGTAATATAGCGTTATTACGTTATTATAACTACGTTTAAAAAGACGTATTAAATTACGCCCGTAAGAAATTTTTAAAGTAGGGCTTTAATATATAGAATATAATTCCGCCGGCCCCGCCTCTACTAGGGAATGACCTAATAAATAGTATATATAACTATTAGAAAATAGTTAATTATACTATATAATATACGCTAGAAAGTAGTTAATTATACTATATAATATACGTTAGAAAGTAGTTAATCGTTTATATAAAGTTTATACACCTCTAGAAAAATGGCCTAATCGCTAGTAGTTTTATTATAGCTAGAAAATAGTTAATTGCTATATTAGGAAGTAGTTAATCGCCGTAATTGGTTAATATTAACGTACTTTATATATACCTAAATAAATACCTTAGGGGTAGCTATATATAATAGCTATTTATTATTATTAATACCTTTATATAACTTATTATAATTATTATTAATATATTATAACTTTAAATTTATAAGGTCTTTTTAAAGCGTAGAATAATTATAACTAATTACTACTATAACTTTCTCACCGCCTTAGAAAAATAAGTATTAGTAGTATTAGTAGTATTAGTAGCTAAAAAATAGACTTATAACTCTATAATCGGGGGAAAAATATTATAAACTATAATTATAAGTCGTAGTTATAACTATAACTCCTATTATTAAAATAGTTATTAAAGTTATTTACTCTTATTCCCTTATATAAAGTAATAGCGAGTTAAACCCTAAATATAATATCCTCTAAACTTCTAGCCTCGTCGTTTAAAATAATTATAATAATAACGACTATTAAAACGAAAATAAAATCTAAAATAATTTAAGGCTAAACCTCTTTATTTAATTACTAAATAATAACGTACTCTTTAAAGACTTTAGTTCCGTACCTTTTAATAAATTAAATAAATAATCGACTACCTCTATAATAAAATATATACGTACGACGACAAAAGAGACGTTAATATAATATATATATACCGTTATCGATCCGACTCCCTAGCTAATTTTAGTTACTCTAAATTAATACTAGAACTATTTAATAATATTAAGTTATTCGGCCTTATACCTAAGTTACCGCTAGTATATCGGTATTCGTAAAGACTATTTAAATATTTATTAAGATCGAAACCTTAAATTTAATAAAAGACTTTATTAAATAGAAGTAGGATATATATAATAACTTTAACGTAATAAATTTATAGGAATATTTTAAAGATTTATTTATTATAGCTCTAGAACTAGACGTAGGTAAACCTAACTATGATATCGATACTATATATTAATAGTTCACTAATAATAAGATAATTTATAATATCCTCCGTCGTATTATCGCCCTTATAACCTACGCTAAAATTAAAAATAATAAGGTCGTTATTATAGTCTATATAATTATTATAAACGAATTTAAACCTTATAACTCCGGTTATTTATATTATAATACAGGAGTATAGGACTGCTTAGTAAGTAGATATTTAGTAATATTTTGTATCAGGGTTTTATACGTATATTCGCTCTTATCCTCCATAGATAATTAATTAAGAAGTATTTCTACCTATTATAATTTAATAGGTTATAAGCCCGGGCTCTATATATATATCCGCTACGTACTCGCTATATCATTATGGTATTAATAGTAGTAACACGGCGTTATTACGTTATCGTAACTGCGTTTAGGACGTACTAGATTACGCCCGTAAGAAATTTTTAAATAAAGGGCTTAATACCTAGAATATAGTTCCGCCGGCCCCGCCCCTACTAGGAAATGGCCTAATAGACTATATACGTAACTACTAGAAAGTAGTTAATCGTATTATATAGTATATACTAGAGAGTGGCTAAATCGTTTATAAAGAGCTTATATACCGCTAGAAAATAACTAATAAGCGAAGTACGTTACTAGAAAATAATTAATTACTATACTAGGGAGTGGCTAATCGCCGTAATCGGCTAGTATTAACGTACTTTATATATACCTTAATAAATACCTTAGGGGTAGTTATATATAATAGCTATTTATTATCGTTAATACCTCTATACAATTTATTATAATCGTTACTAGTATACTATAATTTTAAATTTATAAGGTCTTTTTAAAGCCTAGAATAATTATAATTAATTACCGCTATAACTCGTTTACCGCCTTAAAAAATAAGCGTTAGTAGCGTTAGCAGCGTTAATAACTAAAAATAAATTTATAACTCCGTAGTCGGGGGGAAAAATATTATAAACTATAATTATAGGTCGTAGTTATAACTATAACTTTTATTACTAAAATAGTTACTAAAGCTATTCGCTCTTATTCTCTTATATAGAGTAATAGCGAGTTAAACCCTAGATACACTATCCTCTAAACTTCTAGCCTCGCTATTTAGAATAATTACGATAGTAATAATTATTAAAATAAAAATAAAATCTAGAGTAACTTAAGGCTAAACCTCTTTATTTAATTATTAAATAATAACGTACTCTCTAAAGACTTTAGCTCCGTACTTTTCGGTAGATTAAATAAATAGTCGACTACCTCTATAATAAAGTATATATATATAACGATAAAAGAGATATTAATATAATATATATATACCGCTATCGATCCGACTCTTTAGCTAGCTTTAGTTATTTTAAATTAATACTAAAACTACCTAGTAATATTAAACTATTCGGCCTTATATTTAGGTTACCGTTAATATATCGGTATTCGTAAAGGCTATTTAAGTATTTATTAAGGTCGAAACTTTAAATTTAATAAAAGGCTTTATTAAATAGAAGTAGGATATATATAATAACTTTAACGTAATAGATTTATAGGAATACCTCGAAGATCTACCTATTATAGCTCTAGAACTAGACGTAGGTAAACCTAATTATAATATCGATACTACGTATTAATAGTTTACCGATAATAAGATAATTTATAATATCCTCCGTCGTACCGTCGCCCCTATAACCTACGCTAAAATTAAGAATAATAAGGTCGCTATTATAGCCTAGACGATTATTATAAACGAATTTAAACCTTATAACTCCGGCTACCTATATAAGGTACTAACTAAACTTAATTAATTTACTACTAATTAGTATAATAGTCCTAGCGATTACGCTAGTAAATTTTAAAAGGCCTATGACGAGTTCTATAACTTTAACTACCTTAAGTTTAATAATAACTTTATAATCTAATAGTTTTACCGTAATCTTAGTTTTAATTATCAGCGCTACTATAAAATATTCGCTAAATACCACGACTTATTTAATACCGATAATACTATTAAGATTACCCTAAATATAGCGATCTCTCGCTTCCGTAATATACTATACCTATAGGCTAGTAGCACTGGCTATAGCTAACTAGTATTTACTATATATACTTTAATACTATAGTATATCCAAGGACCTAATTAGGAAGGAATTATTCGACCGTACCCCTACTACGCTAACTTTATTAGGCGGGTACGGTACTATACTATTTATAATAAGCCCTAGTATAATAATCTTAGTTATAATAACTAGCGCGACCGTAGCCGGCGCGGTCGAGGTAACCGCGTTAAAGACGGCGGTAGGGGTAATAATAACGCTATTATTAAAAATAATAGCGATAATTCTAAAAGTAAAGACGATAAATCCGATAAATTAAATAAATACTAAAGGTCTAATACCGAAGGTAATTTTAATTTAAGAAATATAAAACGCTACTACGCCCTTATAGGTATTATAGCCGATATTTCTAAATTTTAAATTCTAGATACCGGTACTACCGTCTATATTAATTATAATCGCTTTATTTTCACGGAGTATACTAAGCTTAAAGGCGCTAATAGTATTAACGGCTTTACGGGCGGCCTAATACTATATAATAACAGAGTTATTCGGTTATTATATTTAGGCGATAAAGGTATATAGTACCTTAAGGTTAATAACGTTATATATATTCCTAATAACGGTTTTAACCTAATTTCCTACGCTAAGCTTTAACGAGCTAATTACCCTTTAGGTTTTATTTTAAAAAGGATCTCTATCGGATCTAAAGAAATTATTATAATACTATAAGACTATAACCTCTACGTTCTATATATAAATTAATAGTAGCTCGTATTAGCTATTATTAACACTAAAGCTCTAACTGAATAGTACGAGAGACTCGATTATTTAGGGAAAGATAACGTAGTACGGCTATCCAAAATAACTAACGGTATCGACTTATTAAAGATTAAGGGCGATAACGGTTATAAGATCTATAGCGTTATAAAGATATATATTTATTCGTATAAGCGCAGCCTACGGAAGGGCCGTTTCGAATATAACGTTATTTATAATAATATTATTAATTTTAGGGTTTATAGCTTCGGCTTTATAATTACCTATATTAACAATAAATTTAAATATAGTTACTACTATTTCATACCTAATAAAATAAGTATATTTAGCGCCCTTCGTAACTATAGGTCCGTTAAAAAATATAACAACTACTATATTCATTACCTCTATACCGATAAGGATTTTATATACGTTAATAGGGCCTTCGCCGATTACCGATATAAATATAATATCGTTTAGAGTTACTCTATCCCTAGGAACCCCTAAATAAATAGTATATTAAAATATATTAACTAAACTTTACTCTAAAAGGTATATACCCTACTAGATAATAACGGCCTTAATAAAATATTAATTCTAAAGTTTATCTCGACTATAAACTAGCTCCGAAATCGTTTTTTTATTATTATAATAAATATTACGCCCTATAAAGGCTCTATTAGAATACGTCCTAATCTATCGTATTTATATAATATTAACTAAATCGGCCTATATTAAGACCGTTATATTATAGGTAAAAATTAATAGAAGTTTACCTAACGTAATACTAAAGACGCCTTTATTAGGTACGAGGGTAATTATTTTTATTAAATATTAATATTTATAAGTAAAGTACTCCGCTTTATTTAGATTTAATAAACCGAGGAGCGCTATATTAGAAATAAATATACTACGATATAGGTACTACTAGTTAATAAGATCTCTAGAATAATTCCCCGTTAGGGGGGCGATATTATAATAAGATATAAAGATACCTTAAGCCTATATAAACCTCCTATTAATATAAAATTAAATATCGACGATTACGGATATAGTAGTAGTAGTTTTAAACTTATTATAGCCCCCCTTTAACGACTTATTAAACACGCTATCTCGTTACGGTTATTAAAATTAAAAGTTAATATACCTAGCCCTAACCTATAAGCGCTATAACCGCTACTAATTACGAGCGAGGTATTATCGCGAGTAATAATACTAAGGTCCTTAAGCTCTAATTTATTAAATAATATAAATCCGGCTTAATATTCCCCCGCCTCCGCCTCGCCCGTAATATTAATAAGGGTACTTAATAGGTATCTAGAACTACGCGAACCTACTCTCTCCCCCGACCTAATAGTACTACTAGTTAAAGTATTATTATATAAGTTATATAAACCTAAAATATATAAAGAAGCTATAACTAATACCCTAAATAAAATATATTAATAACTCGGTATAAAGGCCGAAATTAATTCACTCTTAATTAATAATATCTAGATACTAGCTAACCTACCCTATAATCGAAAAATCCTTCGCGGTAAATAGGTCTATAAATTTAAGCGTAGCGTTATTAATAAGATAACTCGTTATAAAGCCCGCTAAATTATATATAACTTTAAATAGCGATATAGAATCGATTTTAATAAAACGTTTATTTTAATAGTTAAACTTATAAACTATAAAGTACTATTCGTTATTATAACTACCTACGACCTAGAGTTTAAATAAATAGATATAGACCGCTTTCCTATACGGCCTAATCGATAATGAAATCTACATCGAATAACCTACTAGTTTCGACGATAGTTTAGGCCGTATATACTTCCTAAAATATACTTTATATAAGTTTAAATAATCCCCTCGAGTATAATATACTACTTTTACTACTTTCCTAGCCAAGCTAGGCTTTATACCCTTAAGCGCTAACTTTAGCGTATTTCTTAACTATAAAATATAACTAATTATTATATTATATATCGACGATATATTAATTACCGGCGCCGGTAAAGATATTATTACTTAACTAAAATAATACTTAAAAAATAAATATAGGATAATTAACCTTAACCTTATTACGTATTATTTTAATCTTAAAGTATCGCGCGATCGCTTAAATCGTACGTTATCCCTTAACTAGGAAATATACCTAGAGCGGGTATTTAAAGATTATAATATATTTAATATTAGAGCTAAAGTTATAGGAGTCCTTATAGACTCTATAATTAAGTTTATACCGGCCGATAAAGGATACTAAACTAAGCCTATCTCTTTTATCGTATACTAGTTAACCGTTAGCTTATTAATATATACTATAATAAATACGCGCCTTAATATCGTTTACGCGGTATTAATAATAAATCGTTATACTTCTAACCCCGATAAATCCTATTAGGCGGCCGTAAAACGTATCTTCCGTTATTTATATAGTATATTATACCTAAAGTTAGTCTTCTAGGGTTAACTCGCCCTATTAAAAAACTATATTAATATTAATTAGGCGGGTAACTATAATATAAAATATTCTACCTCTAGCTATATATTTAATCTCGGTAGTACGGCTATTAACTAGTAGTTTAAACGTTAACCGATTATTACGTTATTATCCTATAAAGCCGAATACGCGGGCTAGACCTAGGCTACTAAAGAAACTATCTAGCTTAAAAGACTATTTAGATAATTAATACTTATTATATATATACCCTATTCCGGTAGAGATTTAAGCTAGTATATATTAATAGTACTCGTTATTATATTATTTATACTAGCCTCCTACTCCGCTCTACTAGCCTATTTTATATTTACGATAATTATTTTTTATAATAATTAAGGTATTATAGTACTGGCTAAGAACCCCTAGGACTATAATCGTATTAAATATATTACGATCTAATACTACTTCTAGCGCGAAAAAGTCGTAGTAAACGAAATCGAGTTCCGTTATATTCCGATTATAAAATAAATCGCCGACGGCCTAACTAAAGCTTTTTTTAAAGTTAAGTTCGATATCTTTTAGGTTACTCTAGGCCTTTAATAATTTATATAAAAACTTATTAATACTTTTATAAAAGAATTTTAAACTTTTATATACTAAAAATACGGCTCTACGGGTATACCCGAAGAGCCGTATTTAAAGTTTAATATATATTTAGCGCCTTCCCCGTAAATTAAAAATTAACATATGATTTAATACTAATTAATAACTACCTTATAGATTATTATTAAATCTTTAAGGCCCTTATAAAGTATACTCTCTAAGTTTCAACTAAATCGCGTCCGTACGTATAGCGGTATATCTTAACTCGCTCTAGGTACTTTTAGGTTATACGCGGCGATAATAAAATCGCCTTATAATTTATCGTTCTTATTTAGCCCTCCTATAACTTTTATTAATAAATATATATATCGCTAGAATATCCCCTAAATATCCGTTATAGTTATATATCGTTATATTTATAGTGTTTAACGCGGTCCCCGTAGTATCCTAGGCGGTCTTTATACCCTTAATAATCGCCTCCCCACGAACCTTATAATATCCGACTATCATCTTCTCGTAGTATTTATATCGCTTACTAATACTCCGACCTAGTTACTACCTAAATTTGGCGTGTATAGGTTAACTATTAAATAAAATTTTTAAAATACCGTATTTTATTAAAAAACGGAATTTTGCTCCTTTAGCCCCTACCGACGTAGTTTAGCCCTATAGCTTAGCCCCTACCGACGTATCTTAGCCTTATAACTTAGCCCCTACCGACGTATCTTAGCCCTATAACTTGGCCCCCATTAATTATAATTTAGGCCCATAACTTAGCTCCTATAAATTATAGTTTTAGTCTTTATAACCTATTATGACGACCCTAAAATAGGGGGAATACGGGGCTATTTTAGAGACTTCTTAATAGAGGATTTCGTTCGAGTGGGAGTATTAGAATATAGGAGTATAGGATTATTTAGTAAACAGATACTTAGTAATATTTAATATTAGGGTTTTATATACATGTTCGCTCTTATCCTCTATAGATAATTAATCAAGAAGTGTTTCTACCTACTATAGTTCAAAAATTTATATAAGGTACTAACTAAACTTAATTAGTTTACTACTAGTTAATATAACAATCCTAGCGATTACGCTAGTAAGTTTTAAGAGGTTTATAATAAACTCTATAATTTTAATTACCTTAAACTTAATAATAATTTTATAGTCTAATAGTTCTACCGTAATCTTAGCTCTAATTATTAATACTACTATAAAATATTCGCTAAAGACTACGATCTATTTAATATCGACGGTACTATTAAAACTACTTTAAATATAGCGATCTCTCGCTTCCGTAATATACTATATTTATAGGCTAGTAGTATTAATTATAATTAACTAGTATTTATTATATATACCTTAATACTATAACGTATCCAAGGGCCTAATTAAAAAGGAATTATTCGATCGTACCTCTACTATACTAATTTTATTAGGCGGGTACGGTATTATATTATTTATAATAAACCCTAGTATAATAATCTTAGCTATAATAACTAACGCGACCGTAATCGGCGCGGTCGAGGTAACCGCGGTAAAGACGGCGGTAAAAATAATAATAATATTAAAGATAATAATAATAATAATAAAAGCTAAAATAATAAAAGTAAGGATAATAAATCCGATAAATTAAATAAACGCTAAAGGTCTAATACCGAAGGTAATTTTAATTCGGGAAATATAAAATACTACTACGCCCTCGTAGGTATTATAGTTAATATTTTTAAACTTTAGGTTTTAGATACCGGTACTATCGTTTATATTAACTATAATTACTTTACTTTTATAAAATATAATAAGTTTTAGGGCGCTGATAGTATTAATAATTTTAAAGGCGGCCTAATACTATATAATAATAACGTTATTCGGCTACTATACTTAAGTGATAAAGGTATATAATACCTCGAGGTTAATAATATTATATATATTCTTAATAGCGGTTTTAACTTTATTTTTTATATTAAATTTTAACGAGCTAGCTACCCCCTAGGTTTTATTTCTAAAGAGATCTTTATCGGATCTAAAGGAATTATTATAATCCTATAGAACTATAACCTCTACGTTCTATATATAAATTAATAGTAGTTAATATTAACTACTATTAATACTAAAGCCTCAACCTAATAGTACGAGAGACTGGGTTATTTAGGGAAAAATAACGTATTATAATTATCTAAAATAATTAACGATATCGACTTATTAAAGGTTAAGGGCGATAACGGCTATAAGATCTATAACGTTATAAAGATATATATTTATTCGTATAAACACAGCCTACGAAAGGGCCGTTTCGAATATAACGTTATTTATAATAATATTATTAATTTTAGGGTCTATGACTTCGGCTTTATAATTATTTATATTAATAATAAACTTAAATATAACTATTATTATTTCATATTTAATAAAATAGGTATATTTAGTACCTTTTATAACTATAGGTCCGCTAAAGAATATAGCGACTACTATATTTATTACTATCCTGTCTATCTACAAGGTTATAAGATTATTCGATAGTAGTTAACTCGCCTGCTATAAGCTAGAATACAACGGTTAGAAACTAGTATATTAGCGGTTTAATAACGGTTGTTTAACGGTAGTAAAACGGTTAAAAACCTCGATTAACGTTATACCTCCCCTTCTTAAAACTATTAACCGTTAATAGTTTAGAGAGAGTAAACGGTTGATTAACGGTAGTAAACGGTCGAATAACGGTCGAGTAACGGTTATAAAACGGAATTAATCTAGTAGATTATAGGGTTAATAACTATATAACTATACTACCTATACTACTATTTTACCCTTCGCTACCGCCTATAATTACCGGCTAGAATAACTACCGGCTATATAAAAGACTTCCGTATTATTAAAAACGATATTTTATCGAAGCCTTTCGTCCCTTTTATTAAGTCTTTCGCCTATCCCCTTAAAGTCGTTTCGTTAAATATTACTTTATTAAAGTATTACTTTATTAAAGTATTACTTTATTAAAGTATTACTTTATTACTATATCTAATTATTATAAATATACTACCCCCTATATATATTTTATAATATACCGCGCCTTATTAGGCTAATCTGGTTTACTAGGAGTATTAATTATATAGATCGTTTTATGAAAAAGAGTTAGAAATCTATATATCTATTAGGTTCCCTCGAAACGATATATTAATAATCCTAGTACTAGGTCTAAAATCGGACGATTTATATTTATTTTATTAATTACCTCTAGATCTTACTTTAGTAGCGGAGTTATAATATATATAACTAAAAACGTATACCTCTTCCGGCGATAGGAGTAGTAGAAGTATTATATTAACCTAGCCTTAATATTACTAATACGTAGGTAGTTATTTATATTATAGATATAACGACGATTAATTCTATAGAAGGCTTCGTTAGTATTTATATTTATATATTTCTAGCGACTTTAAAGATAACCTACGAATTTATATAAATAACTTTATAATATTATTTTAGTACCTTCTAGGCTAAATCTAATATATATATCCTATATTTATTCCGATAGGCTATTATTAGATATTAAATAAACTTATATTATAAATTAAACTTTATTAAATTAGCGGATACTTTAATATAGAAGAAGGGGTCTAATTCGAAACCCTTTATTAATAACTATATAGATTTATATTCGCCGTCGCTAGTTATATTATAGAGACCCTTTTTATTATCCTTAGTAGTCTACTCCCTAATTAATATAAAGCTTTTTATAAACGCTAGATATTACGTATCGAGTAGCCTAAATACTTCTATTATTTCTAGATAATTATAGTCCTATACTCCTACTAGCCCTAGTTATAAGGATTATTTTATAACGTCTCGAGCGAATAAATATCCTATAAGGTTAAGAGGGGTAACGATATCGGCTATATCTTTAAAGATTCTAAAGAGATATTAGCCTCGAGTAGCGGGATAATAATTATATAATTATTTATACTTTAGCTCGCTAGCTAGGATATTAGAATTTATAATTATTATATATTCCCTAGTATTTTCCGTAAAGTATAGGCCTATATATATATTAAATAATATTAAAAGTCGTTAGAACTTATTAATTAAAGGTTTTAATACTTTACCCTTCTATTTACCCTTCTTTCGCGCTAGAGATAGTAGTATTATTTCGTTAAAATCGGAGCTAGAATAAACTACTTATAATAGGATATTATCTAAGGCTTTATTCTTATTATTATTATTATTATTACCCTTATCGCCGAAGCCTTCCGTAGATATTATTACTATAATATATAAGATTAGCTTTTAGTATACCCGACGCGCCTTTATTATATATTAATAAAGAATATCTAGTTCGGTATAATATTAACTACCTATAAATATATTAGATCGTACGATTAAACTAAATACCTTAATAATAACTCGTATAAGTAATAATTTAATAATTATAATATTACCGGTAGCCTAAAGAAATATAAACCGGAATTAATTAATTATAGTATTATTTCGGAGTATTAAGGGCGTTAATAAAGTAGCCTTATTAGCTTCTAATAAAGACTATAACTAAATATAAAACGTTAGGCTTTGAATTCGGCTTTAACTTAATAAGAATTAGAAGTTCTAAAAGGCTTTTATATATATAGTAATACTATATTTATTAAGGATTAATATTATAAAAAAGCTTTAAAGGATACGCTTAAAACTTTTTTATTCGGAATAAAGAGTATTATAAACCCGTATCTAAATAAAGTCGAGGGCTAAAGTAAACTTCGTAATTAATAATACTTTAAATCTAACGCCTATATTCTTAATAAAATCGCTAAGGTTCTTTACGGTATCGAGGTTTTCCGTATACTCCCTTTATTTAATAATCTCTTAATAATATCTTTTATTCCGAATAATATCGTAATCTAGATCTACTCTCTCCTTTTTTAAATAAAAGTATATACGATATCCTCTCTAAATATTATATTATATAAAACCCCCGTTATTAATTTACTATAGTATATCTCTAAAGAATATTATATTAAAAATATATACCGACTTTATTTTACCGTTAATTTCTAGCTCTAGCCCTCGGTCTAGGTTTTAAATAAACCTACGGAAAGCTTTAATAATATTAATAATATTCGTATTATAAGGCTTTAGTATTAATATAAATATATTTATTAATTTCCTACGCTCTACGTAATCGAGGTATACGGGAATTAAATAAAAAATCTTAAAAACCCGGTATATATTCTAATATACCTTAAAGTTATCGATAAATAGTATATATAGTAAGGAGGTATAATAATTATTAATAAAAACTTCTAGATATTTACGGCCAAAATAAACTACCTTAAACTCTATATAAGTTTAATATAATTAATATAAAGGCCTAGTAATAGATATTTAGAAACTAAGAACCCTTTTAATATAGAAACGATTATTAGGGTTAATAAACTCCTCTTCCTCTTTATCTTCACTATATTCTCGGTTAAGGTATATATTAAGATAGTAGTTAATAGTATCTAGAGTTTACTTAAATAAGATATTCTTAATAAAAAAGTATTTATAATTATCGCTAAAATCTAGATTAAAAATATATAGTATAGATTATTCGTATCGTTTCTTAGTAATTATTTATATTATAATAATAATATCCCCTTTTATTTTAAATACCAACCGATAATCTCGACCGATAAAAATAATACGATTAATACGGTATAAATATAAATCCTTAATACGGATAATATCTTTAAGGAAGATAGGTTTACCTACCTATATATAATATACCTCGTTAGAGATAGTCTTAATCGAAGACCCCTATATACGAGAGTACTATAACTTTATAGGTTTATTAATATATTCGGCTATACTAAAGAATATCTTTTCGCGGAGTTTTATAACGGTTAATATAATACGAATTAGGTTATAGGGATTATATTAATATTATTATAATATACGCTTAATCCTCTAACGCTATATACCTTTTTAATATTACGGAAAGGATAATTACTTTTTAATAATAACTATTAAAGGCTTCCGTATAATTTTAAATAAAAAGATATAATATCGAATTTATCGCTTTAATATATCTAGCTTTAACGGAAGAGTTTATATAAAATCTAATTCCTTTTATTCGTTATTTATATTCGTTTCACCGTTTACGGAAGGCTTTAATAATTATATAATCTTTTATAATTTAATATAGTCGGCCCTAGAATAGCCCGACCTCTCGAATTATAAATCTAGTACTAGGTATAGGGGTAGTAGAAGAGTTTCTTTACTACCTTATTAAATAACTACCTTATATAAAGGTATAGGGGAAGGCGAGGAAAGCGGCCGTACTTCTAGGGATAAAGTTTAGCTTTAATATAAATATAAGAGTAAGAGTAAACGAGTAATACTAGGTATATATATTAATAATATTTAATCGTTATTATCTTCGCTCTCGCTTTCGGAATAAAGGTCTTTAAGGTATTAAAGAATTATAAAAGATTAAAGTTCTTAAGGAATATTATTAATATCTTCGGTTAACTATAATATAGTTAGTATTTAAGATAAATAATAAAAGGTTATTTATAATAAAAAGGTCCTCATTATCCTTTAAATTATCTTTATTATAATCGCTATCTATATTAATTAGGGTATACGAATTAATACTAGATAAAATTATAATTATATTATTTATACTACCTCTAAAAAAGTCTTTATTCTTTAGTTATAATCTATTATTATTATTAATCCTACCGGAGCTTTTTATAACTATACTCGTATTCTTAAATAATAGAGAACTAGGTTAGGGTACTAGGACTAGCTCCGGTACCTAAAGTAATTACTATATAAATAATAAATATAGGGATAATAGGGATGAAGGTACTTCTTTGTTAGATATAATATTAATATTCTACGTAAATATTTCTAGGTAATTAATATTTCGAGGCCGAGAAGTTATAGCGTATATATTATATATATAGCGAGGTATAAATAGGTAAATAAATAAATAAGAGTACTAGAGGCTAGTTATAAATAACTATAATTTAATTAGGAAGGTACGTAAATACTTTATTTAGAGCTAAGGCTCTACGGGACGGGCCGGGAGTTAAAATTACTCTAAATTTCTAGCCAACAAATTTAAGAAAAGGTAAGAAAATTAGTATATACTACTCTTATACTATAACGGTAGGTTCTGAATTCATAAAAAGTTATAGGAAAATAGTTTAGACTAAGGGGATAAAAACGTTATAAATATTAAATAATATTTCTATCTAGATATTTTACTATTAGGGCTGGCGTATATAAATATAACTTTTATAATAACTTAATACGTAAAAGTCGCGCAATATTATAATTATAATTATAGATATTTATTAGTATCCTCTTAACTTACTAAAAGGTTAGGAGAATTTAGGCGAGTAGTTATTAATGAATTAATAATTATATAGTCGAGATATAGGTTTAGGGTATTATTTTATAACTTAATAAAAACTTTAGAAAAAAGAAAGAATTATATTTTAGTAAATAAATTTCATTTAATATATACTATAATATCTAGTAAATGAAATTAGGGTATTAATATTCTAGGTTATTATTAAATATATATAGAGGAGATATTATTATTTATCTAGTAATTAGGTTTATTTACCCGGAGGTAGTACTAAAACGACTAAAAGAATAAAATAAAATAAATAACCTTCGTAGCCAAAGGCTTTAGCGCTAGGGTATCGTAGACTTCGTTTTATATATAGTTATTAATTATAATAAATATCGCGGAAAGGTTTTATAGAGGTATTTATATACCGGGGTCTTTACTAGATAAGTTAGTAATTAATATACTCTATAATTTCTAGAGAAATTAATTATTATATAGATACCTATATCTATATTAAAGGCTTCAGCGCTAGGGCTACTATGTAGATACCTATAACTATACGAAAGACTTTAATACTAGGGCTATTAAATATAATAAATATTACCGAAAACTTCTATAAATATATATATACTAGGATTATTATATATTTGTATATACCCTATAAATGATATTAGATTTAAAGTCTCTAAGGCTAAGAGTAGAGATTATTTACTTATATTACACTATACTAGCTTTTCGTATAAAGTAATATAAACCTAAGAAAGTTATCCGTAGATAGAATCTTTAACTACCTAAGGTAATAAGTTATTAAATCTATATCCTTATAACGGATAAATTATATATTCATAATATACTAGTCTCCGATATTTATAGTAGCGGGATTATTATTATCCTCGCTAAAAATTATTTAATTAAGGGTAGCTATAGCCTCTAGGATTATTTTCTTAATATTCCGAATAATTTATTTATCGTTAAACGTATCACTAATATAATATTTATAGATATATACTATTTTATTCGGATTACCTAATCGTCTAACCCGATTAATAGTTTAGTTTTATATACCGAGATTAATCGTCCCCTCGATAATATATACTCTTTAATATATATTTTAAAGGTTAAGGCCCGTAGCCCTAACGGCGAAGATTATAATTAGAATTTAAACCTTATAACGATTTTGATTAAATTAGTTAATAATAATCTAACGCTCTTAATCTAAATAAAACGTAGTAATAGTTACTACTTCTAATTATAGTAGTCGGTATATTATAAATAGGAGCGTAGTTACTATAGGTAATTAATAAAATATTAATATCTTTTCTTAATCTTTAATAATTTATAACTTTAGATTAGTATCTACCGAAGCCTTTAATAAATAGGTGAAATATAGGATTTCTACGCGGGTATTTACTTAGTTTCGAATATTCCGTAGGAGTACCCTAATCTTAGGCGCGCCTTAATATAATATATATAATATATTAATAGGATTTTTAATATTAATATTTATATTTATATCTAAAAACTATTGTAGGTAGAATAATTATTTATCGAATATTTTCTTCAGGTTTGTCGCTTTAAGATTATATATATCGTCGAGTAGTAGTAGTAATAATAATATTATAAATATAGAAAGCTTTCTATAGACGGCTAGTAATTATTTAGGTTTTATTTTCCCGGATCCGAGTACGATTAGATTCCCTAGTAATTTATTTTTTATAACTTTATACTTCTCCTTCTCTTCTACGTTATACGTATAATTAATAAATATAGTTTATACTTTCGGTAACCGCGAGCTAATTATTATACCTTCGTTAAATAGTATTTAATTTAAGTAAATCCGATATACTATATAATTCTTTTAGACTTTAGCGATATAGAGACCCTTTTTAACCGGCGTAATCCTTATTATATAAACCTAATCTTTTAATATTTTCGAAATTATTTATAGCTTCGTAGCTAGGTAGTTATTATTAAATTTATATAAATTTAAATCCTCCTTAAAGTTTATTTCTCGAAGGGATTATTCCTTTTATTAGGTATTAATATCTTTAACTTTAAGAAATAATATATAACTATATTAATCGTCGATACTATTCGGGATTAAAGTAGTTATTATAAGAATATAAAAATCTACCTTCAGCTATTAAATAATAGTAGATCCTTTATTTAAGAGTTATTTAATTAAATAAACTTTATTTATTATTATATACTTAAAATAATAATTAAAGCGATCGGGTTATCGCTTATTTAATTCGTTTATCCTAGTATCTACCTTTATCTTTATCTAATTTTTTGAATTAATATATTATATACCTTATATACTTGGCCTATAACGGGCGATAAAGGTATTATATAAATTTACGACGATAATATAATAATTCTTAACCTCTCTATTAAAAATCAAATACTTTTATATAAGTCTACCCTCTATAGCCCTATCGCCTATTATTAATTTATATTTCTTTATATTACCCTAGTATTTATAGAGGCTGAATTTTCCTAGGGTTATAAATTCGATTTATATAATCTACTAGGTAATAAACTTCTTAGGTATAAAAATAAAGATTAATTTAATAGTAATATATCCGATCTTTATTATTATCCTCTTTATTTAATACTATTAATAAAAGGCTTTATAGGGTTAATTAAGGGCCCTATAAAAAACTTCGGTAAAATATAGTATAAATAGAGTATAAAGCCGTAAAAGCCTTCTGTAAAGTATAATATAAATAAAGTATAAAGCCTTCCGTAAAGAGTTAGTTAAGGATTTATAAATAATAAAAAGTATATAATAACCTAGGTTTTACCTAGCCTTATTATATCTACTAAAATATAACCTCTTAATTAATTATTATAAAAATTAATAATCGCCTTAACGGCTATTAGTTATTAGAATTCGAGTATTTAAAATAACGATATACCTAGTATATAAAAGATTATTATAGACCTTTTCCTAAAATATCCTTAATAATTTATATACTACCTTAATATCTTCTCGCTAAAAGTTAATATTATTTAATTATTTTTATTATTTATCGAAGTTATCTCTAGCTACGTTATCGAAGTTATTATAAATTAATAAATCTTCGTTAAGATCTTAAATTAGTTTTTTAAAAATAATAGTTTATTCTTCTAAAGCTAAATTATTAAGATTAATAATAAAAATTAACTTCTCCCTAAAGTTTTAGATATCGTTATAGTATTTTATAATTTAATTTATTAACTAAGCTTTCTAAAATCTCCTAGAGATATCGAAGTTCTTATTATTATTAGTAATATATATATACTCGGTATTAGATAGAGTATAAATTAATAAAAAATAATTATCGTTAGAAGATAAAAAATTAAGTAGTATAATTATTTATTATTTATTTTCTAGGTATTCTAATTTAACCTTAATATTAATATTCTCGATAGTATCTTTAATATCGAAATCTTATAGCGGTCGAAAAATATCCTTTTCGTTTTACTTCTAATTTTTAATAAAAATAAGTTAATATAGATTAAATATAGATTAATCTTCTTTAAAATACTACTCTTTATCTTTACCGATAATAGGAGTAAATTACTTAATAGGTATTATAGGTTTAGAAGCCTTTAGCCTTCGTAAAAATATAAAATTATATTCTTAATATTTAATTAAGGCCTAGATCTTAATATATATTTCCGCCTTTAAGAAGCCCTTTTTATAGAATAGGCCCTAAATACTCTTTAGATTAGCCTCTCGGATATCGTATAATATTATAACGTAATAGTTAATATTATCCTAAAAGTCCTTATCTAGGTATTTATAAAAGAACTTATTATTACCGGCTTTTTTACCGTTAATAAACTTTATTTCTATATACTTTAAACCGACTCTTTATACTTTACCTCCGCCGGACTACTTTATATAGGCTTATTATAAATAGATCTAGATTTTTATATACTCGTCGAAAAAAAGTTTAAAATATTTACCCTTAATAAACTCTTTTATCTCCTTTATTATTATGAACCTTAATTCGTGTCTTAGCGCGTCCGGTTTTTATAATATTAATATATATTTATTAACGTCTTTAATTAAGGTAAATATAATTACGGAAAGTTATAAATAATAACCTTTAGTAAATTAAGGGTAAAATATAACTAAAGACTTCCGGTAGTATTATTAATTATTAAATAAAGTATAACGGAAGTCTTTAATAGTATTAAGTTTAGAGTAAAATATAAATAAAGCCTTTAGGAATAAATATTATAATAAAGTTACTAGTACTAAAAGAAGAAATAATTAATAAAGTCTTTTATATATTATACTAGAGTAGGAGTTATAATAAAGTTTAAGAATATAGGGAAAGAGAAGAGAAATAGGGAATTAAAGGGTATATAGGCCTTAACGAGTTTAGTAGGTACTAGCGAGTTATAATAATACGAAGTAAATAATCGGAAATAATAATTAACGAATAAAAGATTACAGAATATATATATACTTTAATAAGACCTACCTAGAGTTTTAAATTATATTTAATAATAGCGCTAAATATTATATATACTTAGATATAATTATTAAGATAGGATAGAATTTCGATACTATATATTATATTAAATTAGTATTAATATAGAATAACGGAATCTAACCCGCGCCTACTATATCTTCTTATAAAATCGAATATATATTTATTACCTAGCTCTTTATTTAGTCTACTCTTTTATTTTCTATACTAAATCTTTATCCTATTTACTATCATAAAGCTATTTTAATTATACGAAGTAGTATTTATAATTAGGAGCGGGTCCTAGAAAACCGCTCCTATATCGAAGCCTTTTGAAGTCTTAATATTTAGGAAGAAAAGATCCCGGCGGTAAATTAAGTTATTTATACCCGATAAACCTATTATATCGAAAAACGGGGAATTAAAAAATAAGTTAGCCGGAACTATATTTTACTATAACGCCCGTCTAAAAGCGAGACCTAAATAAAGATCTAGAGACGGAAGATACCTTACCCTCTAATAATCTTAAAAAAGTAAATAATATATTCTTTTAGATAAAAGCTAGTTAATAAGAATTTAGGTTAAAGGAGTTTAATTTTAACCTAATCCTCTCTTAAACCCCCTCTTATAAAGTAAATTCTTATTATTAAAAGTTTAGTCCTAGTACTAGCCTTAGCCGAAGGCTTTTATCGTACTTTAGAAGTTTTCTATAATTACCTAGAAGTAGTTTATTATACCTAGAAATAGTTTATTATACCCTAGAAGTCTTTTATAACTCTTTAGAAATAGTTTATTATACCCTAGAAATCTTCTATAGACTTTATAACAGCTAGTTAGAAGAGGCCCTCTATCTACTAAAATAATATAAGATCTCGTAGTAACTCTTTAATTATATTATAACGGGATAACTAGAGTTAAGGAAAGACTAAAGAGTTATAGAAAATTAAAAAATTATAGATAAATAAGAATATTAATTAGGATAAGATTATTAAGAAATAACCTAAGCGGCTTAGTAAGACCGAGGAATAAATATATATAGAATTTAATTTTCTTACTCGTCGTTATTTCTTAGTATATTTATCTAATACCTACGTTAATGAACCTATACGGGCCGTTTTTCTAGGTATAAAATCTAACGATCCTATATATAGGGAGGCCCGGAAGAGGATTCAAATATATTATAAATAATAGAAAGCGATTATCCTCTCGGCCGCTAATAAATAGTAATAACGTTTTATTATAATTTTAAGACTAAGCCGCCGTAACTAGTTTTTAAGGCTAGTTACTCTTAAAATCTTTAAAAGTACTATTAGTTAAGAGTATAATAAATTATAGCTAGAGTCGATATTCAAATTTATTATTAATATAATAAACTTTAATAAAATTAGATCCGAGGGGTTATAATTCTTAAAATATATATTATAAAGCCTTCTATATATATATTACTTATAGATATCCTAGACGCCTTTCTTTAACTAGTTACTTATTAATATATAACCGAGTTTTACGAGGAGTAGCTCTTTAATTAATAATAATTTAAATACGATAGGCGGTATCTCCTCGACCTATTTAATACCTTATATAGTAAAGATAGTTTTTAATTAAGTATTAATAATTACCTATTAAGGGCTATTCTATATACGATCTAGAATAAACGCCGATTAAAATTAAATATTAATAAGGACTCTAATATATCTAATATCGATTTAGATTATAGAGTTAATAGAGTTAATAGAGTTAGAATTAGGAATACTAATACTATTACTAATAATACTATAAGTGATTCGGAATAAGATATTACGAGCGGTAATACTAGCGGGGACCTTATTAATATAAAATATATCGCTATTAATAATAGTAATAACTAGGATAATAATAGTAATAATTAGGTTAATAAGGATAGTAGCGACTCTTCCGATAATTAGTATAGTAGGTACTACGGAAGGCTACTAGTATTTATTAGTACTTTATATTACTTTTTTAGTCCCTTCGCGGTTTATACCTTTTACACGACCTTTACTTCTTTATTATTTATAATAAACTTTATGAATATATATAATATAGATAGCTTTTTAAGTAATATAGTTTACGGATATAATACCCTAATAGTATTAAAGTAGTAATTTACTTATAATAATTAATTTACTTATAACGAACAACTTACTTATAACGAATAATTTATATATAATATATAATTATCTAAAAACCGTTTAACGACCGTTAGAAATTTTCCTATATAATTAATAGTAATTAATAAGTTCCCGACTATCTAATAACGGTTTTAGAATGGTTTACGAACGGTATTTTAACCGTTAAAATCCTAAAACCCTCTAGGAACTAGTATCTAACTATTTTATAACCGAAGTTTAACCGACTTAAGTCTTAGCGGAAGGCCTAGATAGTACCTCTACACCGATAAAGATCCTATATACGTTAATAGGGCGTTCGTTAATTACCGATATAAATATAGTATTATCTAGAGCTACTCTATCCCTAGGAACCTTTAAATAAATAGTATATTAAAATATATTAATTAAACTTTATTTTAGAAAGTATACGCCCTATTAAATAATAATAACCTTAATAAAATACTAATTCTAGAGTTTATCTCGACTATAAACTAGCTCCGAAATCGGTCTTTTATCGCTATAATAAATATTACGCTCTATAAAGACTCTATTAAAATACGTCCTAATCTATCGTATTTGTATTATATTAACCAAATCGGCCTATATTAGGATCGTTATATTATAAATAAAAACTAGTAGAAATTTACCTAGTATAATATTAAAAGTGCCTTTATTAAATATAAAGGTAATTATTTCTATCGAATATTAATATTTATAAATAAAGTACTCCGCTTTATTTAGGTTTAATAAACTAAGAAGCGCTATACTAAAAATAAATATACTATAATATAGGTACCGCTAGTTAATAAAATCTTTAAAATAATTCCCCGTTAAGGGGGCGATATTATAGTAAAATATAAAAATATTTTAAACCTATATAAACCTCCTATTAATATAGAATTAAGTATTAATAATTACGGATATAATAATAGTAACTCTAAGTTTATTATAACCCCCTTATAACGACCTATTAAATATTTTATCTCGTTAGGGTTATTAAAGTTAAGAGTTAATATACCTAACCCTAGCTAGGCGCTATAACCGCTATTAATTATAAACGATATATTATCGCGAGTAATAATATTAGAGCCCTTGAGCTCTAATTTATTAGACGATATAGATCCGGTTTAATATTCCCCCGCCTCCGCCTCGCCCGTAATATTAATAAGGGTATTTAATAAGTATTTAGAACTACGCGAACCTACCCTCTCCCCTGATTTAATAATATTATTAATTAAAGTATTATTATATAAGCTATACGAGCCTAAAATATATAAAGAAGTTATAGTTAACACCTTAAATAAAATATACTAATAACTCGGTATAAAGGCCGAAATTAATTTACTTTTGATTAATAATATCTAGATACTAGCTAACCTACCTTATAATCGAAAAATCCTTTATAGTAAATAGGTCTATAAATTTAAATATAATATTACTAGCGAGATTACTCGCTATAAGGCCCGCTAGGTAGTATATAGCTTTAAATAATATTAAGGAATTAATTTTAATAAGATATTTACCTCTATAATTAAGCTTATAAACTATAAAGTACTATTCGTTATTATAGCGGCGTTCGACCTAAAGCTCGAATAAATAAATATATAAACTACGTTTCTTTATAACGAGATCGATAACGATAAGATTTATATCGAATAACCTACCGGTTTTAATAATAATTTAGGTTATATATACTTATTAAAATATACTCTATATAGGTTTAAATAATCCCTTTATATATAATATACTATCTTTATTACTTTTTTTATTAAGTTAGGTTTTATACCCCTAAATACGGATTTTAATATCTTCTTTAATTATAATACCTAGCTAATTATTACCCTATATATTAATAATATATTAATTATTAGTATTAGGAAGGCCGCGATTATTTAATTTAAATAGTAGTTAAGTGATAAATATAAGATAATTAATCTTAGGCCTATTATTTATTATTTAGATTTTAAAGTCGCGAGCGATTACTTTAATTATATATTATCTCTTAATTAGGAGGTTTACCTAGAAAAGGTATTTAAAAATTATAATATATAGAATATTAAGACTAAAGCTATAAGAGTTTTAATAAACCTAATAATTAAATTTATTTCTACGGATAAAGGCTACTAGGCTAAACCTACCTCTTTAATTATATACTAATTAATTATCGGATTATTAATATATATAATAATAGGTATATAACTTAATATCGCCTTCGCGGTATTAATAATAAGCCACTATATTTCTAACCCCGATAAAACTTATTAGGCCGTAGTTAAACGTATATTCTACTACTTACGCGGTATACTATATTTAAAGTTTATATTCTAAAGTTAACTCGCCCTATTAGAGGGTTATATTAATACTAATTAGGCTAGCGACTATAATACACGATACTCTACCTCTAGTTATATATTTAATCTCGATAATATAGTTATTAAATAGTAATCTAAATACTAATTAATTATTATACTATTATTTTATAAAGCCGAATACACTGGCCAAATATAAACTACTAAGAAAACTATTTAATTTAAATAGTTATTAAAATAATTAATATTTATTACCCCTATATTTTATACTAGGGGGAAATCTAAAGACTATATATTAATACTACTCGCTAACGTATTATATATATTTATTATCTTTTTAGCGATACCTATATACTTCGTATTTACTATAGTTATCTTTTATAATAATTAGGGTATTATAGCCCTAGCTAAAAACCCCTAAAATTATAATTATACTAAATATATTAATTTATAGTACTACTTCTAATACGAGAAAATTATATTAAGCGAAATTAAATTCCATTATATCTATATAATAGATTAAATTATTAATAGATTTACTAAAGCCCTTTCTAAAATTAAATTCGATATCTTTCGGGTTATTTTAAATCTTTAATAATTTATATAGAAGCCTATTAATACTCTTATAAAGGATTTTTAAACTTTTATATATTAAAAATATAACTTTATAGGCGTACCTAAAGAGCTAGATTTAAAACTTAACGTATATTTAGCGCCTTTTTAGAAAATTAAAAATTAATATATAATTTAATACTAATTAATAACTACTTTATAGATTATTATTAAATCTTTAAGGCCTTATCTAAGGCCTTTATAAAATATAATCTTCAAGTTTTAACCAAATCGCGTTAGTATATATAACGATATATCCTAACTCGCTCTAGGTACTTTTAGGTTATATATAGCGACGACAAAATCGCCCTATAATATATCGTTCTTACTTAACCCTTCTATGATCTTTATTAATAGGTATATACGTCGCTAGAATATCCCTTAAATATCCGTTATAGTTATATATTATTACTTCTATAGTATTTAACCCGGTTTTTATAGTATCTTAAATAGTCTTTATACCTTTAATAGTCGCTTCCCCGTAGAACTCTATAATATCCGACTATTTCTAATAATTTTCTTATACTTTAGTATTTATATCGTTTACTAATATTCCGACCTAGTTACTACTCAAATTTAGTGTATATAAGTTAACTATTAAACAAATTTTTTAAAATACTATATTTTATTAAAAAAAAACGGAATTTTACTCCCTTAGCCTCTACCGATATAGTTTAACTCTATAACTTAGCCTCTACCGATATAACTTGGCCCTATAACTTAGCCTCTACTAATTATAGCTTAGGCTCATAACTTAATCTTTATAAACTATAGTTTTAGCCTCTATAACCTATTATAACGACCCCAAAATAGGGGGAATACGGGGCTATTTTAGAGACTTCTTAATAGAGGATTTCGTTCGAGTAGGAGTATTAGAATACAGGAGTATAAGACTATTTAGTAACTACTTAATAAATAGATACTTAGTAATACTTAATATTAGGGTCTTATACGTATATTCGCTCTTATCCTCTATAGATAATTAATTAAGAAGTATTTCTACCTAATATAGTTTAATAACCTTAGTTAGTGCGTATATTTAATAATTTAATAAATTAATATTATAGTCTTTATCCTAGACCTCCCCTTTTAAGGTTTTAATAATTAGCGATTACGCGGCTTCTAGCGTATTATACGTTAATAAAACTTATATTAAAGTATTTATAGTACTATATATACTTTTTAGGCGAACCCGTAGTATCGTTTATACTTTTCCCTTATTAGGGTAGCCCTTATAGTATTTTATATAATTATTTTATAGTATTTTATTCGCCTCTATATATTCTACGCCTATATTTCTATAGATTTTTAGTGTATATTTATAAAACGTTGAATAAAATTTTCTAAAAACCGCCTTTTATTAAATAATAATAGATTTATTTATTTTACTCTAGTTACTTAGTATTTAGATAAAAGAGGGATCCTATATTATTATATTTAGATTTAGTTTATTATTACGACCCGGTATTTAGTTTACTCCTACGACCCGGTGTTTAACCTTAGTACGTTATAGAGTAAAATAGATAATTTATTTTACTCTTTAGCGTTATTGTATTAAATCGATATTACGATCGAGTAGGAGTATCGAAATAAGAGCTAATTAACTTTACTAGCCGCGCGTATAGCGCGGTACTAGTATGACCTTAATAGCCCTTATAGTTAGTCGCTTTAGTATCTTTATATAGTAATAATACAAGTATTATTTATTTTATATTTTGATATTATTAGCCCTATTAGAAAGCCGTCTACGGGTTTATACTAAAACTCTATATTAAATACCGATTTAAGGTTTAGTAGGATTAATAAATCGGGGTCCTAGGTAGGGTCCTATTAATAAATTTAACAACTCGGTAAATTATTAGTAATTTAAATACCGGACGAAAGCCCCCATTATATATTTAATAATATATACTATAGTATACGTTATAGTATAGGCTATAATATAAGTTATAGTATAAATAATTATATAAGTAATAATATACGTAATTATAATATACGTAAAGGTATACGTAAAGGTATATATAATTATAATATATATAAAGGTTATATATAAAGGTATACGTTATAATATAGAATATATATATATATTCTCTTTAGATATACCTACGTAACGCCCCTATAAGAACTTTCGTTAAAACTTATTATTCCGGGCCCGGTAGGTCGCTAGCGTTAATAGTTATTACTAGGGGTTACTAGTATTAATAACGACGATTATAAAACCTTATTTTATTTTAGCTTTATTATAAAGCTAAGCTACTATTAATATATTAATAATATATATAAATTATTAAAATCATTAATCTAGCTAAAATTAACCTAGAGTTATTAAACTTATTAAAAGTAATTTACCCGGACCCCCGATTTATTAAACCTACTAATAAGACGCTAGTAATTTTGTCCGTAAATTAAAGTTATTAATAACGTCCTATTAATAACTTTTCTTAATAAAAGTTATTAATAGGACGTTACTAGCCCTATCCGCGCGGGCGGTAACTCGGTTTTTAATAGGAGTTTTTAAGATTTACCGATATAATTAATATTATAGCGCTTTAATTATCGTAATATAATATTACTACTTTAGCGGTAAGGTTTTCTATAGTAATATTTAATTCCCGTAATAATCTTTAGAGTTAAATAATCTTTTTAGTAATTTATATTTAATTAATATATTAAGTTTTATATATTATTTAGGCGATAGTAGGTTATTATTAAAAAAACTAATTAATAACTTTATTTTCGATATTAAAAATATTTTCATCGAGTATTAAAGTTATATATTTAATTAATATTAATATACCCCGTTAAAGGAAATATAAAGCCGCGAAATATTAATTATAATTAAATAATCTTTTTAAAGTACCGAAAAATATATTTATAGATCTTTTAATTAAATTTAATTCGGTTCAAACTATAATAACTAAATATTAATATAATATATACGATATCGGGCCTTATACCTCGTATAGTATATATAAAATAATTAATAGTAGATTAATATTAAGTATAAAAATTACCGGGAGTAAGAAAATCCTTATTTATTATATAAAGTTTCTTAGTATTTATAGGGGTAGTAATTAAATAGATATTTTATATATCGAACTCTTTTAATATTTTTTTAATATAAATAAATTAACTTAATTAGAGGAACCTATTTATTTTATTTTATAATATCGATATATTAAGATAGTAAAAGTAAAACCCTAGATTATTTATCTAAAATTACTAAAAAAGAGTATTTTTAATATTATATATAACGGTACTATCGGGGCTAGTAATGAATAAATCGTTTATATAAATAGTAATATTAACTCGATCTTTAGCGCCGATTAAGATACTTTTATTAAAAATGAAAATATGAAATCTAAGAATTTTTAAGGAGTTAAATAACGTTTTAAATTATATTTAAAATAATTATTTTAATTTATAAAGAGTCTTATTAAAATATTGAATTATATTATTTAATAACTTAATATAAGAAAGTAGTTTTAATTAATATTTATTTATTTAAGATTTTAATTTAAGGTAGTCGCGAGAGTAAAATAATTTTATAATTTATAAACTTTATTATAAAGGCGAAAGTCTTATTATAATCTAGACCTTTTTATTACTCGAAACTACGAATAATCTAATAAACTTTACACCGTAGTATTTTATTAGAGGTACTACGTTATAATTTATAAATTTATTTACCACGTAGTATTTTATACTCTAATAGTAGAAAGGCTAACGTTTATATATTTTTTTAAATTAAGAAATCGAATTTATCCTATATTATTAATTATTAAATAATTTTATTATAAATATTAGTTATAAACTCTTTATACGTCTTCGGCTCTTATATTTCGGCGCGTATAACAAAAGTTAAAAAAATATATAAAGCGATTAAATCGGGGGATTTATATCGAGGTATAATTAAAAATACTCGTAATTTAGGATATTTTTATAAAATCTTAACGAATAATTTAATTCTTATTTATTTTATAAATTACAATAAACGAGCCCGTAGTAAATTAAATTATAATATAATTTTATAATTAATCTTATTATTATTATTACTTTTAAAGGGTTAATTATTTAATATAAATAATTTTAAATATATAAATAAGATTTTATTATCCCTAGAATCGTTACCTAAATTAATAAATATAATAACTCGCTTCGATAACTTAACGGGCCTAAAGGCTATTATATTATATTTTTATTATAATTTAAATAGTAATTATAATTTAAATATATTTTAAAATATTTATTTAATAAAATAAATATTATTTAATTATATAAACTCGCCTTTCTTATTAATAAAATAATATATTATCTTATCTTTATAATCGATTAATTTATATTTAATAATATAGGATTTAAAATACCTTATCTTAGTTATAATATTATTAATATAAGTCGACGCTTTAGAGCCGAGTATTTTTAGGTAATAAATATTAAATTTAATATTATTAACCCTTCTGAATAATATTATTTCAATATTAGATTTAAGGGATCGATTATAAAGGTAGTTAATTATAAAAATAAATATTAATCAATACTTTTTCTTTATATTATTTTTAAAGAGTATAATATATATTTTATAACCTAGGCTTTAGCCTAAATATTTACTAATATTATTAATTTATAAAATATCGCGAGTAATATATTTAAATAATTTTTTTTAAATAAATTATAAATACTTTAGAGTTAAATCCTCCTCCCTTATTAATATAATAATATTAAATTTATTATATAAGTTTCTCGCGATTAACGATATAAATTTTAAATATAAAGAGGAGATTAATTTTATATATAGATATAAAATTTTTAAATAAAATCGTAAAATATAATTCTAAAATAATAAACGTCGTTATAAACTTCTTCTAAAGATACCTTTTCATTATCGATAAAACTAATAAAGTTATTATTAATATATTTATATAAATACTTTCCCGGAGTAATAAAATATATATATAATACCCTTTTTATTTACGATTAAATATACGAGGTATAGGTATAATCCGTCGGAATTAATTTATTTAGGTTAATATTTATAATTATTATCTTTAATTTCTTTTAGTTTTATTACCCTAAATAATAATAGTATTTTATTTTACTAAGACTATATCGGTAAATTTTAAAAGTAAATATTAATATATTTTAAACGTTATTAGTTTTATTAGAAAGTTATCTACGGGTTTATACTAAAACGTTATATTAAATACCGACCCGAGGTTTAATAGGATTAGTAAATTAGGGGTCCGGGTAGAGTCTCATTAATAAATAATATTTATTATTAATAGCTTGAGTATATTTAGTAACTCGGTATAAGTATAATCCGTCGGTATTAATTTATTTAGGTTAATATTTATAATTATTATCTTTAATTTCTTTTAGTTTTATTACCCTAAATAATAATAGTATTTTATTTTACTAGGACTATATCGGTAAATTTTAAAAGTAAATATTAATATACTTTAAACGTTATTAGTTTTATTAGAAAGTTATCTACGGGTTTATACTAAAACTTTATATTAAATACCGACCCGAGGTTTAATAGGATTAGTAAATTAGGGGTCCGGGTAGAGTCTTATTAATAAATAATATTTATTATTAATAAGTTCAGTATGTTTACTAACTCGGTAAATCGTTAGTAATTTAAATATTAGATAAATAAGCCTATTATATACCCTATAGTATACGTATTTATATACGTCATAGTATAGGCTATAGTATAGGTTATAATATAAATTATAGTATACCCTATAGTATACGTAATAGTGTACGCAGTTTACGTATATTATTAAATAGTATACGAATAGTATACGTAAAGGTATTTTAAATAATATATAATATATACCCCCCGTAATAACTCCTAAAACATTAGACGAAAGCCCTTTATAATATATATAATTATAGTATACGCTAAGGTATACGCGATAGTATACGATATAGTAAAGTATTTATATATAGATACTCTCCGAATATACCCGGGTAACGCCTCCGCGAGAATTTTTATTAAAACTTATTATTCCGGGCCCTATAGGTCGCTAGCGTTAATAATTATTACTAAAGGTCGCTACCGTTAATAACGACGATTATAAAACTTTATTTGTTTTAGCTTTATTATAGGGCTGAGCTATTATTAATATATTAATAATATATATAAATTACTAAAGTTATTAATCCGGCTAAAATTAACCCGGAGTTATTAAATTTATTAAAAATAACCTACCTAGACCCTTGATTTACTAAATCTATTAATAGGACGCTAGTAGTCTTGTTCGTAAATTAGGGCTATTAGTAACTTTTATTAAGAAAAGTTATTAATAGGATATTAGTAGCCCTATCCGCGCGGTCGGTAACTAAGATTTTAATAGGAGTTTTTAAGATTTACCGATATAGACTATACTCGTTAATATTTATAATTAGGGTATTTAAAATATTAATATAATTATCGCCGAAATAAAAGCGGTTATTAATAATATAGTATTATAAACGGTATCGAAGAGAAATATATAGAATAAGTTATCTTTATTAACGGTTATTATTCTAATATTTAGGCGTATCTACGACTTTATTTTAAAAGTAATATTTATATTAACTCGTTACTTATTATTATTATAACCGCGTTTACTCTTTTAGTTTTAATTATTATTATTATCTCTTTAACTCCGAGCTTTCTTTTATTTTAATTAAATATTTATAAATATAAGATAATTATCGCGGTAGATGATATTATTATATTTATCTTTTTTATAATTAATTAATTAGTTTATATATTTACTCTAGTAAAACTACTTTATTAATAAGAGAGTTCCGTGAATTCTTTTTTAGTAGGGTTACTAGCGACGTTTATTAACTATTAACGAAACCTCGTCGGTTAAAAACTTTAATTAATTAATAATTTGATTAATTAATTAATTAATTAATTTATATATTTACTCTAGTAAAATTACTTTACTAATAAGGGAGTTCCGCGAATACTCTTTTAATAGGGTTACTAGCGGCGCCTACTAACCGTTAAAGAAACCTCGTTAATTAAAAAAAATAATTTATCGATAATTTATTTCCTTTTTTTACTAGTTAGTAGCCGATGATTATAATTATTTTAAAATATTATTTGTCTTTCTCTCCGTTTTATTTTTATTTTTATTTTAAATTTTATTTATTTATTTTATAGGCCTATAGGCCGTTTTATTATAAATTTATTAGGTAGTTAATATTTATAGTTCTCTAGCCGACGGTTTCTTCCTTTTTTTCTTTTTCTTTATAAATTTAAATATATCGTTAGGTTCTAGTAATAATTTAGATTATACTAGTTATTCTTTAATAAAAGAGAATTAACCGAGTTATCTTATTTTTATTATTTACCGCGCGGTTATATATATATTTTAGGCCTATATTAATATCTTCCTAAAATCGTATATATTTATTGATTTTATTAGCTCTATTTTATCCCTAGTTAATTCCGGGTAAAATAATAATATATACTTTATACTTTATTTTCTTTATTTATATTAATAGTTAGCGCTATAGACTATAAGTACTTTTATTCGGTATAACAATTTATTTAATCCGATTTTACTATATTTTAATTATATTATTATAAAGTTTTTAGTCTTTTTTAGTTAATTATAATAATCGAACCGGTTCTTAAATAAATCTCCCTTTTAAGCCGGGTTAGTAATTTATATAGAGATTGTTATTTTATAACTCTTTTATTTATTTAGTTATTATTAGCGGGTTTAGTTTTTTATTTTTTAATTAATAACTTTAATATTCTAATATTCTTCGACGTTTTCGATTAGATTTATTTAGTTTTTTCTCCTCTTTATAGTTATAGTTACTTTATATTATTCTTTAAATCCTAGGACGCGAAGTACCTAGGCTTTTTTTTCTATCGATAATATCGGAGGTATTTATTATTATTTACCTCCTTTACGCTAGAGTTTATTCTAGATCCGTATATTTTTTATAGTCGTAACTAAATAGGTCCTTCGATTAATTTAATATTATATTATTAGGCGGTCTAACTAGAGGTTAATTAACGCGATTACTAATTTAGTTTAAATACTATAATTAGGGTAGTTTTAAATATTTTTAAAACCGTCCTAAAATAATTATTCTAAATAACTACTAGTTTCTTTATATATCTCTTTATAGCCTCCGTTATTCTTTTTAATTAATATTATATCGGAGCCGTAAACGTTAATATTAATCTAATTATTATATTATATACCGTTTTATACTTCGCGAAGGTAGCGCTTTATATCGAATTAATTAAGTATTTTATAATATAGTTTTAATTAGTCGCCCTAGTCTTAATCTAGGCTAGGTATAATTCTTATTTTAATTTTAAATCGATATATAATCCTAAGACTTTAATATTCGCTTTAAATTTAATAATTATATTCCTAAAATTTATCGCTATTTCTATATTAAACTTCTTCGGCGTTCGAGATATATAGATTAACTCGTATTTCTAAAGGGTAAATAATACTTTATAAATAATTATTTACCTTAAATAAATATTATAAATTTATTTTAAATTTATATAATTCTTTTTTATACTCTCGTTATAGGCGAGTAAATAAATATTATCTATAAATCCTCCGACTTATATTAATAAGTTTATCTTAATATACTCCTCGATTAATAGTATATTAAAGAATAGAAAAAGTACCGGTAAAATAGGCGATTCTTATAGAATACCCGTTATTATCTCCTTTATTATACTCGTTCTTTTTTCAAATATTATAGATATAACCTTATCCGATAGAAAGTTTATTATTTAATTAACGATTAGGCTAGGTATACTTTTTATTCGTAGATCGTATAATAATCTTTTATATAAGACGTTATTAAACGCTCCCGTTATATTTAATAATAATAGGTTTATTATTTTTCCTCTCCCGTTCTTATTATAATTCTATATAATATATATTATATTTATAAAGGTCTCTAGCGCGGTTTTTATTAAATATTTTTATCTAATTTTTATTTATTATAATAGTAGTAATTCGTACTCCTCCGCTATATTATTTAATTTTCTAGAGATAATTACTTCTAGCGCTTTATTAAGTATATCGAGGAGTATAATAAACCTATATAATTTTAACTCTAAATAATCGCCTTTTTTAAATTTCTTAAAAATTATTATATTAATTTTCTTAAAGTACCTCGGGTAGTATCTTTATCTAAGGTAGGCCTAGAATAAATAAATAATAATATTTATTACTCCCGTTTTTATTATAGTTTTTAGGAATTAATTCGGGATTCTAATTATTCCTAGCGCCTTATTAATAGCTAGGTATTATATTACTTTATATATTTTTATTTTAATTATTTCCTAGTTTATTTTAATAGGTTTTAGGTATTTTATTTTATTAATATTACCTAAATCTACTATCGGTAGAGGGGGGAATAATATTCTTTATAAAACTTTTATTTTACCCTCGAAGTCTTTAGTTTTTCCTTCTTTATTATTTTTAATAATTAAGAATTAACAGAGTTTTTTAAAATAGTTTTTTTTTTTTTTTATCTCGCGAGTTTTTATACTCCCGCCGGCTTTAGCGAGGCTTTATATATACTTTTTTATTAAAAAAATATTTTCGTTCTTCGAATTATATATATTCTTTTATTATTTATTATATTTAGGGCCTCCCCCGTCTATATTAATAAATTTTAAAAACTTTTATTAAAACCTAAATTACCGCCCGCGCGGATAGAGCTAGTAGTGTCCTATTAGTAACTTTTCTAAATAAAAGTTACTAATAGGATACTACTAGTAACTCTAATTTACGGATAAGGCTACTAGCGTCCTATTAATAGATTTAGTAAATTAGGGGTCTAGGTAGGTTACTTTTAATAAATTTAATAACTCCGGGTTAATTTTAGCCGGATTAGTAACTTTAATAATTTATATATATCGTTAATATATTAATAATAACTTAGCTCTATAATAGGGCTAAAATAAATAAAGTTTTATAATCGATATTATTAATAGTTATGACTTTTAGCGACGATTATTAATACTAGCGACCTATTAAATAGGCCTAAAATAATAAATTTTAATAAAAATTCTCGCGGGGGCGTTACCTAGGTATATCTAGAGAGTATATATATATAAATACTATAATATATCGTATACTATAGCGTATACCTTGGCGTATACCTTAGTATATATTATAATTACGTATACTATAAGGGGCTTTCGTTTAATATTTTAGAGGTTACTACGGGGGGTATATATTATATACTATTTAAAATACCTTTACGTATATTATTTATATATTATTTAATAGTATACGTAAGCTGCGTACGCTATTATATATATTATAGAGTATACTATAACCTATACTATAGCCCATACTATAGCGTATACTAATACGTACATAAATACGTATACTATAGGGTATATAATAGGCCTATTTATCTAATATTTAAATTATTAATAATTTATCGAGTTACTAAACCTATTGAATTTATTAATAGTAAATACTATTTATTAATAGGACCCCTAATTTACTAATCCTACTAAACCTCGGGTCGGTATTTAATATAGAGTTTTAATATAAACTCGTAGACGGTTTTCTAATAGGGCTGATAGCGTTTAGAGTATATTAATATTTACTTTTAAAATTTACCGATATAGATATTTCGATTTTATTTATACTTTTTCATATATTCCTTTATCTTTAATATAATATTAATATAACGGGAGTTCTAATAAAATTTAGCTCTTTAATATAAGCGGGCTTATAAAATTATAAATTTAATAATTTTTTAGAAACTTTTTATTATTTTATTTAAATATTAGTCGATATTTTCTTTACTTTTAAGTTTTAAGTTTTTTAATATTTAATAAAGAGACTTTACGCCCTATTATATTTCCTTTTAAATAATATTATCTTTAATCTTTTTTTAGGTATAGCGAGTATATAATATTACCCCTTTTTATACTTATTAGAATTCCGTTATTATTAATCTATAGTCGGAGTTATAATATAGGTCTTTATAGACTATAGAGTTATTTATAACTTAATATACTCCTCTCGTAAAGAATAATAAATCGATTATATTTTTTTATCCTTAGGCTTTTTAATAATAGATATTTTTAATATTTTTAATTTTATTTCCCTCGACTCTATTATCCCTAAAAGATAATTGGTTATAATATAATATATATATCGCCTAATATTATTCTAGCTAGGGTAGTAAAGGTTAAATTTTTTTAAAAGAATATATTCGTCTTCCTCCGTTAATACTTTCTTTAATAATAATAATATTAACGGATTATTAATCGAGGTATACTATATTAATAATAAGTTATATATATTATAGATCTATATCTTTTTATAATAAAGGATTTTTTAATTAATAACCTCTTCCTCCCCGATTTTATTTAATTAAAATTTCTTTTTATTCCTTCGCTCTTTTCATATAATCTTTATAAAGTATAAATCGCCTCTATAATAAACTAGCTCTTAATTATTTATATCGATTCTTTTATTTATATAGAAATATATACGGGTCTTTAGGCCTCCCTTATATATTAAATAGAAATAATTAATATTATTATTATATAGCGCCTAGGTAATAGGGTTCTAACTAGGTTCTTAAATAATTAAAATATCGATATTTTTAATTTACTCGTTTTAAAGTAACCTTATTATTAGTTTTAATTCCTTTTCAATATTATATTATATAATTTTAAATTAAGTATTATAATTTATTATATATTAATATTATATCCGTAAATTCCTCGTCTATTTCTTAATTATTTAATAGTATTAATTCTAGCCGGTTTTCGTTTAGTTAATCGAATATTATTTCTAAAAGATTATTTAGGACTTAAAGAATTATTTACCTAGATATTATTATTAATTTATTATTTTATCTCGGCCTCCCTACTTTTTTAAATATAATAATAATATTTTTAATTTTATTAATTTTATTTATTATTATTTTCCTCTTCCTCGCGCCTCTAGCCGGTATTAATATAAATTTATCATTAATTAATTATACCTAGGAGCTTAGGGTTATTATCTTTAATAATATCGCGAACTATCTAGATTTATTCTTTAATCTTTATCGGATTTAATATATCTTTTTTTATTTAATTAAATACGCTTTACTCTAGGATTTATAATATCCGAAATAAATTATATAATATTTTTCCTTCGAGCTTTCAGTATTATATTCGTATAATTAATATAATTTTATATATATCCTATATTTAGGCTAGTTTTTATAAATTAAGGTTATATAACTATACTCTTAATAATTAATATATTACCTCGGGTTATTTATTCTCTCCTACTTTTTATATAATAATAGTTATTCGCTTTTTAGGAACCCGTCCGTTATTAATTTATTTATTATATCTAGGTCCGGGATTTTAAAAAAGAGTATTAAATAATTTTTTT
>JAABUK010001724.1_pt1 | contig 41099 bp, 37 predicted proteins | sample 5559141 | NCBI WGS metagenome assembly JAABUK01 (sample SAMN10711869, study PRJNA513367) | rock metagenome | isolation source: Antarctica rocks | place: Antarctica: Victoria Land, Pudding Butte nord | collected 2016-01-03 | reverse complement strand
CTAGCTTGAATAGCTTGGGGTTGGGGGATTGTAGGGAGAATAGCCTCATCAAATGATTTCTTTCAATCTGTCACGCTTCCCAAACACCCAATGCTACGCTGCTTGCACGTCTGTGCTCATGCAACAGAGCTCCGATACCATCCTACAACTCGCGACCCCATCTTGAAACGTTAGGAACTCCCCACAATGGCGGACAGCTCCCCACTACGACCAAATACTTACCGCATTGGATCCCTACGAGGCTTCCTTCCCCTCTCCGACTCCGACAGCACCTTCTCCACTCGCGGTCAAGCACTCCCATCGCTCATCCAAAGCAGGTCTTCAGCCAATATCAAAGATCTAAGGCCCCAACCGGCTCGAAGAAAATCTGGGACGTCAGAGATGAACGAAGACGAGGAACATGAGACTGAGACGGATACTGATAGAGGCAATGCTGCCCACGGCGGTCCCAGTCCTGCGAAGAGCTGGTTGGGCAGAGGAGCAAGAAGAATGAGCGGTATAAGTGACGCTGGAGAGGTTTTAATGACGCCGCAGATGAGAAGTATGCGGTTGATTGGGAACAGCAATCCCAGGTACCGGTGGGAGCAGTATTACAAAAGCGATGAAGAGCTGAAGAAGATGAGGAAGCCTGTGCGTCAATATTACGAGCGCAACAACCACCTCATATCCTCCTATCTCTACATCGACCGGCTTCTTGATTCATCACTCCCACACAATCTTATCCAAGAGTACAATCATCATCATGATGGCAGTGGGGATATGAGTATCCCAAATACGATAGCGGAAGAGCAATCTTCAACCTCCTCGCCCGAGGACGAGCAACTCCCCTCTGTGGACATGAAGCCCACAGCAAACGGCCATACTAGTCAAGCCAAAGTCAAGCTCAAGCGCACACCTAAAGCGCTCTACAAGCTTCCTGACGAGAACACGCCACTCTTAGGTGAAGATGTGGAGGATAGTCCCAAGGCTTATGAGCTTCAGAATGGCGACGACAATGATGCCGCAGAAAGCGGTAGCAGAGTGGTCAATGTCGCTATCTACATCAATCTCGCAGCAAACGCCATCCTCCTCGCAGGAAAGATTGCTGTTATAGTTCTCACTTCCTCTCTTTCGGTGCTAGCTTCCCTCGTTGACGCAGCTCTCGATTTCCTTTCTACTGCCATAGTCTGGGTTACGACGAAGCTGATATCAAGGCAAGACCAGCATAGCTACCCGGTGGGACGTCGACGCTTGGAACCGCTGGGGGTTTTGGTCTTCTCAGTCATCATGATTACGTCCTTCTTCCAAGTCCTACTCCAATGTTTCAACCGTCTCACAGGCCCCGACCATACCATTGTTCAGCTAGGTATACCAGCTATAGTCATCATGGCTTCAACAGTCTTTCTGAAATTAGGCTGCTGGTTCTGGTGTAGACTCATCAAAAATAGCTCTGTCCAAGCACTAGCCCAGGACGCAATGACAGACGTCGTCTTCAATATCTTCTCCATCATTTTCCCGCTTATAGGCTACTACGCTTCCTTGTGGTGGTTAGACGCTCTGGGCGGTCTTCTCCTCTCTCTGTATGTGATCATCAACTGGTCACGCACATCCAGCACCCACATCAAACATCTCACTGGTGCTGCCGCTCCTGCCGCTGACCGCAATATCCTTCTGTACCTCACGATGCGCTTCGCCAAGACGATCAAATCGATACAGGGCCTGCAGGCATATCATGCAGGCGACAAGTTGAACGTGGAAGTCGATGTGGTGCTGGATGAAGGCATGACACTTAGGGATAGCCACGACTTGGGCGAGAGCTTGCAGTACGTCTTAGAGTCTGTGCCGAGTGTGGATCGGGCGTTTGTACATTTGGACTATACTGGATATAACCTTCCATCACACATGCAGCAACAAGCTGAGTAAGGGCGGCTCGGACCGTGGGGTTTCCAAACGTTCTTCGTGTTCTGAGCCAAATGTTAAGGGATTGGATGGTATTTTGGGATTCTGAATGTGACACGGTGGAGAGATACCCATGATATCGTTCAAAAACGCTTTGGTAAGGCCAACATCTCAGATTGGGGGATAATGCTCATTATCTGCCTTTTCACCATTATTCTCTCATTTCAGCGTTTTTTGCGCCCCTCCAACCTACCATCCTTACCCATCAAAGCACATCTTGTGATCGAAGATAACTCTCTTGGAGACCGTCACGATATTCAAGATCTCCTCATCCACGAACTCCGGATCTGCCTCCCCTTGCCTATTCCTGCACATTCTCCCACAAGCACGCGGGTTGCCTCGATGACTAGCAATCTCTCGAGGGCAGACGTACACCTTCTCCGTCTTCCAGCTAGGATGATACTCCACCTCCATATCTGTCCCGAGAGTCTCATTGATTGCATCCGCACCGCTTTCCACCGAGCCATATCGCTGAATCTTCACGGCCTGGTGATATTGCCTGTCGCTGATCCATTTCTCTAGCTTGTCAATCTGGAAGTACTGTGCTTGCTGCAGAACGGCAGTGTACAGGTAGTAATCGTGGCCTTGGGAGCGGTCGTAGAATACGGGTAGGACGCTGCTTCGGAGGTAGCGCAAGACATGCTCAAAAACACTGGGGTCGGAATCGATGAAGTAGGATTCGTCCGGCTGCTTGTCGGCCCATTTTCCCTAAATTTGCGCGGGGTCAGTATCTGGCAACATCTACCTTATCCATCCATTGAGAAATTCAGATGGGGGAAGCCACTTACGGAGAGCAGACTGGAGAAGACGGGACTCTCTTCCGTCAGAGTTTTGGCGCGGGTTGTGAACCGACGATCACCTACTTGTAGGGTGATTACGCTGTTCCTGTTGGTTGTTGAAGGTGTGGAGATTGAATTATGAACCTCTGGAGAGGTTACTGGGGGAGGAGTTGTAGCCATGTTGGTCCTTGACACGGCTTATCAATACTAAAGGACAGGTAGACACTGAGAAATAGGGGCGAGGCAGTTGGATGCCTTCTTGTATGGGAGGGAGTGGGAGTGTGCTGTCGGATCGTACAAACGGTTGTTGAGAAACGGAAGCTTGCAACACGCAGTAGAGAAGGTGTGAGAAATAGGCGGAGATATGGCATACTTGCCATGGGTAGAGCTCACGGCGTGTTGTTTGCCATGAATTTTAGGCACAAATAGCCTGCTTGCTAGACTACAGATACGATATACACGGGGTACTTGCCTTGCATTACCTCCATTACCAACCAATTTCTCTCTTCGTCAATACCGCTAATTATAACCACCGATTCTCCTGCAACTAATCCAGCACCTTTCCGGCCGTAGCAGATGTGCTCCTGTCCTTTGTCTGCACCTTCTTCAAGCCTGTGCCTTTCTTGATGTCTCCCAGCAGTCCACCTAAATTAGGCTTGGGCGCCCCAGTCTGAGCTGCACTAGGCATCCCTGAGGGAGGCGGTGGAGGGGCTGGCGGAGCATTCAGCATACCTGATGGAGGTGGGGGAGGCGGCGCGGGTGGTGCTCCTGATAATGGCATGGGTGGCGGTGGGGGAGGTGCCGCAGAAGGCGGTCCTTCGTCTTCGAACGTTCCCGGCATGGAAGGTGCACGTGGGTGAGAGAAAGCAGCGCTTGATGTTGGAAGCTCTGGGCTAGTAGGGCTCTCGATTGGGTTTTTGTCATCCATGGCAGATAATGGTCGTGGAGGCGCCATAGTTCCGAACAGCATCGATGCAAGTTGCTTCGCACTGCCACCAGTGGGCTTATCGGCATTATCCTCGTCATCTGAGGATGAAGTGGAGTCGACAACGGACCATTCATCTTCTTCAGGTCTAATTCGAGAGGGGCGATGACCTGTTGGGGTTGATGTGAGGGGCGGAGGAAGAGTTTGAGATTTTGCGGACTCTTGCTGCTGAGTAAGGCGATGGAAAGGGTTGGTAGACTCAGCGGTAGCATTTGGTGAGGTGATGGATGAAGGAGTAGCAGCTGGTTCACTGGCTTGGTTCATCTTCTTGAAGAAGGGGTTCTTGCTGTCGGCGTTGTAAGAAGTGGATGAGGGGACTGAAGCCGATAACGAAGGTAAAGCTGGTGCTGAAGGAGGGGCTAATACGGGAGCTGGTGGTGGACTCGTGGGTGGTTCGGACGGGGCCGGAGTCGATATGGCTGAAGGAGAGCGCTCTGGTGGCTGGGCGCTCCCATCTCTAGAAAGCACTTGGCTATTGGTCGGAGTAGTTTCTTGTGGTGTAATCTCCTGGGGACTATCATCATCAGATGAATCATCGTCTCCAAGGTTCTCCAATTGTAGCTGCAATTGCCGCTCTTTCTCTCTTGCGGCCTCAATCTCCGCTCGATGGGCAGCGAGCTTGGCTTCTTTCTCCTTTGCCTCTTTCTCTGCTGCCTGCTTTCTACGCTTTTCTTCTTGTTTTTTGACTTTGCCTTGCCTAACTTGCTCTTCCAGAGCCTTGAGCCGTGCTTGTGAAGCCTCGCGCTCCTTTTCAAGCTCGTCTTCTTGGCGCCGAGCTTCATTCCTAGTCAAGATCGTCAATTTGTTTTTTTTACTACATAGAGGTTACGCAACTTACTCCATGCCTCTCCTCTCCGATTCCTGTATCCGCTGCTGGTCTTGGATTGCTTGTTCCTTGCCTCTCTTTTCATCTTCCGCCTTTAGTGTATTTTCCTCGTCTTTTCGCTTGGCTTCAGCACGCTGAGCAGAACTGTCTGCACGGCCCTTGCGCACAGGTGGAGGAGGAGGCTTCTTGGAGGATTTGCTGACATCTGGGGCGGATGGAGTCTCGTCGGCTATTCTTCGTTGCCTTTCTTCCTCCCGTTTAGCATCTTCTGCTTCGGCTTGACGCACCCGATCTTGACGTTCTCTGGCCTCCCTTTCTTGGCGCTGCTGTGACGATTCTCCCGACTTTGTGGGTGGCTTTAGGCCTAGAGCCGCTAAACGCTCGGCCATACGCTGTTCTGCCTGCTGCTTGATGAACGCAGCTCGATCTTCTCCAGTCTTGTACGACGAATAGGAGCCTCCGGCAGGCGGAGTTGCTGCTGGCCTTGAACCCTCTCGAGATTCGGGCTTCCTGTCATTGTTGGTTGGCGTGAGGTCGCGCGAACCATCTGAGGGAGAGATGACTCTGGGCTTGTCGTCTGCTCGCCCTCTGCTAGTGTCTTGGTGCCGGACCTTGGTGGCTCTGCTACTCCTTTGCAAGTCAAAAATGAAGTCTCTGACTTCATCCTCCACACCAAGACCATCCTCCCACCTGCGCCTTTCGTGCTCACTGGTCGGATCCTCGCTACCTTGCGCTAGCGTGTCCTCAAGAGCATGTGAAAAGTCTCGAACGCTGTCTTCAACGTCCTTGATCATGCGCTCATTGGTCTCACGCTCGGTCTTTGTCCTTGAGTTTTCCTCCTCCAAACGTCTTGCTGCCGCTTCGCTGTCATCTGGACCTGCCGGTGCACCTTTGCCTGTCAAAGCCGCGGAACGCTGCTGCATCATAGCCTTAGCACGAGCCTTAAGCCTGTCTCCTTCCGTGACAGAGCCGCCAGGTCCAGTGCCAACGATGGTTGCCGCACTCCCGGGATGGGCTTTGGCATCTCTCAAACGAAATAGTTCAAGCTTCGTATCTGCAATGTTACGCTCTGTCTTTCTAACTTGAGACGCTAACTCAGGTAGGCGGTCTGTCAATCTTTGCAACTGACGCTTCAGAGCTCTACGTTCGGCGCTGGAATCAACGTCCCGAAACGCTGATTTTGGATGACTGTCGATGTCTTCTTGAATCCTGCGGATGCGCCTATAGAGATCTTCAGCTTCCCTACGGTCCTTGCGATCAAGAGCATCATCCTCTTCTGCGGCGTTTTCGTCCTTGAAATCCATTGCGTCAAGCAGAACTTGCTTCTCCCGGATCTTCTTGCGTACCTGTGCATTGGAGAGCTCATCAGTCAATATTTCGGAAGACGGCGAAGCCGATTGAGTAGGCGAAGGAGTTCGACCATCTCCGCCAACTCTGCGGCGTGCACTCGACCTATAGCCGATATCATCATCGTTGTTCCTGAAGATTGTGGCGTCCTTGCGTACAGAATTTATGCCATTAGAGTCTGTACGAAAGGAATGATTCTTCAGATAGCTCACACCGGTCTTCTGTGGCTGTAGAAACGACCCGGAGCTTTTCCTCTGTTGGGCGTCTTGTGAGAGTAATGATTTGACAGTTTCAATCGAATTTGAGAAGTTTCGCGTTGACGGAGGTACCAATTCCGGGGGTAATTGGTTAGGCACAGGATAGCCGTTCAGCTTTCTGTAGATGAGATGCATGGCCACAGCAAACTCGTCCATATCCAATCTACCTTTGTTTCCTGGATCGGAGAGGGTCCAGATCTTCTCCAAATCGGACTGTGGCAATCCACTTTGTCCCATGACCTCGATAGCAACATCGCCTCCAAGAAAACCCTTGTTGAATCCATCCCAGGCCTTAAACAATCCGTCGTAGATCTTCTTCTCGTCCTTGGTCACAGCCCATGGTACCGTAGCAGTACCTGAAAGACCGGTCGTTGTGTAACCCCCCTCTCGTCCAGGTTGCGGCATCATCCGCTGTTGAAGAGCATCAATGTTTGGCAGGCCCGATGCTGGGGTATTCGCGAGGCCCCATTGTCCTGGTCGCCCAGTAGGTTGTGCATTGAGAGGCATGGGAGGCTGGTTGCCTGTCTGTGATGGAGATAAGGTCGACCCATAGCCTGTTGGCATAGGAGGCATAGGCGGCCTAGCTCCTTGAAAGCCTGCTACTTGCAAATTCTGTTGGAATCCCATTTGCTGGGGTTGCTGGAACCCCGTAGACTGTGGAGTAAAACTCGGCTGTTGGTTACTAAAACCCGTCGGCTGCGGAGGAATGTATTGTGCAGCAAAACCTGTTGGCTGCGACGTAATTTGTGACAGCAATTGGCTGTTGGAAGCTTGAGGCTGCGGTTGCTGGATACTTGGCGCTGATGATTGAGTGGTAGGAGCATTGAAATTTGGCGCATTGCTTTGGGGGACCTCCTTAGGACGCTCGTCGGGTACCCCGAATGAAATGATGTCTACCATGCTCGAGACTTCGTTTTGCATCCTCTCTGGCAACGTCGATGGTAGATCTTTTCCCACAAGTTTCAGGTTACACAGGTACATAGCTAGGGCGAACTCAGGGAAAAGGAGCTGGCCGGACTTGGTAGTATCCGATAGAGTCCTACCCGGCATTAGTGTTTCACTACTGCAGGATACCCATGGCAGCGTACCATATCTTCATTAGATCGGTCCCCAAAAGCTTCGAGCGCACAAGCAAGTCTTTGACCTTCTCACCTGTTCCTCGTAAGCACCTGGGCAAGGTATCTCTCGGAAAGTCCTACCGTCCAAAGCTTGGCCATCTCCTACAGCTGACTTGAAAAGTTGTTCGAACTTGGCCTGGTCTGTAGCCGTCAAAAATGATAACCTAATTTTTGGTATCTTGGCGCCTGATGCTGACAGCTGGGATGACGGGGACGGCTGTGCGGGCGTAGAAGAGAATGATGCAGCGATCTGAGACGAGGTTTGACCTGTCTTCTGAGGAGCGACGGGATGTTGAGGTGGTGCTCCAGTCTGAAATTGCTGTTGCTGAGGAGCCTGATTCTGGGGTGGCTGCTGGTTCTGAGATGGGTATCCCGTATATTGGGGCTGTTGTTGTGGCGCTTGGAAGCCTGGCTGCTGCCCTTGACCATGATAGCCTGTGTACTGTTGCTGAAGTGGAGCACCCTGGAATCCGGTGAGTTGGGGCTGGCCTGGTTGCGAAAAGGAGGATTGCCCGTACTGGGCTGGGCCCGGACGAGCGCTGTTAGCTCCGCCCAGGTAGGAACTCGAACTTGAATACATTAATTACACGCTCAAGGCAAAAGAGAGATAACAATGAAGGTTTGACAAGGGATCGTGTCCAAGCTGACGACGTCTAAAAAACACGCGAAGCTTGGATGCGCTACGGCATTTGATAGGGCTGAATCATTAGCGGCTAAACCAATCAGCCCGAATTGACCTAGAGATTATGAGCTTTGTTCTTTGCTTGGGATTTGGCAAGCATTTTGCATAGCATTGAACTCCCATGATTAAGACCAAAGCTCCGGACTAAATAATACTTCCAAGCCTTTCCGCCTGCTGCATGACGCCACCTCGCCGGCAACACCTAGCAAATGTACCTTGCCCAATAGACCACATGCAATCGGCTGAACCATTCGTAGTCCCCTGGCTCTATGCATCATCGTTCGCCGTTCTTTTCCCTATCAGCCTTTTTCACATCTACCTTACCTCCGTCTCCGACCATCTTCCTCAATTCCCATTCCTTTGTAAATTCGCGGCTCAGTATGCTAAGGTCGTTGACCAGGTCTTTGCAGGATTGCATGAGAGCGGCACGAGGAGTGAGTGTACCATCAGTTTGGATGCGGAGTATAAATTGGCTATGTGGCCAGCCAATATCAGTGAAAATCCTCCCAGAGAAGATCGCTCAGATCTGTTGACCTACCTAACGAGCGGATGGGGTACTTTGTAACCGGCGAACGTGACGTGAGGTGACTGCAGTAGTCGCGAACGCAGCATGTTGCCAAGCGTGTGATCTTCTTTGTTGAAGGTGAATATCGATGATGAAGGAATACCTAGGGGGATACCAAACTTTAACAGCCTATTATGCTACACCGGACAAGAACATGATCACATTTAAGCAGCACGTCTCTCCGTTAGGATGGAGCGCTGACTTACGAGTATCTGCCTCCTCAGTAACCTTTTTTTCACCATCTCCCAGTAGAAAGAGCTCGAACCTATCAGCAGTATTATCTTCTGCTCCTGATCCTCCACGCCTCCCAATGCCTAGATAGTTTATGTCCATGCTGGCTGTGTTGCTTGATGGTTTCGACATATGAGAAGTGTTTGAAGTATAAGTTGATTTGGTCAAATTTTTCGAAGGTGCACGAGGAGTGGCCTCTCCACTTGGAGCAATGAGACTAACTGGCGATAGTGGGCTGAAGTTTCCGCTGAAGGCACTGTACGAATGCGAACCAGGCTTACGAGGTGACACCATGATGTTTGTGCTTCGAATGGTGTGCTTGTGGTGAAGGTGGGGGGAGATGAAAATCAATTGACTTGGAGTGTTGTGAAGTGAATCATGTTGTGAAGTGAATCAAGAAAAGAATCAACTTCATAACAGCGAACAAATGTTGAACACAGAGTCCGGGTATGGCTGCTACCATGCCTAGAAAGCTCCTTCCCGTTGGGAATAAATTGAGTATCCTCTCGTCTTAAGCGGTATTGTTTTTCGTGGCATTGAGCCGTCTCTTAATGCGCAGATGCAGAAAAGAATGCTCGATAAGGACTGACCTGTCTGGAGCGTTCGCCATTGCTAGTCTCGTTCTACCCCTGGGTAATACAAAAGCTTTTAATAAGGTCTCCTGCTATTATAAAGCCAAAAGATCGGTCACATATATTTAAGGTGCTAAGCAATTTGATGCTGGCTTCTCCAACATGGACTACGTGTAACCAATTGGACGGAAATGAGGCGCGATACGGTGAAATGTGATTTTCCGTCCACGACAGATTGGCAAATTCATCGGCTGATATATCGACCTGTGCTATGCGCTTTTGGGACTAGTCTGATGATCGCCGAAGCTGACTCTTCATCATCCCTCGATCGTTTGTTTGTGCTGGGCCCTGGGGCATTTGATTTTGGGTGATGCTGACTACAAATTATACACAGGCCAGTTGAGAAGAGTTGAAAATATTACGAAAATGTCTCCCTCCATGAGATCAGCATACTCATGGACTTCCTCTCCGCTAGTCGCCAATGCTCCCATGCGGTTGATAGCACTAGCCCCCCTTGCTGTGGGCGTCTCTCAGGCTGGTGGGCTAGGCTTCATCGCCGCTGGTACCGATGACCGGCATTTGAAGAATGAACTGCAACGAGTAGCCGATATGCTCGAAAGGTCGCCAATTGAAGGCACACCGCCAGATGTGTTGCCCATTGGAGTAGGCTTCATCACCTGGGGTGTGAAACTTCACACGGTCTTGGAGGCTTTCAGCAACCATATTCCAGCTGCGGCTTGGTTATTTGCACCCAACAAGAACGAAGATCTTGTGGAATGGACGCAGAAGATCAGGGCATGCAGCAGAGGGAAGACGAAAATCTGGATACAGATTGGTAGTGTCTCAGATGCTTTGCAAGTGGCCAAAATTTGCCATCCAGATATTCTCGTTGTCCAAGGTGCTGATGCCGGAGGCCACGGACTAGCACAGGGTGCTGGTATCATCAGCTTGCTGCCAGAGGTCGCAGATGCTCTAGAAGAGGGAGGATTGAACGATATCTCCTTGGTAGCAGCAGGAGGTATTGTTGAAGGCAGAGGAACAGCTGCCTGCCTTGCATTGGGAGCGAGTGGAGTGGTGTTAGGCACGCGCTTCTTGGCTAGTTGTGAGGCAAATATCGCAAAGGGATACCAAAATGATGTTCTTAGGGCAAGTGATGGGGGTTTGAACACCGTCAGGACAAGTGTGTACGATCAACTAAGGGGCACTACGGGCTGGCCTAGTAGATTCAATGGAAGGAGTATAATCAATCAAAGTTTTCTGGATGCCCAAAATGGACAATCCACAGCTGAGAACAAGCGGCTATATGAGATGGCTTTGCGAAAGGGTGATCAAGGTTGGGGAACGTATGGAAGGTTGACCGCCTATGCAGGAGCTGGGGTTGGCTTGGTCAAGGAAGTCAAATCTGCCCCAGTCATCGTCGACGAGGTCAGACGAGACGCAATTAAGGTCCTGTCAAGGTTCTCGACGGTCGCCTCGAAATTGTAGTGTAGCTTTCATACTGATCGCACCTGAATAGGTCCTTTGCTAAATGACGGTAAGGCGTCTATGTCCTTGAGTTCTGCTGCACGAGCCTAGCGTCATGCAGAGATACCTTGTTCAAGTTCATAGCCTATAAAATTAGGCGCGAGTCAGATAGGCATGACTGCAATGCTCTTTACCTACTCCTCCAAGCTTCTTTCAAGCTAGCCGATGGATGGTCAATGCTTGAGGAGACCCGCTCAGGAGTCCCACTGTCCAAATATCACGAATCATGCAGCAGCTCCTTCAGGTCCCACTCCGCCCGGAATTAGCTGGTACACGTCAGTCTGTGGATCATAAGCCAAAGGCTCAGAACCATCGTTACCATGCAGATATTGTTCCCATTCAACAAGATCTTTGGCAACTTCGTATTGTTTCCGCTATAGTCGCTAGGAAGGCTGTCAGCACAAGTATCAGCAATTTAGGTTAGTAAGGGCATACAATTCTGTAACATCCTCTAAGACCATGTCTACGTTGCCAATCAGACGTGATCTGACATTAGCAGGGGAATCATACGTACTGACATAATCATCAAAACCAAGCAGTGTGCCCGAAAACTCTGACGATTGTAAGTGCTGCATAGATTATTTTATCGATTCAAGGGAGATTTGCCTTTGTCTCCCTTCATCACAACCCATATCCTTGAGCCAACGCATTTGTCTATCAGCTCTGTTTTTTGGTGTTAGTGATGGTCTTGGAGGGAAATTTTAAGGGATAAATACCGAGTGGCAACAATTGAGACGCCATCGCTGCCAACTGATTTCATGGGTTGAAGGTCGAGGTGGGCGTTTATTACATACCGTGGTACCCTTGTACAGTACGACAATCGCAAGCGGTCTTACAAGCCTTGGCGTCACATTGCGGACTTTAGAACTAGTGTCCAGGCACCGTCGCTCCTGCACCAATCCATTCCAACAATGTCAACGGTTGTGACACAGGTATCGGTCGCATCCCTTGGCTCAATGGGTTGGGAGAAGCATCGATGGGTCATTAGAACTTATGAGCCGGCGTGATGGAGCTCGATGTCTGTCGGTCATGGTCCCTCAAAGACGGCTTGCCTTTAATTTGAGCAGACGCTCTTTTATCATTACAAGTAGCAGGCGAGCAATGTCTACAGGCGCTGCGCAGGGAAACGGCAAAGCTGTACAGAGCTCGAATTCGCCACTCACCTCCGACCGCACATGGAAGTCATCGCAGGGTATTGCTTTCACATCCCCCAAAACCACGACTTGGGGGCCTCAGCATGGTTTCCGATTCTCCAGCTCTAGCCACTCATCGACCGATCCTCGCATACAACCGTTAGACAGCGCAGCAAGGCATTCGCATGATCATGGGACAGCTTTGGTGTTAAGCGCGCATGAAGATATCATCAAGGGAATCACCTTAGGGTTCTCGCAAAACCCCGAGTTTCCCGAACCGTCTTTGTCCCAATCCTTGCCCGGCCTTTCCACGCACAATAACCCTTTTGATCCTCTCCTTAGCATAGCTTCACTAGCCCAAGGTGCTGGGACACCTCGTTCTGATGGTCGAAGCCAATCTCCCAAAGCAAACGACATCCCAAGTACTCCAGCAGCTTCAGGAGACGAACCATTTCGCAGTCCTCTTGGTTTTCATATCCCGAAGGCAAAGTTGCAGAATGCGATGAGCGCTACCCTTCCCAGCCCTTCGGCTTACTGGCAGCACACGCTTTATCGAGGGCCTGGTGGAGACAAAGATACCGTGAAAGTACATTATTGCAAAAACAAGGAGAATACAGAGACAATAGCTCAGCTGTTTCTCGAGGAGGAAGTGATAGGCTTTGACCTTGAGTGGAAGATAAATCCAAAAGACAACAGCATAAAAAAAAATGTAGCTTTGGTCCAGGTAGCCAGTGAGCGGCGGGTTGCTCTTTTCCATCTGGCACGATTTCCCAACGCTGAAGTTGAGAATGACTTTGTCACGCCTTCATTCAAAAAACTCCTGGAATCGCCAGACATCACCAAGGTTGGCGTGAACGTCAAAGGCGATTCCACCCGGCTGAGGAACTTTTTGCATATCGAGTGTCAAGGGCTCTTCGAGCTTAGTCATTTACACAAGTTGGTAAAGTTTGCAGGCGGAGATGTCGAGAATATTAACAAGAAATTGGTGTCCCTCGCGAGCCAAGTTCATGAACATCTCCAACTGCCATTATGGAAGGGCGAGGTACGATCTAGTGACTGGAGCCAGGAATTGAGCTATCGACAAACACAATATGCTGCCTCCGACTCCTATGCTGGGTTTCAACTCTTTCACATGCTTGAAAGCAAGCGACAAGCCATGGATCCTGCGCCTCCACGCCCCGCACACGCAGAATTGAATCTTCCTATTCGACAGGCGAACGGTCAAGATGTAGCAACGGGTGATAATATACCTGAGATTCTTGAAGATTCTGATGAGGACTCTGATCAATGTTCTGAGATCTCGATCGAAGATTTGACCAACGACATTGATACCATCGCCTTGGGCGAACCCTCCGTTCATCTCGATTCAAAGGCCTCACTTCCATCTGCAGGCGAAGCACCAAGTGAAAAGCCAGTCAGCCTTCCACCTTCCCGTGAACTTTCTTCCGCCAATGCTTGGGTCGCGGGATACTCCCAGTTCGCCAAACCCTCCGCCAAACCCGCAGAACTACGCGCATATGCTCTCTGGCAAGAACAAGGCTTCAACATTCCTACAGTGGCAAAGCTGTTACGAGTTCCACCATTGCAGAACACCACAGTCGTGAATTACATCGGCAAGGCCATCTCAAACGAAATGCTTCCCTATGAGTGTGCAAGGATCCCTGAGTTGGAACAGTATGTCGGCGTCTACGGTCTTCCGAATGCATTTCGGAAGAGGCCTAGAGGGATCGGAGGGGAAAAGACGGCAAGTGAAACCAGCCATGAGGCGGGAATTCCAGGCGGAATTCAGGATATGAAGAGCTAGCAAAGCTAAGGGGCACCTACTGTGAGATATGGACAGTGGCAAGATGGAAGGAGCTGTGGGGTTTGGCCTGCTTTCTCCGATTCTACGATATCTACGTCAGGGTAATCTCCGTCCATTACGAAGCCTAGTCATGTGAATACGAATTGATCATGGCACTCCTGGAATTATGCATCTGCGTTTACAGAATTGAATAGATATCGTGGAGGGAGAGCTGATGACCGGCTCTTAGACGTTATTCTCGGTCTTACTTATAACCTTTAGCATATTAATCTATGTTTACCTTAGAGGGGATCCGAGTGCCAAACATTCCGCCCAATTACACTCAGTGGGAGTGGAAAATGTGTGCAGATGGTAAGCTATTGTGCCTTCCTTGGTTGCATGACCTGATACGTAGGACCATCTTGTCCGGCTAGATCGGGTTGTTGATCAATTTTGCATCCTGAACGCAACGTGATTGACACGAATCTTCCGCTCTTCCTGGGCAGCGAAGGCTAAGTACTGATTATCTGGGTGCATTGTTTCCCTCTTTGTGTTGATCGAATAGGACACGATATGATCTCAAATGCGGTAAGTCAAAGCCCCTTTCGAGTCAGCTTTTGCCACGGCTTCAGGTAATCCCAAATCGAGGAAGAGCAACATTTCAATTCGATTTTTAAATTGTCCATGCTTGCATATGGGGTATAAGATATGCTAGATAGTGCATGTAAGCAGATGTATCACACCATGAATCACACCATCCAAGAGGAAATCTGGAGCAAATCAAGATCCAAACAGTTCAACTCTCCATCATCATCAACATATCTCCGATGCTCATGGGAACAGCGCATGTGCCTCGACGACAATCCCGATACTCGTCGGCACCAAGAGTCCTTGCGTGGTTGACATCTCGATCTAATCTAGAGGAAGGCATTGGGCATGCCACCAGCGCTTTTCAAAGTCTTTCATCCAATTACTCAATGGGGAGACTCGACCGAGTACCAAATTACCGAAGCCGAAGCCGAACCCGCTACTACCTGCGTGCCGCTTGTGTGCAACCACTTAGCTTCTATATCCTTGTCAACAGATAGTGGGAAGGAACGTTAGCACTGTTCTTGGAATTAATGCATCCATTGCTTCGTTTTCCCATGTTGTAAGACCATTATGGCTGGGGGAGATTCTTCGAACGTGCAATTGTACGAGACATCTTAGTAATGTTGAGCAATGCAAAACGACTTGGATGGTACAGCTTACTTTATGCATCTTGAACCAAAGTGCCGAGAGCTAAGGCGACAGGCCGGCACGAAGTCGATTATCAAACGCGCGGCAACTGCCGCGTTCTCCTAAATGGATGAAAAAAGTTCCAGCATGTACCTTCCCTTCTGGCACCAATTGGTCCTCCACGCACCGTTTTCGCGCAGCCAAGATGCCAAAATCTGGGTCAGAAGTCTCGGATGACTTTGAGTTCATCGAGACACCTGCTGCCCCAACTCCAGTGGCTCCTCCTGAGGATTTTGGAGTCAGGACTACCACTGTATGTAAAAAGCTGCTCTATTAGAGCTCTCTGGGTTCGAGGAAGACAGCTTGTCGATCATGTGCGATCTCCAATGGCTAATCGGTTTTCATTAGTATCCATCTATCAAGAATGCGCCTCTACCTGCCGACTCTGCCAGCAGTGACAATTTCTCCAACATCCTCCTTGGCACTCTGTTGGCTTTGGGCCCTGCCTATCTGGCACGCCAGGTGAATGGGGGGGTTTTCACCTGGATTTTCCTTGCCGTATTCACCAGCATTCCTATTCTCGCAACATTTTGGTATCTTGCCTCTTCCATATCCCCGCGAAAGAACGAGAAAGCTCGATATCCCGGCCTTCCAGTGGAGCATTACCTCAAATTTCACAAGGAGAGTGATAGAGCAAAGTATCATGGCAAAAGCAAGATACCTATGGAGACTTTCCATGAAATGTACTTCGATGGCGCTGTAGACTTCAAAGGCGATGCATTGGAGGTTATGGAGTATAGGCACGATTGGGCAAACTTCAGGTTCACTATCAGCCTCTTTCGCTTCTTCCTAACTGGCATGATGCCAGAGGTAATCATGCATACCCGGTCTCAAGGTATGCAACCAAAGTTTCAAGAGCTGTCAGCTCAGCACTGACACGCGTAGACGAGGAGCAAGTGCGAGACCACTACGACCGTGGTGATGATTTCTATGGATGGTTTCTCGGACCACGCATGATCTATACTTCGGGCATCATTTCCGATATCAATAAGGAGGAATCTCTCGAACAATTGCAGGACAATAAGCTGGGTATTGTGTGTGAGAAGATCGGCCTCAAACGCGGCGAAAACTTGCTGGATATCGGCTGTGGATGGGGTACGCTTGCTAAATATGCCAGTACGAACTATGGTGCCCGTGTAATTGGGGTAACGCTTGGGAAGAACCAGACAGCTTGGGGAAATAACGCGTTGAGGAAAGTAGGTATCGAGGAGAGCCAAAGCAAGATCTTGTGTATGGACTATCGAGATATCCCGTTACCTCCTGGCGGATACAGCAAAATCACTTGCCTGGAAATGGCTGAGCACGTTGGCGTAAAGTATTTTTCCACTTTTCTGAAACAAGTGTATGATATGTTGGATGATGATGGGGTCTTCTTTTTGCAAATTGCTGGAATCAGGAAGTGCTGGCAATACGAGGATCTGATATGGGGCTTGTTCATGAACAAGTATATTTTCCCTGGAGCGGATGCGTCCACACCTCTTGGATGGTTCGTAGACAAGCTGGAAGGTGCTGGGTTTGAGGTGAAAGGCATTGATACCATCGGCGTTCATTATTCAGCGACTTTATGGAGGTGGTATAGGAATTGGATGGCGAATAAGGAGAAGGTGGAAGCAAAGTATGGGAAAAGGTGGTTCAGAGTAGGCGTTACCCCTTGTGTTTCTGCATACATATCACTCTAACCCCTTCAACAGATTTGGGAATACTTTCTTGCCTATTCAACCATCATCTCACGTCAAGGATCCGCTACCTGTTACCAGATCACCCTTGTTAAGAACATCAACTCCACCCATCGTGTTGAGGGAGTGCCAAATCAATTCGGTCTCTCGGGCGCTTTGGCGGCTTCGAAGGTTGATGCTGCGGCTAACAGTATTGTAGGAGGCCTCGGATATCAAGTCAGGAATGCGCTGAGATCTGAATAAGACGATGAGCATTCGTCTTGGTTAGGGAAAGATTTGAAGCGGTATCTTACCGTTACTTGATCTAGAGCATAGCATCACCGAGGACTTTAGATTTGTTTGGCAATCGTTTTGCACAGGTAAGAGCTTGAAATCTCCTGCGGTATCCTTACAGGGAGTACCATTGCACAGGCGAGAGCCTCCTCGGAGTCATAATTCAGCAATGTATTTCATTGGCCTGCAAGAATCTCGTGGATGCATGGCGGAATATTGTGATTCCATATGCGACCAATCAAAGGGTCCAATGGACTAGCGTCTTCGAATCTCCTTCCTCCGCTTCACCTCACCTCACCACCACCCATACTTTCACCAATCCATGACATATGACTTTGTTACGTATCTGCCCGTTCTATGCAACCTAATTTCCATCAGCACCTTCTCCGTCTCGTCAAGGGCAGCGTTGAGCCGAGAAGGCGTCCAAAATAGAGCGGCCATAGGCCTCACCGACGCCATGGTCGCGGTATCCAAGACGCAGCTAGACTCGTATCCAGAGAATGGCACTGTACGCATCATGCCGGATGCTGCCCATGAGGTGTCCGCTACGCTTCTGCTTACCATAGATGGCCGCAAGGTCTACATTGGCAACATGCGTGAGGTTTTCGATGATCTTGCAAACGTCATGGTGAGACTGGGGACCAAAGTCAGCGATGGATATCCTTCCTCTATCGGGTTTCGTGTCCTTCTACGCACCGACACCCCTAAATCTAGGGACAGTGGCTCAATCAAGGACAATTACCATCTTATGTCCTGCAAATTCAATCCCCAGTGGGGTGAGATCAGCTATAAGCTTGCAACCAAAGTGGACAAGCGAGAGCTCGTCGAGGTACGTCTTTTTCGAGTCAAGGTTCTCTTGGTAGTATCCGTCATAGGCCGCAGGCCTCCCAGCCTCAAATTACTGGTGAATAACGACGCTAAATCCTCTCCCACAGGCACAAACTTTCCCCAAGTCGCTTGAAAAAGACTTGACGGCTGGTACTGACCAAGACCTTTACCGTATGGATTTCATCACTTCAGATACGAACGGCTTCCTCATCTCCTACCACAAACCGGATCTGCGCACATCGAACGGCCAAGTCAAGAACATTGCAAAATTACTGCCATTCATCGCTTACGCGACCAGAACTTCTTTGTTCTTCATAGCAGATAAGCTGTTGATCGAGCATTTGGACAACGCCATCAAGCAGAACTGCATTGGAGCTGTGCCCCCATCATGGAAGACTGCGCTGCCTGACAGCGCGATTCCCAAATGGGGATCGAACGTGCAGACACAAATGGTTGCAGGGTCAACTGACATCTGTAATGTGCTACTTGCTTCTTTGCACGAAAAGCCTCTCCGGGGTACGTCAACCTATGGGTAATTGCAGCTTTCTAATCATCGAATGCTGACTCTGATGTACAGACGGTCGTGGTACCTCGGTTAGTGAGCGCCCCGAGGCCACCCAATTTAGAGACTTCATCCATAAAGCCTATCCAAATATACGGCAAGAGGTTAGCAATAAGGTGTACCCAGTGAGTAAGTTATGGTTTTCTTCCGCGATGCTGCCCTTAAATCCAGATCTCATTGTCTACCGTGAGACATGTCTCAGGAGCCTGAACTTTTGAAATTTGTCGTGTCAGTCATAGGTGTGTATTGATGAGAATACGCTGACTGCGGAGTCATCTAGTGCTCAATGTTGCCGACGGTTGCTACTGTGTTCAACTCCCTTTCGGCGCGTCTATGATCAATCGAGGCAATACTTACGCCGCGATAAATGCGCTGCACGGGTTACTAGCCGCTGGCATAGCATCGGACCATATTGCTATCGTCACGTTGTACCCTACACAGGTAGCAGCCTACCAGGATGCTCTGAATCGGTGCCACAAATACAACCCTGTATCAAGGTACGATCTGGTGCAAGTTGGCCTGCTTGAGGCCTGGGTAGACAAAACTATCGGTGTAGCGATCGTCGATTTGGTCAGGACCTCCAATGCGAGCGGGAACCTCGGGTATCCATCCCAAGTAACTCGACTAAAGGTGCTCCTAACATTGCATCGCAACGGCTTGATCGTTGTTGGGGACAGAGGATGTACGGTCAACTCGCAAGGGAGCGTAACCAGCGCAAAGCTCGACAAAGTGCTTCAATGGTTCGTCGATAACAGCCGCATTGTACGAATGTCAAATTTGGGATTGCCCCAATCTTCAGAATACCAACCATCAACCAATTTCCCATCGACCAACCCAAAACATCCGATAATCCGACAACCAGTATCCTCGTCCTCGCCAATCTCCACCACCAACCCAAGCTTTTCGTCGACCTCATCGAATGCGTCACATAAGCATGCCTCATCGGTGTCTAGTGCTAGCACACTCCGGACAGCTCGTAAATTTGTCGGTATCCCAGGGTTTGAGCATATGAGTATTGACGAACCGGCCAATGAGGATGCTAGAGTTCCTCTCGACGAAGAGAACGAAGCCAATTCCCTAGCGGCGACACGCATGTCTTTTGTGAGACAAGGATTTGTCAACAGTAGAGGGGCATCTTTCCGTCCTGAAGCCAAACCACTGGCTTCTTCCACCGATGCTGGGTTTGTAAATGCCTCCTATCTACATCAGCCCATGCCGAAAGATGAGGGCGTTGACCATCATCGCAAGCTTGAAGCTGGCCTTACCAGAGATGCAGGGGGATCATTAGGGGAGAATATTACTCCAGGAAATGAGACGAGGAACCAAAAACCGGATTACTTGACTATCGAAGCTCCCACTTGCAAAATCTATGAATCCAAACCATCAAGCATTAAGGAGGTGGCAAGCAAAGGAACAACCCCCTTTAGTCTATCAGCAGCCAGGCCCAAAACCCAGGACCTGACAACTTCGTCAACAGCAATCCCGAATATAGACATCGATGCACGCTTCGAAGCCGTCACTAGGCGCTTCAAGATGGAGTATGGATCTGAGGTATTCCACAAAGTTTTGAAAGAGAGCCGGAGTAAGCTGCCTAAGCTTACGAACCAGAGCTTTACGGAGATGCCGCCGGCTTCTTCATCTGACCTTGGAAATGCTATCTCGAGCGTCGAAATGCCGCTCGAAAGCGCGTCCACGAAGAATGATAAGCCGGTAATGACTACTAAGGAAACTTCGCCTCAGCGACTTCGCTTCAAGCTGGAGGCAGTGTCCCCAATCCAAAAACCTACAGTAGAGTTGCCACCGCATGAGACGACCGTCAAACACCCATCTAACCATCCAACGCGCGCAGCGCTCAAGGAAAACCGGGATATCAAGGACGCATCGACTGGGCCATCACTTACATCTCAATCTGCTGAGAAAGCAAGCAACGGCTTGGCTGACCGGAACCAAGACGCTTTACCTCGCCAAATTGGTAGCGATCCTTCGGCCTTTAATTCAGCGGTTGGCCAAAAAGCAGAACAAAACCCGGATTTTGCAAATTTCTACGCAAAAAAACATCGCGCGATCCAATCCATCTTCGCCAGTATGGCCGATATACCACGAGACCAGTCTGGCGAATACCGACTCTTCGGTCTCCTTGCAAAGGCATTCTTGGACAAGAACGTCGAGGCTTTCGAAGCCACCTACACTCAGCTACTCTGTACGGCTACTATGTTGCAGACTCAGACCTTACGCCGCACATAGAACGCCGCTTGGAATCATAGATACCGGCAATTTGAGATCATGGAGGTGAGGCGTGCGCATTGCTCTCAGGATACGCTTGCAACGTGTTGATGAAGCACAAGAAGATGAATGGGTGGAATAACAGTTAATGAGCAGTTCCCTACGCGCAGTGTTTCCTTATATTGCTTCCACTAGCCCTTTCAAGTCGTCGATGGTACAGTCCTCGACCCGTAAGTTCAGTCTAGCATTGCAATAATTACCTTCCGTGACTCAGAACTCCAATGCATCCTTTGTCAATCTCCCTGCCCCGTACACCTTGAGCCCGTATCTATCACAGTGATAGCCCGCCTCCGCAGTCCTCGATCGGTCGACACCTCGTGTCTGCACTCCCTCGCTCCCACCATCTTTCTCATTGACCCCAACAACCCATCTCCCAACCTCTGCTCTCCTCCCCTACTCAACCTTTCCTCGTCCTATGACCGCTCGCTTGCCCTCTAGACCGCCAGGTATCGACGTCTTCTGGGTTGATTGGATAAGGAAAGCGAAAGTGGAAGGGTTGATGCGGTAAGAGATGTATATGATGGCTTGTACTTGTTAATCACGCTTCTGCTAGATGAGGATGGATGGATAAGAGGGTTGGGGGTGATGGTGGGTTTTGATTAGGTTGCGGTATTGAATTTGGCGAGGGAGATTTTGGAAGTGGGTGGTGTTGATGGGGAAAGTCAATTGTGACATTGAATTCCTAGAGAGGGGGCTACGGTGTCGGTGAGAGTTTTGAAGCGTGGTGGAGGGGGTTTGAGGATAGATGCTCGGCGTGAGGGTTTGAGGTGGGAGGATTCTGCATGTGAGAGGTGGGTGGAGATTTTAGAGGGTGGATGGCAATGTCATAGCTATGTAATGGGCTATGTAATGAGAGCGTTTTTGATGGTGGTAGCGTTTCTCCATTGGTGAAGGACACACCTTTTTTTTGATACGGAGGGGCATCTTACGTCCAGCTTTTTGAGCGTGGACGCGTACAGTGGTACTTTTTGAGGCATGGACTGATGCTCCACCGTTGCTAGTCATATCGGAGAGCGGCAGATTTCGTGTTGTGCTGTACGGCGGCGAGCTGCATGGAAGATTGATATAGTGCCTACCAGATATGTCAGATGGATCCGCGAATAGCGTCGTTGGTGTTTGAGATGCTGAGGGATGCCTCCGTGACGAAGATATTGGAGCTTCGGCTATGGAATGCAAGCTAGACCCGAATGCAGTGGTAGGATGTCTACGTAAAATGTCTTAAGTCTTTGTAAACCACACACAAGTCTTTGAAAGACTCTGCCTCCTGTAGCTCCTGTGTATATTCTCGATAGGCAACCGGTGATAGTGATCCCGCGCACAACAGGCCAGAGCGGTGCTCCTGTGTTTCGGGCCGGCTGGCTGTCCATTATATCTAATGGTTAACTGTATTCCAATGGCTATGGGCGGCAGAGCAATGGCATGGCAGCGGCGATGACACCGCGGCAGAGGAGCTAAGACGTCTCTAATCAGAGTAGTTGAGCTGTTAGATTTGGCTTCTATTACGCGTACACCCTATCCTTGTACGCGTACACCCCGTCCCTGTAGGCGTACACCCCCTTCCTTGCTAGGCTTAGCGCCCGCTTAGCGGGGTAATCTTCCGGGGGCCTGGGCCTGGGGGGCTACTGCCCAGGGACAATGTTGGGGTCACGCCCGGGGCGCTGCTTCCCATTGCCAACGCTGGGGCTGCGTCCGGGGGACTGCTTCCCATTGACAACGTTGGGGGTGCGCCCGGGGGCTGCTCCTCGTTGCCGGGGGCTGCTTACCATTACCAACGTTGGGGGTGCGCCCGGGTCCCTGCTCCTCGTTGCCAACGTTAGGGGTGCGGCCGGGGGGCTGCTTCCCATTGCCAACGTTGGGGGTGCGCCCTGGGGGCTGCTTCCGGGCAAGGTCACCCCCGGAAGGCTCCCCCGCTAAGCGGGCGCTAAGCCTAGCAAGGAAGGGGGTGTACGCCTACAGGGACGAGGTGTACGCGTACAAGGACGGGGTGTACGCGTAATAGAAGCCTAGATTTACTATCAGCTAGCATTTCGCTTGTATTGGGTCTCGGGACGCTAGCTTCTTACCTGATCAATATTTGATCTAAGGCCCCCAGGTGCAGTGTAACAACGATTTTATTCACATTTGAATATATATTCGAATATGAATACGCTTTTTTAGGATATTCGAATAATATTCGAATAAATCTAAAGATGGATATATACTAAAAATAGTATATATTCTTAATATATTTAGGTAGATTATATAATAAATTACTATTTATAGTTTAGACTAGCTTACTAAGCGTAGTTTTATTACTAATCCTTAGAATTCTATAAGGAGTACTATTAATAGAAATATTCGAATATATATTCGGACATATTCGAATATGAATATTAGGGTAGCTTATTCGAATATCAATGAATTTGTTACACTGCCCAGGTGAAACACTATCCATTGTGCAGGGGCAATGATCGTGTGAGATGTTTTGGCCAAAACTGATAGTTGCTCATCAAAGTGGTGCAATGCAACAAAGAGAGCGGGAAGGTCATGAGACAATCCGAACAATGGTATAGTTCAGGAAAGATTGACCCTGACGGACTGGGAAGTATATAGACTTCAGTGAGCGATGTGATCGCCAGATTGTATCGGCGATATCTGCGGAGAATCTCACTTGGTTGATCAGAAAATCGCATAGAGGTACCGAATTGTTATTGCAGGGTGCAAAAGATAGCCATAGCTACTTCGCGATGTTGTTCTACACATCGAACAATAGACGCTTTTTACGAATTTTGGAACAGCATCGACGGTACCACCACGAACATCGTAGAGTAGTTCCCTTGTGTGAGAGTCCTTCCCGCCTGAGACAGATTTGGATGTTTGGGTCTCCGAGACAAGTCGGCAGCAGAGAAATTGCCGATGGTACTAGTTCCCAAACAAGCAGTTGGCGACTCCACCGAGCCGATATTGGACAGGAGCGAAGACACGGAGTGCATACATACCGCATCAGACGTTCTATGTCAGACCTCCGCTGCGATCTAGTAAGCCTTTGAACATGCTGTGGTCGCAAACTCGCCTGCATTGAGGAATCGCTCCATTTCGAGAGGCACTGTGAGACGTTGTTGCCGCGGCTACGGAGTTACAGAATGTTGATCAAACTCCGTTTTGCCTTTATGCGGCCCCCATTGTGTGGTCAACTTGGGGGCCTTTAAAGTGGGTCTGATACCGGAGGCGGCATAGTCTCGCTCGCTCTAGCTCCTCTCCTGACCTAAGATAGCAACTGGCTTCGCATTGACAAGGGTGGTTTGGTCTGGACAGAGAACAATCATTGGAGATTCTGAGGCGTCTGGCTCAGGAGAAGGAAGTGCACCGAAGTGGTACGCGGCAGATGTCACTCTTTACTACGTTGGAGCGAATGGTGGAGCGAATGGCGGAGTGAACGGTGGAGATTTCTTTCTCAAACCAGTCAAAGTCCACTTCAGCCACCAAAGGCCCCCAAACGATAGAGCCGCTTGAGCCTATTTCTGTAACCCCTGACTGCACTTCCCCCTGACGCTAGGGTGAATGCGAGCAAGATCAGCCCTGGAGGATCCGGTACGATGCTTGGCAGGGCAAGCACGGGTTCTTCACGTTCTTAACCGCGCTCTATTTACCGTGCATGATTATTCAGCCAGCTTCTCGATCATGTCAGAGAGGCTGACCGTCACCTCACCTTGACCCTCATACCACCCAACGAAGACGCGGTGAGTTACAAGGTCCTCCTTTTTGGCCGTGTGTTATCCAGCGCGCCGTAGCCAGGGGCCCATGTCATCACGCAATGAATCTCGATAGATAGCTAGATAGAGTTGGGCGAACCCCTATTCGCAATCCGATGGACTACTATTTTGGTGGTCGATCACTGATGAGCGGCTAGCCTGCATACAGGAAGGACGCAGGACGCTGCAGGACACTGCAGGGAGCCCATGCGAGGCCTGCAGCAGGGATGTTGATACCAATCGTCGCCCTAGAGAGCGCGGCTGGGAGCCACAACAAACCTCACACCAACCACGACCAACGACAACCGGCCTCCTCACAAGTCAAGAGGCCGCTACTCCTTCGGCATGGCTAGCTTCACTACCTCTTACCAACATGGCAACCACGCTTACCAGTCTTGGCTCCTGAAGAATACGGGCTGTGCTTTGTCCTCCTCCGCCTAATTTCCCCTGCCTTTGCCTACAACTCCAACGACCCCCCCCCATCATGCCCACTCCCCAGCCTTTCCTTTCCTACTGCCCACTCTCTCTAACATCTTTGCGCCCTGCCGACTCCTTCCAGGCAGTCTTTCTGAGCATTTTCCCTACTTTCTTTAATACTTGTAATCTTTCTCCTGCTGAATAGTTTCACCCTAATTCGGACGTTGTGCCCATATCCAACTTGTGTGCCCTCGCCGTGTTGTGTCTGGAGAATTGAAGACCATCGTTCCAGAGACCTTTACACTCGCTTCGAGACCAACCTGCCTCAGGGCGACCAATTAATACACCACACTCGCAATGCAGTCCCACATCATTCGCCTATTGGCGATCGCATCTCTTCTTTCCCGGCTCGCCAATGCCAGACTGATACCGGAAAACATCGTCAAAAATCCAGGCATGGTAACTGCTCCTGTGTCTGCCCCGGTAGCCGTGGCGAATACCGTGGCGGACATCAAGTCGTCATTTACCGATAAAGGCAACTTGAACACCGAGGGTATATCTACTCTTGATGGTATACCACTCGATGCCATTCCAGAAGGACGTTCCGCCCAGTCCCTGATGGCCGCTGCTATCACTCCGGGAGCAGACTGGATCGCGACAGCTGACAGCTCTCAACCCGGCTACCCTGCATCCAACGTCCTCGACGGCAATGTCAACAGCTTCTGGCACACTCCGTTCGGTGCAACCGGCAACGCTCTCCCCCATTACCTCACTATCGATATGAGGACGACACAGACGGGAGTAAACCAAGTTGCCTACATTCCACGCCAGGACGGGTCGAGCAATGGCAACATAGGCGAGCACATCATTGACACTAGCGTAGATGGCGTAACTTGGAATACACCATCCGCTCTTGGTACATATCAGGACAGCGCCTCGACTAAGACGACCTTTTTCGAGGCCATCAATTGTCGCTTCGTGCGATTGAGGGCCCTGACAGAAGCAGGTGGTCGCGGCCCATGGACCAGCGTCGCAAGTCTCAGCATCTTCACGGCCACTGCAGATCAAGCCGTCGTCAATCATAATTATCAAGGAGAGTGGTCGCCAACGATCGATTTTCCCCTCGTGCCCGTTTCCATGGCTCTCGAACATGACACCGGAAATGTGCTCGTGTGGTCATCATATGCGGCTAGTACCTTTGGTGGTAGCAATGGCGGCAACACTTTAACAGCCACCTACAATCCAATGACTGGGATCGTTTCTCAGCGGAATGTGCAAAACACAGACCACGACATGTTCTGCGAAGGTCTGTCCATAGACGCTACTGGTCGGTTCATTGCCACTGGTGGTAACAATGCCCCCAAGACGAGCATCTACAGCCCGAGGTATGATGCTTGGACAGCCCAGGCCGAGATGAATATTCCTCGCGGCTACCAATCGATGGCTACGCTCTCCAACGGCAATGCGTTCACCATTGGCGGCTCATGGTCAGGCGGAGACACTGTCCCCAAGAATGGCGAAGTCTTCAGCCCAACCGCAAATACATGGACCCTTCTCAACGGCGCCCCAGTCGCTCCCATGCTTACAGCTGATCAACAAGGCGTTTACCGCGCTGACAACCATGGCTGGCTCTTCGGCTGGAAAGCTGGCACGGTCTTCCAGGCCGGTCCCAGCAGGGCTATGAACTGGTATGGCACCGCGGGAGCTGGCAGTACCACTCCTGCTGGACCTCGTGGTGACGACACGGACGCCATGTGCGGTAATGCAGTCATGTACGATGCCGCTGCCGGCAAAATTCTTGCCGTTGGCGGCGCAACAAGCTACCAGGGCGTCGATGCTACCGCTAATGCGCACATAATCTCCATCAACGCCCCTACTGTTCCAGTCTCCGTCCAGACCATCAACCCTATGTGGTTTCCACGTATTTTTGCCAACGCTGTTGTCCTGCCAAATGGCCAGGTGTTCATTACCGGCGGCCAAACCCACGGTCAACCATTCTCTGACGATACTGCCCACCTTCAGCCTGAAATCTGGGACCCCGTTTCTACCCGCTTCATCAAGGTGCAGCAACAGACTGTTCCTCGCACCTACCACTCTACGGCCATTCTGATGCCTGACGCCACCGTCCTCAGTGGCGGAGGTGGCCTTTGCGGTGCATGTGCTACAAACCATTATGACGCTCAAGTCTTCACCCCCCCATATCTCTTCAATGCCCAAGGCATCCTCCTCACGGATGCCCAACGCCCACAAATCAAATCCGCCCCCCAATATATGTATATCACCACTCCTGCGTCTACTTTGACAGTCCAGGCCGATAAACCAGGGTATTCTTGGTCGATCATCAGGCTGGGCTCAACCACCCACACCGTCAATACTGATCAGCGACGTATTCCTCTCTATGGCCCTAGTCAGGCTGGAAATAATTTATATACCTACAGCCTTTCTCTTCCTACAGACCCAGGAATCATGATACCAGGTTACTACATGGTGTTTGCCATGAACGCGGCGGGTGTTCCCTCCCGGGCCAAATACGTCCTTACCCCAGTACCGTAGGCGCACCATATCAGGAAGAGAGACGTCATTGGAACTGTACAGGCACGTTTGGGAATGCAAGCCTTCGCTGGACATATCATGGGTTGGCTAGGGGCTTTGTATTTTAATGGCGCGGCCACATAGCGTCTGACGTCTGGGATATACATTGCAATTTGATTGGAATAGAGCAAATCTGCTTGAGCTTGGGGCTCATTTTCTTTTCGCATGCGGCAGGTAAATATATTACGGATGGCTTTATGACACTTATCAAGTATAATCATAATCAGAACAATCAAAAGTCAAGAGCTATTATTTCCACAAAATTCGTTTGTCTGAATAAGCGCCTATCGAGTGAAGGTTCAACTCCGGAGGTTTGATTAATTGAATGCTGATATTGGCTGTTGGTCGGTACGTTGGAATGAACGGCTGGAACATTGGGAGTTGCAGATGTCATTGATTCGTGTCCTTTGCTACTACGCAACGATTTGCTCTATACTTCACCCGACCGTCATATTCGCCATGGGGTTTCCAAATGCGCTTTTTTTTAATGACCAATGATGACCCTTTGTCAGGATTCCGCGATGCTCTTTGTGGAGATACGCGGCTTTGCACGCGAGACCTACGCCACCATGATGGGCGAAGGGAATGGACTGGGTTTCTCTCCTTCCTGACTGTGCCGCCGAGTGACTTTTGCAAGACACTGGGCTTCGGTCACTTTGCGAGGGAGTGATCGAAGGATCGGTATTGTCTTGCGGAGCGGTGGTGAAGGTCGAGTGACCTCCAAGGGTCAGATGAGCATGATCCAAAAGGTGGTGATCCCTCGTCCTCCAATGCTCTTTCCTCTGCCATACAGATCTGTGCAACAACGCCGAGCTGCTCGGGCCGAATTGCTGACGTACAAAAGACAAGTCCCTTAGTATTAAATATATTCGTATGATATGGTGTATCGCGTTGAAGGGGTAGCACATCGCCTGTTGAATAGGCTGGTTTATGCATCCCCATTGACCTTCCCTTAAAGGAGGGGCAACTCTAGGGAAGAATCACGAAGCACGTCCATCTTTACTTCTCTGGAGCATCAGGAAGCCTTTCGATGACATACTTTCCCCTCGCAACACTCATGATCCTAGAAGACATGTCAGCATTCCAGAGAGCATGATCGCCTAGCGAACTTACGGGACACCTGGTATTTTGCGGATCCTCCGTTTGAGGTCCCTGTCATTCGTAGCCACAATGTATATCTTGTGTTTCATGACCCTGTCTACCAAGCAGTCATCCGCGTATACTCCTTTGTGATCACATTTTAACCTCTGAGGGTTTGCACGGAAGTCAGCGCATGTTTCCTTGATGGTTTGCAATTTGAATCGTGAAATATAAGTGCTCACCTCAAACCGTTCGTCTCTGATAATGATTGCCAGTCAGTGATTGTCTTTTGCCGAGAATTTCTTGAATCTGACGACATGATTGAAAATCGATTCCTCTGGTGTGAAACCCAAATCTTGCAATAGAACATGAAATTCTTGGCTGGACAACTTTACCTTGCTATGCGCAGTGCAATGCGATATTTAGCACCCAACTTCTCCAATTCTGCCATCACACAGTCTGTAATAATGGGCGTAACCTTGGCATACAAGCAGTCCATCTGCGAGAGTCAGAGAAATGCAGTCACGACCGAGAGCAGAAGGTAATACCATTGTCGTAAGCATCTCAAGCTTATTCTGAACGGTACTACAAACAGTAATAAATGAGTATTCTTGAAACTTTGACAAGAGGTCTCGGCCTAGTAGATCAAGGTCTTTAATACTGACTGCGAGAGAAAACTGGTGAGAGTTAGTGAACACGATTTCTGATATTAGAGTGCAACTTGCGTACTTGGTATCAACGAGGACCGAATAGGGAGGCACCTGCAATTGTTAGGATCCGTATAATTCATCGAGAATCGACCTATGTTCGAAATAGACTGACCAATGCGGTATTGTATTGGAAGAACAGCGATGATGAGACTTGAGGTCTGGAACAGTTGAGAAAGAGCCACTGCTATGACCTGATGGGAGCGTACATCTCTCGAACCACTTCATTCTTTTCCTTTCGCTTGCCTTCTATCTCGCCCTTATTTTGATTCTTCTTCCTAAGAGAGTGATCAGCTGCTGAGGCCGAGACTAGTAGAGCCCACTCCAAAAACGCACAATCTTGAGTCTCTTTGTCCAATAATCCTCTTGACCTAGACATTTTCTCAACTAAAAAGGCCTCATGTAAAAGGGATGGGTAGACATACCTGTGCAAATTTCCTTGTTCTCTTCTGGACTGTCATCGTGGAGCTGAAATTATATGATCGATGATGCACTACTATGGGGATATTTCAAAACTTATTTGCTCGGAGTTAAGCATTTCAGCTGTTGGCTATTTATGTTTTTGAGCTTGGTTGCCCCACGCCATCCCTGCAGCTGCCTAGCGCCTAGCGCCTAGCGGGCGAAAGAACCTGGAATCAAAACACCAAACTCCCTGTTCACTCACTTGCATATTCAAGCTCTGCGTCCGAAAGACATCATTGTGCACTCTTTCGCATTGCTTATACACTCGCTGTGTGACACTCAGCTCCAAAAGGTATCCTCGTCTTTGCCCGTTCTTCTACTGCCTTACGCAACAAAGGATTTGTCGAGACAGGGGGCGCCTTCCCTCGGACCTCCCAATACACATCATCTCCTCGACGATTTCGTTCTGCCAGCACATAACACAGAGCATTTATCGCCGACGTATTTAGATTGTGTTCTTGAAAAGAGGAGGATAGGCTCTGGGGGGCCAAGAAATACCAGTTGCTGGGTTTAGTACACAGCCTTGCGGGGAGGAAAGAACAAGATGCGGCTCCCACGAAGGCTTCAACACCTCTCTATGCCTCTGCTCTGCTCTATTATCCTAATCGCCTCTCATGCAACAGCGCAAAACCTACCAAAACTGCCTAATGGCGGTAGTGTCGTGGCGGCGACTACGAAAGCTGTTGCTACGAGTAAAACACAAGAGACTAGTTCACAGACTACCGTCAAGGCCACAAAGACTTCTGAGAACTCTGCGAAAACCTCTTCAACCGATGCCTTGGCTGTCTCAGGCTTCCCAAAACTCGCACAGGACAACTACCCGGCTCCGACGGTACCGCCCACGGACAATGCGCCTTTCATGCAAAAGTCAAATCTTCCAGAAGGCACTGTCTTCATATGTGTTGGTGCCGCTCTCGGGTTCATTGGCTTCCTCGTCCTGGCCTGGCGCGGTCTTGTTGCTTGGTCATTGCATCGATCCGTGAGGAAAGCAGCGATAGCGCAATCTGCAAAATACGCTCGTGTCGGGAAATCAGGAGCAAGTTCTGGCAAGACAAAGAGCCCCTACTTCACTCCTGGACCCGGATCAACATTGAGTCTGGATCAATTGGGAGCAATGGGCCCCGGTGGGAAACGAGGACCCAAGCATCAATCAGGGCATGGAAGCCTGTTTTTCTCGCCGACAGCAGGTACAAGCATGCAAACGCCAAGCAACAGGGGTTCTGGCTATCTGCCTGCTGGCTACTACGCCGCTGGTAATTCTGCACCCGGTGGCGGATCGGGGATGACCCACCTTGGTGGTGGAAGTGGAGGAATCGGGCTGTCAAATCTGGGGCCCCAGAGTCATCGCTACTCAAGAGCAAGATCAACAGGACCTAGTCCACCTGGCTCACCCAATCTTCCGCCGAGCCGAGGAGGGGAGTCTGCGCATGGAGGAAGACTCAGTACTGCAGGCCTGACGATACATGCCAGCAATTCCAGCCTCAATCTGTCCGCTGCTCCTCAGAGCCGTGCACCGAGCGCCTACCTCGAAGATTTGTTCGAGAACCATCCACCCGGGACTCCGCCACCAGAAGAGCATAGAAGAGGGAGCAGGGGCAGGTTCTAGGTTTATCCTATGAATTCTAGGTATCTCGGCTGGGATGTCATTTGTGGAGTCTGGTACTTTGGTTCCTACTCATATGCATTGCGACATGGGAATGGGTCGGGTGGTGAAGGAAAGATAATGCTTTCGTGTATATAGCCACTTCAGTAAAGAAGTAGATAATGTACTTGATGGGGCTGTGGCCGCCAATTGACCATGACTAACACCGACTTTCCCAAAACAGTACTCCGCAAAGGTGTTCGCGATTATTGTAGATAAACAGCTGTTTAGCTCGACGCTTGTCCTCAATTTGCTTGGCCCGTTGGCTGCGGCTTCCTCTGAAACCTGCCAAATTTACAAGTCGATTTAAAGCACTCAAAGTTCTAAGTGCCATACATTAGGGACGTCTATGCAATGATTTCCGGACATCGCACATATGACGGCCTTCAAGAGGACCACAGTAATTGGTGGCCCACCGAGACGGTCTGTATTGGCACCGTTGCGAGAGACCCAGATCGTCAGCTCGAAGCCCGTGCTGCCTGCAGGTAAGCGTGCCTTCCCTATATGGGCTCCTATTGTTGATGAATTCTAGAGATTCTCTCCACTATCCTCGACTACCTTCCCGTCCCGGAGCTCGTACGATTTGCCCGCGTGTCCAAGCGAATGCGGGAGATGGTCTACGATGACACGAGATGGGTGCAGAGACTACAGGTGATGGGATGCTGGAATGAGAATGAAGCGAGAAAGAGGGCAGAAGCTGCACGGCGGAAGAGATCAGAGACATTTCAAAGCCTACAGCGTGAAGAAGCCAAGCGTGTTGATGTTGGCGTGAATGGGATAGCGCATGCAGCCAATAGAATAGAAGACCCTGGCAGATCGAGTGTCACCATCTTTGATTCTGCGCTGGAAGGACAAGGCCAGATGAACGGGAGTTTGCCGAGGGCGGCGGAGGTAGAGTTGGATGATGGATTCGATGCGATTGACCTCACCCATCAGGAAAGGCCGGCTTCGTACAAGGCACAGGATATCGCCTCAAGACTTGAAGTTCTCCGCAGAGTTCGATCTTTACGGGGTTTCGCCCGGCAGGAATATGGCAAGGTGTATGGGGCGTTGGCCCCGTTCTACCTCGACGCTGTAGATCGTGAAAACCATACGCATGCTATCGTCTTCCGGACCTACCGAGATCCGAATCAACAAGCCCAAATGCTTTCTAACCTTATGAAGTTCTCGAACAGCGATATGTCGCACGGATGGCTGCAGAGAAGGATGAAGCTCGAAGCTTTGGTGGGGGCATTTGAGGAAGCAGTTTCGAGGGAATTTGAGCAGGCCCTTGACGCCGGAGATGTCACTGGGAAGATGCCAAAATATGCTCATGTGCTCGTCAGTCTCAATGGCGGTCAAAGTGCCGTGGAGCTTTTTCTTTCACGGAGTTCCATCATCAGCGCCAGATACCGTTTAGGAAATCCTCTCGATTGTCTGAATCAGAAAGAATCTGGAATATTCTCTGGAGAACAATCATATTCTTTTTTCAGCAACCTTTCAACGGCTTTCAATGAACAGGTCAGCATTATCGACCAAGTCTTCCCAACTTCTGTCGATGTGATTGTACAATTGCTGCAGCGAGTCAAGGAAGTGGTCATAGTGGAATACCTCACTTCTTTATTCGATGAAGCACACCGCGTGAGTACAGAAGCTTTCCTGAAAGCCGCCTCAACCACCTGTGACCAGTGTGTGGAGTTCGCGAAGTCCTTGAGGCCAGCGTCTGCCTCCGGGGATGAATTCTATGAGGCTGTCGATCGTGTGGTTACCAGTGTCTTCGAGCCTCATGTCGATCTTTATCTACGAGAAGAATTGGAGTCCTTCAAGGAAAAGTCAGCTGCAGAAGTGAGCGACTGGAAAAAGAGATTGTCTGAACAAGATGCCTCGATGCAGTCAATGTTCATGTCAAACGTCAATCGCCAGGCTGATAAGCGAGACTTCTTGACCTCCTTCAAGAAAGTTGTGATGATGCCTGTCAACGTCTTGCCAACGTTTCCGATGTCCTCGCCGTTCGCTGGGAAGCCGGCTACAGCAAAAGCTCTGGTCAATGGCGAAGCTTTGGCAACATCCGAGCCTGCGTTATCGCAGGCCTCACCCCGGCCTTCGAGTCCCGGCATTGTGGATGGCACAATACTGAGCGTCAATCGACCTACTGCTCCATTACAAGAGCCACCTACCACCGAGCTAGCAGCCAAAGCTGCTATTATGAACTCGAGGTTAGAAGGTATACGGTCTCTATTCAGCATTGAGGTCGCCCTGAATCTTGTCCACATGGCCAAGTCAAGTATCGAAAGAGCGGCGATCTTTGTCAAACTCAACGACCACTTTGCCAAAGATGCACGTCTACAATGCGAGCTGATCTTCATCACTCTGTTGCAAACTTTGGGTACTCGTCACATCAAATCAGGTTTCGACCAGGCTGTTGATCATCTATCTACATACGAACCACAAAAGAGCAGCGAACCCAAGCGACTTGGCGTTACGCCGCTCATTACCTTTCTGGAACTTGTCAATGTGGGGGATCTCATCCAACAAATGCTAGACGTGTTCTATGGACAGGAAATGGTTGCCACAGGGCTCACGGAACGTGACGACTTGCTCAACCCTGCAGTCAAGGAGAAGAAGCGCTTCGAACAGATGCTCGACGAGCGTGTGGCGGCGGGTCTGAATAAGGGCATTGAGGTCTTGATGACTGAAGTGGAGTATGTCTGCTCGACCACGCAAAAGCCAGAAGACTTCAATCCTGGCGTTACTAACGGGGCTAATTTGGACGTGATGGATATCGGCCCAAGCCAGACAGCACAGCAGGTAGTTGAGATCGTTTCTTCTCACACGAACATGCTTGTCGGCAGCACCGACAAGAACATGTTGGACGTCTTCAATCAGGAGGTGGGCATACGGTTATTCACAGCTTTGTGCAAGCACCTGAAGAGGCAACGAGTCAGTGTCAATGGCTCTATCAAGCTTATAAGGTGGAGATCTCCACGACTGCTCACAGGACCTTTGCTGATCTGTTCCATAGTGACATGAACCTTTACTTCGGATGCGTTCAAACACTGAAGAACAAAGACCTGCTCCAGTTTTTCACAGCTCTACGAGAGCTCTCTCAAATCTACCTGGTTGACCCCTCGGATGCTAAGGAGCTGGCTACAATCATTGCAGACGGAGACCGCTTTCATGGCATCTTCCGCGCGGAAGAGGTTTATCAATTCGCCGAACGCCGAGCTGACTGGTATCGAATCAAGAGCAAGGTCGAGCGTGCGATGTATGGTATTGGATGCTCTTTGATGTGAAGACGTCACTATCCTGGCCTACAAACCCGGGCACCTAAGCTTCTGACTTGGAGTTTTTAATGGTTGTTTATCCCTAGTGGTACAAACATGGACATATAGGATCAGCAACATGTAAGATAGGAGGCTTCTATGGCAGCTATTAGGCGTTGTACTGATTGGTAGATGTATAGTCCTCACATATTCACATACTGTCACAAACACTATGTAATGTGCTATCAATCTCTTCAAATCAGGATCAATATGACGACTACCAACGCCACGGTCAGCTTCCACAAGAGACCAGTCCTTGGACTTATTGCTCTCCCAGTGGGTGCTGGGCTATTCAACGGGCCTGTTTCAGAGTTCCCTTGCGCAGCGTTAGTTGAAAATGTTTCGGAATCGACTGATGATGGTTCAACATTGCTAGATGATGATCCCGTCTCATTGGGCGGTGTTGCTCCTGTCCTCCCAGATGTTAACCTCGCATTGGTTGGTGGTGACCCTGCGTAATTAGACGACAGATCCATGCTGGAGGAAGATCGCCCTCTCGTTGGATCGGACAGTTTGTATGTGTTGATCGAAGAATCGCTTTCAGTCCTGAAACCCCCTATTACAAGCTCGCCGAGACCTGCACTTGAGGTCGCGAGGAAGACTGACTTGGAGCCCACTATCATGTTGCTACTAGAATCCAAAGACACCGTCTGGCCACCGATTACGACATTTGGACCTCCTGCGGAAATTGTCGAGCCGGCGACTTCGATAGCTGTTGGGTTGGCTATGATCGCTTGACCAGCGATCGTCGTAGTCCATGGCTCTGGGGTTGGTGCCGGGGCTAATTTGACCGAGCCCGTGCCTACCACAAGGCCACCTGGAGCGAGGAAGGTTCCAGTGCCAGACATTGTCGTAGGTTGTGCGCCAGGTGTCAAGAAAGCGCCGAGAGTAGGGATCCCATTGGAAAGGGGCGCAATGATCTCGCCATCTATGGTCTGGACTTCACCCATGCTTTGGACATCGGGAGGATCCCAAACGCCAGACGGGCTAATGATCGCAGCATGGTCTTCAATTGATATGGTCGCTGCTGGGACTCTTGAATTTCCCTGGCCTGACGCGTTGGGCTTGGCCGAGGATTGAAGGGTCCCTAATGGGCTGTTTCCTGACTCCGGCCCGCCCTCGGACGAAGGCGACACGGATTGGTGGAGCTTGGGTCCTTGATTCTGGGCAGGAGTAGGCTTATGTGCCGCGGATGCGACTGCATTGAATATGTGATCTTGTAAAAAGGGCAAGAGACTGTTTCCTTCGATACTATGCGCAGGACTACTAGGCCTATCTGTATCCGCTCCTGGTTCAGTATGCGCACCATTCCCTGCCGTATTGCTCGTTTGAGATTGTTCACCAACCGCAGAAGTGGTCTCCGCGTATTGGGTAGGAGTAGACATTTGTGGCGCGCTCGCGAGAGCACTATCGATCTGAGACCTTTGATCCGGTAATGGATTCGAGGGATCGGAGCCTTCGCGAGTATACTGAGGAATACTGGTGTTGCTTGTCTTCGCATTGTGTCCGGCGTCTTCGTCATTTCCACGTGCATAGCTTGTTTGAGCTGGGCCATCAGTCTTGCTTGTACCGTCTGCTTCTCCAGATCCTCCATCAGCCCCATTCGCGTAGTTCGCGTGCCCTGGAGTCAGAGGCTTGCTTGGAGCGGTACCTTCCGCAGGACCCTGACCTTTTACGCCTGCATTATCGGGTTGTGGTGAGGTACTAGCCTTGCTCGTATCCGCTAGCTTTGCGGGATCACCACTAACCCTCTCTGCATAACCCTGTTGTGCTGGGTTGGTGATTTTGCTTCGAGCTGCTGAGTTTGTAGGATCTCCACTATGTTGGCTTGCACTGCTACTCTGCTGCAGGTCACTGTCCTTTCCTGTGCCCACTTCTGGCTGAGCATTCTTGCCGTTACTGGCTCCAATATTCGTCGGCATTGCTTCGTTCGGCGCGCTTGAATAAACAGCTTGTCCGAGACTTCCGGCGACGCCGCTCTGCTGCTGATGATCGATGCTATGCGTTGCTGAACCGCTTTCCGTATGTCCATCTTGCTGCGTCCTAGGTTGGCTAGATTGAAATCCAGGATCAGGAACACCCTGCTGCTGAGGATCTGCTGCAGCGTTCGAAGTCTCCTTCGGCTTACTTGATGCCGCGGTATAGGCAGCTGCGACTGGTGGATCCGTGGCAGCGGCAGTCTTTCTGGCGCCAGGGTCTTGAGTGGGACTTGGCCTAGGTGAAGTCGGCGTGACCAGAGGATCGATGGATGTAAGATCGGCGACCATTGCCGATGCCAGCACCAAGGTTTTGGGCGGGTCGTAGCCCGAGAACGTTATATCATCGCAATTCGTGAACCAAGGCGCGATCTCCTGGACAAACTTTTGCTTAGGAGCTGCGACGAATGGCCGATAAGGTTCTCCAGGCTCTGGCTTGTGCCATATTCTTTCCTAGATGTAGCATGAATTAATTTATGCCATCATCGAGCGGGAGTTCGTAGGGCATTTTATCATGACATGTTGTGGGGGGCAGGGTAGGTCTCTGAAATCGAATGGCTTCGTGAGTGTAATCAAGGAGCTCGGCCCCTTAGAATATTCGATTGTGGACAGTTCTCCAGAGGTGAACCTGAGCATTGTGGATCTAATAGAAGTGCCTGCACGGCTAACTTCAGCTGCCGATAGGTAGGAGAACTCCACGTATACGAATGGAGAGGTACTGGCAGCATCATTAATCCATCTTTGAGCTAAATTAGTCTGAGGTCAAGCTCACAATGTAAAATCTCCTGATACCACAGTACTAATTGGGGCGCCATCTAGCTGAGTGATCGAGGGTGGCACTACAAGCGAGTGGGCACGAGCACGAAGCGACGCACCGGAGCTATGCGCTATGATGGAGGATGGAGACATTGAAGAGGTTTTATCCGTGCACCAAAACGGCGACCACGGGTTTTGCAAGTAACTTTTGAATGATATCGGGGGTGTTAGGATCTTTTCGATGAAGGCTGTCGTATAGGTCTCGAATACACCGGCAATGCCAGAAAACAGACTGGTACAGCCCCAGTATAAATCGCCATTCGGCGCTGTCGTCGCACCGTAGCTCAGAGGACGCACACTAGTACCCACCACGTCGAGACAAGCCGTTGATGCATTGGGCTCCGGCCAATAATACACGTTCACGTTTTGAGCGCTAATGCTGCAGAGTCCACAACAACTGGTACCGTTGTAGGTTACTATGGGCCGTTCTCTTACATGAGTCCAGTCCGCCACAGCGGACACACCTTGAGGTGTTCCCATCCATCCTTCCATCGTGGCTAAGCATTGGGGTGTTCGCATCCAACTGAGAAGGGACTTGACCATGGGCCAGTGCTTGCCGCAATATCGTTCTGACGGGTCATCTGAAAAACATGACGAGTACATTCTCAGCTGCGGTTGTGTTTTGCCGAAGAATTCAGATATCGCTTCTGTCCTGTTACCCGAACATGAATCATCCCAGAGCAAACATTGATCTGTGAGGTCCCATGGCCACTGTGAGCAATTTGCGTCCCATTGGCGACATTTCTCTGGTGGAGGCACATATGTCTTAAAGCCAGCCGAAGTTTCCAATGCACCAGTACCAGAAGCCAAAGATGTGACGGGGCTTAGCTGGCTCCGAGACTGATTCTGGAACCCATAAGGACCCGAAATTCCTACAGACACGGATGAAAAGGGCTGAAGGAGCCCATAGCAGGGACAACAGTGGATGAAGAAGAGGGGTAGCAGTATAAGTGTTCTGAGCAAGTTGACCAGCATATTGATATGAACGATGAATACTTCGGAAACGCGAAGAGAAGAGAGATTTTGTAATAAGAATATAGTTTATTGCAGATGATAGGATGATCATTTCCCGGGAACGATACAGAAATACTCTCGACAGCATCCATCTTGAACTGTACCGGCTCCTAGGCTCCTAGGTCCTGAGTGGCGTATATCTTGGATTATTTTGCCTGCCATTGGTCACCTCGGAGAGAGCGGTACGGATCTGTACATCCAGCGCGTAGCAAAAATAGCCCCCACAGTCTCTGGAAGACTACATCCTATCTCCTTCGAGTCAAAGAGGGATGGAAACCTCTGAGAGTTGTCTGTAAGCGCCAGGATTCTAGCTTGAAACGCAGGACCGTCGGGCATCGTGGCGCGGTCTAGCGCACTTCACGTAATTGAAAAGCTGATAGACGTTCAGGCTCGAAGCTGAGATGTAGCTATACTGTCTTCTTGAGATTATGGAAGGGTGTGGAGTGGGGTTGCAGTAACGAGCTTAATGTTCCGCTGAAATCGCTCTGACGTACGTTAGATGATATTCCTGATCCATTGTTACATCAAGATAGCCATCACTAGCATTATTATGACGATCAAGATTCCGGATTCCCGCCATGTTTTACACCGTTCTCGAGATCCCTTGGATGCCACTGTCCCTGTACTCTGCGCGCTGGGTCCCCCTCCCAAGCCACTGACAATATAGCCACCAATCCCTTGCGTACTGTTCCCATCGATAACTTGCGTACTGCTCGGTGCAAGCGATACCGGGGTTCCAGATACATTTACTGCACCGCCTGCCGTCAGCGGCTGGCTACCACTGACGTACTGATTCTGTGTATCAGCTGACAAGCTCTCGGCACCGCTCGTGATAGGTTGCGCTTCTGTGGCTGCAGCGACCATCGTCGACGTGCTGGATCCTACCACGAGAATGGTGTTGCTACTGGTCGTCTGGAGCAGTATTGGTGTCGCGGCTGTGCCAGAACCAAGCGTGATGGGTGAATCTGGCGTTAAGGTTTGGCTACCAATGATATATTGACTTTCACCATTAAAGGACATGACCTGGGTTTCTATTGTGGAGGATTGTGGTCCGGTGGCTGCGGCAAGGCCTGATGAAAGGCTAGGCCCTCCTGAGAGAACGGTGTCGCTGTTGCTGGTTTGTTGCAGAACTGGGGTCGCAACTGTGCCGGTGCTTGCGATCTGGTCACCTGTCATCAGAGCCTGGAGGCTGGAAGGGCTAGGGAGATTTGTCAAAGTAAACGACCCGACGATCAGGACTGTCTGGCTGTCGGATGTATGAAGATCAGTCTTCGTTGTAGCAGCCTCAGAGATAAGACTTATTGGTGAGCTAGGGGCGATTGCCTGTCCAGAGGTGAGATATTGAGAGTTGACGTTGGTAGAAATGGGGGGGGCTGATGAGGATGATAGGAGTCGTCTCATCGCTCAGAGTGGTCGAGGCTTTGATGACTGGTATTACGGCAGACGAAGAGCCCGGCGCATCAATTGAAGTGATGACCACAGCCAGTGGCTGTGTGGTGGAGCCGACACTATCTCTATGTTCATTCGTAGAGCCACCGGCAAATTCGACCGATGTAGTGGCGGCTTTTATCGCTGCGAGGGCGGTGTTGTATTTTATAGCGAACAGGTGTGGCGGGGCAATGTTTGTGGATGTGCGGAGGCTATCTGAGCCAGGAGCCTCTGCTAGTACGCTGGCTTCTGGTGCAGGCTTGGACAAAGTTTCTTGGTAGGATGGTGTCTCTACCAATGTGCTGGCTACTTTAGCATGAGTCGAGCTGGGCGCGCTTGATATATATTCTGTGGTAGCCGAGGCGGCCGATTCCAGAGGAGGCAGCTCGCGGGTGGATGCTGCCTCTTCATCAGGACTCGGAACTGACCTACTGTAGCTTGGCTCATATGCTCCGTCCTCGGGTTCCGTAGAAGTAGAGGTGACCGTCAGATAAAGCGCAGTCGAGTGGGTTTCATCTGCCGCCGCCGCACTTCGATATAAACAGCTCCAGTACCCTAAGTCTGGAAACATCTTTGATATTGTACCTTCAGCATCCATGTCATGCCATGCGGGCATATAGATCAAGCCTTTGGGGTCGGAGCTCAAGCCAATTCCTTCGATTTCAGTATACAGTGCGACAGAACGTGATGATGGAAACGCAAAGCTTAGATCATTGTACCCTAGATCGTTACACGGGTACCGTATGCACGTCCCAGCCCCATTCATTGTACTGGATACCGTCCCACAAAAGCTATAGCTCGATGGCCAGCCGCTGTCCCAACATGTTGGGAATGCTCTTATTCTAGGTTAGATAATGTGCGTCAATATCGCAAGCAGACTCACATCGTATAGGTCACAACAGTATCGCCGTCCCGCACGCTGATCGTCGTCGTTTGCGTGCCCGCACTATTCGTGTTGGAAACGACTGTCGAATTGCGCAAGTCCACCTCTGTATTGGTCACAGTCATCGTTCGTGTAGTATTAGAAACACGGTTGACGATCAAAATCACAGTCTGGGCGGTGAACGTTGCCGTGATAGCGACTGGCTGCCAATCCACGAATGCAGAAGCTAAAAAATTGCGCGAACAATTCGCTGGACAACCTGTTATCGCATTGGTTCCCGTAGAGAGTGGCCTCACTGCTGCCAGGGATGTTTGAATCGGCGCTGTAATACGCGCTCCGAATGAGGGTGTAGAGTAGGGCAATATGGGAGTTCCAGTTCCTTGCAAGCTAGATGGGAAGAGAGAGAAGT
>JAABUK010001723.1_pt1 | contig 41099 bp, 17 predicted proteins | sample 5559141 | NCBI WGS metagenome assembly JAABUK01 (sample SAMN10711869, study PRJNA513367) | rock metagenome | isolation source: Antarctica rocks | place: Antarctica: Victoria Land, Pudding Butte nord | collected 2016-01-03 | reverse complement strand
CGCATACATGGCCATATATGGGAGCATACATGGGCCACATGGGAGCAGCAATGGGGCATGCATGCGCGCATACATGGGCCATATATGGGAGCATACATGGGCCATATATGGGGGCATACATGGGCCACATGGGAGCAGCAATGGGGCATGCATGCGGGCATACATGGGCCATATATGGGGGCATACATGGGCCACATGGGAGCAGCAATGGGGCATACATGGGCGCATATATGGGCCACATGGGAGCAGCAATGGGGCATGTATGCGCGCATACATGGGCCATTTATGGGGCAGCCCTATAGGGAGAGCAGGGAGGAAGGGAATAGCAGGTAATCCCTTCCCTTCCCTTCCGCTCCCTTCCCTTCCCTATTCCGCAGCGTATTTATATATAATTTAATATTATAATAAAGAAGTAGAATTAAACTTTAAACCGAGTACTTACTAAATATTATAAATTTTACGGCCGGTTTCTTACCCGCGGTATTTAACTTCGGAGGTAAAATATTATTATTAATCTCCTTTTTATTATTAGAGCCGGTTAGATCGATAAAAAATATATAAAAGCGGGTTTAAAAACGGGTTTAAAATTAAAAAGTATACCGAATTAAATTTTAAAATAGACTTTAATACTAGTTACTTGAATAATAAAAAGGGGATTATAGTTAATAATATTAATAATAATAATAAAAGTTCTTTAAATTTAAGAGTTTTAAAGCTCGGTTCTATAAAAGTTATTAATAAATTAATATATAATAAGAGATAAATACGGTATTATCGAGCTTTAAATATATCTTTTTTAATTAATATTTCTAGTAATTTATCGAATTATATTATTATTTAATAATCGTATTTAGATTACTTATTAATTTATTTATTATTAAATATTATATTACTACTAAAGTCGTTATAATAAATATTAATTTATACTTTATATAATTCTTTTAAATATATAACTTTAGTTTATTGATTTAGATATAAAATTTACTTATTTTATAATTATTTTTAAATATAAATTAAAGTTTTAAATAAATATATTCTAATTTAAAGAAAATAAAATAAGAGTTATAATAAATATACGAGAGTATTAATAAAAAAAGATATACGGGAGGGAGGTTTAAATAATAGTAAAAATAACTAAAACCGATTAAAATAAAAGTTAGATTATAAAGTTTATATATTACTAAAAATCTCGCTAATTAATAGAAATTATCGGATTAAATTATTAACTTCTTTATTTATTATTTATTATTAATATAGCGTAATTTCGAAATAGAGTTAGAGTAGTAAATTAAAATCTCGAAAGAATTAATTTAATATAGTTTTTCTAATAATACTTTATTTATATCTAAAGTCTTAAATAAATAATTATTTTACTCTCCTATATCTTTTTTCCTATAATATAATAACTCTTTATTATATTCTTTTATATCTCTCTTTTATCTCTTTAATAATACTTTTTTAAATTCTCCTATATCTTCTTTTAATTATATTCAAATTCTTTATTATACTAAAAAACCTATAGAGCTCTTATTATCGGAAAGATATTATTAATAATATTATTTTATCTCTTTACTTCTTCTAAATAAGATTACGCTTTTAATAATTTAAATTATATATATAAAGATTTTACGTAAATATTTAATAACGACGATATTTATATATATATATATAAGAATCTCTCCTTTCTTTATTTATTAAACTATATTTCGAGTTATAATAACTTTATAGGATTCGTTATTATAGTTATTTTATTTATTTATTTATACTCTCTTTATTTTACTTATTACTTTATATTTTAATTTAGGAATAAATATAGGATTTATAACTATAACTACTACTAGAATCCTACTCGATATTAATTATAACTTCCGGTTTATTCTTATTCATAGTTAAACCGATTTTCTTAAATAAGTATTTAATAAATTCGAAAACTACTTTCCTTAATAAAAATAAAGTAATTAAATTATTATTTCCCTTGAATCCGATATATTCGGTAATATAACTAATATTTAGAGATATTTACTCGAAAGGTATAATTTTCTAGGAATCTCTTTTATTACCGCGTAACGAGTCTTTTTTAATCTTCGAAAGGATCTTCGAGTTTAATAATTTTAAAAATAAATAACTCTATTAACCCTAAATAAAAAATTAGTTATTAATATCCCGTATTTATACCGTCGAGTTATAATATTTATAATCGGTCCTCCTCTTTATATTTACTATATTATTATTAATTCGGTAATATAGGATATTTATTATAAATATATATAAAGCCTAGCTAATAAAACTAGGCTTTATATTATTAATAATATATTTTTATATCTTTAATTATTTAATTAAAAGAATAATAGACTAGATTTCTTATTATAAATAAATACCTATAAAGTTAAAACCCTTCCGAGAGTTTTAAAATAAAACGAAATAAATAAATTTAAAAATTATTATACTACGGAATATATACCTTTATATTATATATAAGGTTATTTATATACTACCGAGATTACTTTAGTTATTATTATTTTCGAATATAATATAGTTATAAAATTTATTATTAATATCTTTAAACTTATCGTTAAGATATCCTATATTAAGTATTTTATCGACGAAAGTTTTATAAATACTACGTGGAAAAAGGTAATTAAGAAAATAAGAAAATAAAATAAAAAGAGTAAAATAATAATAAAAGAGGGTAATAATAATAACGAGGGGGCTAGTACTTCTAGTATAATAATATAAAATAATACTCTTCGTTAATATAAAGCGGTTTTAGGAGCGGGTAACTTCTATCGATATTTTAAAAAAATTATTACTAGTAAAGCTTTATTTATTTAATCTAAATAAAATAAAATCTTAATCTCCCCTCCGAGATTAATTTTAATATATTATTAAGCTCGCCTAAAAATAAAATAAAACATATTTAATTAAATTCTAGTTTTTATCTTCCCTAGATCTATTTATTAATATATATTATATAAAGTCTCGAAGTCCTTATAAGTAATTAATAGGAGAAGTAGGTAAAGCGGAGGAATATCGAGTAACGATAATATTATATTATAATCTTTAGCTAGGGTTACGTTAATAATATAAAAATAATACTACTTTATAAATTAGTATTACTTATTATAATTACTAAATATAATTATTATACTCTATATTTATTATATTAATAATATTTTATTATCGTTATTTAAAATAAAAAGTAATCCTCCTCTATTATTCTTTATTATATTATATATTATTATTAATATCTATTATCTCTCTATATCGTTAAATATTATAATATTAGAAGTTATTATAATCGGCGTTTTCTTTAAAGGAATATATTTCTAGATATTTCGCGTAAAGTATAAAAGAGTTTTTATACACGAAGAAGTTTATAATATAAATAGTTTTAATAATTTTATAATCGAAGCCTTTCCCTAATTATTATTTAAATAATAAGAAATTAATAAATTCTTTAATTTATTTTAAAGACTTTCTATTTAAAGTATTATTATTTTTATTAAAATATAAAGCCTTTTATCCCTTTACCTTTATTATAATTCGTTTTATAAACCGTTATATATCCTATTAATATATTTACGTATAGTTTAATATTATAATAAAGAAGTAGTGTTTAAACTCTAAACCGAGCGCCCGTTAAATATTATAAACTTTACGGCCGGTTTTTTACCTATAGTATTTAATTTTAAAAATAAAATATTATTACTAATTCCTTCTTCGTTATTTATTATACTATACTAAGACTAGCTTTATAGTAGTTATTAAATATAGTATATAGATCCTATATAGGGAGTATACGGCGTAGTTATACTATTTATATTATAGTATTATATTATAGTTTCCGGTACTCCGGAGCCCTCTTTAGAAATAAAAAACTCGGAGCCCTCGCTCTAACTTTTTAAAGATTATTTTTATTATTTAAATCTAAAGATTATTTTTTTACTAAAGCTTTATACTTATTTTTATATTATTATAAATACTTTAGGTATTATAATTTAATAGTTTTAATCTCTCTTAACTTTCTTAAATAATAATTCGTTAGAAGTATAAAAAACCTCTCTAGAAATAATTATCCCGAAGGCGAGATATACGGGATTAATACTTTAGATAAAAATATAAAAGATTTACTAAAGAATATAAATTTAATAATAAATTAATAATTTATAAAATTAAAATATAAATAGAAAGCCCTTAAAAAAGAGGCCTCTATTATTATAATTTAAAAGAATATCGAAAACCTATAATATATTATCGTAGGTAAAGGAGAGAAAGAAATCGAAAATAATTCTTAAAAATTAAATATAAAAGATAAAAATAACCTAATAGTAAATTATAATTAAATCGGTCTTAATATAAATTAAGGTAATTTATAGTTATCGAAATTATAAGATTTTTATACGAAGAATCCGTAAAATTATCGAGAATAAATTTATAATATAAAAACTACGTTCTATTTAATACCCGTAAACTTTCGAATAAACGAAAAGAAGATTTTATATATAATACCCTATTTAAAGAAGTAAATTAAGAAATTATAAAATAAATATAAGAAACTTTATTTAATAAATATATTAATATAGATATTCTTTATAGATTATTTATTTAACGTAATCGAAGACCCTTTAAACCGAGTTATAAATACGAATCTTAAATATTAATATACGCGCTAAAGGAATAATTAATTAGTATAAAATTTCGATATTTATTTTAATACCTTTAAAACCGAACTACCTCCTTATAATAAAGAGTAATAAATAATTTATCTAATAACCCGTTTAAGACCCGATATTTTAAAAGAAATTAACCGAGCCTAAAATATTCCTATTAAGCGAACCGAATTTATATCGTTTATAGTACGTTATAAACGTAATTTTAGTCGGGATTTTAAAATATAAAATAATAATTAAAACGATTAATTAAGACCTCGGAAAAGATATAAAAAGGGGTTAAAGAGCGGAGATAATAAAAATAAATTTAATATAAAAGAATAAGATTCTAATAATAGTAATTATAGAAATATAAATAAAATATATATAACTCGCGCGAGCGATAAGAACCTTAAAGATATTAAGTATTTTAATTATTATAAATTCGGCTACTACTTTAATAAATATTCGGAGAAGAAAATAAAAACTATTAATTATATCGGCGATTATACCGCCGAGTTAAAAAATAATAAACCCTTAAGGAAATCTTTATCTTAAGGGAATAAAAAGAAATAAAAACCCGACCGAATATAAATATTAATAACGAAGTTATTACGAACCTAATTAATATCGATATAAAAATTATTCGTATTAAAATAGATAAAGATCTAGGAGCGGAGATAAATATTATTAATAATATATTTATATAATAATATAACCTAGAGCGTTTTAAGAGCGAGTCGTTACCGATTTTTAAATAAATAAGCGGGTAATCTATTTATTATTATAATATTTATAATATCGTCTACTAGTTAACTAATTTATAGAGATAAACTAAAGAGTATAATAATATCTTTTATTCTATTAATAAAAAAGGCTCGCCTATTATTATAAATATACTAGTTATAAAAAAGGAAAAGATTTAAATTAATTATAATATATATACCTAACGGTTCGGTATCGCGCTAAATATATATACGTTAAAATTATCTAAGGATTTTACGAAATTATTAAAGACGTAGCTAATTATATATATATTAATTTATACTAAGGCTAGTCCTTTTAATCAAGATTTTATTAATAAAAAAGAGGTTAAGAAAGGCGATATTATTATTAATATAATATCTTTTAATAATTTCGTTATCGTACCGCCTACGCTTCCTAACGAATTTATAAATTTTAACGATATCTTTTTAAATAAAGAAATAAATCGATTACCGTTATATAAAGACGGCGATTATATAATTAATATATAAAGTAACCCGCTATATAAGTCTCTCTATAATTTATCGAATTTAGAATTAATAAAGTTAAGGAGATATTTAGACGATATTTTAATAAAGAGTTAAATTAAATACTTTATAAACCCCGCCGGGGCTTTTATTCTTTTTATTTTAAAAAAAGATAATAAATTACGACTATATATCGACTACCGAGATCTTAATAAAATTATTATTAAGAATCGCTACTTATTACTCTTAATTAATAAAACGCTAGATCGCCTAAATAATATTATATAATTTACGAAACTTAATTTAAAAGATATTTATTATCGAATAAGAATTAAGAAAGACGATAAATAGAAAATAATATTTCGTATATAGTATAATCTTTTTAAATATATAATAATATTTTTTAATTTAACGAATATACTTACTACTTTTTAAATTTATATTAATAAATCGTTAGCGGGCTTAATAAATATATTTTATATTATTTATTTAAATAATATCCTAATTTATTTAAATTTAAAAGAGGAGTATATTAATTATATATAATAAATACTCGAACGCCTATAAAAATATTCCTTATTCGCGAGTTTTAAGAAATATAAGTTCTTTACTCGGTTAATTAAATTTCTAGGGTTTATTATAAATACCGAAAATATATCGATAAACGAATATAGGATTAATATAATTTAGTCCTAACTAAAACTAAAGTCCTTTTATAATATATAAGTATTTTTAGGCTTTATTTATTTTTATCGTCGATTTATTTATCGTTATTCGTAGATAATAGGCCTATTAACGGGTCTATTAAAAGGTAGTTAAAATAATAAAAAATTTACTCTATTTAAATAACCTAAAGAGGTAGAGTAAGCGTTTTACCTACTTCGCGATTTATTTTTATATATATTTATTCTAGTATACTTTAATCTAGAATTAAAAATTCGGATTAAGATAAATACTTCTAATTTTACTATAATTACGATTTTAATATAATTATAATATAATAACGAATAATATCCCGTTATTTTTTAGTCCCGTAAAATATAAGGTTTAGAAATTCGATATAAGATTTATAATAAAGAGCTCCTCGTAATCGTTATAATATTTAAATAATAACGATATTACCTCGAGGGTAATTTATATAAAATAGAAGTCTTAATTAATTATAATAACCTAAAGAGTTTTATAAATATTAAATAATTAAATAACTACTAGGCGCGTTAAATAATAAGATTTTTATCTTTTAATTTTTTAATTTCGTATTATTTTAAAAAAAGTAACCTAGCTAGAAACCCCTTATATTATTTTAATTATAAAAGTTAGGATAACTTTTTAAATAATATATTATCTATATTATAATAGAAGTTATTAAATTTAGAAAATACTAGTTAAGGCCCTATTTTCGCTACGATATAAAATATATTCGTAAATATAGAAGATCTAAATATAAATAATATTTCGCCGGCGTTAAATAGTATATCCGTAGGCGTTATATAAAATTTAATATATATAAAATTTACGTTATTAGGGTCTTTAAGGCTTATTATAAAAAAGATATATTTTCTAGTAATATATTTATCTAGGCCTAAAGAGTTAATACCTAGATAGGAAAATCTAAGGAGTTTAAATAAGATATTTATTTAAATCGATTATAATATAATAAAGGAACTATTTAATCCTATCGCTAGAACTATAAATTATAGATTATTTATTCTATATATTATTATTAAATTAATAATATTTTACGAAACGGTTTATAACGCTAAAAGTTTATTAATAATTAAAATAATTCGCGCTTTATAAAAGGATAATTCCTTCTTATAAATAAGAATCGCCGAAATTATATAAACGGATTACTAGCGTTCCGCCGGAGTATAGACTTTAGATTCTATATTAATTCTTAAATATAATAATAAGATTTATATATTTAAAAAAGGATTAATCCGCGAAGAGCTATTATAACGATATTATAATAATATATTAACGGGATACTTTAGTGTTAAAAAGATAATAAAGTTATTTATTAGAAAATATTTCTAAAGTACTCTTAAGGCCGATATATAAGAATATATTAATATATACGATATATACTAGCGGGTTAAAGTATATCGATACCGCCTTTATAATAAAATTGATTCTCTACTATATCCTACGGGGCCGTAGAAGGAAATTATAATAAATTTCATTACTAATTTACCTTTAAATAAACGATATAAACGTATTTATAATACGGTCTTTATAGTTATAAATAGGTATATAAAGATATTACGATATATCTTAATTATAAAAACGATCGACTCTATAGGGTTAATAAAATTAATATTCGAAGAAATTATCTTAAAGTTTAAAGTTCCTAATAGGATTATTTTCGATAAAGATTCTATTTTTATAAATATATTTTAATTAAAAATATATTATTTAATAAAAATTAAAAGGCGCCTAAATACCGTATTTTATTTATAGACGAATAACTAGATAAAACGCTAGAATTAAACTTTAGAATATTATTTAAAAACCTTCTACTTAAGTAAATAAAATAATTAGGTAGTACTTTTACCTATAATAGAATAAATATACTATAGTATATAGTATACGATAATAAAATAAATACTATTTATAATTATATATAGTTATAATTTATCTTTTAAACCGCGTCTCGAGGGCGAGACGTATAAGGGAGAAATACTATCGGTATAAAAAAGAATTAAAAAATTAAATACTTTAAGAGAGTACTTAATAAAAGTATAAATTATCGCGGTCGAGGCGTAGAAACGTAACTATAGTAGAAGGTATAAACCGAAATTATTTAATATAAATAACCTTATATTATTATTAATTAAAAACTTAATATAAAAATAATTAAATAAGAAGTTCTTTTATAAAGTAATTAAATTATTTAAGATTTTAGATACCGTCGGAATATAAATATACCGCCTAGGATTATTAACTAGCTACTATATTTATAATATTTTCTATATATCGTTTCTAAAACTATATTATTAACGGTAGAGCGACGTTTTAATTCCTAATATACCTCTATTATAATTAATTAATAATACGAATAAATAAGAAATAGAAAAGATACTAAAAAAGAAAAAGATAAAGGGCGAGGTATTTTATTTTATAAAATAACTAGGATAACTAAAGACCTTTAATAAATAAGTTAATATAAATACTTTAGATAACGCGCTAGAACTATAAGAAGTATTCGAAGAGAATACGAAGGTAGAAAAAGTATAGAAAGTAAAGAGTAAAAAAAGAAAACGTTATTAATTACTAGTTATTATTAATTACTTTTTATTAATAAACTTCGAGCGAGATATATCTATATAGTTAACGGGGTTTTTATAAATAGGTTTATATCTAAAGCGGCTAGCTTTCTTAATATTAAAACTCGGTTATTTATAAATAAAGACGCGGGCGGGAAGTCGAGCTAGAAAATAAAGATTAAAAGTAAAACTAAGATTAGGATTATTAATTTTATTTTTAACTTCTTCCTTAAAAGCCTCGCGAGAAGATATTAATTTATTTAAAATATAATAACTCGTACCCTTTATACCGCCGTATTAAAAGCGAGACTTTATAGTATCTTTAATTAAAAGAGCTTTACGACTAGATATTATAACTCTTTATATACTATTAGAGAAGAGAGTAAGATTAATAATATCGAGATTATTAATATTAAATATATTAAATTAGTCGGTAGTAAAATTAAAGCCGAGAGGAGAGTTATATTCGGAGACGTTTTATATATATCGTATACGAGTCTTATCCTCCGTTTTATAATCGGCTTTATCTTTATCCGTCGATTTAAATAAATTATTAAACTAATTTTATATAATTTTATTTTAGGGCGTACCCGTATCCCGGGTAATAATCTCTCTCTAAAAAATTATTAATATATAAATTATATCTAAATTATATTAATTTATTAGAGTATAAAAGATATTATTTATACCCCCGACGTTTATAGTAAATCGAGATATTAATTATAATATATTCTTCCCCTTTTTAATATTATTACTTTTAGGTTTAATCTCCCGAAGGAAGATTATAATATCTTTTATATACTTAGTAATATACTAGCGAAGATATTTATTAGGGCCTCGATATTCTAAATAGTTAAGAAAACAATTTATAAAAGTATAAAATTTAGAAGGAATCTAGATACGTTAGTATAATTTAATTTTAGAATACTAGCGATATATAGGATTATATAAATATTTATTCTTTACGTAATAAATATATTTTATATATAGTACTTTATTATATAAGATATAATTATCTAGGTTTATCCGCTTAGAGTAACGGAGGTATAAAAATATAGATAAAGGCGGGATAAAAGTAAAGCGGGCGGTTATTATACAGGGAGCGATAATCGGAGATATATTAAATATCTAGATATTATCGTTAATATCGTATATTATAGAGATTAAATTAATATATTAAATATTAAAGTTATCTAGCTATATACGCGTCGCTAATAAAATTAAATATAAAATTAATAATTTAAAAATAAAATAATTATTACGATAATATTAATTATTTTAAAAATATAAATAAATACCTTATTTAGAAATAAAATAAATTATTTATTTATTTTAATAATTATAAGATTAAAGAAAGAATTTAAAAGAAGAAAAGAAAGATTTATTTAAATTATAATATATTAACTCTAGCCTCACCTACGGAATATATATATAATATTTACGACCTCGAGAAAGAGTCTAAAAATACGACCGAGATTATTATAAATTAATAAAAGTCTAAATATAGTATAACTATTAATAGTAATATATAGGAGTTTATATATATAGAAGATAATAGGATATTATAAAAAAAAAAGTTTAAAAATCGGCGAAGATTTTATATTTATATTAAGACCGTTATTTATATATATTTACTCTTATAACTAAAGTTCTTCCTAAATAATAAAATAGAATAATTTACTTTATCGCAAATATTACTAAAGCCCTAATAATAGTAAAGATTTATAATTTTTAATAGCGATTATAATATTCTTTCCTTTATTTTTCTCTTTAAGTTTTAAGATTTTTATTAAATACCTAATACGATCTACGATTATATAACTACGCTAGTACGCGAGACGTATACGACGTATTATTAATTTTAAAATATAATTTATTTCCCTCCCTTTTTCCTATTAAATTAAGAGGTTTTTTATTAATATATTATTATTATTAAAATAGGAGATTAATAGAATTAAATAAAAGGCGTAGGCGTTATATATATACTTTATTAAATTTAAATTCTCCTATATTATACTCTTTTATTAAAATGTTAAAATATTAAATTAATATTTATTAATTTCGAGGGCGAAACCCTTAAAAGGGGAGGTAATTATTATATTATATTAAAACTAGCTTTATAATAACTATTAAATATAATATATAAATCCTATATAAAAAGTATACGGCGTAGTTACGCTATTTATATTATAGTATTATATTATAGTTTCCGGTATTCCGGAGCTCTCTTTAGAAATAAAAGGCTCGGAGTCTTTACTCTAACTCTTTAGAGATTAATTCTATTATCTAAACTTAAAGATTATTTTCCCATCAAGGCTTTATATTTACTTTCATATTATTATAAATACCCTAGGTATTATAGTCTAATATTATTAAAACTAGTTAAATCGATAAAAAAAAATTAAAAACGGGTTTAAAAACGGGTTTAAAAGCGGGCTTAAAAGCGGGTTTAAAATTAAAAAATATACCGAATTAAATTTTATAATAGACTTTAATACTAGTTATTTTAATAGTAGAAAAGAATTATAATCGATAATATTAATATTAAAAAAATATAACTAGCGCTAGAGAGTTTTAAATATAATATAAAAATTAATAATAAATCAATATATATTAAGAGATAAATATAATATTATCGAGCTTTAAACGTACTTTTTTTATAAAGTATATTAAATTATTTATCGAGTTTTATTACTATTTAATAATTATATTTAAAATACTCGTTAATTTATTTATTACCGGATATTATATTATTACTAGAGTCGATATAGTAGTTATTAATCTATATTTTATATAGTTTTTTCGAATATATAACTTTAGTTTATTAATTTAGATTTTAAATTTATTTATTATAATTATAACTCTAAGGTTTAAAAGAAATAGAAAATTATTTTAATATAATACTTAAGGCCGCTAGCGTAGAGCTAGCGGCTTAGTAATAGTATAAAAGACGTAAAGTAGTTACGGGGTTTATTATTAAGTAATTTTTAAATCCTAGATTTAATAATAGAACTAATCTTTAAAGATTTTAATAAAACGGGGGAACGTTAACTTGATATAGAATTATTAAAAGTTAGAACCCCGCGATATTAAGACTAGAACCCCGTATCGATAAATAATAATATTATAGAGGTAGCGGAGCGTAGGTATATATAATATACTAGCGCCTTTAGCGGGGCGTAGGTATATATAATATATTATTTTTTTATAATTACCTCCCTCTTTAGGCCCTAGTCCCTAGGTATTTAAATATTTTAATTAAGAAATATTTATTAAAAAATCTTTAAACCCTTTAAGGGAAATAAAGGAAAAGAGTTATTTAATATAACGACGTTATTATATAATAACCTAAATATAAGGCTATGTACTTAATTCTTTAATATTTATAATACTAGTTACGGAATAATATTTAACTAAATTACGAAGTTTATTAAGAAATCTTTAAACCCCCTAAGAGAAATAAGGGAAAAGAGTTTTCTAATTTATACTATCGGTTTTATAATATTAATATATAGTATTAATCGCGGAGCGATACGAAACTATTTCCTATAGTACTATTATATAGTATTAATAGTAGAAAAGTAACACTACTAAACTACCTCTACTATATAATAGTATTAATAGTAAATAAATAGTATATTTATAAAGTTATCCCTATAGCGTTAATATATAATAATAGTAGTTAATTAAATAATATTTCTTTCGTCTCTATAGTACTATTATATATAATAATAGCGGAGCGAAATAATATATATTATCGTTTCTATAGCACTTATAGTACTTGTAGTAAATATAGTATATTAGATTATTCCTATAGTATCTATAATACTAGTAACGGAATAGCGGTAGCTACCCTTATTATATACTTTTATTATACTATAAAAACACTAGTAGTAAAATACTATATATAAACGATATAGCCTTAATATTATACCGAGAGATTAGTAATAATATAACTACTATAATAATAATTATATCTATTAATAAAAGCGAGGTAGTAGAGTAGAGGCGCGTATCAACGTATTATAATAATAAAGTATTTAGCGCGACGGTTTATTATTAAAATAAACTCGCTCGTTTATTTACTTTCTTTTTTCGTAACTTCTTTAGTTTTTTTTATATATTATTACTCTAGCTCTATAATAGTATTCTAGTATTATAACTAATATATAAATAATACTCTCGTTATATATAGTTTTCTTCTAACTCTATAAATAGTTCCTATTTACCGATAATATTAGTTTATTTATATTAATATAGTTTAGTTATAAATATACTAGTAAATATAACTAGTCCGCTATTAGCGCGACTATATAATACTAATTATAATAGTAGTTTACTACGCTTTATAATTCCTTTACCGGGTCTATTTCTATTAATTTAATAATAATTATTATCGGTAAATCTTAAAAGTAAATATTAGTATACTCTATACGTTATTAGCCCTATTAGAAAGCCGTCTACAGGTTTATATTAAAACTTTATATTAAATACCGACCCGAGGTTTAATAGGATTAGTAAGTTAGGGGTTTAGGTAGGGTCTTATTAATAAATAATATTTACTATTAGTAGGTTTAGTAACTCGATAAATAATCAATAACTTAAATATTAGACGAATAGGCCCATTATATGCCCCATGGCATGCGCAATGGCGTGCGCAGCTTGCGCATGCCATTGAATGGTATGCGCAAAGGTATCTTGAATAGTATGCGATGTACGCCCCCCGCAGCAGCCCCTAAAACATCAGACGAAAGCCCCCCATGGCATGCGCAATTATGGCATGCGAAATGGCATGGTATTCATGTGCGTATACTCCCCGGATATGCCCGGGTAACGCCCCCACGAGAATTTTCGCTAAAACTCATTATTCCGGGCCCGGTAGGTCGCTAGCGTTAATAGTTATTACTAGGGGTCGCTATCGTTAATAGCGACGATTATAAAACTTTATTTATTTTAACCCTATAATAAGGCTAGTTACTATTAATATATTAATAATATATATAAATTACTAAAGTTATTAATCTTATTAAAATTAATTTAGAGTTATTAATAGGATATTACCTAAACTCCCGATTTATTAAATTTATTAAAAGTTACCTACCTAGACCTCTAATTTATTAAATTTATTAATAGGATATTAGTAGTTTTATCCGTAAATTAAGGCTATTAATAATATTTTATTAATAACTTTTTTTAGTAAAAATTACTAGTAGGACGCTACTAGCCCTATCCGCGCGGTCGGTAACTAAGGTTTTAATAGGAGTTTTTAAAATTTATTAATAATATTCGAGGTACGTCCCCTCTTTATATACTCTATTATATTAATCGCTACGGAATCGATTATTATATAAAGATAAGTTATAATCGTAAGCTCTAAAGCGGTATATATTAATAATAATAAATCTCTAAATCTTTCCGAAGGAAGGTAAAGAGGTTCATATATTAATATACCCGTATCGGTAATAGGACTCTTAAAGAAGAATATAAATATAATTTAATAAATAAAGAAATTACTTAGTAGCGTAAAATATATAATAAAATAATAATAATTAATAAATAAACCTCTACTATAATCGTTAATTTATAGAATTAATTAACGGCGGCGAACTAGTATATTAAGAAATTAAAGATAATAAATAAAATTCTCGAAGAAGAGGCCGAAAGTTTTCGTTAATATAAACGGGACCTAAAGAGTCCCGAGGAAGATAATATCTTTAAGAATTATACTAGGGAGATTATATCTTCTTTTAATAATTCTAATAATAACTAAATCTTTCGTGTAATATAATAATAATATCGAATTCTTTTTTTCTTAAATCGGCGCTAATTAAACTTACCTAAATATACTATTTAATAATATATTCTAGGTATTTATATAAATTATATTTAAAATAAAAGTATTTTTATAAATACGATATTTTATCGCTATTATATATAAATAGTTTAATAGTAAATTAAATTTAGTTATATTTTAAAACTATATAATAAAGTTATAAATATAGAGGAGAACGTCCGTTATATAAATATTAATATAAAAGTAGTAATATTTACTTTTAATATCGACTCCGTTTACTCCGTTTTATTATCTTATATAATTAATTAACCTCTTTAATTATATTTATATATTTATATTTACTACCCGCCTATTTAAAGACTTTAGTTAGTTTATTAATATTAATAAACTCTTCGTCTAATAATTATTAATTATATTCTTCGCCCTAACTAGTTTATTTAACTTTATACTAGATATTTTCTTTATTTTTAATTTTATTAATTACCTCTTCTACTTTCTATAGTTTATTATTATTAATAAATTCGAGGGTTTATATAAAAGATTCCGTCGTATTAATATAATCGCGAAGATAATATAATTTAAATAACGATATATAAAAAGTATTATAAATTCTATATATAGAAAGTAGTAGTAGGCGGTAAATTTATACTCTTATTTTATTAATAATCTTAAAGGGCCCTATAAATTTATAGGATAATTTCTTATTTAGGCGCTTTTACTTTAAGTTCTTTATTATTAATATAATTAAATCGCTAATTTTATAACTTTATAGTTTATATATTTTATTATATTATTTAGTTTAGTATTCGGTAGTATTTTATAAATACTCTATAACTTTATTTCTTAAAGTTTATAATTATTATATTTTATTATTTATAACTAGTACTCTTTTTTCCTAAAAGTCGTCCTCGACCTCTTAACGGATTTTAGGATAATAACTATATATATATAAAAATAATATCGTTCCGACGACGGTACTCTAATTATTATTTATTAAGAATTCTATTATAGGTAGTAATCTAGCCTAATTTATTTATTTATTATTAATAAATATATATAAATAGTACTCTAGTATTTAATTTTAATACTTTATCTACTTATTTATTTAGAGGTAAACTGAAAGATAGTATTTAAATATTATTTAATTTTCGAATAAAAATATATAACCGACTAGAAAGCGCTCGTAAAAATAGAGCCTCTATCGCTAACGATACTATTAAATATACTATAGCGGTAAATAATTTTAGAATAAAATACTTCTATTAACTAAATAGTATCGATTTTAATAATTATAAATATATATTTAACTATTTTAATAAATCGATTTATAACGATAAAGATAGTATTATAAATAGTACCTTTATATTTACTAGGCGGTAAATTAATTATAAAGTTTATAAAAATCTCCTTCTAAGACTAAATAATAATAGAAAGCGAATTTAATTTATTATATAAACGATATCGCGGCGCCTTCGTCCGTTAATATATATCGTAAATTTTAATATAGTTCGTAACTTATTTTAGGTTAGCCTCCTAGAAAAAAATTCGGGTAAATAATTTATATAACTTTATAACGCTAAAGTAGTTTATTAAAGAATTATTATAATATCTCTTTATAAACTCTTCTCTTAAAGCTTTATCTCTTAATATATAAAAATAACCGTTATATTTTAATAATCCCTCGGAGTCTATAACCTATACTTTATTCTTTATATAACGGCGGTCCTTTAATATATTCGCTCTAGTTCGAGAAAAGTTTATTTAATTATTATAAATTTATAATTCCCGAATTAATATTTTAGTAAATCTTTTAGGATTATTATATATAATTTTAAATATTATTATAATATCCTATTTTAAAATTACTATTTTTAACCCTATAATTTAAAAAGTAGAGGTTATAATTATTCTTATTTTCTTATCTCTTTCCGATAATTAATCGCTAGTCTAAAAAGTAAGTTTATTCTAAAGTATTAATAATAATTTAATATTTAATAACGATACTCTTTTATAATTAAAGCGCCGCGATAATATATTAATAAGATTTAATTTCCTAGCCCGATAAAAGATCTTAAAGTTATAAGTAATTAATTTAAATATTTAACAGGCCTATTTGAATTTTAACTCCTTTTATTTTATAAAACCCTTTAAGTTATTATAATTAATTTAGATTTTAATATAATAGAGGCTACTTTCTAGGTAGTATTATTATTATTTTATTACTACTATAATAACGAGTATATTAATAAAGTAGTAAACTAGTATTCTACCGAAAAAGACGAAACGATTTAATACCTACTTTTATTTAAAATATCTAAATACGTATTTAATACCTCGATTTATTTTAAATAATTTTAAATAAATTAGAATAAACTAGTTTAAATAATACTAGTAAATAATTAGATATATATAATTATAAGTAAATTATCTAATCTATAATACCGCGCTAATTTAGAGGATATTACGCGCGTATATAATTTTTATAAATTAATATAATTTAAAATCGAAATTAGACTAGCGTAGTTATAGCGCTCTATATAATTTTAGCGAGCTACCCGGCGCTAGTAAAAAATTACGGATTTAAAATCTTAAATCCGAAGTTACTATTTTTTGGGTTTTTATTAAAAAATTTTTTTTTTTTTTTTTTTTTTTTTGAACGTTCTCTTTTCGTTATTTTTCCGCTAAAAGTTAAAAAAATACGGATTTAGTACCTTAACTCTTCTCGTATAAACTCCCGCTTTACCGATATAATTTTTAATTATAAGTCTTATAGTTTTATTCTAGGGGATTTAATTTCTATAATTAGAATATTATAAAGCGCTAATAATTATCTTTATTCTATTATAATAATATAAAGTTAAGGCTAAAGTTAGAAGTATCTACGTCGGTAAAACGAAAAGTGGCTCGATCGTGGCTTAGGGCGCTCGACGGGCGCCCTAGGAGCCTTAAACACAACACCTATCTACCGACTTAAGGTGCGCCCGAGGTATGTAGCCAAGGGGCCTAGGGCCACTCGGGCGTATACCGAGCAAGCCTAAAACGGCCACTAATGGGCGCTAAATTAGGGGTGCGCCACCAACTTTGACCCCCGTCCATGGCCCCTGTTCATGGCCATGGCCCTATTCCATTCATGGCCATGGCCCCATTCCAGTCATGGCCATGGCGCATTCCATTTATGGCCATGGCGCATTCCTTCCATGGCCATGGTCCTGTCGCTGTCGCACCCCCATAACTGTCCTGGCGCATGCCCTGACGCATGGCCTGCGCATCACCCCCGCGAGGATTTCGCCTGAATCGATCGATTCCGGGGATCAAAATTTGCTGGCGTTGGGGGTGGTTCTGGGGGGTCGCTACCGTCGATAGGGGCGATCATAGAACATCAAAATTTTAGGTGGCAAATCACGTGATTTTCTAAGGTTAGGGCCCCTGAAGCTACGGGCTTAAAAGACGCTCGTAGGGAGCCCGAAGTTTATCTTATTAAGGCCTCGGGCGCCCCGAGCCTACTTCGGGCGCCCGAGGTAGCTTGCCCTTAGGCCCCGAGCCGCTAGAGCCGGTTTTCGATTTGCCGACGTATCTCTATATATAATTATTTAATTAGATTATAATAACGTAGAAAAGGCGTGTTTACGAATATATTTTATAAAATCTAAAATACTTCCGTAGCGCCGTTTATTTATTTTAACGAATTTATTTTCTTATTTACTTTACTACCCTTAAATAGGCTAGTAAACGATATAATTATATTAGAATAATTATAGATAAACCGCCTATAGAAGTTAACGAAACTTAAAAAGATTTATACCTCCCGATAAGTTTTTAGTTAAGGTTATTCCTTAATAATTTTAATATATTCCGGGTCTATAACTACTCTATTAATAAATATAATAAAATCTAAAAACTCGATCGTTTCGGTATTAAATTAATATTTCTTAAAGTTAATAAATAGTTAGAACTAACGTAATTATTTAAATATTTATTTAATATATCGTTAATATTCCGCCGGATTAATACTATAAATTAGGATATTATCTAAATATACTATATATATTATATCTACTAAATTTATAAATATATAGTTAATATAAATTTAAAATATCGCCGGTATATTAACGAGCCTAAAAGGTATAACTAAATATTCGAAATAATTATAGTGAGTTCGGAAAATAATTTTTTATTTATTATTTTCTTTAATCTAGATCCTATAATAAATATCTTTAAGATCTAACTTCGTAAAGATTTTAAAACTATATAAATAGTCTAATATCTCGGTAATTAAAGGTAACGGGTATCGATTTTTAATAATTACCGTATTTAAGCCCCGATAATCTACGTAAAAATATAGTCTATTATTCTTTTTAGGTATAAAAAGAATAGGTATTTTAATTAAAAATATTAAATAACGAATCTAGCCTTTATAAAATGAGGATTCTAAATAATATTATAACTCCGATAATTTAGTTTAAAATAGATTATAAAGAAGTTTATAGAGTAGTTCTTTATTAATTTTTATTTTAATAATATAATCTCTTTATTTAAAAATAAATAGGGTACTCGCCTTTTTATTAGAAAAAATATTATAAAACCCTATAAATTCCTTAGGAATCTTTAGGTTAGGAAGTTCTTCTTATTTACTTTATATTATTATAACGTATACGACCGCGAATATATTCGGTTTATTTTTAAGATTACTAGTAAATTTAATTAATTCCTTAATTTATAAATTACTAGAATTAATTTTAAACTACTATTAATCCGCCTTAGAATTAATTAATATTTTTAATTAACGTAACCTAGATATACCTAGAATAACGTCTAAATTTTTAAAGTTTATAATATAGAATAAAGTATTATATTTACGCCCTTAACCTTAATTATCGATTATTTAATAATTTAATTAATACGTATTATAATAATATATACTTTACCCGTTAATTACTTTAATTAGTAGTAAAATAGTATTATAACGTTCTAAATCGTTTTTAATAACGAACCGTTATAAAATTAAATTAATCTATACTTTAGAGTTAATTAAAGTAATAAGTTATTTAATTTTATTCTAAAAAGTAATCTAACCTTTAGAAAGAATAAAAGGGTATATTTCTATTAATTATTTTTCTTATTTTTCTTCCGAGGCGTAAATTAAGTTTAATCGTTTTTTACTAATACCGCGCCGATATTTATAACTAGTTTATTTATATCGGGATATTTAGGTTTAATATAACTTTCTACTTTATAATAATAATAAATAATTTTATTATATAAAGAATTAATAGTATTAATTTTACGTTTATTACCCTTCTTTTTTAAATATACCTATTTAACGATATCGCCGGTATTAGATTTAGTAATTCGGTTTATTATAAGTTTTTCTTTATTAGGGTTTTTTAACTAGGAACCCGAATTAAAATTAAAGTTATCTATTAATTATATATACTCTAAATTCTTTTCTTATATAATAATCTAGGTAAGAATTTCTTCCTTTTAAATAAATATATTACCGGTATTAAAAATCTTATTTTTAAATTTAGGTTTAAGTTTAGTTAAGAAGAAATTTACTTTATATTTCTCTAAAAACGGGGGTAACTAAATCTCTATTTCTTTAAAATAAACCTTAAATAACGATACTTTTTAATAAAATTATTTTTTAATTTCTTTTTACTTCTCGTAGGCGAGGAGATAATAGTTAACTAAATCCGTTATTAAATTAAAAAGAAACTTTTTAAAAAAGCTAAATATAATACTAGCTAAACTATATAAATCGTAGTATTTATACTACTACGTTAAAGAGTTACCCTCTAATAAATCTATATAATATATAATCTTTAAATAATCGGTAGTGAAATATTTAGAACTAATTAAAAATTTGATATTTACGTCGTGGAATTAGTATAAATATTTACCTTCGCTCGTACTTTTATAAAAACGTATTTTATTAAAGCGTAGTATTTTCGCCCTAATAAGAATATCCTTATTAAGTATAGTTAAATTTATTATTATTCTACCGGTAAACGTAATAATTAGGGGACCTTTACTATAAATAATAAATTCTATTAATACTCCGCTAGCGGGCGTAGAAATAATAGGATTATATAATTTTAAATTTTAAATTTATAATACTCTTAATTTTTATTATTATTTAAGGCGATAGTTTTCTTCTTTAATAATTTTAAACTATATATTTAAAATCTTTTCGGGGATAGTAATACCTTCGAATTCGTTATTATCTTTATAACGGGGGTCGTTAAAGAGGGTTTAATCGATATTATTATTATTAAATTCTTTTAGATATCCCGAGATTAAATTTAATATTATAATAATAATAGGTCTTTTCCTTAAAAAGATTTAAAAGATTAAAACTATAATATCTAAAGCCGCTAGCGTAGAGCTAGTAATTTAATAATAATATAAAAGATATAAAATAATTACGAGGTTTATTATTAAATAGTTTTTAAATCCTAAATTTAATAATAAAACTAATTTCTAAAGATTCTAATAAAATAAAGGAATATTAACTCGATATAAAATTACTAAAAGTTAAAACCCCGCGATACTAAGGCTAGAACCTCGTATCGATAAATAATAATATTATAAAGGTAGCGGAGCGTAGGTATATATAATATACTAGTATTTTTAACGGGGCGTAGGCGTATATAATATACTACTACTTTATATTTAATATTAATTATTAATATTTTATAATTTAATAATAACTAGGTAAAATAAAATAAAAATAATAATAAATATCTATAATAAACCGCTATAATAAATAAATTTAAATAATAATCGAGGATTATAAAAATTATAAAATATTTTATTAATAGTATTATATTTAATAGAAATACTCTACCGGGAAATTTTATTTTTCGAAAATACCTAGTTCCGAATATAGACCTCCTATAGAGAAATACCTTTAGGCGCTAAAATTTCGCTCTAAATAGAGATTTACATCGGAGTCAATCGGCCCCTAAAGAAAACCCTAGAAATTCGTCCTCCGGGCAGCGATTCGGGAAGTTCCGGGGATCATACTTATCGCCTAAGTGATTAGCTTAGGGGGCTCTCTAGGCGACTTCGAGGCATTAGCCCTGAGGAAAGAACGGTTAGGAGGTGAACCCTTCTAAGGGTGGCCAATCATACTGCTGTCAGTCCCCTCACTTCAACTCATACGCGCACAAGATGAAGTTTTGTCAGGGTGGTCTACCTTCGAATTGAATCAAGGAGGCCCTTGATAGGTACTTTATATCAATGCGCCAAGTCTGAGCCAAGGTCATTTCATTGCAATGATTGCATTGCTTGTTTTGGCGCTAGTGGGCAAGCTCTATTGTAGGCTAAAGCCAAGGTTTGCTATCTGAAGAAGCTCCGTGATTTCCTGTCCTGTTATCCCTCCATCCTCCATCCTCCATCATTTGATCCACACTTGACGACAATATCTTAGAGCCTGCTTAGCCGGACATAGCCGCCAGCGCCTTCTTCACAGCAGGACGTGCCATCAGACGCTCCATCCAAGCGTGGTAGTTGGGGTACTCCTTTTCGAAGTCGACCTTGTGCTCGCCCAGAGCGAAAGGAGCACCAGCAGCCCATGGGATGAAGCTCAAGTCGGCGTATGTGCATTTGTCACCAACAAGGTAGTCCTTGCCTTCCAAAACACTGTTCAGGACCCCCGTGACACGCTTGATTTCGTTGGCGTAGCGCTCAATGGCCGATGGAAGCTTCTCCTTGTGTAAAGCGTTGAACCTGAGTCCTTTCAATCAGCAAACAATGGGGGCTTTCATAGTTGCAAGGGAACCATACCAATAACCTTGCCCAAAATAAGGGCCCTGGCCGGACACCTGGAACATGAGCCATTGCTTGACATAGTATTTCTCGGGCGAGGATGTGTATGTTAGATTCGCCGAGGTATCATAGCGATCGATCAGGTACTCGATGATCTGGCAAGATTGATCAGAAATGGTGATCTTGCGGCAGAGACTCATTTGACACTTACGGCTCCCGACTCCCAGAGAGTCATGCCGGTATTGGGGTCATTGATCGCTGGCACACTGAGAACCAAAGGCGAATCAGAAAAATCCTACGACGAGATTCCTGACAGGTGCGTCGACTATAGGCATTCCTTACCGGCCATTGGGGTTGATCTTGGTGAACTCCTTGCTCTTTACGTCGGCAACAAAGACGGATTCGTACTTCAAGCCGAGCTCCTCAAGGATGATGGCAACCTTCTTTGGATTGGGTCCCTATCAAGCATATTTAGAAAATTGTACTGGCTGAAGATAATGATATACTTGCACTTTGGTTCGAGTAGAGGTGTATTGGCTGAGACATGTTGATTTGATAAGTGGTGTGAAGCTTAGATATTGACTGGAGACGTTCTTGGATGAGGTGTGAAAAAGGTTTCTGGGGGCTGACTTCCTCTCCATTAAATAATGTTTGAAGTGGAAGATTCGCGGAAGGTCCACCGTAGACAGCCCACATGAAAGAAAAGGTTTTTCATACCATGATGATAGGTTGGGCTAGATTCATGCAAGGCACGAAAGCGGTCGCAAATACCAAGAGACCGAAGTGCCGAAAGATTTAGTCAGCAACCAATATCCAGTACTCGTGTGCCGCAGGCTGAGCTCACAATGCTCCTATTACTATACCAATGAGGCTGCTGCTTGGTCGCATGGCAATTGCAGACAGTGTTGCGATTCTCGCTTTCCTCTCGCGCTAGTTGCAAATGCTGATAAATCGTCCGCTCGTGGCTCGAGACCGATCTTCCAATTGCGAGTTTTTGCTGATAAATCGTCCGCTCGTGGCTCGAGACCGATCTTGCGAGTTTTTGCTGACTTCGTAGTCTTCCGTTGAATGCTGGGTTTCCCTTCGAATAGAACGGGATCCTGCATATTTGGCGTGCTGGAGCAGGCAATGCTGTTTGGTCTTTCATTTGTAATGCCCATTCTTGCACCTCTGTCCAGGATAATGCTCATGGTACTGGCATCCAGTCTCTTCCGTTGGATCGTGGAACAGCTTGCCTCCAGAACCCTCTTTTATTGCATTGATCACATCGACTGCAAAATCGGCGTTGCTTTGGAAGCACTCCTTGTACTTAGACGCGTCGCTCTCGCTCTCGGGGTCCATTATCTGCCGCGCTGCAATTCTGCTCACGAGCTTACGGAATGGTGACCCCTGAGGAGTCTTCTCGTATATAGGCTGCATCTCTTCTGGTCCTGGTACTAATCCAACCTCATAGCAGCCCTTCCTGAACTGGTCGATCGCATGATTTTTCAGCTGAGGGAGTTTGATCTTCTCGCACAGGACGTATAGCTGCTGGCATGCAAATGCATAGTCCCACTTCTTGTCCATGTGCATATCGCTGACATCGTCTATCTTTCCCTGGTAGAGCCACTTTACCAGCAGCTCGAATGCCTTTGGGTCGTCATCAAATAGGTCAACCTTCCCATCGTTTGATTTCGCGGGATCTTTACCATGCTTCTGGAACCATGTTGAGTGATGGCAAAGGACGTTTCTATGCAACGACCATTTGCGCTTCATCTTTCCGACATAGATATCCATGAGGTCGCCGGATAGGAGTCTGAGGCGCAAACATGTCAGCTTAGGGGATGCTATAGGCCCGTAGGATGTGGTGAAATGTGACGTACTCGGCGAAAGTCTTCGCTGTGGTCTCTCCGACAGGAGTCGTTTCCATGCGAAAGGGTCCCTTTTCCTTGTAGGCAAAGTCGCAGTAGTGGATGTGTAGAGAATCCGAGTCAAAAGAGGAGTGCCCAGATGACGGAGGTGTGTCTGGCGGAGTATCCATGAGCCAATCTTCTTCAGGCTGCAGTACTTCCTTGACTAGCCCTTCAGTGTAGAATGTGACAATGGATGCGCATGGGTTTGGGCCAGATGGGTCGTTGCGAATGACAGCAGCGAGTGTGATCGCATCGCATGGCTTTCTTGAGTTACCGGTTTTTAGAGTTTGCGACCGAACGCCACACCCATTAGTCTACGTCTTGGCAAAACGTGACTTCCCAAGAGCGCGTCGAGCGCCTCGAAGCACTTTACTCAGTGAGCACTGCTCTGGCCCACAGGAACAACAGTCTTTGGTTGAAAGACGCACATCTGGCACGAGTTGATACACACTAACGCACTCACACTCGCGAGTCTAGAGCAAGCTCCTAACTTACGTAATCTTAATTGTATCTAACGCGGAAAATTCAATGGACAGTTTGACAGCCTCAATACACGATTGACGCAGATGCAATTGCTCCACCATATCTTCAATTCTCTCCTGTACCACAGCATCCTTATGATAGCATGCCCCTAATATCCTCGCCCCTGGCGTATCCTCCGATTTCCTCGCCTCCTGTACTAGAAAAACGCAAACGAGCATTGCAATCCGGCTCACTTTTCGAATCCAAGCGCAGGCTGCTCAATGTCGAAGAGGGACTGCCCAAGGACAAACCAATTTTCCGCACGCCCTTCACAGACAGTGCCAAGGTAGCGGCAGAAGATAAAAAAAATCAGTTTAGGGGCCCTTCAACATCAAAAGGACCTTTCGCCGACGATGACAGCGATGAGGGATCGGAGGGCGATGAACGACCAGCGGATACCTTCGAAGCAGTGTTAGCATCCAGCGAGCCCACTTCTACGGAAAACACTCCCAGGATCAGCGTCGAACCAGACCGATCGTCAAAGTACACACCACGAATAAAGACATCGTCCGGGAAGACCTTTGGAACCGGTCCGAAGAAATTTCACGATCCCATCTCCTACGGGCAACTCATTGCCAGTCGCTCTGCCACGGCAACGGGCAAAGCAATCAAAAGCTTTTATGGTGTGGACATTCATAGCCTGATTGATCAAGCGGCCAAGGAGTCAAAATCGGTCAAAGATAAACCCGCTTCAGGAGATCATGAGGTTCCTCACGCATCCATCGAGGCGCAGCGCCCGAGCAAAGGGTCCAAGAATGGCCGAACAATGCTATGGACGGAGAAATACCGCGCAAGAAAGTTCATCGATCTCGTTGGAGACGAACGTACGCATCGAGACGTGCTCCGTTGGATCAAAGGCTGGGATCCCATTGTATTTCCCGGTATGGATAAGCCGAGGCCGAAAAGCAAGTTCGTGGAAAACGACGTAGAACCGCGACAGCATCGGAAAATCCTTTTGCTAAGTGGTCCTCCTGGGCTAGGGAAGACGACCTTGGCACATGTGTGTGCGAGACAGGCTGGTTATGAGGTGGTTGAGATCAACGCTAGCGATGAGAGAAGCAGCGGCGTCGTGAAAGGGAGGATCAGGGACTGCGTGGGCACAGAGAACGTCAGAGGTATCAACACGAAGGAAGCTGGAGCCACCACCCGAAAAGCTGGAAGACCAGTATGTGTGGTTGTGGACGAAGTCGATGGCGTTGTCAGTGGCAGCAGTGGTGGTAGTGAAGGCGGCTTCACCAAAGCCTTGATTGATCTAGCCACTCTAGATCAGAAGAATTCAAATGCTCTAGGATCTACCTCTGGCAATAGCGCCAAAGCGAAGGAGAAAGGCGACAAGTTCCGTCTCCTACGGCCGATGATACTCATCTGCAACGATGTATATCATCCTGCTCTACGGCCACTTCGAGCTTCGACCATGGCAGAGATCATCCATATTCGGAAGCCGCCTCTTGATAAAGTAGTGGCGCGATTGAAGACAGTCTTCGACAGAGAGGGTGTTGCTTGTGATAACGACGGTGTCCGTCGACTTTGCGAAGCCACCTGGGGCATCAGTAATAGAAGAGAAGCTCGAAAAAGTTCCAGCGGCGCTGGCGAAGGTGACATGCGAGGTATCTTGGTGGTCGGCGAATGGGCCGCAGCGAAGATGCAAGCGTCAGCTCACAAGAGTCCTCGACTGACGAAGAAGTGGGTCGAAGAGAACATGATAGAGAACCTGTCACATGGTGGCGGCGGTTCTCGAGGTCTGGGCCGTGGAGGAGCGAAAGAGACAGTCGAGCGCGTCTTTTTAGACGGTGCTGGGTTTCCAAAGACGATATCAGCACTTCCAGTAGAAGACGTTAGCAAGACGAGCGATGGGCACTCAGTGGGCGTATCTGAGCTTGCAAAGCGAACAGCAAGGGATCGATTGCGAGAACTAGTCGACATGAGCGGTGAGAGTGACCGCATCATGAACGATTGCTTCGCTGCATACCCAACGCATTCGTGGCAAGACGATACGCTTTTGTCGAAGCCCAATGCGGCGTATGAATGGCTGCACTTCCACGATCGATTATCGTCGAAGGTGCATGTTGGTCAAGATTGGGAATTGGCTCCATACCTTTCACAATCTATCATAGGCTTCCATCATCTATTCGCCTCTCCAGCAAAGCAGTCATGGGTTACCGACCAAAACCGCTGGGACGACAACGAAGAGGAGCCGCTGCCTTTCTCGGGTCCGCGAGCAGACTACACGGCTTCTGAGGCTCTGAAGCAGAACAAAGCCATCTTACTCGGTCTCCAGACCTCCCTCTCGATCCCGTTGCTTCGATCTTTCAGGTCTGCCGAAGACATGTCTGTGGATCTACTACCACATCTTATCAAGATGCTGACCCCAGAGGTCAAGCCCATCGTTGTCGGCGGCAGCGGTAACCAGACGGGTGTAGCGAGCGTGAGGAAGGAAGGAGAGCGAGAGATGATACAGCGTGCGGTTGAAGCTATGGGCGCTGTTGGCGTGACATATGAGCGGGTGAGGGTCGAGTCGGGGCAGAGTGGTATTAGCACTTTTGCTTATCGAATGGAGCCGTGAGTTAGCCTGTGTCTTCTTAATGGGGCTCAGCGATACTGACATGTGCAATAGCCCGTTGGATGATCTGGCAGTCTTCGAGACTGCGGCTCAGAGTAGCCCAGCAGCTCCAGCCAGGTATGCTATCCGCCAAGCTCTTGATCAAGAGTATCAGAAGTACCTGGTCAAGCAGAACGCAGCTTCTCGTCTGGCTCGTTACAAAGCTGGTCGGAAGCCTGGAGATGATGCGGAGCCCAGCAACGATGACAAGGAGAATGCAACCGCCGGAACGGACTTTACCAATTTAGCGAAGCTAGTGGCTCCGAAGCGTGACTTCTTTGGCAGGATGATCAGTGAAGCTCGGCCACAGTCCAAGGATGGAATTGAGATGAGTGAGAGAGCTGGACAGCAGAAGTTGGATGGGGAGCGCGAGGATAGGAAGGTCTGGGTCAGCTTTCATGAAGGCTTCTCGAATGCGGTTAGAAAGCCTATCACGCTTGAAGATCTGATGCGCGGATTCTAGTTACATGATCGTTTAAAGAAAACCCGAGTTGAGAGTCAGTGTCGGATGTTTGTGTGCACGTTGCATATTCAATGGCTATTTTCCCACCCATCCTCCTTAGCCTTGCGTTCCATTTTGGGTAGAATTTGCATCGTAAAAACTGACGATGATTGGCTAATCATGGTTGAACATTGGTGATATACCACTAACCTAGCCACGGGGTTCTGACGGACAGGGACAGCCTGTCCAGCAGGTGACGAATGTAGACCTGATGTACACGTCAGCCTCGCGGCTGTCAAAGAGGCATGGGTACATATACTATTGGGAAAACTTTCAGCGATGGACATCCCTAAACAGAGTGGGAGTTCGAGGAATTGTACGGTTGCGAGGTTGACGAACAGGCGCGGCCTACTCAACATGTATTGGATGTGGAGCTACCAAACATGTCAGCTTCGCGATATGGAGAAAAGCGTGAACACGCATATCAAGGGCAATCACGTTACCGATAGACATCCTTGGTGGGAGCGGAAGCTCGACGAAGTAAGCGATTTTTCCTGGCTAAGGGGTTAGTCAACAAAATCGGAGATACCGCAGCTGTGTTGCACACTTACTTGATTCATCACAAGTGGCCGTAGCGACTAGCACAATCTTTCGGCGAGTAGGTCTTGCCGCTAAGCTGCAGGATGCGCGTGCTGATGAGTTTCCACATGCCGTTCTTCACTTCATTAGTTGCTTGAACAAGCAGTGCATCGTCCGCGGGATCGAAGTCGTAATCTTGGGTTTCTTTTGCAAATTCAGCCAATGTTCCCTGGTTCCGATCAAGCCTCGACTGCTTGAATCGCCCTCCATTAGCTGCAGCGATCAACGGAGCATTACGCTTATAGCGGCCGTATATTGCATTTCCTGTAAGATTGGGGACTCGTCCGGACTCAACGCGCATCTGATTGAGCTTCTTTGCAATGGCATCGAATGTCATGTCATTTTGACGGAGCCTGTAGATTTCATGGTTTTCAGGGTCGAGATCACCTTTGACTTTCTTGTTGGTACCAGGAATATACCCATCGGCCTGGTCCAGTTGACGCTTCAGGTGGCTAGCGTCACGAGTAATGGACAAGGTGCGAATGTCGGACGCGGATAGTGGGCTACCTTCGGGTGGATCGTTGAGGATTGTGGCAGTAGGCGCGTCACGGCGACGACGACGACGAGGGACATTTGCTCCTTTTTCGTAGCAACGGTTCACAGCAGTGGGCTCATACACGTCGCGGTGATGAGCGGCGTCGGTGCGCTCTTCGCTGGGGCGAGTCACGGCCGTGGAGTCAGACACGTCGCGGTGGAGATCGGCATAGATGTGCTCTTCATTGAGGCTATTCATGGCAGCGACACCATACGCGTCGTGGTGATGAGCGGTGTCAGTGGGCTCTTCGATGCCTAGACCATTCCCAGCAGTAAAGCGAGATACAGTGACTGCACTGGGGTAGCGAGAAAGATGCGGTCCGTGATGAGCATCGTAGCCATACTGCTGCCAAACTAAATCGTCGATTGTATCCTAGCAATGAGACTCCAATTAGCGCTGTCACAACTCGGGGCTCTAGACATAGAGAGTAGAATACTAACATCTCCATTAATATTCCCGGTGCTAATATATCCCTTGTCTGACCCAGCCTTTCGATAAGTAGAGCGAATCATCTCAAAGATCTCGTTGTCTCGATTGATGAACTCTTGCAACTTCCTCCTCCAAGCCTGGCCCTCTTCAATTTGCCTGACCCCTTGCATAACGATTTCGTCCGTCTTCTCGAGGTTCTTTTCTGCGAGCACTCTCAACTCGCTAAGAGCAGCAAAGAGAGTGGCTTGATCTTTGTCGGTTTGGCCTTCGTTTTGGTCGGCCATATTTGCCTCCAATTCAAGGTCAGCACGGAGCTCAACAGAGACCCGCATGCTTCGTACAATTATGTAGCAATTTAATACCAAGCTGCCACAAATTGCTTGGTAGGCCTCGCACGGTGTATAAATCCGGGGCACGTAGACTCACGGTTGTGTTTGGGCTAGTTCAAGCACTGATGCAATGTTTTGCTGGTATTGGGAAGCCTTCTATGCAATTTGAGATGAAGTAGCGGGCGATGGAGCTAATGATAGCTGCCGTACAGTGTCGAGGAGCTGGTATGGAAAGAGGTGTCGAGGCCCAACGGTGGGCAGTGGTGTTGATATTTTGAAGTCATTTTACTAGCGCGGAAATTTCGCGCCTGGGAGATCGATATGAAATAACATTTCTCGTCCTGGCATTACGCCTAGCTCTGCGCTGCGCTTTGCCACGGGGATCAATGAGTTTATTTCTACGCTCTGATTAATACTCATGGACAACTTCGCTTCCATGCTTCCACTCAAATGCAATCCTTTGGCAGTCGCACCAAGTATGCATGTGCCCATTCAGAAGTCTCTAAGAACTCAAACCCAAAGCAATTGTGGCAGATTCACACTAGCAATAGTCACAACTTTTCATCGTTTGCAGAGATTGGGGATACATATGGTCAATCGGCATACGCAGTGGTGAGACACATTACAAGTTCCAAACGTTCATCGATCATCAGGTGATCAGTCGCGTGGATAGTCGAATAGACTGGCGCGTGTTGACTCGCGTGCTTTGGGATGTCTCTCAAGCTCCAAGATTAGCTACTGCAGCAGGGACGTATCGGCGAATACGATATCGGGGCGAGAATCGTTGTATCGAGATCTATGTAACATCTTGAAGGCGTAGAACGTCTGTGGTTTTGATTAACCACCACCCCAAGGCATTTGAGGTGAAAGTGAAGTGAAAGTAAGACGCTTGAATTACGAGTAGTCGCCTCGGGCTTGGCGAAGGTTGAAGGAACTTACTTTATTCAAAGCCCAAGTAGACAATTTGCACCATACTTACTAAAATAGACCAAATAAAGCCATTGACACCCGAACTGATCTACTCTCCAATCGCTCTTTCGTTGGACAGTTCAGTCTCAAGCTTGTTAAAGAAAGCCAGCAAGACTGGATTGAAGCGAAGAAGGAACAATGTCTTTACCGCCAAGACTCACGCTGCTTCCTTCTCCTCCACCATCCTCCCTAGTCTTTTCTTGCGCCCTTCTGTTTGGACTCGCGACCGAAAGTAGGCAGCCTGAGTATTTGCTCCGTTGCACCTCGCGCTCGAAACGATGGCAAAATACTGCTTGTTTGCGTCTGGAAAGCCAATTCTCCGCTTGATGATGCCGCGACATCTGCAGTTCTCCAGCTCTTCAGAGTCTCTCTTAGCGTTATCATCACTGTCTATTCCGCCACTCTCCTTCTAAGTATGGCATTCGGCCTAACTCTCTGATGCTGCAGTTTCTAGAGCTCTCTGGATACTGGGGAAAAGGATGCATTCCTTCGCCGTTAGTGTTCCCAGCAGATTGCACGCTACTCAACTATCTGCCTCCAAAAGCATAGTGCATCCAATTCGAAGAAAGCTGCTTGACGCCATTTTCCAATGACCATCCTTTGATCTGGCAGATTTTAACAATGATTTCCTCCATCAAATCATCCATCTTCGCTCCAGCAGCATGAAGGTCACTCTCAGCAAGTATCCTATCATCAGGCACGGCCTTGATGACAGCAACTGCCTTACTTGAGGTAGTAGAGAAGTTTACGAGTCTCGAAAAAGAGAAGAATATCACAGCTGGTACAGCTGGGTGCAGATACTGCTTGAGAGTGTCCGGATGCCCGGAATACGAGTGGAGACAAATGCGTGGAGGAAATGGCTTGGGAGTACCTGCCTGAGAGGTCCTTGGCTCAGTCTCTGCTTTTGCCTCATGCTCGCTCTGGCGAGCTGTGTCAACGCTCACTCTTCCTTTCCTTTGTCTTTTGCTAAGAACAGGCTTCTCGAGTCCACGCCACGTCTCTTGCAAGGTCTCAAATACTATACCATGCGCAGCTACGCCGTGCACTGAGACTGCTCGTTGCATTTCGCCTGCAAGATTGAGCTGTGCCTTCAAGATTATTCGCTGATGTTCCATGTCGACACGGTAAGGAGACAAGCGTCGGCCTTCTCGCCCACCTGGAGTCAAGTTCAGTTCCTTTTCATAGTCGTTGTCGACCATCTCACGTCCGGGTATACGAAATGCACGGTCAAGTCCGATTTCGCCTACAAGTGCCAAGGGAAACCTCTCCAGGAAACTTCGAGTCTGATTAAGCAGATCGGAGAGTGGCCGGGGCTCAAGAAGCGAATCCATAAAGTCATCATCTTTGGGTGTAGGTGAAATTGCTTTCCTGTAGTGATCTATCTTGCTCACAGTCCGAGGATTGTCTGAGCTGTTGAAGCGATCGTCGTAAATCTGATGAGAAAACCAGGGATGCCAACCAAAAGAGGGAAGAAGAAACCCTCGCGGCTTTTCATTGCTCTCTGTAGACTTGAGGACAGGAACTGAGTCCATTGTGAAACCCAATTTGTCTGCGAAGTCTGCAACTATGCTTTGATCCTGCCCTCTCGTAGCCATGATGACCAGAGCTCGAGTCTTCATGCTTGCAATGTTCTCAATTGACGGTACAGTGTCTGTGGGATGACAGTGCGCATCGAAGACCCCAAGATGCCATGGGAAAAGCTCCTTATTAGAGCTCGACTGTTCTTCGGTCATCCTTGTAAAAGAGAAAATCTACCGGTTCAAATTGGAGACGAAGCAAAGAAGTCATGAATTGTGGCGTTTTCTTCTTGAGCTTTCATGTACTCCGTACTCGTATAAGTAAGGTAGAAGGGTTCACCCCCTAACTACTCGCACTCCCTAACCGCTCACCCGTAGGGCTGATGCCTAGAAGCCACCTAGAGACCCCCCTAATTTTGATCACTTTCGCGACAAGAATGGTCCCTGGAACTTCCCGAGTTGTTGCCCGGAGGACGGATTCCTAGGGGTGTTCATTGGGGGCCTAAGGGACTTCCGGGCTTCAGCCCTACGGGACGAGCGGTTAGGGAGTGCGAGCAGTTAGGGGGTGAACCCTTCTACCCCGGAATCCAGCCAAGCCAGGCTTGTAACCCGTTGGCCGTTGGTGGGGTCCCTGAGAAAGCCCTTCCAACTCCATCACATCAGTATAAAGTAACTTGGCTTTCCTATCCTTAATCAGGCATCACCAGCAACTTAAGATGTCCTGGCTATTCCATATCCTTGTCTCACCCACAATACTCATCGTCTCAATCCCATTAACCGTCTTCGCCGCTTTCACTACAACCCTTGCCTTCTCCACCCTCCTCTTCCGCGTCCTTATCATCTACGCCGAGCTGGCAGCCGCCTTGATACAGGACCAATTCGCCTTTGCAGGCCAAAACACTACATCAACATCGAGACCACATCCATCATCCCTCAAACCAATCACCAAAGACCGCCACTCCCACCGCGAACGTCGTCGAAGCAGCGCAGCCAGCGGGTCCTCAAACGGCGGCTCAACAACGCCGAAAGCGCCAGAGACCAGCGGTTTCGGCATTTACAGCGGTGGAGGTGCAGCACGTGATTTCGAAGGAGTGGGAGGATGGAGGATACCGGGCCCAGATGACGATGATCAGATGTGGGAGAACATGAACAGTCGCCTGGAATTGCCTGCCTTGGTCAATGATGGCCGGCCTCGCAACCATCATCGCTCGAGGACATCTGGGAGCCTTACTTCTGTTCAGGTGCCTATGAGATCTCCGGTCCAATCGAGGGCACGGACGCCTACGAGCACAAGGGTACCAGATATTACGAGCCCGGAAGAGTACTTTGCTAGTCGCGCGCCATCAAAGTCGACTCCGGAGCTGGATGCTGCGAATATTGGGAAAGCTTTGCTAAGGCGCAAGCCTTCGAGCTCTTCTTCTGGGTCATCGCAGGGGTCGAGCCGGACCCTGCATTTAACGCTCTCGAACACGTAATGGAAAAGCAGATAAATTGTCAAGATGTCGGAATGGATACCTACTTGATGGCATATCTAATGACAGGACCTCTATGTACAGTGGGACTTTCGCAGCGACAACCGCAGCGTGCATCTGTTGTTGAACAACATAACGAAATGCACGAACGCCAGTCTTCCGAAACTCCAGCGCTTCTGGCCGAATCTATGAATCCTTATCACGCCTGGAAACGTCCACTAATTCCTCTCGCATTACCTCGTTGAACTCCTCCCAACCCTCGAGGTATAAATGGTGACCGGCCTTTTTGATGATCATGACCTTAGCTGATCCATTATCTTGCTTCCTCTCCTCAGCAGAGGCAGTCTTCAGGATCCTGGCCTTCTCCTCTTTTAGCTTCTGTTCTGCGGCGTAACCGCCAGACACGTCCATCCAGTCGTTTTCGCCATACATCATAACAATCGGTATGCCGTTTTCACGCTTCCGCGCTGCCGATTCGACGCTGGAGGTGACCGACCCGTCCGGTTGGAGGTATTGCCGGCCAACCCCTTGGATACGGCGTATAAGGGGGCTTCGAGCGAAAGCACCTGGTGCTAATATGTACGCAAGCGCATATTCTCCGCTTCCTCGCTGCTTGAAAAGAGTATATGCATACGTATGCAGGGCATGGGATTCTTCGTAGTCAAGGTGAGAAAATCGTCTCGACGTCCATCCAGAGACAAAACGGGGGCCGAGTGGGCCCGCCCAACGTACTATGCTGAAGGGCGAAATGTTTGCATCCCAGAGATATGTGAGCCATTTTGGCAGAGGTTTACGAGGGGTTGGCTTGTCACTCGTCTTGCCCGTTTGCTCTGCCAGCTCGTGCTCTCTCTTCGTCTTAGCATTCCAAAAATTGTTGTCGTCTCCGACTTTTATACCTTCTGGTATATTGGTATTCGAGGTGTTCTTGACATCTGCTTGAGAATCTCGACTGAATTCATTTGTCATCGTCGAGTCAGAAGGTTCTGGCATATTGGCGTTAACAGCATATGGGTCTTCTGGTATCCCGACCGGAGAAGCCAGGACCAGCTTTTTGAGATGGCCGGGATATTTCAGCGCATAGGCTACAGCCATGTATCCTCCAAGGCTGTGACCAAGTAGTGTAAATCGATCAATCTTTTTCTGCACTCTCCAGTCTTCCAATGCGTCAATGAACCAATTCTCCGCCTCGGTGATACATTGCTGACGGTCTTTCGAGTTCAACGTGAAAGGCGGCCTGCTGCTTCTGCCCATGCCCAGAAGATCCAGAGCATATATTTTCCACCCTTTTACTCTGCTCAAGCCCTCAAAGTTCTTATAGAAGAAACCGAGACCTGCCCCGTAACCATGTAACATGACTAGATTTTGGTCTACTTCCTCGTCTGTTCTCTCGACGGAGAACTCATTTAGAGCCCTATCTTTCCCGCTTAATCGAACAAGTTCCGACTGCCATTGGCGAGGTCCATACGGGTCGGTGTTCGATTGTGTCTTCACTGGGGCGGCCTTCTTGGTGCTGCTGTCCGAGAACGATGCTATTGATGGGGTTTCGGAGGGCGGCTCTTTTCCTGTCTGAGTATGGGTGGGAGGTGTCTTTAGGTAGGGTATGAAAGACATGACGGCGTGTTCGGCTTTAGCAGCTGGTACATTTGCCCACTGAACCGATCAACACATCGCCTAATATGCTAGAGATCTGCACTCACCCATTGACTGAAACCCTCTTTGTAGCCCAGAGGGAAGTAACCGCTGATTCTGCCGGTTTTGTTCGCCTCGGAGTGGTCGTTGCTTTGTTTTGCACGCTGAGAGGCCAGGGGGCTTTGCTGACCTCTTGTCCGAAAATCGTCGTCACTGCCATCCGCGGTGGCCGTGGACATAGTCGCGTCGTATCTTTGCTGCCTTTGCGGCGCACAAGCTAGAGGGCAGGGCGCACGTACAGCGGAGTGAATGACGGCGGCAACGTAAGACGTATAGGAGCTGCTCAAATATATTGATCTCGCCTTTGTGACGCCTGATCTCAAGCGCAGTGTAGACAGGTTGGCAGGATTGGAATTACGGGCACACGGTGTGCGGAAAGTGGCCGAAGTGACAGCGGGGATCAATAGAATGAAACTGGAGGGAGTGTAGACAAAAGAAACAAAGAGTAATGCACTGGTCTTATAAAGAACGAAGGTTATGATGATGGTCAGACTTTAGATAACTAGTCAGGTACGAGTACGTCCAAGACGCTTGTAAACTCCGACGCCGAGCGGTGCAACTGCGACCCGACAAATAAACATGGGAAGCTCACTTACAATATGTCACCTTATATTTCTAGGCAACTATGTTAGAAGCAAGTAGCCTTCTGGTGGTGACCACGATGACAACTGGTGTAGCGTGATCATGATGGTCGATTCGGTCGTACTTACCTTTCCTTGCTTTGCATGGATAGTCAAGAACCATAACCCAAGTCAGAGCTCCAACCAACGATGTCCGGCTCGAAGCTGGACCAGATCGTCAAAGGCGCTCCTCCGCCAGGTACTTCAGTGCCTGGTGTCATATCTAGGTCATCGTCAACCAACCCCTCCATAGAGAAGATCGACCCCGGAGATTCGCCATCTTCCACTCCCTTACTACCATCCGATCCTCTTGCGACTCTTCCCTCTTCGCCTCCTCAGATCTACCTGAACCTGCTGATCCTCGAGGCCTCCCTACGCTCGCAATATCTTACTCTACGCGCCCGTAGAAGGCAGAACACCTTCTTTCTGTTGTTACTTACCCTTTGGGTTGCCGGGTTTGCCTACCTTCTATTCCTACGTCCTCGCGAAGATGGTAGTGGAGTGGGCGGCTCAGTCTACTGGGTCGTTGAAATGGGAGAAAAAGTGGCGTTAATGGGAGGGGTGGTCACAGGCATGTTGATATGGGGTACTGGTCAATGGGAGCGAGGGGTGAGATGGCCACGGCGCTGGGTTGGCATCGCAAACAGGGGTTTGAGGACCATGAATGCCAAAATAGTTATCGTCAAGGGACCATGGTGGAAAGAGATGGTAAGACATCTCTCGTTCCTCTTTCCATACTCCTCGTTCTTCCCAGGCCAGGGATCTTCCTACCACTACGTCGAATCAGTGGGTGAGAAGAGCGGATCTGGTGGCCCACGCTCTGGCCTAGAGGAAGTAGACGATCTATCGTATGAGGAGGATCTTTCGCCCGGTGGTGATTACATTAAACTTCTACTTTTGCCAAAGCCATTTTCTCCTGACTTTCGGGAGAATTGGGAGCTCTACCGGCTTGAATACTGGGAAAGAGAGAACGAGAGGCGGGCGAACCTACGGCAGTCATTACGAAAACGTGATAGAGAGCTAGCACGACAGCAGTGTGGCTGGCTATGGTGGACTGGTTGGTGGGAACGGAAGAAGATTCTCGCAAAGGGTGACATCGAGAAAAGCCATCACAGGCATCAGCTCGAGAAGGAGGGGAAAAGGTATTCCTCCGTTCAGGGTGATTCACACTCTCGAAACACTTCTCGTAGCAGTACTCCATCGACACTTGAAGCAGAGGATCGCCCCACTTCTGCTCGCACGCGGCGTGGCAGTACCACAGCCAGTGCCAGCGAACGAAGGAGAAAGGCTAACTCATCAGCATCGTCAGAGAACACGCACCTATCAAAACTCACACCTGTCAGCCGTCCAGCATGATTAAGCCCCACATATGTGACTGGCAGCGTGGCCTTCTCGCAATTGAAGGACTACTTAGATGGTCAGCTCTTTTCAAAGAGTGTACAAAAGTCGGAGATCAGCCATCGTTACCATTCCATCTACCAATGCACGACTCAGGATTTTTTTTGCGAGGTTGGTCTCCGCGGTTCTGACTCTTGGTATGGGCTAAGAAGTGTAAAACAGCGAGGCGATGCTCACACTGTGGGATTCGAAGGTATTGCAGGGCGAGCGCCCACATCGAAGATGCGGATCCTAGCCTCGTTTGTGTGCATTGGTACGTGCCATGGAACAGGTATTATGAGAGATCTAAACAGCCATTGAGGAGGTAAATTGAGTTGCTACAAAGCGTCCAAGTCGAACAAGAGCTCTGCGATCCTTCGGTCGTAGATCACGGCTTCCCATGAGCTATACCCTACATAGCGAAAGCTTGCGACAGGAACTGTTGCAAGACGCAAACAATGCCTGTGTTGGATTCCTCTACGTGTGTAGATGAGCGCCTCTTTAATTGACAGCTGTCTTGAAGTACGCTTGTAATGGAAACGAAGCCTGCTCGTTTATTGGACGTTGAATGCCCGTGCTTGCAGAAGCCCTTGGTGCTCAGCCCCTCATCTACATTCTCGGAGGAGTTTCCTGCATTATAGACTGCTACCGTCGATCTTGAATTTCCAAAGAATTTTCTATCGTACGTCGGAGAGGATAAGTGGTTAGGGAAGGGTGTCACACAAAGTAGATCTTTGCTCAGGAGAGAAAGATTAATTTAATGTGTTCTTCAGCGGCCCCACGAGAAGACCACGTCGCTTGTCTGCAAGCTGCAGGCTGTCACTGGTCAGATGTTTTCAGCTTTATCGGACCATTGAGCTGAGTCTCCTTGACTTTCTGAATCCTTCTCGCCTCTCGCCTCTCGCCTCTCGCCTCTCGCCTCCCGTCCAACGCGGCCGGGCGGCCCCCTAGAACATCGTCCCGCAACGTCGATGAAGCGAAGGGCGACCCTATTCGCAAGGCCAATGCCTCGTCAAATTCGGGAACAAAACATTTTGCAGGACATCGAGGCCATCTATCAGAAGTCTTCTGGTGCATAATTGCGGATCTTGCATCTTTGGGTTACCCAATTACCATACCCTCACGTGATACTACTAAAGTCACGCCAATCGGAGTGTCCGTTCTTCGCAGCCTGATCGATCCCCCAGCCAATACTGAAACCGAAAGATGTTGGCCAATTGGAGATGTCCTGTTCCAGATAGTTGAGCGTCTGCCACGTAAGGTTGAGGTGCTGACATGCCAACGATAAAATTTTAAATGGAGATTTGAAGAAGGCAGTATGGTCTGTTTCACTCGCTGGAGTCGTATATTTCGTTGTCGTTGTCCTGACCGTGGTCCTACGACTCCACCTAATTGAGGGCCTACGTTGGGGTCCTATTACTGTGTTATAGTGAGGTTTGCTTCGCGCATGAAATCTACGTCATGGTGTTCATCATTGACGTGTTCTCGGCCTGTATTGAGCATGTCAAATTGCTTCGGACTCTTTGAGACATTAGTTCTGCTCGTTGCTCGGGCTTTTTACCGGACGATCCTTGATAATAAGACTGTATTGGCGCCGCAAGCTTCCCCAGGCTGGCTGGAGGCTCACTACGACACGAGAGGGCTCACTCCCAAACCTCGCAAAGCTCAATCCCTCGACAAAAGTGGGTCTCTTTGCCGTCATAGCTAATGCACAGCATGTCCGTTTTTAGCAATTTTACGTGTTTGACGAGTTGCCGTCGTGCTCACTCCGTCTTCAATACCACTCTGCATCGCGCATTGGACATCGTCCCAAGGCGCAGCTGTTTCATGATATACCCAATCCTCAGCTGCTGATGAACGACTGGTCGTTGTGCCTCCGCGATGGTTTATTCATCACCTGTAATCTGTGTGCGTGCCACAGGGGACAGAGGCATGACGCATCTACTAACAGCGTAGTAATATCCCATGGCGTTACAATGTAGACCGATGGAGGGGAGTGGGGATCAATACGAGGGCAGAAATGCTATGGAAAGGTCGCTCGTGCATCGTTGTTTTCACATATCAGACTCTAAGCAAACCGCAGAGAGAACCATCAAGACAATTGTTCAAACAATCAATCAACCAAACAGCGGCTCAATCATCACCAGAACCAATTCAGTCAATACGCAATTGACCGCCAACGTCCTTTTCGCAGCTCTTGCCCTTCAGGCCACTGCTTTGCCCAACCCCGGCACCGTCGAGACTACCCTCACCAATCGCTGCGTCCCTGGCCAATGCGGAGCCCACATTCGACAATACCAGCGCAATGAGAGTCCAGGCAATCAGTCGATTTACAGACTCACCATCGAGCTCGAAATCGCCAATGGAGCGGACCTTGGCGGGGTGAACACCGCCCCTGCGCCCAGCGGTGAGAGAGTCGATGTCGATAGCGCGCTCCCGGCTGTTTTTATTGCTACGACAGGATACGTGGATTCTGACCCAGTCAGTTTTGCGTATAACGGACAGAACTGGGATAGCTCTTCTGGTCAGTGCAGCTTTGGGGCTTATGATAGCGTATCTCGTCAGCGTGATTGTGGGTTCTCTTGCTAGAGGTGGATCCATAGCCACAAAGGGATAGTCACAAAGGCTTGATGGATGGATAGGGAAGACCGTTGGCTATTGGGTTCCAAGATTGAGTTTTGTATCATAGTCTGTATGAGAAGGGGGTTGGAGCATATGTATCAATAGGGAGCAAGGTTGGCTGTAGCAGGTGCAAAGTCATGTTGTCATTCCTTCATCACTTTTACCTGAACGTCTCTAGTCCTAAGTTAGATTCGCCCATGGGCTAATCTAAGAGGCGACTCTCTCTGTATTTGCCTTACATGCCCAAACACGATGCGCAGAATATTGCCGTGTCTGAAAGAGAGAGCTTTGCACCTGGGATCATATGGGAGAGTGTGTGAGCATTAAGACGTGCGTCTATACCAGTGGATATATTGAGGAGGGTACCATGCGTTGGCTTCGCGTTAGCTGGGGAGGTAGCTTTAGAGTCGTAAAAATCACAGTAGCCAGCAAGGCCGCATACACCTCAAAGGATGTCTTGTCGAGTAATGGGATACCTCATTTGAACGTTATACATTAAGAATAGGAAGACATATAGTTACTACTATATTAAGGAGATATAATAATTATACCTTAATTATATACTACTTCAAGGTAACTACTTTTTTTCTAAAACTTAATATATTTAATTCTAGTATTTATTTCAGATATTTATATACCTCTCGGGGTATTTTAGTATCTCCGTCGACTAATATTAAAATTAAATAACTTTTTAATTATATCAAAACTACTCTAGTTTTTCAATTTAATATTATT
>JAABUK010001722.1_pt1 | contig 41114 bp, 34 predicted proteins | sample 5559141 | NCBI WGS metagenome assembly JAABUK01 (sample SAMN10711869, study PRJNA513367) | rock metagenome | isolation source: Antarctica rocks | place: Antarctica: Victoria Land, Pudding Butte nord | collected 2016-01-03 | reverse complement strand
GAGGATCAGCCGATGAACCTGGCCCGAGCCCTGCTGACCTGCATGATCCTCGGCGCGACGTCCGCCGCGATCGCCGCCGATCCGGCCCCGGCCAGGGTCGATGTTTATCCCCCCGACGTGAACCTGACGACCGCCCGAGACCGCCAGTCGATCGTCGTCCAGGCGACCTATCCCGATGGGATCACCCGCGACGTCACCGCCCTGGCCGGCATCACCGCGGCCAATCCCGCCTTGGTCCGCCGCGAAGGGGCCACCTTCCACCCGGTCGCCGACGGCGAGACGACGCTCGACGTGGCTTTTGAAGGGGCCTCGGTCAAGGTCCCCGTCAAGGTCTCGCAGGCGACCGCCACGCCGACGCTCAGCTTCCGGCTCGACGTGATGCCCGTCTTCATGAGGGCCGGGTGCAACACCGGGAGTTGCCACGGCGCGGCCCGGGGCAAGGACGGCTTCCGCCTCTCCCTCTTCGGCTTCGACCCCGAGGGCGACCAGTACCGCCTGACTCGCGAGATGGTCGGCCGCCGAGTCAACCTCGCCTTCCCCGACGACAGCACCCTCATGGAGAAGTCCATCGGCGCCGTCACCCACACCGGCGGCAAGCGGATGGAGAAGGGCGATGCGTATTACAACACTCTCAAGGGCTGGATCGAGGCCGGCGTCCCGAACGACGACGTGGCCAAGCTCCCCAAGGTCGTCTCGGTCGAGCTGTACCCCAAGACGGCGGTCCTCGACGGCGAGAAGGCCACCCAGCAGATGACCGCCCGAGCGAAGTACTCTGACGGCACCGACCGCGACGTGACCTCGCTGGCCGTCTTTCTCACGAACAACGAGACCTCCGCCGCGATCACCCCCGGCGGGCTCGTCACCGCCGGGGCCCGGGGCGAGGCCTTCGTCATGGCCCGGTTCGAGACCCACACCGTCGGCTCGCAGGTCCTCGTCCTCCCCAAGGGGTTGAAGTTCGAGTACCCGAAAGAGCCGGAGGTCAACTACGTCGACGCCCTCGTCGCCGCCAAGTTGAAGAAGTTGCGGATCAACCCCTCCGAGCTTTGCACCGACGAGGTCTTCCTCCGCCGGGCCTACCTCGACGTCGTCGGCGTCCCGCCCACGGTCGAGGAGTATGGCCGGTTCATGACCTCGGCCGACCCCGAGAGGCGGGCCAAGCTGGTCGACGAGCTGCTCGGCCGCAAGGAGTTCTCGGAACTCTGGGTCAACAAGTGGGCCGAGATCCTCCAGGTCAAGTCGTCGCAGACGGTCAGCTACAAGGCGATGTTCCTCTACTACAACTGGCTGGTGGAGAAGCTCTCGCGGAACACGCCGATGGACGAGATGGTCCGCGAGCTGCTCGGGGCCAACGGCGGGACGTTCAAGAATCCGTCGACCAACTTTTACCAGTCGACCAACCTCACGCTGGAGATGACCGAGAACGTCGCCCAGGTCTTCATGGGGATGCGGATCCAGTGCGCCCAGTGCCACAACCACCCCTTCGACCGCTGGACCCAGGACGATTATTACGGCTTCGCCGCCTTCTTCTCGCAGATCGGCCGCAAGCAGGCCGAGGACCAGCGCGAGATCATCATCTTCAACTCCGGCGGCGGCGAGGTGAGTCACCCCGTCGGCAACCGCCAGATGAAGCCCAAGTTCCTCGGCGGCGCGACGCCCGAGGTCCAGGGCAAGGACCGCCGGGTCGTCCTCGCCCGCTGGCTCGCCTCGCCGGAGAACCCCTGGTTCGCCTCCTCGTTCGCCAACCGGGTCTGGGCCCACTTCTTCGGCTCGGGGATCGTCGAGCCGGTCGACGACTTCCGGGTCTCCAACCCCGCGACCAACCCGGAACTCCTCGAAGCCCTCGGCAAGCGGTTCACCGACTCCAAGTACGACCTCAAGTCGCTCGTCCGCGACATCTGCAATTCGCGGACTTACCAGCGATCGACCCAGCGGAACCCATCGAACGAGACCGATGAGCGGAACTTCGCCCACGCCAACCTCCGGCGGATCAAGGCCGAGAATCTCCTCGACGCCATCACGCTCGTCACCGAAACCAAGGAAAAGTTCAAGGGACTTCCCCTCGGCGCACGGGCGACCCAGATCGCCGACGGGACCACCTCGACCTACTTCCTGACCACCTTCGGCCGGGCGACCCGCGAGACCGTCTGCTCTTGCGAGGTGAAGATGGAGCCAACCCTATCTCAGGCCCTCCATCTGCTCAACGGGAGCACCACGAATCAGAAGATTCAGCAAGGTGGCGTCGTCAAACGCCTGATCGAGACGCGCAAGTTTCCCGAGGAACGGCTCTCCGAGCTCTATCTTCGCACCCTCTCCCGGATGCCGAATCGCGAGGAACTCGACAAGCTGATGCCCCTCTTCGCCGAAGGCTCGAACCAGGAGCAGGGGCTTGGCGACGTGTTCTGGGCATTGCTCAACAGTCGCGAGTTCCTCTTCAACCATTGAGCGACCGCCCGGCCGAGCCTCCCCCCCTGGATACGATCCTCCCGCCCACCGAGGCCCTCCGATATGTCCCGCCGCATCCTCCCCGCCGTCGCCCTCGTCCTCGCCTCGGCCTTCGCCGCGGCGGCGGCCGACGAGAAGGTCAAGCCGAAGGTGAACTTCCAGGACAACGTCCTGGCCATCTTCCAGGCCCGGTGCAACTCGTGTCACAACGCCGACAAGGCGAAGGGCGGGCTCGCGCTGGAGACTTTCGCCTCGGCGCTCCAGGGGGGAAGCTCGGGCAAGGTGGTGGAGCCCGGCGACCTCGACGGGTCGCACCTCTGGCAGCTCGTCACGCACGCCGAAGAACCGAAGATGCCCCCGCAGTCGCCCAAGATCCCCGACGCCGAGCTGGCCGTCATCAAGGCCTGGATCGAGGCCGGGGCGCCGGAGACCTCCGGCAGCGTGGTGGCGATGAAGGCCAAGCCCAAGTTCGAGTTCAAGCTCGACTCGTCGAGCATGGGCAAGCCGGTCGGCCCCCCGGCGATGCCCGAGGGCGTCTCCACCGAGCCGGTCGTGGTCAGCCCCAAGGCCAACGCCATCGTCGCGATGGCCGCGAGCCCCTGGGCCCCGCTGATCGCCGTCGCCGGGCACAAGCAGGTCTTGCTCTACCAGGCCCGGAAGAACCGGCTGGTCGGCGTCCTCCCCTTCCCCGAGGGGACGATCCACGTCCTCAAGTTCAGCCGGAACGGCTCGCTCCTGCTCGCCGGCGGCGGGCGGGGTGGGCAGTCGGGCCTGGCGGTCGTCTTCGACGTGAAGACGGGCAAGCGGGTCTTCGAGATCGGCAAAGAATATGACGCCGTCCTCGCCGCCGACATCAGTCCGGACCACGGCCAGGTCGCCCTCGGCGGGCCGAGCAAGGTCGTCCGGGTCTACAACACGGCCGACGGCCAGCTCCAGTTCGAGATGAAGAAGCACACCGAGTGGGTCACCGCCCTGGAGTTCAGCCCCGACGGCGTCCTGCTCGCCACCGGCGACCGGAACAACGGCCTGATCGTCTGGGAGGCCCAGACCGGGCGCGAGTTCTTCGACCTCCGGGGCCACACGGCGAGCCTCGCCGACGTCTCCTGGCGGATCGATTCGAACGTCCTCGCCTCGGCCGCCGAGGACGGCTCGGTCCGGCTCTGGGAGATGGAGAACGGCACCCAGATCAAGTCGTGGGGCGCCCACGGCGGCGGCGTCGCCTCGGCCCGGTTTGCCAAGGACGGCCGGATCGTCACCACCGGCCGCGACCGCGTCGTCCGCGTCTGGGACCAGAACGGCGGCAAGCAGAAGGAATTCGAGGCGTTCCCCGACCTGGCCCTCCGCGCCGTCTTCGCCGACGACGATTCGAAGGTCGTCGCGGGCGACTGGTCGGGCGAGGTCCGGGTCATCGACGGCAAGGAAGGCAAGAAGCTCGCCAATCTCGCCGCCAACCCCGCGCCGATCGCCACCAGGCTCGACCAGGCCAGGGCCCTCGCCCAGGCCGCCCGACTCGCCGCCGACCAGGCCCTCAAGGACCTCGCCCCGCTCCAGGCCGCCATGATCGACAAGTCGGTCCTCGCCGCGAACGCCCAGAAGTCGCTCGACGACGCGCAGCAGGCCGCCCGGCGGAAGCAAGAAGCCGTAGCCTTGCTCGAAAAGCTCGATGCTGAGAAGGCCAACGCTCAGGCGGCCCAGGCCGATGGGTTGAAGCGAGCCCAGGCCGAGGCCAGGAAGCTTGCCGCCGAGAAGCTCCTCGCCGAGAAAGCCGTCGTCGACGCGACGGGCGCCGAGAAGGCCGCCGCCGACGCCGTCCCCGGCTCCCGAGTGGTCGTCGAGAAGGCGTTCAACGAGAAGGTCGCGCACGATCAGGCGCTCGCCTCGGCCGTCGAGGCGCTCAAGTCGGCCGCCACCAAGGCCGCCGCCGACCAGGCCGGGGCCGCGCTCGGCCAGGCGATCGCGCGGTCGGTCGAGCTTTCCAACGGCCTGGCCTCGGCGGGCAAAGGCCAGGTCGAGGCCCTCGCCGCGCTCGACCGGGCCCAGGCCTCGAAGGCCGCCGCACCCAACCTCCTCGCCGCCGCGGCCGAGCGGGCCAGGCTCGCCGAGGAGGCGGTCAAGCCGGCCCAGCAGGGGCTCGATCAGGCCACCGCCAACCGTGCCGAGTCGACGAAGCAAATGGGCGACGCTCGCGCCGCCGGCCAGTCCGCGAAGACGCTGGCCGATTCCCGGAAGGGCGCGATGGACGCCTCGACCGCCGCGAAGCTTGCCGCCGAGAAGGCCCTGGCCGACCGAAAGCCTGCCGCCGACGTTCTGGCCTCCCGTGCCGACGAGGCGAAGGCCGAAGTTGACGCCCTCGCCGCCGAGAAGCAGGCCGCCGACTCGGCCCGGGTCGCCACGGGACCGGCCGCTACGCCCGGGGCCTGAAGTCCAAGGCTCAGCGGTTTCGGTCCTGGGCCATGTCGAGACGGGCCGGGTCAAGGACCGCCATCCGCTCGCGAACCTCGAAGAGCGCCCGGTCTCCCTGCCCGGCCTCGAGGAGGCAGTCAAAGGGGACCTCGGCGGGGGCCAGCGAGAGCAGCGTCTCCAGGTCCCCGGCATCCAACCAGTCCGGCCGGCAACCTCGACGGGTACGGCTCCCCAGGTGGACGATCGGCGGCCCGTCGCCAGACTTCCAGCTCGCGAAGCAGGCACCGACGCGCCTCGACTCGTCCGGGGCCGAGCTGGCACCCTGGCGGGCGTAGGCCACCGGCAGGCCGGTCCTGGCCGACGCTTCCAGGACGTCGGCCAGGTCGAACTGCGTCCCGTCGTTCTCGATGATCAGGCGTGATCGCCAGGAATCGGGGAGCCCGTCGATCACCGTCACGAACCGGTCGAGCGACTCCCGCTTGCGGCCGAAGGTCCCGCCGATCCGCACCGCCAGCTTGTGGGAGAAGTCCAGCCCCATCGACTCGAACAGGCGGACGTGCCAGCCGAGCTCCAGGATCGAAAGCGCGACCGTCTCGGGGCTCGGGGCGTTGAGCAGGCTGTGATGGCCCGGGTGCATCTCCAGCCGGATCCCATCGACCATGGCGGCCTGACCAAGCCCCTGGAGCTGCGCGCCGAATTCGTCCCACCAGGGTAAGGCGTTGGCCGGGTGGGATCCGAAAGGGATGATCCGGCTACTCACCCGGTAAAACCCGATCCCGCGCTCGGCGTTGAAGCGGAGGATCCGCCCGAGGTCCACCAAGTTGTCACGGACCAAGGAGCGGACACGCTCGGGGGTCGCCTCTTCGGGACGACAGAACCGGGTGGTGCAGGCGTCGATTGAATGGGTCGTGCCGCCATACCCGAGATGCCTGAGCATGGTTCACCAAGCGATCCGGGCCGCGAATCAAGTCCATGCCTCCCTTTTCTCGGTTCCGTGATCGAGACCATTGCAACGGAGATGCCAGGGTCGAAAAATCAACCCTCGCTTTGATGAATTGCCGATTTCCCGACCGACGACGCGAAGGCCCGGCAGTCCCTATCGGCGGGCTCGGGCGTCGGCTAGAATCCGGCGAATGGAACCCCGCCCCCCGGGACGCTTGCCGATGAGATGCTCCGGCGCCCTTTCGACGACGCGGAACAGCGAAGCCGCCTCCAGGGAGGTCGTCGACCGGCTGGTCGAAGGCCTTTCCGGCGAGCCGGCCGACCTCGCCGTCGTCTTCGCCTCGATTCACCATGCCGAGGCCCTCGGCAAGGTCGCCGCCGAGCTGACCGCCCGAGGGGTCGGCCGCCACGTCCTGGGCTGCACCGGCGAGACGATCATCGGCGAAGGCTCGGAGGTCGAGGGTGAGCCCGCCCTCAGCGCCTGGGCGATCCAGCTCCCCGGGGCCGACCTCCGGCCGATCCGGATCGACGACGGCGACGACGGCCTCGACGCCCTCGGCGGGCCCGACTCGGTCCTGATCCTCGGCGACCCCTTCACCTTCGCCCCCGATCCCTGGCTCAAGAAGCTCCAGGCGGTCGCCCCCGGCCTCCGGGTCATGGGCGGGATGGCCAGCGGGAGCCAGGTCCCCCGGGAGAACCGCCTGGTCCTCGACGGTCGCGTCTTCGACGACGGCGCCGTCGGCCTCGCCGTCGGCGGGCGGGTCGCCCTCCGCACCCTGGTCAGCCAGGGGTGCCGCCCGATCGGCCGCCCGATGATTGTCACCAAGGCCGAGCGCAACCTGATCCGCGAGCTCGGCCGCCGGCCCAGCCTGGAAGTCCTCCGCGAGCTGTTCGAGGAACTCCCCGAAGACGACCAGCAGCTCGTCCAGTCGGGCCTGCACATCGGCCGGGTCATCAACGAATATCAAGGCGAGTTTCGCCGGGGCGACTTCCTCGTCCGCAACGTCCTCGGCGCCGACGAGACCGGCGGGATCGCGATCACCGACCTCGTCCGGGTCGGCCAGACCGTCCAGTTCCACGTCCGCGACGCCCGGACCGCCGACGAGGACCTGAAGAGCCTGGTCGACTCCGATCGGCTCGACAACCCCGACGCCCGGGTCGTCGGGGCCCTGCTCTTCAGCTGCAACGGCCGGGGGACTCGCCTCTTCGCCGAGCCCGATCACGACGTCGGCGTGCTCCGCGAGCAATTCGGCCCGATCCCGGTCGCCGGCTTCTTCGCCATGGGCGAGATCGGCCCCGTCGGCGGGCAGAACTTCGTCCACGGATACACCGCCAGCGTCGTCCTCTTCGAGGAGACGCCGGCCGGGGATGACTGACCCTGGAAGGCCCCCGATGCCCGACCCGACCTCGATCCTCCCCGCGCTGCTCGCCGTGATCGCCGACCGCAAGGCCAACCCCCCGGCCGAGCGGTCCTACGTCGTCTCGCTCCTCAATGGCGGCACGGCGAAGATCGGCCCGAAGATCACCGAGGAAGCCGGCGAGGTCGTCGAGGCGGCCGACGAGCCGGGAGACGCCGGCCGCGCCCACCTCGTCCACGAGGTCGCCGACCTCCTCTTCCACGCCCTCGTCCTCCTCGGTCTCAAGGACATCCCCTGGTCCGAGGTCGAGAGCGAACTCGCCCGGCGCTTCGGCGTCGGAGGGATCGTCGAGAAGGAGTCGAGGGGCCGGCCGAAGGCCGATTGAACCTCGCCTTACTCGATGACGTCGTGCTTGCGGAAGGGCCGTTCGACGATCAGGGGCTCGTCGGTCCTGGCGAGGATGCGCTTGCTCAGGCCCATTTCGTCCTCGAACTCGGCGACCTTGATCAGCTTCGGCCAGCCTCGGCCCCAGGTCAGGGCCTCGGAGTACTCCGAATCCTGGAGCAGCACGAACTTCGAGCCACGGGTCGGCTGGAAACCGATGTGCTGCGGCGTGGGAAGCTGGCGGACGGGCCGCCCGGTCGCGAAGGCCAGGTCGGCCGGCCAGGCGTGCAGGACGTAGATCGGGTGCTTCTCCGGCACCCACTGGCCGATCGCCCGGCCCCAGGGGCCGGCGCCGGTCCGATAATTCATCTCGGGCGCGTAATAGCCCCAATGGGCCAGCTTCAGGGCGAACGAGACGGCGACCATCGCCCCGAGGGCCCAGCGGGCGTTGCCCAGCCGGGCCGAGCGGATCGCCATCAGGAGGCCCGCCAGGGTAATGAGCGCCACGCCGATCATCGTCGACCGATAGAAGGCCACCGCGAATCCCAGATACCCGCCCCAGGCCAGCACCAGGGCCGACCAGGGCAGGGCGATCGCCAGGGCCATTCGACTCGCCCGCCGGGTGATCCGGACCGGCAGCTCGCCTTCATCCTCCCAGAGGCGCTCCCAGCAGGCCGCCGAGGCCACCGCCAGGCCCGCTAGCGCGGGCACCAGCGCGGCCGATTCCAGCCCGGGGACGATCATCCCCACCACCAGGCAAGCCCCGCAGGCCTGGAGCCAGCCGACCACCATCGACCTCGCGGGCGCGGGCCACCCTTCGCGGATCACGCCGTCCTTCGCCAGGAGCACGAACGGGGCCCAGGGGAGTCCCAGGCCAATCGCCGCGAAGGCCAGGCCCCAGGCCGAGCCCTGCGTGATCGGCAACGCCAGCGCCGAGGCCCAGGCCTCGGCCGGGGCCGTCATCAGCGCCCAGGCCGACCAGCCGGCCACCGTCGCCGCGATCGGCCAGGTCATCGACCACGACCACGTCGATCCCCTCCGCCCGAGGACCACCGTCACCAGCGCGAGGACCGCCAGCGGAGGCCAGCCCGCGGCGACGAAGGCCAGCGAGGCCCAGGCGCCGACGACCCAGCCCGCCCCCTTCGCCATCAAGCGATCGAGCGCCGCGACCGTCCCGAGCCCGGCGATCAGGTCGACGCCCGTGCTGCTCGACCGATCGATCAAGGCAACCGATCCGAACCACGCCATCGCCGTGAGGAGCCCGGCCTTCGGCCCGAGGACCAGGCGAGCCCGCCTCGCCAGGAGGAAGCCGATGGTGACCCCGGCCAGCGCCTCCGGCCAGCGGACCGCCAATAGCGACGCCCCCTGCTCCTCGAAGAACCCCCAGGCCCGCCCGAGCGCCACCGAGGCGGGCCAGAGCGAGGGGTCCCAGAAGCCGAAGACCCGGCCATAAGGCCCAAGCGGCTCATTCGAGGCCATCCCGAGCCGGGACTCGACCGGCCCGAGTTCCAGGGCCGAGGCCCCGAACAGGACGAAGACCGCCCCGAGGGCGAGGACCGCCAAGCGGGTTGGCAGTTCGGGCCAATCGTCGGCCCGATCCGGCAGGTCGGCCCGGAGCCTGAGGGACGGTCGGGCCGTCGCCGGGGAATCCAGGGGCATCGTTCGGCTCCTTCCGAGGGGGTCCGTCCTTGTCGCCGCGTCGTCGCCGGGATGAGGGGTCATCGGAGGACCGACCCCCCTGGGGGCGCGTTGCGGTCGAGCGTCACCGGCGGGTCGGCCAGCGGGAACCCCTGGCGATTCTTCACCATCTGGTAGATGTAGCCCGGCAGCCAGCCGTCCTTGTAAGACTGACGCCGCATCTCCGCCGAGACGTCGTCGATCGTCCACCCGTCCCGCTCGAACCGGTAGAGCGCCACCGAGGCCCCGGTCCGGCAGGTCCCCCGGGCGCAATGGATCAGGACCGGGCGACGCTCCGGGTCGTCGACCGCCTTGAGGACCTCGCGGAATTGCGTCTCCTGGCCGAACCCGTCGCCGGTCATCGGCAGGTTGAGGAAGTCGACCCCCAGCTCCTTGGCCAGGGCCCGCTCATGGTCGACCCCCGGCCCGGGACGCTGAAAGTTGACGATGGTCCGCAGGCCGTACCGCTTCACGGCCTCGGCGAGCTGCGACGGGTTGAGCTGGCCGCTCCGGTAGAGCAGGTCCGGCTTGACCACGTCGAAGTGGTCCCAGACCAGCCGGTTCCGGCGGGTCTCGAGCCCCAGGTAAGTGGCCACGGCCGCCGCCGAGGCGAGGACGGCCACGATGATCCCGATCCGCATGGTGGACGACCCGCTTCGAGGCCCCGAGGAGGTCCGAAAGCGGCGGCCGGGGCGCTCGATCCAGCAAAGGAGGTGGGCACGAGTGGGTCGACGAGGCTCCGTCCGTCGCGACGGGGCGAATCCTAGGAGAACCGGCCGAAAGGGTCAACCCGAGAAAGGGCTCCCGGGCTATTCTTCCCTCGCATCTGGCGACTTACCTTGACCCATGCGGGGCCTTAGGCGGTTTTTTGGGGAGGACGCTTGCAATCGCGGATCACGTCTCTATACTGTCCCTTACCCGAGTCATTCGGGAGTGCGAACCAGATCGACCGGCTTGGGACGCCCTAAACGTCCTTCCGGTTTTCGGGCGGGAGTAGCTCAGGGGTAGAGCACCACGTTGCCAACGTGGTTGTCGTGGGTTCAAATCCCATCTCCCGCTCCATTTTTTTTCTTGCAAACCGGGCTGGCGGCTTCGCTCGAAACGCGTCGGGTGCGTGGTGGCGACTCGAGCCATCCCAGCCGGTTGCGACGAAGGACCGCCGTCGATGAGCACCGGGGAAGATCTCGCAACGCCCACCCCTTCCGAAGACGCTTCCTCCGTCGCCGTCGAGGCCAAGCCTCGGCTGGACCTCGACGTGACGATCAGCGACGTCGGCCCCTGCAAGAAACACATCAAGGTCACGATCCCCCGATCGGACGTCGAGAAGCAGTTCCAGGAGTCGGTCGGCTCGATGGCCAAGGAAGCCGTCGTCCCCGGTTTCCGGCCCGGACACGCCCCCCGCCAACTCGTCGAGAAGCGGTTCCGCAAGCAGGTCGCCGGGCAGGTCAAGTCGACCTTGCTGATGGCCTGCCTCGAACAACTTGACGAAGAGCACAAGCTCAACCCGATTTCCCAGCCCGAGCTGGACGTCGACGCCATCGAACTGCCGGACGACGGGCCGATGACCTTCGAGATGGACGTCGAGGTCCGCCCCGACTTCCCCCTCCCCGCCTACAAGGCGCTCTCGCTCAAGAGCCCCAAGAAGTCGGTCACGGACGCCGACGTCGACACCCAGGTCAAGGCCTTCCAGGAACGTTACGCCCAGCTCGTCCCCAAGCTTGAAGGTGGGGCCGAGGTCGGCGACTTCGTCACGGCCGACCTCTCCTTCCACCTCGGCGGCAAGTCGTACAACGAGGCCAAGGAAATCCAGTTCCGGCTCCAGACCGAGTTGCGGTTCCAGGACGGGACGGTGCCGGAACTCGACAAGGTCCTCGTCGGCGTCAAGCCGGGCGAGACCAAGGTCGCCGACGCGAAGATCGGCTCGGCCTCGCCCGACCCGAGCCTCCGCGGCCAGACGATCCAGGTCAGCTTCAATGTCCTGGATCTGAAGACCTTGCGGCTCCCCGAGCTGGACCAGACGTTCTTCTCAAAGACCGGCTTCGACGACCTGGCCGACCTCCGCGAGGCGCTCCACGGCGTCCTCGAACGGCGTTACGAATACCAGAGCCGGCAGGCCGTTCGGACGGAACTTCTCGGCAAGCTCGTCGCCGAGACCCCCTTCGACCTCCCGGCCGATCTCGTCTCGCGCCAGGAGAAGTCGACCCTCCGCCGCCTCGCCTCCGAACTCCGGCAGGGCGGGCTGAGCGACACCGACATCCGGGCCCGCGAGGCCGAGCTCCGGGCCAACGCCCACGAGTCGACCCTCAAGAGCCTGAAAGAGTTCTTCGTCCTGGCCAAGATCGCCGAGGCGGAGGACATCAAGGTCGAGGACGAGGACATGGAAGTCGAGGTCGAGGCGATCGCCGCCAGGACCGACGAGAGCCCGCGCCGCGTCCGGGCGCGGGTCGAGAAGGAAGGCTTGGCCGACGCGATGGCCTCGCAGATCCTCGAGCGGAAGACGATCGACCGGATTCTGGAGTTCGTCAAGCTCGAAGAAGTCCCGCTGGTCGAGGACAAGGCGGTGGAGACCCTCGACCAGGCCGCCACCACGGCCCCCGAAGGTCTCGCCGAGGAGTCGTCGACCGCAACGAGCGAGTCGGAGTGAGCCGCCGACCCGAGTCATCGCACCCGACCGCCCCTCCCACGGCCAGGGCCCGACTCGCCGGAGTGATCCTCGGCGAGCCCGGGTCCCGTCCCCTAGGACCGCACCGATGAACCACGAACACCCGCTCGACCCGCCCCGGCTCCAGCGCTATCGCGACATGTCTCGCCAGCGCCAGATGACCCTGGGCGACATGCTCCTCGAAAATCGGATCGTCTTCCTCGAAGGCGTCATCAACGACGCCTCGGCGAACATGGCGGTCATGAAGATGCTCTACCTCCAGTTCGAGAACAAGTCGCAGGGGATCAGCTTCTACATCAACTCCCCCGGCGGCAGCGTCTACAGCACGCTGGCGATCTACGACACGATGCAGTTCATCGACTGCCCGATCGCCACCTACTGCATCGGCATGGCGGCCTCCGGCGCGGCGGTCCTGCTCGCAGGCGGGGCCAAGGGGCGGCGGTTCTCCTTGCCGCACTCCAAGATCATGATCCACCAGCCCTACGGGCAGGTCAGCGGCCAGGTCTCCGACATCGAGATCCAGGCCCAGGAGATCATGGCCAACAAGAAAGACATCAACGAGATCCTGGCCAAGCACTGCGGCCAGCCGATCGAGGTGATCTCCCGCGACACCGAGCGCGACCGCTATCTGACCGCGATCCAGGCCAAGGAATATGGCCTGGTCGACGAGGTCGTCGGCCACATCCCCTCCGCCGAGGCCGCCAAGGGCGCCCAGGCCTGAATGTCACCCCGACCGACCCGAACGAACATCGATCCGGCCGCCTCCACCCCTCCACCAGGGTTACATCCATGCCATTGATCCCGATCGTCATCGAGCGGAACGGTCGCGAAGAGCGGGCGATGGACATCTATTCGCGCCTGCTCCAGGACCGCATCATCCTGCTGGGGTCGGCCATCGACGACCAGGTTGCCAACGTCGTCGTCGCCCAGATGCTGGTCCTCGCCCACCAGGACAGCAAGGCCGACATCCACCTCTACATCAATAGTCCCGGCGGCAGCGTCACCGCCGGCATGGCGATCTACGACACCATGCAGTTCGTCCCCTGCGACGTGGCCACCTACTGCATGGGCCAGTGTGCCAGCATGGGCTCGCTCCTGCTGGCCGCCGGGGCCAAGGGGAAGCGTAATGCCCTGCCCCACGGACGGATCATGATCCACCAGCCGCTCGCCGGCATGGAAGGGACTGCGACCGAGATCCTGATCCATGCCGAGGAATTCCTCCGCATGAAGAAGCAGCTCAACGGGATCTACCGGAAGCACACCGGCCAGACCCTGGAGAAGCTCCAGCAAGACACCGACCGCGACCGCTTCATGTCGCCCGAGGAGGCCCGCGACTACGGCCTGATCGATAGCGTCATCGAGCGCGAGCCGAACATCCCGCTGAGCACGAACACGACCCCCTGAGTCGGCTCGTCGAGGATTCAAGACGGCTGGAGGTCGCCGGGCGATCGTCGGCCGTCGCCTTGCGCGCCGCTCACCAGAATCGGAGCGATTGCAGCAAGGCCCGGACGGCGTCCTTGGCCCTCGGGTTGGCGAGGAAGAACCCCGAGACCGGCACGAGCATCGTCAAGCAGGCCAGCCCGAACATCGCGTGCGAGACCCCCGACGCCCTCTGCGGAAGCCTGGCCAGCGCCTCGCGGAGCCTCGGCCGAAGCTCCCGGATCAGGATTTCGGGGTTCCGCCCATACGCCTCGACGCTCCCGGAACGGAGCCAACGGATCGGCTTGACCCGGACCCCGTCGCCCCGTCCCAGGTCCTCGAAGCCGGAGAGGGTCGGCGCGAACTGGCCGCCGACCCGGTTCAGGGCGTCGACCACCGCCCGGCCGAGGTCTTCCGGCGAGACGTGGTAGACCGTCATCCGAAGCGCGGCCGACCAGGCCAGGAGCGCCGACCAGATCACCACCAGGCCGACCCAGGCCGACCAGGCGAGCCAGCCGGCGGGATCGCCGACGACCCGCCCGAGCACGGCGCGGCCGAACGGCCCGAACGCGACCAGGCCACCGAGGCCCCCGGCCAGCAAGGCAAAGTCGGCCGGCCCTGAAATCAGTTTCGGCCTCCGCCCGCCGTGGAGCACGCCCAGCGTGTAGAAGTACGCGGCCAGGGGGGTGGCCGTCAGGGCGACTTGCATCGCGGGCGTCATGGTTCATTCGTCTCGCGGCGAAGCGGCCGGGTCGGCGGCTTCGCGGGCCAGGAGCGCGACCACCTCGTCGTTCGCCCCGGGGAAGGCGTAGCTCGCCAGCTCGCATGCGGCGACCCAGGCGAACCCCGAGTCCGCGAGCGGCTCGCCCCGGGTCGAGCAGCGGTAGAAGTTCAGCTCGATCAGCCCATGAGGATAACGGTGGACGACCTGCCGGACCAGTCCGCCGACCTCGACCTCGACCCCGATTTCCTCCAGGCACTCCCGCGCCGTCGCCGCTTCGGGCGACTCGCCGGACTCGCACTTGCCGCCGGGGAACTCCCAGACACCCGCCATCACCCGCCCCTCCGGCCGTCGGCGGATCAGGTAAGATCCCGACCGACCGACCAGCCCGATCCCGACGCGGGTGGGGGTGTCCTCCCGGGTCGGCATCAGGATATTTGCTCCCAGGACCGGGCATCGATCCTGGGAAATCGGGCCAGGTGGCCGACATTCGTGGTGGCGATAACCACGGCGTCCCCTGGAGCCCCGATCGTGGCCGCCACCCCCGCCAGGATCGCGTCGCCATCGAGCGAGTGCGGATCGGCCGTCGGCCTCCCCGCCTGCCGGACGATCGCCCAGAACTCGGCGGCCTTGAGCCAGGCCTCGGGAGTGACGGGTGTCGGGCCCAGATCCCGGCTCAACTTACGTAAACGAGCCAATTTGGCAGTCGCACCGATGCGGATTAATTCGCGACCCGTCTCATAAATCGTCAGGTCGGGCAACACCAGCACCGTGTCGCATAATTCCATCCTGGCGAACCAGGTCCAACAGGAGCCGACTTTCTCCAATCTCGGCGAAGAGCAAAGGAGGCCGACGACCCCTGAATCGAGGGGGACGAAGCGCGTCATGGCTCGTAAAACTCGCGGAAAAGTGGACGATCGGGACGTCCCTCATCGATCGCTCGCCAGAACTCCTCATCCGAACCGGGTGGGTCGTCGGGGATCGCGGCGATCTCTTCAATCATTCGCAAGACGGCCACTGTCCTCGCCTCACGCTCCTCGGGGTTCGGAGGGATCGCGTGCCCATGTTCATCCATTTGAAGCCGAGGCGACATCGTAGCCTCGATCGCCGACTTCGTCGAAATCGGGTCCATGATCGATCCCCCCAAGGAGCAGGCCAGCCCCGTTCACGCGTGGCCTTCGACCGCCCGGCCGGGCGAGCCCATCGCGTTGTAGCCGCAGTCGACGTGCATGATCTCGCCGGTAATCCCGCTGGCGAGGTCGGAGAGGAGGAACATCCCGGCGGCGCCGACTTCCTCGCGGGTGATGTTCCGCCTGAGTGGAGAGACCGCCTCGTAGAGCCCGGCGAGCTTGTCGGCGTCGCCGACGGCGGAGGCGGCGAGGGTCTTCACCGGGCCGGCGGAGAGGCCGTTGACCCGGATCTTCTGCGGGCCGAGGTCGTAGGCCAGGTACTTCACGGCGGCGTCGAGTGCGGCCTTGCAGACGCCCATCATGTTGTAGCCGGAGACGACCTTCTCGCCGCCGTAGTAGGTCAAGGTCTCGATCGCCCCGCCCTCGGGCATCACCATCGCGGCGTGGCGGGCGACGATCGCCAGCGAGTAGACGCTGATGTCCATCGCCGTCTTGAACCCCTCGCGGCTCGCCTGGACGAACGGCTTCTTGATGTCCTCGATCGGAGCAAACGCGATCGAGTGCAGCACGAAGTCGAGCGAGCCGTAAGTCTCGCCGGCCTCCTTGAAGACCCGTGCGATGTCCTCGTCCGACTGGACGTTGCATGGGGTGATGAGCTTCGCGCCGACCGGTTCGGCCAGCTTGCGGACCCGACGCTCCATCTTCTCGCCCGGGAGGTGGGTGAAGCCGACCTCGGCGCCCTCGTCGAGCAGCTTCCTGGTGATCGCCCAGGCGATGCTGAAGTCATTGGCGACCCCGAGGACCATCCCCTTCTTGCCCGTGAACAGGCCCATCGCACGATCCTTTCGCCCCCGCGCCGGGGCTCGATCCAACATGTTCCGCCGCCGGAAGTTCGACGCCCGGGACCAGGGGCCGAGGATAGCGTCTGGGGCCTCGACGCTCAACCTCACTTGCCGCCCGGGATGGCGACCGCCCGCGCCGGTTCGAGCGAATAGCCCAGCGCCTCAAGGTCGAGGTCGATCGCCGCGCGGGCTAGGCCGAGGGCCCGCTTCGTGGCCGCGCCCATCCCCAGGCTCCGCTGCTTCAGCTCCGGCGCGACCTCGCCGAGGCCAAGTCCTTCGATCAGGCCAAAGGCCGCCTTGACCTGGGGGTCTTCGGCGAGCCCAGCCCCCGCTCCGGCCGGCAAGGCGTCCGGCCGGACCGTGCTCGACCGCGAGACGACCGGGGCCCAGCGGTCGCCGGACCTCGCCCAGAGCGTCGCCTCGACCGCGACCGCCGAGAGGTCGGCCGCCAGCTCCATCCCGGTCACCACCACGCCCGACCTCCCCCGACCCGCCAGCTCCCTCAGCTTCCCCGGCAGAGGGTCGACCGGCGCCTCGCCGAGCAACTCCTTGAGCGTCCCGAGCGCCGCGCCCAGGCCGGCGGCGGCGGGCGGTGCCTCGCCGGCGGCGGGCTCGGCCATCAACATCCCCTGATAGCGGATCAGTCTCCCGCCGGGGTCGTTCGCGACCTCCGTGGCCGCCCGCCGGGCGATCCATCGGGCCTCGTCCTCGGGTTGGACCGGCAAGAGCGACTCGACCGAGGCCGCCGAATCTCCCTCGGGCGAGAAGCCACGACCGTCCAGCGCCCTCGCCAGGTCGGGACGTGGCGTCGACTCGACGTCCGGCAGGTTGCATAGCCACCCGAGGCGGAGCAACCGCCCGTCCCGCTTCGACTTCCGGTCGATCGCCTTGACCTCGGACCGGGGGAACTTCAAGAGCATGAGCGGCGTCTTCGTCCCCGGGTCCGGGAGTTCCAGCCGGGAGAGTTCGCCGTCGAGCCAGGGCCCGATCCGGTCGCCTTGGGCCGGGTCGGGCCGGCGTTCGCGTCGCCAGGCGATCAACCGCTGACGCCGCTGGGCCGCGGCCCTCCGGGCGAGAGGGGCCTCGGCCTTGGCCCAGGCTTCGGCATGGTCGGGCAGGTTCGCCTCGACCCAGGCCCGTCGCGCGAGGACCAGGAGCGGCCCCCGGCGATCGGAGTCGACCACCTGTCCGAGCAAGACCTTGCCGTCGCGCAAGGACACCGCGTCGGCGGCCGAACCGGCGGGCGGAGTCCCCGGGACCACGGCCAGGGCGATCATCAACCCGAAGGCGAGCATCGTCCCCCCTCCTTTGCAATGCGGGACTCGACTCGATAGGCTCGGTCGGTGCGAATCCCGGGCCGAGCCCTCCATCCATCATCTTACGCCGTCCGGGCGGCGTTGTCCCTCGGGAGCCCACGCCGATGGCCCGGATTCGATGGGTCGACGAGAGCGAGGCGACGGGCGCGATCGGCGAGGCTTACGCCGCCTGGATGCGGGCCAACCCCGGCCGGTCGGAGATCCCCGGCATCCTCAAGTGCCTGAGCCTGAGCCCCGACCTGTTCCGGGGGATGGACGAGGTCTCCGGGCGGGTCCACTTCCGCGAAGGCCACCTGAGCATCCGGGTCAAGGAAATGATCGCCACCTTCGTCTCGGCCCTGAACCGGTGTCCTTACTGAATCGGCAGTCATGCCTCGTTCCTGCGGTCGCAGGATCACGACCCCGCCTTGCACGAATGCCTCGCCCGCGCCGACCTCGACTCCGCTCCCCTGGCCGGACCCGAGCGAGCCTTGCTCGACTTCGTCGCCCTGCTCACTCGCCATGCTTACAAGACGACCGACGAAGACGTGCAGCGACTCCGGGACCTCGGATGGACCGACCCGCAGATTGCCGAATGCGTCTACGTCGCCGCCCTCTTCGCCTTCTTCAATCGGGTCGCCGACGCCTTCGGCCTGGCCGACCCGACCGGACTCGCGCCCGGCCCGACCGATGGGGGATGACCTCGATCCGACCGCGCCGGTCGGGTACGATCGAGGCGGATCAACCCGGTCCTCTCCTCGCCGGGTTCGCCAGACGGAGGCCCGACCGATGCTGACCAAATCCCCTCGCCCCATGGTCGACCCGACCAGCATCCTCCGGGGCGTCGACTGGGACAGCTACGTTCGGATGCGCAACCACCCCGGTAACGGGCACCTTCGGATGTCCTACCTCGACGGGACCTTGATCCTCGTGTCACCCCAATTCATCCACGATCGCTATGGTTGGCGAATCGCGAAGGTTGTCGACGAGGTCTGCGAGGGGCTGGCCATCCCCTCCCAATGCACCGTCTCGACGACCCTCCAACGCAAAGGGCCCGGCCCCCGCAAGGGGACCGCAAAGGAGCCCGACTTCGGATTCTATTTTCGCGAGAACGAGCCCAGGATGCGCAATAAGGATGCGATCATCCTGGAAGTCGATCCCCCGCCCGCCCTGGCAATCGAGATCGACAACAAGGCCGACTCCTCCAAGGCTCTCGCCCTCTACGCCCGGATCGGCGTCCCCGAAGTCTGGCGCTATCAGGCCCGGACCAAGAAACTCTGGTTCGGTCAACGGGTCGGCGAGAAGTACGAGACGATCGACCACAGCCTTAACCTTCCGAAGCTGACCCCGGCCCTGGTCCTCCTCGCCCTCGCCCGGATCAATGAGGTCGGCGAGACCGCCGCCAAGCCCTGGCTCCGCGACTGGGCCCGGGGACTCCCCGAGCCGGACGCCTGAGCCGGAAGGTTGGTCGCCACCATGCTCGAACTCCTCCCCCTGGGCGATCGCGCGTTCCTCGCCCGGTTCGGATCGGAGAGGGAAGCCCAGGGGTGGGCCGGGGCGGTCCGGGCCCGATCGCTCCCCGGCGTGGTCGACGTCGCCGTGGCCTATGCGACGTCCGCCGTCTTCCTCGACCCCGATCGGGCGGAACCTTCTCGGGTCGAAGCAATCCTCCGGGAGGTCCGACCGCTCGCACCGGGCGAAGGCCGGTCCCGCTTGATCCGCCTGCCGGTCCTCTATGATGGGGAAGACCTCGCCGAGGTCGCCGCGACGGTCGGGCTGACGGAAGTCGAAGTGACGCAACGGCATGGGTCGGTCGATTATGCCGTCTTCGCCATCAGGTTCCTGCCGGGGTTCCCCTATTCGGGCTACCTGCCCGAACCGCTGGCCGGGCTGGCTCGTCGGGAGGCGCCGAGGGCGCGGGTCCCGGCGGGTTCGGTGGCGATTGCCGGGCGGCAGACGGGGGTCTATCCCGGCGAGTCCCCGGGCGGCTGGCACCTCCTCGGGCGTTGTCCATTGCGGATCGTCGACCTCGCCTCGGGATTCTTCCCGATCCGGGCGGGCGATCGGCTCCGATTCGTGGCGATCGGCGAGGCGGAATACCGCGACCGGCTCGGCGATCGAGTCGACCTTGCTCAATGCGTACAGGGCGCGTATACTTGATTTCCCGATCGCGCGAGTCCGTCAGCCGACTCGCCCCTCCTACCCACTTGGCCCGCCCGTTCCCCTGGCGGACTCGATCCCATGATCCGACGCGACGACATCCGAAACGTGGCGATCATCGCCCACGTCGACCACGGCAAGACCACCCTGGTCGACGTGATGCTCCGCCAGTCCGGCCAGTTCCGCGCCGGCACGCTCAGCCAGGATTGCATCCTGGACTCCAACCCCCAGGAGCGCGAGCGTGGGATCACGATCCTGGCCAAGAACATCGCGATCAACCACGGCAAGACCAAGATCAACATCATCGACACGCCGGGCCACGCCGACTTCGGCGGCGAGGTCGAGCGGACCTTGCAGATGGCCGACGGCGCCCTGGTGCTGGTCGACGCGTTCGAAGGGCCGATGCCGCAGACCAAGTTCGTCCTGCGCAAGGCGTTCGCCAACAAGATCCGGCCGATCGTGGTGATCAACAAGATCGACCGGCCCGACTCCCGGCCCACCGAGGTCCTCAACGAGATCCTCGACACCTTCGTCGAGCTGGGCGCCGACGAGGGGCAGCTCGACTTCCCGTACATCTTCGCCTCGGGCAAGGGCGGGTTCGCCTCGCACGACCCGCACGCGACCTCGGGCGACATCAAGCCGCTGCTCGACCTGCTGGTCGAGCGGGTCCCGGGCCCGGTGGTCGACCCCGACGGCCCGCTCCAGATGCTCTGCACGACGCTGGACTTCTCCGAATACGTCGGCCGGATCGCCATCGGCCGGATCGCCTCGGGGCGGATCAAGCGGGGCCAGAAGATCGTCCTGATGAAGGCGGGCGGGGTGGTCAAGCCCTGCACGGCCGACAGCGTCCTGGTCTTCGACAAGCTGGGCCGGATCGACGTCGAGCAGGTCGAGGCGGGCGACATCGTGGCCGTCGTCGGCGCCTCGGGCGTCGACATCGGCGACACCATCGCCTCGGCCGAGGCGCCCGTGGCCCTGCCCCGGATCGAGGTCGACGAGCCGACCCTGAGCATGCTGTTCACCGTGAACGACTCGCCCCTGACCGGCGAGGGGAAATACCTCACGACCCGGCACCTCAAGGAACGCCTCGACCGCGAGCTCCAATCCAACGTCGCCCTCCGGGTCGAGGCGACCGACGAGCGCGACTCGTTCATGGTCTCCGGGCGGGGCCTGCTCCACCTCTCGGTCCTGATCGAGAGCATGAGGCGCGAGGGGTACGAGCTGGCCGTGGGCAAGCCCGAGGTGATCCTCAAGCGGATCAACGGCGTCGAGCACGAGCCCTACGAATACCTGGTCGTCGACGTCCCCCAGGCCCAGATGGGCCCGGTCATGGAGCTGGTCGGCGCCCGCCGCGGCGAGATGCTCCGGATGGACGTCAAGGGGACCTACGCCCACCTCGAATTCGTGATCCCCGCCCGGGGCCTGCTCGGCCTCCGGAACCGCCTGATGAGCGGCACCCAGGGCGAGGCGATCATGCACCACAACTTCCACGACTATCAGCCCTTCCGGGGCGAGATCCCCCGCCGGGGCAACGGCGTGATGATCAGCATGGTCAAGGGCCCGGCCGTCGCCTTCGCCCTCGACTCGCTCCAGCAGCGCGGGACCATGTTCGTCCAGCCCGGCGACGACATCTATCAGGGGATGATCGTCGCCGAGAACGCCCGGTCCGACGACATGGTGGTCAACCCCTGCAAGGAGAAGAAGCTGACCAACATGCGGGCCTCCGGCTCCGACAAGAACGTCCTGCTCAAGCCCCCCCGCCTGCTCTCGCTGGAGATCGCCCTCGAATACATCGAGTCCGACGAGCTGGTCGAGATCACCCCCTCCAAGATCCGGCTCCGCAAGAAGGAGCTGACCGAGGAAGGCCGCAAGCGCGCCGGCCGGGGCGGCAAGACCGTCGGCGTCTGACCGACGATCGGGCGGGGGAGGAATTCGCATCGTCCGTCGACCGATGTCCTAGGATTCATTCGAGTCACGAGGAGGCGCCGATGAACCTCGCGATTGAACTGGATCGGGAAGACGACGGCCGATGGATCGCGGAAGTGTTGAACCTGCCTGGGGTTATGGTTTATGGGCAGACCCGGGAGGAAGCGATCCTCCTCGTCGAAGCCTTGACCTTGCGGGTGCTCGCGGACCGGCTCGAACACGGCGAGGGCGCGCCCGGGCTCGATTCTTCTCCTCTATAGAAGACAGGGACGGGATCACCGCCACGATCGCGGGGTCCCTCCCGCGACGATCCTTGATGCGGAACGGCATCAAGGAAGGCTGTTGTCTTGAAGCGTCCGGGGGCCGTCGATAACCTGGGGGCAGCCCGCCGGAGTCGCCCTGGGATCCGCCCCGAGCCGTCCCCGCCCGCCACCCGATCGGATGCTCCCCCGAGCCCCGCACCTCGACGACGGAGACCGCGATGTCGATCGTGTCCGAGCGCGAAGCCCCGTCGGCATCGGCCCCGCCCGGTCCTTCCGAGCTGACCGTCGCGGTCGCCGCCACTTTCACGGCCGAGCCGATCGAGGGGCCCCTGCTCTTCTGGCTCGGCGAGCTGGGTTATGCAGGCCGGGTCGACTTCGCCCCGTACAATCAGGTGCTCCAGCAGCTCCTCGACCCTTCGAGCGAGCTGGGCCGGAACGGCGATGGGATCAACCTGGTGCTGGTCCGCCCCGAGGATCGGGCCCGATTCCTGCCCGGCGGCTGGGACGAGGCCGCCGTCCGCGCCGGGGCCGACGAGCTGGCCGGGGCCCTCCGGTCGTTCGCCGGTCGGTCGGGGACGCCCACGATCGTCGCCATCCCGCCGCCGTCCCCGGGGGTCGCCGACGACCCGGACCGCGCCCGGGTGGTGGCGGAGGTCGAGTCCCGGCTCCGGTCGGAGGTCGCGCCCTTCGACTCGCTCCACTGGCTCGGCCGCGAGGCGATGGAGCCCCCCGACGCGGGGCCGACCCACGACGAGGCCGGCGACCGGGTGGGCCACATGCCGCATCCCCCGCTGTTCACCGCCGCGATGGCGACCGCCATCGCCCGGCGGATCCACGCGATCAAGGCCCCGCCCTTCAAGGTCGTCGCGCTCGACTGCGACAACACCCTCTGGCGAGGGGTCGTCGGCGAGGACGGTCCGCTCGGGATCATGCTCGGCCCGGGGATGAGGGCGTTGCAGGAGTTCCTCGTCGCCCGACAGGCCGCCGGGATGGTCGTCTGCCTGGTCAGCAAGAACGCCGAGGCCGACGTCCTGGAAGCGTTCGACCTCCGCGACGACTTCCCGCTCCGCCGCGAGCACCTGGTCTCCTGGCGGATCGGCTGGGGGGCCAAGTCGCGGGCCCTGGCCGAGCTGGCCGAGGAGCTGAACCTCGGCCTGGACAGCTTCATCTTCCTGGACGACAACCCGGTCGAGTGCGCCGAGGTCCGCGCCGCGCTCCCGCAGGTGCTCACGCTCCAGGTCCCGCCCGACGAGGGGATGGTCGAATTCCTCCGCCACGCCTGGGCCTTCGACCGCCTGAAGGTCACCGAGGAGGACCGCCGGCGGACCGAGATGTACCGCGTCAACGCCGACCGGACCCGCCTGGAGTCGCAATCGGCCGACATCGGCGCGTTCCTGGCCTCGCTGGAGCTGAAGGTCGACATCGCCCCGCCCTCCGACGACCAGTGGGCCCGGGTCGCGCAGCTGACCCAGCGGACCAACCAGTTCAACTTCACGACCGCCCGCCGGACCGAGGCCGAGGCCCGCCAGCTCGGCCGATCCGGCCTCGAATGCCTCCGGGTCGACGTCTCCGACCGGTTCGGCGAGTACGGCCTGGTCGGCGTCGCGATCTTCGGGACGACGGGCGACGCGCTGGCGGTCGAAACGATGCTCCTGAGCTGTCGGGTCCTGGGCCGGGGCGTCGAGCACGCCCTGCTCGCCCACCTCGGCCGGCTCGCGATCGACCGAGGGCTGACCTTCGTCGAGGCCCGGCACGTCCCGACCCCGAAGAACGAGCCGGCCGGCAACTTCCTTCGGGCCGTCGCCGATCGTCATGCGTCGCCCGCCCCGGACGGGCCCGGGACCCTCTACCGGATCCCGGCCGCGGAGGCCGCCGCCGTCGCCTACCGGCCCGGCGACGACGCCCGGGACCAGCTCGGATCCGCCCGGACCGGCGGCAAGGAGGCCGTCGGGCCCGCCCGGGGCCGCGATCGGTCCGCCTCCTACGCCCGGATCGCCGCCGAGCTTCGCCGCCCGGAGGCCGTCCTCCGGGCGGTCGAGGCGACCTCGATCACCGGCCGGACGCTGGCAACCCCGATCGTCGAACCCTCAACCGCGATCCAGCGGGAGCTGGCCTCCCTCTGGCGGAAGGTCCTGCACGTCGACCGGGTCGGCGTCCGCGACGGGTTCGCCGACCTGGGCGGGACGTCGCTCCGGGCCGCCCGGCTGTTCGTCGAGATCGAGGCCCAGTTCGGCGTCCGGCTGCCGATGACGACGATCCTGGACGCCCCGACGATCGAGCGGCTGGCCGACCGGATCGCCGACGCCGGCCGGGGCGAGGCCCGGCGGTTGCTCCGGCTCCTCAAGCCCGGATCCGAGGGCGGCCCGGCCCTGTTCCTGGTGCACGACGGCGACGGCGAGACCCTCCTGTATCTCAACCTCGCCCGCCGGTTGCCCGACGAGCTGGCCGTCTACGGCCTGGAGCCGACCGGCAACGACCGCTGCCCGACGCTCCTGACCGCCATCCCCGAGATGGCCGCCGACTATGTCGCCCGGGTCCGCGAGGCCTTCCCCGAAGGCCCGTACCTGCTCGGCGGGATGTGCGCCGGCGGGACGATCGCCTTCGAGATGGCCGCGCAGCTCCGGGCCGCCGGCCATCCCGTCGGCCTCGTCGCCCTGCTCGACGCCGCCGACGTCCAGGCCGCCCGCCGGCCCCTCTCGACCGCCCGATGGGCGAGCTTCCTCCGCGCCCTCCGGGGCGGGCGAGAAACCGGCCCCGATGGCCCCGATGGCCCCGATGCTCCGATCGCCGCGGTCGGCCCCGCCCCCCGGGCCGGCTCCCCGCCGGGGCGGCTGGCCCGCAAGGTGGCGACCGTCGCCCGCAAGATCCGGAACCTCGTCGCCTACGAGGCCGGGGTCCGGATCCGGCGGAGGGCCGACGCCGCCCGGGTCCGGGCCCTCCGGGCCGCGGCCGGGCGCGGGGGCGGGGGCGGCCTCCCGGAAGGGTTCGTCGGCCCGTCGTTCCGGACCGTCTACAACCTGGCCGAACGGGCGTTCCAGCCCTCCGGGACGCTCGACGCCCCGGTCCTGCTGGTCCGGGCCGGCGGCGACGGCCTCGAACATCGCGCCGACGACCCCCTGATCCGCGTCTTCCGCGACCCCCTGCTCGGCTGGGGCCCGAGGGTCGCCGGCGGCCCTTCGGCCATCGAGGTGGTCGACGTCCCGGGCGGACACGGCGGGATGCTCCAGGAGCCGCACGTCGCCGCGATCGTCGGGCCACTCGGGGCGGCGATCGGGCGGGCCCTCGCCGCGGAGGCCCGGCCATGACCCGCCCGATCGCCGCCCCCGAGCCGGCCGCCCCGGTCGGGTCCGGCCCTTGCCCGCTGCTGGTCGTGATCGTCAATTACAAGACGGCGGCCCTCACGGTCGCCTGCCTGGAGTCGCTCGAACCCGAGCTGGCCGGACTCCCCGGGGCCCGGGTCGCCGTCGTCGAGAACGCCTCCGGCGACGCGGAGACGCTGGCCGATGCGATCGCCGCCCGGGGTTGGGATCGATGGGTCAACCTCGACGTCGCCGACCGCAACGGCGGCTTCGCCTACGGGAACAACCGGGCGATCCGCCCGGCCCTGGCCTCGGCCCATCCGCCCCGATACGTGCTGCTCCTCAACGCCGACACCGAGGTCCGACCCGGGGCCATCCGCGCCCTGGTCGACTTCATGGACGCCAACCCCGGGGCCGGGATCGCCGGCAGCAGCTTCGAAAACCTCGACGGGTCGGACTGGCCGATCGCCTTCCGCTTCATCACACCGCTCAACGAGCTGGAGACCGGCCTGCGATTCGGACCCGTCTCCCGGCTCCTGGGCGGCCACGTCGTCCACCGGGTCATGGGCCAGGATCGGCCCCGGCCGGTCGACTGGGTCGCGGGCGCCTGCATGCTCGTCCGCCGCGAGGTCTTCGACGCCGTCGGCCTGATGGACGAGGCGTATTTCCTCTACTACGAGGAGGTCGACTTCTGCCTCCAGGCCCGCCGCAAGGGGTGGCCTTGCTGGTATGTCCCGCGGGGCCGGGTCATGCACATCGCCGGCCAGAGCAGCGGGATGACCGAGCGCGACCGCCGACCGCCCCGGACCCCATCCTACTGGTTCGCCTCGCGCGGCCGCTATTTCCGCAAGAACTTCGGCCTGGCCGGCGCCGTCGCCGCCGACCTCGCCTTCGGCCTCGGCTTCGCCGCCTGGCGACTCCGTCGGGCCCTCCAGCGCAAGCCCGACCTCGACCCGCCGCACCACCTGGCCGACTTCTGGAAGAACAGCATCTTCTTCCGACGGTAGGACACACTCCGCAGGACTCAGGGCTCAGGACTCAGGACTCAGGACCGGCCGACCCGCGTTCGGGAGATGGATCATGCGAGATGGATGATGGTTGAGGTCGTCCGGGCCGATCCGACCCCTGCTTCGCCCCTTGTCCTTCGGGCATCGATTATCACTGGACCTGAGTCCTGAGTCCTGAGTCCTGAGTCCTGAGTCCTGAGTCCTGAGTCCTGAGTCCTGAGTCCTGAGTCCTGAGTCCTGCGGAGTGTGTCCTGCGGAGTGTGTCCTGCGGAGTGTGTCCTGCGGGATTGGGTCCGTCACCGAGCCGCCGTGCTCCCCCGGATGAAGTCGAGCCCCTGCTGGCAGAGGCCGAAGGCGTCGGGGAACAGGTCGCGCCAGACCCGGGTGGCGGCCGCCAGCGCCGGGAGGGCCCGGCCGAACGCCTCGATGGTGACATAGCCCTGGAAGCCGCTCGCCTTGATCCCCGACCAGTAGCCGTCCCAGTCGACCTGGCCGGTCCCGGGGATCCCCCGGTCGTTCTCGGAACAGTGGAAGTGGATCGTCTCCGCCGCGCACGAGGCGATCGCCGTCGCCTGGTCCTTCTCCTCGATATGGGCGTGGAAGCTGTCGTACATCATCTTCAGGGACGGGTGGTCGACCGCCCGGACGAACCTGGCCGTGTCGGCGGCGGTGGTCAGGAAGTAATTCTCGAATCGGTTGAGGTATTCGATCGCGACCCGGATCCCGACCTTCTCGGCCTTCTCGGCGACCCGGCGGAGGGTGTCGACGCCGTGCTTGAACTCGTCGGCCGTCGGCCCGTCGCCCGAGAAGATCCCGATGGCCGAATGGGTCGGGCCGCAGAGGATCTCGCCGCCGAACGCCGAGACGCGGTCGAGGACCTTCTCCAGGTGGTCGACGGCCGCCTTCCGGATCGCCGGGTCGGGGGAGATCGGGTTGGTCTCGGGCCCCATCACGGTCACGGCGGTCGACCCGAGCCCGAGGCCCTCGAGCCGGCGGCCCAGCCGCTCGTACGGGGCCCGGTCGGCCGTCTCGAAGACCGGGACCTCGACCGAGTCGAAGCCCATCGCCTTGATCCGGTCGAGGATCGGGTCGTGCTCCTCCTTGACCTCGGTCGTCCACAGCAGCAGGTTCATGCCGGTTTTCATGGGTCGTCCTTCGGTGCGGCTGGCGCTTCAAGGGGTGATGGGCCCGATCAGACCGGGACGACCGTCTGCCACCGGCCGACCTCGGCCGAGTCGAGCACGGCGTCGCAGACGGCCTGGGTGGCCAGCGCCTCGCGGAACGTCGGGCTGGTGGACTTGCCCCCGCCCAGGTTCGTGAGGAAGTCGGCCACCTGGTGGACGAAGGTATGCTCATAGCCGATCTGGAGGCCGGGGACCCACCAGTTCTTCATGTAGGGATGGTCGCCGTCGGTGACGTGGATCGACCGCCAGCCCCGGGTGATCGAGTCGTCCTTGTAGTCGAAGAACTGGAGCCGGTGGAGGTCGTGGAGGTCCCACTTCACCGAGGCATTCTCGCCGTTGATCTCGAAGGTGTAGAGGGCCTTGTGGCCCCGGGCGTACCGGGTCGACTCGAACAGGCCGAGCGAGCCGTTCTCGAACCGGCAGAGGAACGCGCAGGCGTCGTCGATCTTGACCGGCTCGACCTGGCCGGTGAGGTTATGCTTGCGCTCCTTGATGAACGTCTCCGTCATGGCGGTGACGGTGGCGATCGGCCCGTTGAGCCAGAGCGCGGTGTCGATGCAGTGGGCGAGCAGGTCGCCGGTGACTCCCGATCCGGCCGCCGCCGCGTCGAGCCGCCAGAGGCCGGTCCCGCCCTGGGGGAGGTCGGCCGAGATCGTCCAGTCCTGGAGGAAGTTGGCCCGGTAGTGGAAGATCCGGCCCAGCCGCCCCTCGTCGATGAATTGTCGGGCCAGGGCGACGGCGGGGACCCGTCGGTAGTTGTACCAGACGGTGTTGGGGACGCCCGCCTTCTCGATGGCGTCGACCATCCCCTGGCCCTCGACCAGGTCCATCGACAGCGGCTTCTCGCAGAGGATCATCTTGCCCGCCTCGGCCGCGGCGATGGCGATCTCGGCGTGGGTGTTATTGGGCGTGCAGATGTCGACGGCGTCGATGTCCTTGCGGGCGACGAGCTTCCGCCAGTCGGTCTCGACCGACTCGTAGCCCCACTTCTCTGCGAACGCCCTCGCGGCCCCTTCGCTCCGGCCGCAGACGGCCTTGAGGACCGGGCGATACGGGACGTCGAAGAAGTCGTTGACGCGCTTGTAGCCGTTGGAATGGGTCCGGCCCATGAAGCCGTAGCCCACGAGGCCGATGCTGAGGGGTTTCTTGGCCATCGCGATATCCCTGGGTTTGCGGAGGCATTCATCCCGACGGCATCATCGGGTCGGCCGAACAGCCCTGCGAGGAACGAGTAAATCAGCCCGATGACGACGCAAGCCAGCACGATCAGCCAAACCAGCAGGTCTGGTCCCAGGCCCAGGAGTTGCCCGAGGCCGGAGACCGACCGCGAGGAAGCCGGGCGATGCAGGCACGACGGGCGGAGGATCTTCGAAGGTTCCGCGTCGTAGAGCCCCGCCTCGCGGACGACCCGATGCTTCTGGCAGATCGGCCGGTCGCACCGGGAGCATGCCCCGAGGGCGGGCTCGCCGCACACCGAGCATCCGCCTCCCGGCAGGCTCATGGCCCTGTCCCCCGATCCCGGAGGCCCGTCACTCGGACCAGCCGTGGGCGTCCCGGACGGCGACCATCGCCCCCAGGATGTCGTTCCAGGTCCGGGGCTCCATCATCACGGCGTTGGGGAACATGCAGCCGTCCCAGCAGATGTGGCGGAACGCCCTGGTGAGTTGGCCTTGGTCGTCGCGGAGCCAGAAGCCGGCGTGGTGGGGGATGTCGAGCTTGCCGTTCGGGTCGTTCGCCAGGCAATGCCGGCCCGTGTGGTCGTGCGACCCCGAGCCGAAGACGGTGGCGTCATTCTGGGCGACGTGGAAGTCGATCGTCCAGGGGCGGAGGGCGGCCGTCAGGGTCCGGAGGGCGTCGTCGAGGATGGACTTGTCCTTCCAATCGTAACCGACGGGGAGGATCCGGTCCTCGGGGGCGTTCTCGCCCAGGGTGTAGAGCAGGGTATGGGCCATGTCGGCCTGGAAGCCGACGGTCTCCGGCTCTCCGACCCATTCGAGGAGTTCGACCATGGTCCGCCACGAATGCATCCCGCCCCAGCAGATCTCGCCCTCGGCGGCGAGCTTCTCGCCGTGGTCCCGGGCGATCCTGGCCGCCTCCTTGAACGTGGCGGCGATCTTCGCCTGATTCCCGGACGGGTCGGCCGCCCACTCGCCGGGCCCGGTGGCCGAGTCGAACCGGACGACGCCGTAGGGCCGGACGCCCAGCTCGCGGAGCCTCCGCGCGATCCGACACCCCTTCTTCACCTGCACGAGGAACCTGGATCGGCCCTCGCCCTCGTCCATCGCCGGCCCGCCCCCGGTCGGCGGCCAGATCGGCGCCACGACCGACCCGATCGTCAGCCCCCTCGCGCGGACCTTGTCGGCCAGGGCCTTGAGGTCGTCGTCGGAGGAATCGATGTCGACGTGGGGGGCGAACAGGAACAGGTCGACGCCGTCGAACTTGATCCCGTCCACCTCGGCGGCGGCGGTCAGGTCGAGCATCGTGTCGAGGTCGATGGCCGGCTCCGACTCGCCCCCCTTGCCGACCACGCCGGGCCACGCCGCGTTGTGCAGCTTGGGGAAGTTGTTGGGGTGGCTGGCGGCGCTCATGGTGTCCCTTTCTGGTCGGCGAGACGTGCGGGAGAGGATCGGATTATGGGGTCGGATCGGGCCCGGGATCAACCAGGAACCGGCGGATCAGCTCTTCGACCCGGCGGACGTCGGCCACCCCGAGGAACCCGGCGGGATCCTCGTGGAACGGCCGCATGGAGACGTTCCCGGATCCGTCGGGATATTGCGTCCGCTTGATGTTCTCGACCTTGATCGAGCCCCGGGGGAACGTGTGGACGGCCACCGCGGCCGATCCGGGTTCCGGGCACCAGATGATCGCCCGACGGTCGGTCAACGCATAGGTCCGGCCCCTCATCCGCCGCCGCTCCGTCCCGTTCGAGACGAGGCTGGCCACCGTCCCGATCGCGACCAGGAAGCCGATGACGCCGAAGATCAGGCTGAATCCCACGATCCCCGCGTCGAGATCGCGGAACCACTGGGGGAATCCGATGCTCACCGTGAAGCCGGCGATGCTCACGGCCAGGAACCCGCAGGCCCAGATCGCCGCCCCCGCGTGGGTGCCAAGGCCGGCGTCCCGGGCCGATCGCCGGTTGGCGCGCGACGCCCAGACCAGGCGCTCGCCGGAGCCCAGCTCCGGCTTGATCAGCTCGCGGAGGTCGTCCGAGAGGTCGAGCGCGCCGGGGTCGATCGCCCAGGGGTCATCCATCGCGGTCAACGCCCCCGGTGATGGTCTCACGACCTGACTTCCTCATCCCCCGCCGGCCCGGGGCAGGAGCGTGTCGCGGATCCAGTTGGTGAGCTGGGCGAACCAACGGGACGACAATCCCAACTCCTCGGCGAGCCGCAACTGATCCAGGACATCCTCCGGCCCGAGCAACGGCAGGCCCCGACTCCGGGCGGCGGGATGATAAGCCCCGCCCTCGCCGAGCACCAGGAAGGCGAGCGTCCGGCGGCGGGCATCGAGTCGCCAGACCTCGGGCACGCCGAGGCGACCGTAGACGGCCATCGAATGGGTGGCGGGATGAGTGACCTCCACCTCGATCGCCAGGTCGGGCGGCGGCTGGGTCGTCAGATCGATATCTTGAGGTCCCCTCATGCGTTCGGCATGGGCGCCGAAGTAATAAGTCCGGTCCCCCTCGACGCCGACGTTGAGTTCCTGGAGTCGGAACGTCGCGGAGCCGGCGACTTCCCATTCCATCCCGCAACCGAACGCAACGGAGGTGACGATCATGCCCAGGCACTCCGCACGCCAGTCATGCCGAAGCGAAAGGGTCAAGAAGGTCAGACTCCCATCGATGTAGATCATCCGCAGGCCGCGCCTTTCGGGGAACGCATCATTGATGGTGACGTATTGGTCCCATCCGATCCCCGACAGCACGAGTCGCTGCTCGCCTTCCTCGATCTCCCGCGCCAGGACCGATGCGGACATGGGCCGATCCTCCGTCAACGCCCCTTGGCGTGGTCGCCGACCCGGGGCAGGTCCTTGTGGACGTCGGGGCCGAAGTAGCGGAGGCTGACGAACGGGCCGGTCCCGGTGTTCTGGAAGGCAACCCCTTCCCTGGCCCGCTTGTCGGCCACGAAGACCTCGTCCTTCGTCACCTCGCCATATCGGATATAGACCGGGGTGTCGACGTCGAGCTTGCCGATCGTCCCCCGGCCCTGGGTGGCGATCAGGCCGTAGGCGCCGGCGTCCTTGATCGTGGCGGAACCGCCGGGATAGACCGTCAGCTCGCGGGCGGAGAAGAGCTGCTTGCCGTCGACCGTCCCGTAGACGATCCACCGGTCGATGTAACCCTCACGCTCCGAGCCGGCGCAGACGATCGGCTCCAGGTAGTTGTGGGCCTTGAACTCGGGATCGACGTTCTTCTCCCAGTCGAGCTGTTCGACGAGGTAATCCAGGTCGCGGTGCTTGTCGGCGGGGACGTCCTTGACCAGGAGGTCCCAGGGGACCCGGCGGCCTTCGACCATCGACTGGTACATCCCGAAGACGTCGGAGCCCCATTGCGGCTCATAGGTGACCAGCGACCCCGGGGCGTGGAGCACGCAGGGCGGGATCAGCCACCCGGTCCCGGGCTTGAGGCGGTAGGCTTTGGAGAAGTCGAGGATCCCGTTGTCGCCCTCGTCCCAGCGTTCCAGGCACTTCCGGATGTCGTCCTTGGTGGTCCCGGGCTCCAGGCCCATGAAGGTGTGGGGGAAGTTGTTGCCGGTCCAGTTGAGCTGGGGGGGGAAATAGTAGCTCTCCGGCTTCCCCTCGCGGCCGAGCAGCGCGGCCTGCTCGGCCGACTGGTGCATGTGGTGGGGGATCGGGCCGAGGTTGTCGAAGAACTTGCTGTAGACCGGCCACTTCTTGTACTTGTCCCAGATGGCGGCGCCGATCAGCTCATGACCGTGGGCCTCGATGGCGTCCTTGAGGGTGAACCGGCCGCCCTCGTGGACGACGTAACTGAGCCCCTCATCGGCCGGGGCGCCCTCGTTGGCGGCGGGGGTGGTCGAGGCGAACCATCGCTCGTCGATCCCGCCGCGGTGGGTCCCCAGGGCGTAGAGGTCCTGGGGGGCCAGCTTGAGCCGGCCGCCGGGCATCAGGAACGACCGAGGGACCCAGGTCGGGGCCAGCCGCAAGACACCTTCGCCCGCATCGAGCGCCGCGCGGACGCGGGCGCCGAGGTTCTGATCGCTCATCCGTCCCAATCTCCCGCCCGGTAGCCGGGCCCGGCCCGAGACGCGCCCGCTCCTCCCCGCCTCCGTCGACCCCGGGCGCGTCGGAAGTCACCGTTTTAAGGCCGCGATCGGGCCGAAGCAAGGGGCAAGGGACGGCCGGGGCGGGAAAGCGAGGGCGAGGGCGAGCGCGATCGGTTCAATAAGTATAAGACTCGTTGAACCGGGCGATCCTCAGCCGGGGCAGGCCGAGGGATTCGAGCTCCTCGACGATCTTGGCGCGGTATCGCGGCTTGATGTGGACGACGACCAGTTCCACGTCGTCGCGATCCATCTTCCGGGCCTCGACGCCGAAGAGATCGGGGGTGAGGTGCTTGGAGATGTTCGCCAGGCCGAGCATCGAGTTGGGGAACGAGGCTTCCAGGTAGACGGCCTTGAGCCGGGGCGTCTTGTGGGCGACCCGCCAGAGTTCCTCGGTCGGCCCCGTGTCGGAGGCGATGATCACGCTCGACACCGGATCCTCGACCAGGAAGCCGAGCGTGGGGACCAGGTGGTCGACCGCGATGGGCGTGATCTTGAGGCCCATCAGCTCGATCGCCCGCCCGGCCTCGATCTCGTTGATCTTCATGAACGGGCCCGTGTGCGCCGACATCCCGATGAAGTCGGGCCAGACCCGCCCGTTGAAGATGTCGCGCTGGAGGCCGTCCAGGACCACGGCGCTGCCGTGGACCGTCACGCAGTCGGGGTTCCCCTCGAAGGCGTTCTCGACGAAGATCGGCAGGGATGCCACGTGATCGGCGTGGGTGTGCGATATCAGGACGTGCTTGATCCTGGACTGTTGCGCCGGGGTCCCGTAGAAGCCGAGCGAGCCGGCGTCGATGGCCACCGTGTCATTGAACAGGTACGAGATCAGATACTGATTCTGGTCGACGCCATCCGGTGACATGGACGATGGGATCAGCGTGACCTTCACGTGAATGCTCCCGTGGAGTTAACTTTACTCAAGGTTAACACCTTTTTCGTGACCGTCAACGACGAACCTCTCGTGTTAGCCGTTCGGATCGGCTTGATTGGGCCGGTGGCGCCGATCCGAACGGTCTTGCGGGACAGTCGGCGTGCCGCTCGATCCTGCTGGCACGGTGAAGGCCGGGGGGGAACTTCAACCCTTCCCCCTCCTCGGATTCCGGGCCGGGTGCCGCGCCCGGGGGCCCACGACCACCGTCACGTCGCTGGAAACGGCCTCGGCGAACGGGTTCGCGATGGTGACGCGGAACGTATACGCCCCCGGCCGGGAGAATGCGACCGAGATCACTTTCGAGGCATTCGTCCCGTTCGGCCCGAACGTCGGCCGCGATGCGCCCCGGGGGGCCCCGATGGCCGTCCAGGAATAGGACAACGCCGGCTCGCCGAACCCGGGATCGGAGCCGAAGGCCGAGAGGAGGGCGGGCGAGCCCACCCTTGGCGTCGACGAGGCGGACGCTCGGATCAGGACCGTCGGGATCGGCAGGCCGGCCACGATCGACACGTCGCTGGCGACGGACCGGCCGGCGGGGTCGGCGATGGTGACCCGGAAGGTGTACGACCCCGGCGCGGCGATCCCCACCGAGACCAGGCCGGCCGCCGCCGTCCCGTTGGCGCTGAAGGACGGGGTCGGCGCCCCGGGCGGCGCGGCCACGGTCGACCAGGTGTAGATGAGCGACGCGCCGAACGTCGGGCTGGTGCCGACCGCCGCCAGCAGGTCGATCCCGCCCACCACCGGGGCGGGCGAGGCGAATGCCGGGACGAGGACGGTGGGTGGCGGCGTCGGGACAACCGGCGGTGGCGGCGTCGGAACGACGGGCGGCGGCGCGGCCGGGGGGAGCAGGCCGAAAACCGCGACCCCGTTGGTGGTCCCGACGTAGACCCGGCCATCGGCCACGGTCGGGGTGATGAACTTGTTCCCCGGGCCGAAGTGGTCGCGACCGCCCGGTGCCTGGTTGCTGTTGTAGAGTTCGACGGCCAGGTTGTTCGCGTCGTACGCGTGCAGGGCCGCGGTCGGGCCGTTCTCCGCGGCCCAGACGATCCCGTCGGAAGTCCCGTTGGCGGAGACGGTCGGCGACGTCCCCGGGTAGGGGAAAGTCCCGGGCGACTGGGAATTGCCGGCGGCCGAGAGCAGGCCGCCCGAGAACGTGAACGCCTTGATCCGCGAACCGACGGCGCCGAAGTAGACTTTCCCGTTGAAATAGGCCGGCGAGCCGAACTCGGAACCGCCGAGGGCGGAGGGGATCTCCTGCCGGATCGCGTTGCCGGCCGGGTTGAATTTCCCCAGGTTGTCGCGGTTGACCAGGTAGATGTTGCCGTCCTTCCCGGACCCGACCGCAAGATGGATCGTCTGGCCCTGGGCGTCCCGGGCGTCGGGCAGGAGTATCAGGCCGCTGGAGCCGAGGTCGAGGTCGGTGTTGGCGAGTTGCTGCTGATTGGACGGGGCGAAGTAGTCGGCGACGGCCAGGCCGCCGGCGGTCGAGAACTTCAGATAGGCGTCGCCGTAATCGCCGGCCGAAGGGTCGAACGGCCCGTTGGCCGAGATGTTGTAGAGGTTCCCCTGGGAGTCGGCGGCGAAACCGGCCCCGCTGTTCCAGAACGAGCTGCCCGAGCCGTCGCCGAGGATCGACGCCGACGGCGTCCCGTTGGGGTCGATGTTGAGCACCGAGGCGACGCTCAGGTCGTTGGAGTTGAAACCGATCACCCAGCCCGTATAGGGTGCCATGTCGCAGTGCGAGGCCCATCCGGTGTAGATCACGCCGTTGACCAGGGTCAGCGCGGGGCGCTCGACGTACATCTTGGGGTCGAAGACGACGCTGGTCCCGTCGCCTCCGGGGCCCTTGCCCGGGAACCGGATCGTCGAGTCGATCGACCGGGGCGGGACCATCTCCGCCCCGGTGACGAGGTCGAGCTTGTGGATCCGCTGGTGATAGGAGATCAGGCCGTTGTCGTTCCCCTTGCTCATGGTCACCACATAGATGGCGCCGGCGGCGCGGTCGATGACCGGCGTCGAGGTGATCCCGATCGTGGGAGCCACCTGGTCGCAACGGAAATCGGTGGCCGGGACCGGCACCTCGCCCGGCCCGAGGAGCGCGTGAATCCCTTCATCAGGGCTGTCGTGCCAGAGGATCGCGCCATTGTCGGCGTCGAAGGCGAACACGCTGTCGGATTCCGTCGCCACGTAAAGGACGTCGGCCGTCCCGCGCTGGAAGAGCGACAGGTTCGGGACATAGAGCGGCTGGGCGTCAACCTTGCCGTCGACCGATTCGAATCCCACCTTGCCGAAGGTCGAAGCGTTCACGTTTGCAGGCGTGAGGGTCGTTTCCTGGGTGTTGGCGCCCGTCCTCGAGTTGTCATCGTGGTAGGTCAGGACACCGGAGCTGAGCAGCTGACGGCCTTCGAGCGGGAGGAATGAAGGTCGGTGGCGTTTCGCCGCCCTGGGGGCCCGGATCGGTGCTCGACGCATGGCAAATCGACGGGTGCGATCGCCCGCCTCTCCTCAAAGGGCGTGGTCCGGGAGACGGACGGGTCTCGATCCCCTGACGGGAGTGTGTGGCCCGTCCCGGCGGATCGATCTCCCGGGTCCAAGCATCTTAACCCGGCCTGCCAGCCCGCTTCCATGGTAATCGTCGGGGAGTGGCCGGGGGCGGGCGCGCGGGAGGCTTGACTTGAGGATTGCGGTGGCTTAGCTTCGAAGGCCAGGGACGTGGCCAATCGGGTCGGTCCCGGCGGGGACCGCGTCGGCATGGAACCGAAGTCGTACGATTTGGTGATCATCGGCTCGGGGCCGGCGGGCGAGAAGGGGGCGACCCAGGCCGCCTACTTCGGCAAGACCGTGGCGCTGATCGAGAAGGAGCCCTGGCTGGGCGGCGCCTCGGCCAACACCGGGACGCTCCCCTCCAAGACGCTCCGCGAGACCGCCCTGTTCCTGTCGGGGTTCCGCAACCGGGCGCTGTACGGGCTCCAGTTCACCCTCAAGCAGCAGGTGAACGTCCGCGACTTCATGGCGCGCGAGCGGTACATCTGCGACACCGAGCGGGCCCGGATCCAGGCCAACCTGAAGCGGCACCGGGTCCGGGTCTACTCCGGGATGGCCTCGTTCGTCGACCCGCACACCGTGGCGATCAAGCCGACGGGGAGCCCCGAGATCCAGGTCCGGGGCGAGAAGATCCTGATCGCGACCGGGTCCTCCCCGTTCCGGCCGCCGATCTTCCCGTTCCACGACCCCCGGGTCCTCGACTCCGACACGATCCTGACCCTCCGCGACATGCCCGAATCGATGATGGTCTGCGGCGGCGGCGTGATCGGCTGCGAATATGCCTGCATGTTCGCCGCGCTCGGCGTCAGCGTCACCCTGATCGAGCAGAAGGACCGGCTCGTCGGGTTCCTCGACGCCGAGATCTCCGCGGCGCTCCGCCGGGGGATGGAGGGACTGGGGATCACGATGTGCATGTCGGACGGCGTCGTCTCGGTCCGCAACGACCAGGACATCGACCTCCACCTGAAGTCGGGCAAGGTCATCTCCGGCGACGCCGTGCTGGTCTCCTCCGGGCGGAACAGCAACACGTCGGAGCTGGGCCTGGACAAGATCGGCCTCACCCTGGGCAAGCGGGGGCTGATCCCGGTCAACGAGCACTATCAGACCACGGTCCCGCACGTATACGCCGCCGGCGACGTGATCGGGATCCCCGCCCTGGCCTCGACCTCGATGGAACAGTCGCGGGTGGCGATGGTCCACGCCTTCGACCTGAAATTCAAGAAGAACGTGGCGTCGGTCCTCCCCTATGGGATCTACACCATCCCCGAATGCTCGATGGCCGGCGAGACCGAGGAGGCGCTGATCGAGCAGAAGATCCCGTTCATCGCCGGCCGGGCCTCGTACACGGCGAACGCCCGGGGCCAGATCATCGGCGACAACGACGGCTTCCTCAAGCTCCTCTTCCGCGCCGGCGACATGAAACTGCTGGGCGTCCACGTCATCGGCGAGCAGGCCACCGAACTGGTCCACGTCGGCCTGACCGCCCTCCTGATGGACGCCGGGGCCGACCTGTTCATCAACTCATGCTATAACTATCCCACCCTGTCGGATCTCTACAAGTATGCCACCTATGACGCCCTGGGGCGCCGGGCCGCCAACCTGAACCTCCCGGCCGCAGAGCCGGACGCCGCCTGAGAGGCCATCCGGAAACGTTTCCTCGAACCAACAACGGGGCATGACAGATGGGCCATGGCTGATGAATGAGAGTGACCCGGTGAAATCCCGGGCACAGGCATCTCATTCCGTGCAAACCATGCGACGTCACCCATTGCCCATCTCCGATTCCCGGTAGCCTCGGAAAGGCACGCAGCCACGGCGACGACGCCGTTCTTGCCGCCGAACGTCATTCTTTTGTCAAGTCGCTCCGGCGTGATAAACTCATCCGCAGACGTCCGAATTGCCCAGAGCCCGGCGGCACGTCTTCCTTGCCGCGCCCCCCGGCGCGAGCGGACCACGGGCACCGAGGGCGGCCAGTCCCCTCGGCGATCGGGCCAGTCCCCAGTGCGGGGTATGCCGTGATGGGCATGATCGAGCCGAAATCCAGACACATCTTGATGACGTTCCTCGGCGGGCTCATCCTCGCGACGTCCGGCCCGGCTTCCCGGGCCGACGGGCCGGCGGCGTCGCCCTTCTGGGTCGGGACCGGCTCTTGCGCGGCGGCCGCCTGCCACGGCGGGCGGCGCGAGCCCCTGGGCCTCAAGGGGTCCGAATATGGCTTCTCCGGCGCGTATGACCCGCACACCCGGGCGTTCTCGGTCCTCTACGACGACCGATCGAAGGTGATCGAGAGGAATTATCGGCAGCTCCACCCCCGGCCCGAACCCCGGGCGATCGACGACGATCGCGACGATTCCCAGCCCTTCAAGGATGACCTCTGCCTCCGCTGCCACGTCCACCAGGGCTACGACTCGAGGGACGTCCGGGCGCGGTCGGTCGAGTTCACCGAGGCCGACGGCGTCGGCTGCGAAGGTTGCCACGGCCCGGCCGGCCGCTGGCTGGTCCCGCACACCGAGTATGGCTGGAAGGGGCTGTCCGATCAGCAGAAGGAGGTCGTCTTCGGGCTCCGGCCCACCAAGGACCTCCTGGCCCGGGGCAAGATGTGCGCCGAGTGCCACGTGGGCGACGGCCCGACCGACGTGAACCACGACCTGATCGCCGCCGGCCATCCCCGGCTCAACTTCGAGTACGGCAGTCAGCTCGCCAAGCTCCCCAAGCACTGGCGGATCGGCGACGACAAGGTGCGGGTCCCCGATTACGAGGCGAAGGTCTGGGCGCTGGGCCGCCTGATCGCCGCCAAGGCCTCGCTCGACCTGCTCGAATCCCGGGCCCTGCGGGCGACCCGCGAGGAGGCGCCCTGGCCCGAGTTCGCCGAATACTCGTGCTTCTCCTGCCACCACAACCTGGTCGAGAAGAGCTGGCGGCAGGTCAGCCTGACCCCCGGCGCCCGCCCGGGGTCCCTCCCCTGGGGGACGTGGTACCTGCCCGCCTCGAAAGGCCTGACCCTGGGCAGCGAGGGGCTGGAGATCGAGGGCCCGGGATCGCCGATCGGCCCGCTCCGCGAGATCATGGCCGGCCCCGCCCCCGACCCCCGGGTCGTGGCCCGGCGGGCCCATGCCGCCTCGGATGCGATCGCCCGGCTGGCCGAGCGGGTGAACCGCGATCGGATCCCGTCGTCGCAGGTCCGGGCCAACCTGGCGAACGTCTTCGATGACATCGCCGACGGGCCCCTCGACTGGGACCGGGCGGCGCAGAAGTACCTCGCGATCATCGCGCTCGACCGGTCCCTGGGCGAATCCAACCCCGGATACACCGGCCTGCCGGTCCGGGCCGGCCTCGACCGCCTCCGCCAGCACCTCGACCTCCCCCGCCAGGACGAGGAGGGCAAGGGCGTGTTCGACAGCCCCAATCGATACAACCCGGGCCTGATCCAGGGCGACCTCCAGGCCATCCGTTCCGCCCTCCCCAACCCGTGAAGGATGAGGCCATGCCGAAGTTGTCGTGGTGGAAGCGGACGCTGATGGTGGTCGCCGGGGGCTTCGCGGCCCTCGCCGCGATGACGATCCAGGCCAGGCCGGGCCGGTCCGCCGAGCCGCCCGAGCCCACTCCAGCGGCTCAGGGCCCGGCGTTCCAGTATGCAGGATCTGGTGCCTGCACTTTATGCCATGGATTGAAGGAAGATGATACTCGTCGTCAAGATCCTAGTTTGAAAAATTCGATCGACTTCATCAAATACAACGAATCCTTGACTTGGAAGAACGAGGATAAGCACTCCAACGCTTTCGAGCGATTGAAGGGAGATCGAGGGAAGCGGATGGCGAACCTCTTGAATGTGGACGTCACCAAGCGGGAGGTTGGGTGTCTCGGCTGCCATTCGGCCAGCATCAAAGAGATCAATGACCGGCAGGGAGAGCAATACAACCCCAGCGAAGGGGTGAGCTGCGAAAATTGCCACGGCCCCTACTCCGGTTGGGCCTACGCGCACACCCAGACATCGTTCCGATTACAGACCCCCGAACAATGGGCAAAGATGGGGTTCGTCGACCTCCGTCCTCCGGATCGCCAGGCCGAGAAATGCCTTTCCTGTCACATCGGCAATTCGGCCGAGGGTAAGGTGGTGACTCACACCATGTATGCCGCCGGGCACCCTCCCCTGCCTAGTGTTGAAGTTGCCACGTTCGTCGAGAGCATTCCGCCGCATTGGTGGCTTCTTGCGGAACGCAAGCCCGAGCTGCGAAAGCAACTCGGCTATAAAGAAGGCGAAAAAGAAAAGACCAAACTGGCGATCGTCGGCGCCGCGGTCGCCCTCAAGATCTCGCTCAAATTGCTCGCTGATGAGACGAAAGCCACAGTCGGCGGCGACGTCCCCGGGCATGAATGGCCCGATTATGCCCGGTTCGATTGCTGGTCGTGCCACCACGACCTCAAGCGCGACAGTTGGAGGCAGGCCCGCGGTTACAAGGCCGCGCCGGGCCGGGTCCCGCTCGCGGAGTGGCCGCTCGCGATGGTCGAGCTGGGCATCGAGAACCTCGCCGCCGACGATCCCAGGGCCGGCACGCTTCGGGACGACCTCCGGCGCCACCGGGACGCGCTCCGCTCGCAGGCTTATTCCCGGCAGTTCGGCCGGAAAGACCCCATGGCCAAGGCGGCCGACGACTTCGCGGCGTGGTCCGAAGGGCTGATCGGCCGGTTGACCAGGGCTTCTTATACCGATGAAGTCGCCCTCGGGCTCCTCCGGAAACTGGTCACCTTGAGCCTGGCGAAGATGACCGGCCCGGGCCTGACCGAGACGCCCGATTACGACGCCGCGCGGCATATCGCCTGGACGATCAAGATCCTCGTCGAGGATGCCGGCGACAAGCTCCCGAACCGCGACAGGATCGCCCCCGTCATCTCGAAGCTCGACGAGGGATTGAAGTTGATATTGCCCTCCGGCACCAGGTACGAGATCGAGACCGATATCGGCAAGGCCCTCCAGATCATCGGCGATTATGAGCCGTCGCAGTTCCGCGACAACTTGCAGGAGCTGTCCGCCCTGCTGGCGAAGGGCTGATCCGGGATCGCACCGATCTCGCGATTCGAATAGAGAGAGGCCCGAGGGGACAATCCCTCGGGCCTCTTCTCGTCTAAGATTCGAGATCTCAAATCACTACTGTCCGGTTGAGGTTTCTCAATTTTGATGAAGGCCACGAGATGCCTCGGACTTACGAGCATCGCGAGGCGCGCACGACTTGAAACCG
>JAABUK010001719.1_pt1 | contig 41129 bp, 35 predicted proteins | sample 5559141 | NCBI WGS metagenome assembly JAABUK01 (sample SAMN10711869, study PRJNA513367) | rock metagenome | isolation source: Antarctica rocks | place: Antarctica: Victoria Land, Pudding Butte nord | collected 2016-01-03 | reverse complement strand
AACAATATAAATTATAAATAATTGAAAATCAATACTTTATGAAAAATTAGGTTATTGTAGGTAAATACAAAAATTACCCATGAAAATTCTAATCGAAATTTAAAGAGTTTTTAGAAGTTCCCTTATATCAATAATATCTACAGCAGCCAGAGGATTGAAGAAGCCTTACAGCAGAACATATATTTTATGTGGCTAAGTGCTATGAGCACTCCTGACCATAACACTATTAATCGTTTCAGAAGCGAAGCATGGTGTCAAATGCTATAGGTTTTCCTGCTTCTATAGCTAAAAAGACTTTTATTCCTGATTATAAATATAAGACAGGAGTTTACCAAAGGGATTATTATCTGTACTATCACAACACTTGGAGCTACAGAGCAGACGAAAAGTTATATATTGAGGACGGCTTTTCAATACCTTCCCTTGATATTAATATTGCATGAAAGGCTTATGATAAATTATGAACTGCAAGACAACATTGAACATCCTGCCTTTTGTGTTGCCCATCCAGGTCTTTTTGTAAAGTACTCATCGAACTTGTTGGAATAAGGATCCTTCATTGCCTCATACAGTTTACAGAATAATTTATTATCACCTTTTTCCAAATCTTCTATCGCCTCGTGAAGCAAATAGTTTCTCAATATAAAACGCGGGTTGTTTTCTCTCATTCGCTTAACGGACTCCTCGAGGCTGCAGGTATTTGTCTTCATTCGTCCGGTGTATTTTTTTATGAAGGCATACAAAGCTTGCCCGTGTTCATGGTCAATATCTTTATAAAAGCTTTCTTTGAAGTGATTGACAATTTCCTGCTCATTGTGCAGATCAAGTGGAAGGTCAATAAGAAGTTGATAAAAGATCGTCATGTCCGGCTTTACCTTTTTCAAGATTTTGTCCAGTTCACTAAAGAGCTTTACATCGTCAGCCCTTGCTTCATCTAAACCTATTTTGTTAGCCATCATTTCATAATACCTGCTCCAGAAGAAATCGTCATAGCCATCAAGCACTTTCAGTAACTCATTAGTATCAGGCAGCAAAGGAGAAATAGCACCTCCAAGACAACCCAGGTTCCACTTAGCAACGGAAGCCTGTTTGCCAAACGCATATCTGCGGCCGGGAAGATCGGTAGTATTAGGAGTGAAATCAGGATCATAATTATCAACAAAAGAGTAAGGGCCATAATCTATGGTAAGGCCAAGAATGGACATATTATCACTATTCATAACTCCATGCACAAAGCCCACTCTAAGCCATTCTACTATTAACCTTGCCGTAGTTTCTACTATATTTTTATACCAGCTAAGTATTTTATCCTCACCTTGTATATCAGGATAATATTTTGTAATTGTCCATTCAATTAGGTCTCTTAAATTGTCAATTTCATTTCTTGCTGCAAGCATTTCAAAATTGCCAAAACGCAGAAAGGTTGGTGCAACCCTCATTACAATTGCACCTGGTTCATATTCAGCATTCCCATCGTAAAACATATCACGCATTACTCTTTCACCTGTGGTCACCAAACTTAAGGCTCTTGTTGTTGGCACTTTCAAATAATGCATAGCCTCACTCATCAAATATTCCCTTACACTTGACCTTACTACAGCCCTTCCATCCGCTCTTCGGCTATAAGCAGTTGGTCCTGCTCCTTTTAATTGAAGTTCCCATATTGGGCCTGAAGCAGTTTCTAACTCCCCAAGTGTTATCGCTCTGCCATCTCCCAATTGCCCTGCCCAATTGCCAAACTGGTGACCTGCATAACATGCGGCATAAGGATACATTGACGGCGTAACCAGATTGCCCCCTAATATATTGATATCATTTTGTTCAAAAGGTTTTTCAATTCCCAGTTCCTTTGCCAGTTCTTCACTCCAGGCAAGCAATGATACCTGGCTGACTGGTGTTGGTAATGCCTTACTATAAAACATGCCTGGTGTTTGTCTTGGCCTTACATTTCCACTTTCATCACCAGGAAAATTTTCTACAAATTCGTTCCTAAATTCTATATTACTTAGTTGTTGCATTATGTCTCATTTAAAATAGATCCATTTCTGATTAAAAATTTTTCTTTTCGCTCAAAAAGCTAATACCTCGTTCTTTTATCAATTGCCGATGACGAATCCGATACTTCTAAACAATTTCTTTGCCTAATTTATGTGGAGGTCAAAATGCGGTTCCATAATAAATTACTATCACTCCTATCAGTTAATTTTCCAGAAACTATTTATTTAGAATAATGAGTTTTTGAAAAGTACAGATAAGGTTAGCAACACTCTTTATCCTTGCAAGTTCTTCTGGTATATATTGTTTGCATTTTTATTTTAGTTTTGTCGCATTTACCTCTCAAGAATGTCTTAATACCCTCCGCAAGACAACAACCCGAACCACTATTTTTGCTCTGGCATCGGTTATAAACAACATAACATTAATAACCAAAAAACTTCAACATGAACAACAACATTTTTCCTTGCCTTTGGTTTGACGGTAATGCCAAAGAAGCAGCTGATTTTTATTGCACTGTTTTCAGCAATTCAAAAGTTACTGCAGATACCCCAATGGTTGTGCAGCTTGAGATTGAAGGTAAAAAGCTAATGGGCTTAAACGGCGGGCCTATGTTTACCATTAACCCTTCAATTTCATTGTTTGTTACCTGCCAGACAAACGAAGAAATAGAGCTTATTTATAACAAGCTCTTTGAAGGCGGCAGTGCTATGATGCCTTTAGGTAATTATCCGTGGAGTGAGAAATACGCCTGGGTAATTGATAAATTCGGCATGACATGGCAGCTTATGCTGGATAAGTTACCTGAAGGCGGACAGAAAATTATTGCTTCTTTCCTTTTTGCCGGCAAACAATATGGTAAAGCACAGGACGCAATGAAACATTACACTTCAATATTTCCAAATGCTGCTATCTATCATTTAGAAACGTATAAAGCAGGCGAAGCGCAACCGGAAGGCAATTTGAAATTTGTAAATTTTGCTTTGGAGGGCGAAATGTTTGCAGCAATGGATGGCACAGGCAACCATAATTTTCAGTTTAACGAAGGCGTTTCTTTAATGGCAGAATGTGAAACACAGGAAGAAATTGATAACTATTGGACTAAACTTACTGAAGGCGGGGCTGAGTCGAGATGCGGCTGGCTCAAAGATAAGTTTGGAGTGTCATGGCAAATAGTGCCCAAAGTCTTAGGCGGTCTTATGAAAGACCCTGCAAAAGCACAAAGAGTTATGGCAGAAGTTATGAAAATGAAAAAGCTGGACATACAATCTTTGACAAATGCATAATATATAAAAAACGAAGTGAGGATAATACAAATGAGGACGACCTATTTTAAACACTTAGTTATTCTTCTGCCACCTGAAAGGTTATAAACTGTATTGCCTGATAAATCACCTTTCTGCCGTTTTGAATGGCAGGCTCCCATTCAGGTCCGTTCTCAATAACCTTTACAGCTTCAGCACCACAGTGCAGACAAGCTGCGGGAACTTCAATTGCCCGGACATTACTGATACCTCCTTCCTTGTCTACAATGAACTGTACTTTCACAGTATAGTTACCCATTGCAGCCCCGTCATCTGCAGCAACATTGGCGTTAAGATTTCTTTCAAGGTATTTTTTCCATGCTTCCATTCCGCCAGGAAACTTAGCCTCTTTTTCAACCTTTGTAAATGTTTTTTCGTAATCTTCTTCCTTTCTTTTGGGCTCTTCTGCAATACCCGTACCTGTTGCTTCAACCGGTGGTGCAACAAAACCCGCATCTTTTGTACCGGCCTGATTAATAAAACCAATTTGTGCCTGCTCTAATTTATCAGCGGTTGGCGGTGGTTCTGTCACTTCTTTATCTTTCGATATTACAGGAGTGACAAATTTTATTATTTCAACCTTACGGAGCATTTCTTTCGGTGGAATAACACGCCGAGGCTTAGGCATTTTCTCTTCCGGCTCTTTGATGTTTTTTAATGTTAGTTCTGTTACTGAAATTTTGCTTCTTTCTTTGTCATTGTCGTTGCCGAATATCTGAGTAAGAAAAAATAACACGCAAACTATAGCCATACTTATTATAGCTATGGTAATTCTATGATTATAATTTTTTCTCAGTTCGTATGCGCCATACTCTTTATTCTTTCCTTCAAAAAGAATATCCAAAAGATCAGCATTCATAATCTTGTCAGGTTCCATAATTTGTGTTTTTAAAGTTTTTTTAGGGGAAATAATTTTTAATGCACGAATAATTGCTCCTTATCATCGCAAATAGCAGTAAATAATAGAAATCAAAAATTAGCTGCTTCATTAGTATCTATAATTTGTCATGCCTATAGACGTATCAACAAATGGAAGCAGAGAATGGATTATATAGGATTATTAAGTTTCTGCAGACACTCTTGTATAAAATGTAATCCCGGTGTTCTTCATTATTGAGATACAATCCGGCGTTTTTTCCATAAAAAAAATTTCCAATGAGATGGAAAATAATTATACTGATGTTGTTCAAGCATTAAAACTATAAAACAAGAGGAAGCGTCAATTGAGGGGATTAATTCCTCCTTAAAAAATCGACTCATATTTTCTTCCAAAATTTTTGAGCTCTTGTATTTGTATTTATTATTAATAATAGAATTAATGATAAAAAAGGTGTCTTGTTCACATTCTTTACACTGTTGAAAACCATGCAGTAAATGAGTTAAATAATAAGAAAATAATGCACTATTTTGTTGATTCGGATGGATTTGGATGAAAAGAGAAAATAACGAAATAGAGTGTAAACGTTTTGGCGATGATAGATAATCTATCTAAAGATGATTTAATGCAAGCAGATTTCCTGCCGCAATAGCGGTTCTTATAAGATTTGCGGCAGTATTTTCCATGGCAGTTTGTATATCAGCAGGCTCATTGCCTATTGCTGACAGTACATCAAAATACTGCTGCAGATCGGATGGTTGTAAAGGTACTTTGCCTGCAAGGCCTATTACCTTTTTACCATTTTTCTTTGCTCTTAACGCTACGCCAAAAGGCCCTTTGCCTTTCAGTGTCTGTTCATCAATGCTTCCTTCGCCGGTTATTACTATATCACTCTTATGTAATGCTTCATCAAAATCTGTAAGCTGCAAAAAGTAGTCTATACCATTTACCAGTTCAGCATTTAGAAAGGCGGATAACCCTGCTGCTGCACCACCGGCGGTTCCGCCGTATTTTAATTGGCTTATGTCTTTACCGGTTTGTTGAAAAGCAATTGCTGAAAATTTTTCCAGGCATTTTTCAAGCATTTTTACACCTTCTGCAGAAGCTCCTTTCTGCGGGCCAAATACTGCAGCAGCTCCGTTTTCACCTGATAGGGTAATGTCTGCGTCGCATAAAATGGTGAAAAAACATTTATGTACGTTTTCATCAATATCAGCAAGATCAATATCAGCAAGATCAACGAGCATTTCAGGAAGATTGCCTAACACTTTTCCTTCTGTATTTAAAAAACGCACACCTAAAGCGCTTAGAATTCCTGCACCGCCATCTACCGTTGCAGAGCCGCCCATACCGATTATTATTTTATTTACTCCTTTACTCAAAGCCTGTTTTATCAGTTCACCTGTACCAAAGGAAGTCGCATGCAGCGGGTCGGGGACAGTATCTTTTAATAAACGCAGGCCTGAAGCATTTGCCATTTCAATAACGGCCGTAGTTCCATTATCTATCAGACCAAACGAAGTAGTTATAGTTCTCCCTGCAGGATCATGAACCTGTTCTGTTTCAAAAGTACCCCCGCATCTTTTGATAATCAATTCTCCCGTACCATCTCCGCCATCACCTACAGGAAAGCATTCTGTAGTGCATTGTAATTTACTTTGCATCAATCCCGATTGTATGGCTTGGGCTGCTTCTGCCGCAGGTAAGCTGTTTTTAAACGCATTTGGGGCAATAAGTATATGCATTGGTTTTATGATAACAGGTAAGATAAAATGTACACCATTACAAAAGATACCAGTCCCATTACGATGGTGGTTGCAGAATAAACTGTCAGCATTGCTTTCATTTCAAGTCCTGAAAATTTAGCAATCACCCAAAAAAATGCGTCATTGGCATGAGAAATCATCATAGAGCCGGCACCCATTGATAACACACACAATAGTCTTCCGTGCTCCGATGCCAGTCCTAAAGCCGGCAATAAAGGAAGGATAACAGAGGCGGCTGTGATAATAGCAACGGTAGAAGATCCCTGTGCGGTTTTAAGAATAAAGGTGAGCAAAAAAGGGAACAGGATGCCCAAACTCTCTAATGGTAATGAGCGGCTGAAATGCTGTCCTATATTAGTGGCGGCTAATACGGCCCCGAAAGCTCCGCCGGCACCGATTATTACCAATATGCCGCCTGCTTTTTCTGCAGCATCCTGCAGTAATACGCTTACTGTATTTTTTGTCCAGCCGCGTTTGCAGTTAAAAGCCAGTAATATGCCTGCTGCTAATGCAACAACCGGATCACCTGCCAGGTTAAATACTGATATGAAGCTATTTGAAAGATTTTTATCAATTGTTACAAAAGGTTTTATTGCTATTAAAAGTATCGGAACTATAACCGGGAGAAATGCTTTTATAACCGATTGATTCTGTTTGCTTTCGTTGTCTGTTATTACCGCAGTTTCTTCTTCATTAAAAATAACCGGAAACTTCTTTCCTGCATAGCTTGCCCATAAATAACCTGCAATGGATGCAGGTACTGCCACTATGATACCGGTAACAATGAGTTTGCCGTAGTCAACCCCGATAATACCTGCTGCGGCCGCAGCGCCAGGATGAGGAGGAATTAAACAGTGAACGGAATATAAGCCGGTGGCCAAACATACAGACATAATAATTATTGAAATGCCTGTTCGCTTCGCCAGAGATTTATTGAGCCCGCTTAATACAATAAATCCTGAATCGCAGAATATTGGCAGCCCGACAATAAAACCTGTAAGGCTCATTGCAGTTGCAGCATATCGTTCGCCCACTTTTTTCAAAATAAAAGAAGCCATAACCTGCGTGCTGCCGGTATGTTCAAGCAATATACCAAGGGTTGTTCCTAAAACGATGATAAGGCCGAGAGAGGCAAGAATTTTTCCAAAGCCATCTTTCATAAATGTTATCACATCCGGCACAGGTAAGCCAACGCCAAAACCTACCAGAAATCCTGCAAGAAGAAGAGCAAAAAAAGGATGTATTTTAAATACAGAAGTAAGCACCACGATGACAGCGATGCCAGCGAGCAGGCACATTAATACATACACAAAAGAGTGAGGCATCAGAATACTTTACGGGATAATTTTATTAAAGTTAATAAAGAGCAATCAGCCGTAGTACAGAAAAATAATTTCCATGTGTTGTTCCTTTATCTTTTATAAATATTTTTTTCAGGATAAGATAGTATGTTTTAAAAAAACCTTTTAATGTTTTTATTGTTCTTTTTACTATCGAAAAGTGAAAACCAAGGCAGATGGCTGAACGCAGCAAAGGCTTGACTATATTTACTTTTTACATTCTGCTAAAAAAACATCTTTGCATAGAAAATTAAAATTTTAAAAAAATGAAAGCTAAAATGGAATAACCAGGTTATTGCCGAAAGTGATGAGACAATTATAGTGGAAAATAACCACTATTTTCCTGCTGACTCCGTCAGTAAAGACTTCCCGAAGTCATCGGCAACTCATAGTGCATGTCCCTGGAAAGGTGTAGCTTCTTATTATACTTTAGACGTAAATGGCAAAGAAAATACTGATGCCGCCTGGTACTATCCAACCCCAAAAGCAGCAGCGGAAAATATAAAGAATTATATAGCTTTTTGGAAAGGTGTTGAGATAAGCAATTAGAAGCAAATAATGTTTTTAGCTGTGCCACACCTTGAAGGTGTGGCACAGCTAATGTTTTTTACATATGCATAAGTAAAAAGTTGCAGATAAAAAAGTGCTTTAATTTTCCTGATTTTAATCGTTATCGCTTTCTTTCAATTTTACAAAAGCTGCCCTTTTTGGTCCCGGAAAAGCAATTTCATCTCCTTTAATGGCATGCCATAATACCTCACTGAATTCAAGATCAGGCGCGGCATCTTCTTTTGCAAAATTAAATTCTTCAGAACGCTTTTGCCATTTATTGGAAACAGTATTCTTTTCATTCATATCTGCATTAGCCGGAAGAGATGTAAACGGAGTCATATCTGCTGTCGCAGAAAAAGAACGCCACATAGGAGCCGCGGCAGCATCGTACTGCGTCATAGGCGGAATGCCAAGAATCAGCTCCATAGTACGAAGCATCGACGTGGTGGAATACATAGTGTGATCTGCGTAATTTCTTTTAACATATCCTCCGGCTATATATCCTGTCGTTCTGTGTGCGTCTACATGGTCAGCGCCGTTTTGTGCATCGTCTTCAATTATAAAAACCGCTGTCTCTTTCCAGATCGGGCTTTTGCTTAGATATTTTATAAACATTCCAACGGCAAGATCATTGTCTGCTACGTGGGCAACAGGGGAAAGTTTTCCTTTGCGAAGCCCTTCTGTATGATCGCTGCTGAAGCGGATAGAATTAAACTGCGGTATTTTACCGATAGTTGATAATGAGTCAAAATCCCTTTTCCACTGATAAAACCGCGTGGTATCTTTTACATCCATATTAAACCCTTCATAATAAGGGCAAAAGTGATCTTGCAAAGAAGTGAGGTTTGCTTTTCCGTCATCTGCAAATTCACCATAAGTGCGATAAGTAACGCCTGCACGTTTGCAGGCATCCCATATAAATCCGCCCTTGTTATTTGCAATAGCGCGATGGCCTTCACCATCATAAGTACCTCCACGGCCGCCATAGCTGGTGACCCACGTCTTTTCAAGATAATCATCGGCGTATGCACCCATAGACCAATTGTGGCCATCTGCACTTACCTCGCCATCTGCATATAAATTATCAAGCAAAACATACTGCCCGGCAAGGGCATGCTGGTTAGGTGTTATTTTTTTACCAAACAAAACAAGAGACGTGTCGCCGTTGCCTTGTTTCATATCGCCCAAAACCTGGTCGTAAGTGCGGTTTTCTTTAATTACATAAAAAACATATTTTATAGGTGATTTGTCACCAATTTTCATCGGTATAGGATTTCCCCGTTCACCCGTTGCAATCAGCTCTTTGCTTTTTACATAAGGTATATTTTGATAAACCATTTGAGAATACAGCGCTAACTGCCCGGCAGAAGGAGCATCAATAATGCTGAGGGTTCCTTTAAAAAGCCCGGCGATATATTGCACTTCTTTCGGGCGAGACGTATCTCCTTTCTGATAGGTTACCTGTTGTTTCCGCTCTAAAGGATTGGGGCCAAGCGGGTTGGCTTTTGAAGAAAAGCCTTTTCCGTTTGCCACAAATATTTTATTACCAATTACTTTCACATTGGTCGGATACCAGCCCGTGGGAATAAAACCTTTTGACTTGCTTAAACCCGGCTTTGCAACATCGAAAATGGCAATACAATTATTGTCTGCGTTAGCTATATACAAGGTTTTTTCATCCTCGCTCAAAGCGACTCCGTTACTTGTAGAGCCTGATGGTGAATTTGGATAAAGAGCTGCATTCAAAGTTTCAATAACTTTTTGTTTTTGCATGTCAATAACACTTACCGAATTATCATTTGCATTGGCGACAAAAAGATATCTGCCGTTTTTTGAAAGACACATATCGTTTGGATTATCACCAACAGCAATTTCATTTATAACAGATTTCTTTTCTGTATCAAAAACAATTACTTTGTCACATCCCCAGCATGAAATATAGAGTTGCTTTTTGTCACTTGAAAGCAAGCAGTTGTATGCTTCGCCATTAAGCATCGTTTTAGATATAATGTTCTTTGTTTTAATATCAAGAATGTAGAGCGAACTGTCATCTTTTGTAACAACGTACATTGTATTTCCTGCATCGTCAATCTCTATTCCTGCGGGCGATATTTTGTTTGGCCATTTTGCCCCAAGTATCAGGCTGTCCTCTAAAGTAAGCTTGCCATTTTTTAATCCATATTTTAAAATCATGTTATCATTTCCTGCGCTTGCATATAAAAATTTTTCGTCGCTGCTGAACTTAAGACCAAACCATAATTTTGGCACAACAACATTATCCAATACTCTTTCCGTTTTTGCATCTATTAATTGCAGGCTTTGCACACTCTGACCATTATTGGTAATTGCCAGGTATTTCTTAGAAGGGCTGACTGCAATGTTAAGCGGAAGGTCTCCTAAAGGCACGCTGCGACCTGCAGGTGAAAGGCTCCATCCGTTGGGTAATCTTACTTTTTTAGGTTTTTGGTAATTTATTCCCTGTGATAAACAAAAAGAGGAAAAAGCAATAGAAAAGATTATTAGCAGTATTTTCATGTATTTGCAGTTATAAAAAGACTAAGGTAATAAAAGCGCATTACGACAATATTAATTTTAGCACCACCTGGGATATTAATATTAAAAACGCCCCATTTATTCTGTTAAAACACTCATATTTACATCTTTATCCAATTTGTTCTTCATTTTGATTAATATTGAAATTTTAATCAGGCAATATTGTTCATGAAGAAATTGTTATTTGTTCTTTCTATCTTTTTCATAACACAAAATTCTGCAAATGCGCAAGCTAAGCTGAAAGCAATCAAGGCAGGCAAACTGATAGATGTTGTAAATGGAACTGTTCTTACAAACCAAATCATTTTAATTGACAGCAATACTATAATTGACATCGGTCCTTCGCTGTCTATTCCTGCGAATGCAGAAGTGATTGATCTTAGCAACGCAACTGTTTTACCCGGCCTTATAGATTGTGATACACACCTGACTTCGCAGCCCAGCGGAGATTATTATGGAGATATTTTTCGCAAGTCACCAATTGATGTCGCCATTACTGCACACATATATGCAAAGCGAACATTGGAAGCAGGTTTTACAAGCTGCAGAGATGTGGGCGCGCCGGCTTTTGTAGATGTGGCTTTAAGAAATGCAATCAACAAAGGCGACATAGAAGGTCCGCACATGGAAGTGGCCACTTTGTTTATCGGCTCAACAGGAAGTCATGGTGATTTGAATGGTTTTTCGCCATATCTCGACTGGCAGATGCCAAAACAAATGAGCGGCGTTGCTAATGGCGTTGAGGAACTGCGTAAGCAGGTCAGGTACAATATAAAATATGGAGCAGATGTCATAAAGTTCGGCGCAAGCGCAGGTGTTTTGTCAGAAGAAGAAAGCGTAGGCGCGCCGCAGTTTTCGCAGGAAGAAATGAACTCAATTGTCAGTGAAGCTAAGATGTGGGGAAGAAAAGCCTGTGCGCATGCACACGGCGCCGAAGCCATAAAGATGGCTGTAAAAGCAGGCGTAGCATCTATAGAGCATGGAAGCTTAGTTGATGAAGAAGGCATTCAGCTAATGAAACAACATGGCACTTACCTCGTTTCTGATATTTATGATGATGATTATATTTTAAGTGAATATTCAAAACTTGGTTATCCTGATAAAATAATTAATAAAGAAAAAATGGTGGGCAAGCTGCAGCGGGAAAACTTTGCAAAAGCAGTAAAAGCCGGAGTAAAAATCGCATTCGGTACAGATGCCGGCGTTTACCCTCATGGTTGGAATGCAAAGCAGTTTTATTATATGGTAAAGTTTGGCTTAACGCCCATGCAGGCCATTCGGTCGGCAACAGTAAGCGCTGCGGATTTGCTTGGGTGGAAAGAAAAAACAGGCTCACTGGCAAAGGGAAAATGGGCTGATATAATAGCTGTTGATGGCAATCCTTTAAATAATATTACTTTGCTTGAGCATGTGAAATTTGTAATGAAAGACGGACAGGTTTATAAAAATGAAGTGAAGCATTGAAAGACCTAAAACTGTACAAAAAAAGGCAATGTACTGATAAATGGTTGGTGGCTTTTTGTATAAGCTTTAGAAGATTTGTGCGATTTTCAAGCCACAAAGGCTCAAAGACGGTAAGAAGCGCAAAGGAATATTTTGCAAAAGTTTTGTGTCTTTGAGCCTTGGGGAAAAATGATTAGAGAACCGCTTTGGCTGCGAGCCATGCCATCATTTGCATTCCATTCGATATTGCGTCTTCATCAATATTGAACTTTGGTGTATGTACATTGTGAATGATGCCTTTTTCTTCGTTTCCCACACCCAAACGGTAAAAGCAGCCGGGAATAACATGCGTATAAAATCCAAAGTCTTCGGCTCCCATTCTTAACTCCGTTTCTTCAATGTTTTCTTTGCCCCAATATTCGTTAGCCAATTGCCATGCTGCTTCTGTTAAAACAGGGTCATTATCAACAAACGGATAACCGACATCTATAAGAACATCAGCTTCGGCACCCATTGCATGTACAAGCTCTTCAGATTGCTTTTTTATCAGTTGGTGTGCCTTGCGCCTCCACTCTTCGTTCATTGCTCTGAAAGTACCTTTTAATTTTACTTCGCTAGGAATTACATTGGTCGTATGCCCACCTTGTACAGAGCAGATAGATAAGACTGAGGGTGACGTAGGATTATTATTCCGGCTGATAATCTGTTGCAGACTGACAATTAAGTTGGAAGCTATTAAAATAGTATCGGCAGTCAGATGGGGCTGTGCTGCATGTCCCCCTTTGCTTTTAATAGTTATAAAAATTTCATCGGCGCTGGCCATTACCCTGCCTTTTCGAAAACTAAATTTTCCTACAGGCAATCCCGGATGAACATGCATTCCCAATATTCCCTGTGGTTTCGGATTTTCTAAAGCGCCGTCTTTAATCATCAGGCTTGCACCTCCGGGATTTCTTTCTTCACCAGGTTGAAAAATAAGTTTAACCGTTCCTTCCCAATCATCTCTTAATTCTTGTAAAATCTTTGCAGCGCCAAGCAGGCAGGTTGTGTGCACATCGTGACCGCAGGCATGCATCAGGCCTTCATTCAAGGATTTATATTCTATCTCATTTTCTTCTGAAATAGGAAGTGCATCTATATCGGCACGTAAGGCAATAATGCGGCTTTCAGGATTTTTTCCGTGTATAAGACCAACAACGCCAGTCGTAGCTTTTATCTGGTATGAAATGTTGAAATCTGTAAGTTTTCGCTGAACGTACTTAGAAGTTTCGAACTCCTGGTAACTCAATTCAGGATGAGCGTGCAGATGACGCCTTATGTCTATAAACTCCTGCCGGTACTGAAGCGCAAGTGTTTTTATTTTCTCCTTTAGCATACATCAAATATACTTCACATTGCGTCCAGAGCTTGCCGAAGTACGGGAATTAGTATTCGTCTGCCCGGAACCGATGAAGATTGAAAAACTGAAGATGAAGATAACAACAAAAAGCTAAATAGAATATGTCGAGCTGGATATGAAGCACAGTGGAATTACCGCTGCTCAAGATTACAAATTTTAGCCCGTATTTTGGCAAGTCCCCGTTAACTGCTTCCCTTCTCTCCTCGAAATGTGTTGATTTCGTTATCAATGGACGACTTTTACTATGAGTTCATTTTGTTAAACATTCCGTTTATTACGTCAGGTGTTGCTTTTGCCAACATTGCACTAAAACCAAAACTGAGTTCTGTCTTACCTTCTTTTATTTGATTAAAGATTGCCTCAATAAAATCACTTACCGCAGGATGTTCAGCGTGTAAATCTTTTCCACCAAGGTCTGTGTTTAGTGCTGGTGGGATAAGTTCAATCACTTCAATGTTTTTTGATTTTAATAAATGTCTTAGCGAGAGAGTAAAGGAATGAAAGAATGCTTTTGTTGCACAGTAGACAGGCACTTTCGTCAGTTGAACAAATGCCAAACCCGATGTTACATTAATAATTGTGTCTAACGATTTCAAGTTTGCAAATAACGTTGTCAAATGAATGGGTGCTAAAACATTTATTGAAATCTCGTTGCTTGCTTTTTTGTAAAAGTCTGTGTCTGAAATGTCCATCCAATTCTGAATGCCTGCATTGTTCACAAGTATATTCAAGTCGCTGTGATTTTTTGATACCCAATCGTAAAGGTCAATTCTTTCGGCTTCAACCGACAGGTCACATACTTTTGTTATGACTGATGGAAGTTTGTCTGAAACTTCTTTCAGCACTTCTTGTCGTCTGCCGCAAATGATTACCGTGTTGTTCTCTTTAATAAATCTTTCCGTAAGTCCTAAACCAATTCCTGATGCGCCGCCTGTGATTAAAATTTTGTTGTTTGCTAATTTCATTTTTTGCATTTTTTATTTCGAACCGAAAAAGTCGTAATTATATTTTTAAAAAAGTTGGTCAAATCAATAAAAGTCGCTGATAAATTTCGTTTGATAACTGCCCGCTACTGTTTGAGATTACCCTAATCGCCAACTTTCCGTGTTGCGTGAAATTTTGAAGTATGTCTTCGTGTTAATCATTTGTCAGGTAGAATCTTTGTTGGCAAGTCCGAGGTGTCGCCATAGGGTTGCAGCTAACTTTATTCATCCTGCATATACCCTTCATCACCCGTAGGAGTGTACTCAATAATGTCAGGAACAATATAAATGCCTTTTTTAGGATAGAGGGCAGAAATTATTTTGCGAAGCTGGGAAGCATCTTTTTGCGTCAAAAAATTTCCTATCCTGACTCTAAAGCTGGGAGACTGGTATAACAGGTAAGATTTTTGGTCGGGAAACCGGCGAAGCAATTCTGCCTTTACTTCGTTTGCCTCGTCTCTGTTTTGCGTATTTGACGCTTGTACACGAAAACCGCGAACATAATGAGATGTGGATAGATAAGATTTTTTATTTATTTCGGCCTGCTTTGCCGCCATCTCATCAAACCTCGGGTCTTTGTGCACAATAACAGCAGAAAATGAATCTTTGCTGACTACCTGTGCCTGTGTTGTGAAAGCAGCAATAACAAAAAAGAAAAAAAGTAGTATTTTCATATCAGTTTAATAATCATTTTCTACAGCTGACTGCTGGCTCACAATTGCCACACTTGCGCTGCATCCTAACCGCGTGGCACCTGCATCTATTAATTGTCTTGCAAATTCATACGTTCTTATTCCGCCTGAAGCCTTTATTTGTACACTTGCAGGCAGGTTTTCGCGCATTATTCTTACTGTTTCCACGCTTGCCCCTTTTTCTGCATAGCCGGTTGAAGTTTTAAGAAAATCAATTCCTGCCGCACCATATAGTTTACAGCATTTTAAAAGCTCCTCATTAGTTAAGACACCGCTTTCAATAATGACTTTTATAATCTTGTCTTTGCTTTTCACAACAGGCATTATATGATTAATCTCGTTTGAAATATACTGCCAGTCATTATTTTTTACAGCCATTATATTTATTACCACGTCCAGCTCATCGGCTCCGTCAACTATTGCTAACAATATTTCTGCCAGCTTAGCCTCAACGGCAGAATAACCAAAAGGAAAGCCGATAACGGCTGCAACTTTCACGTTTGTGCCCTTTAAAAGATTTTTACTTTTTTCTACAAAAGGCGGAGGAATACAAACAGCCGCAAATTTAAATTCACTTGCTTCGCTGCACACTTTTTCTATTTCTGCAACAATGGTTGTGGGTTTGAGAATGGTGTGGTCAATGTAAGAGTTGATTTTCATATAGACAAGAATACTGAAAAATATCACTTTTTACTTAGAAATTTTTTATCCCGATTACTTTAAGCTCTACTTCCGGTCTCGTTATAATTATCGTTATAAGTAAGTCAAAAATAAACAAAACTTTTTCGGTATTTTAATAAATTCCTTTCAATCATTATTCACCACATACTGAAATAGATTTCGTAGATTACATCAGTGAAACAAAAACTTTACCTTGATACTTCAGTTTTTGGAGGGTATTTTGATGTTGAGTTTAAAGAATTTACGAAACCGCTTATTGACAGACTCCTTAATGGTGAATTTGTAATTTTATTTTCTGTTGTAACACAGGATGAATTAGAAAATGCACCGGCACAAGTGAAGGAATTGGTTAAAAGTGTAAAGATTGAATCTGCAGAGATTATCGAAATTACAGAAGAAGCGGTGGAATTAGCAACTGATTATATTGAAAATAAAGTTGTGGGAAAAACAAGCTATGCAGATTGTTTACACATTGCTTTAGCAACCATTTATAATGCAACTTTTCTGGTTAGTTGGAACTTTAAGCATATTGTGAACGTTAATAGAATAATGGGCTATAATTCTATTAACATTAAAAATGGTTATAAACAATTAGAAATCCGTTCACCAAGAGATTTAATGATATATGAAGACGATTACTGATAAAAATTTTGACGCTGTAAAATACATGCGGGAGCAAAGACAAAGATTGAATGAAAAGCTTTTAACAATGACGAAAAAAGAAATTATTGAATATTTTAGACAAAAGGAACTTAAGAATACTGTAAAACCTTCTGCATAATAAGTTGAATAATTAGTACATTACTAACTCTTATCAACCAGCTTATAACTTGCTTCGTTGTACCTGTCGCCAATGTTTGGGTATTTAGCCAACACTTTCTCAATGTCCTGCAAATCCTCTTGTGACAACTGAATATCTACACTGCCTGCATTGTCTGCAAGTTTGCTGCGTTTTTTTGTTCCGGGTATGGGGATGATATTTTCACCTTGTGCCAGCAGCCAGGCAAGCGCTAATTGTGCAGGTGTGCAATTTTTTTCGGACGCTAACGCTGCAAAAGCTTCAGCTAATTTCTCATTGTTATCCTGGTATTGCTGTTGGTAGCGCGGCAGTGTTTTACGAAAATCATCAGCAGCAAGCTCACTAAGGCGCAGGGTGTTTGTCATAAGTCCGCGAGCCAGCGGACTGAAAGGAACAAACGTAATCCCAAGCTCTTTGCATGCCGGCAGTACTTCTTTTTCCACATCGCGGCTAAGCAATGAATATTCACTTTGTAAAGCACTTACCGGGTGAACTGCATTCGCTTTTCGCAAAGAATTTGCAGATGCTTCTGACAATCCCAGGTAACGGATTTTGCCTTCTTTTACAAGATCGGCCATGGCACCAACCATTTCTTCAACAGGAACATTCGGATCTATGCGATGCGCATAATAAAGATCAATAGTATCAATATTTAATCTTTTTAAACTTGCCTCAACAGCAATCTTCATATATTTAGGCGAACCATCAAATGTTGAGCTCCTTCCATCTTCCGTCGCCTTAAATCCAAATTTTGTAGCGATAAAAATTTTATCTCTGTTGCTGCTGAGAACTTTTGAAATCAGCTCTTCATTTTTGCCATTTCCATAAAAGTCAGCAGTATCCCAGAAGTTAATGCCCAAATCAAGCGCGTAGTGCAGCGTTGCTATAGATTCTTCATCATCAGGCACTCCATAAGCATGGCTCATGCTCATACATCCAAGACCTATTGCCGATAATTTTTCAGTTTGTGCAAGTGTTCTGTATTTCATGTCGCAAAAGTAATGTATCAGAAATGAGTATAATAACGACAGGAATTAAAACAGTAAAAATTCTTCTTTAAGTTCTGGCTTCTATTTAAGAGAAAAACAAGAAAACATCACTAAAATCTTCATTATCTTCCGAAACAATATTTTGCTTTACAAGCTTTTTTTTTAAATTTTTATTTCAATTGACAAAACTTATTAAATAATATTCGGCATCCCAATAATCCCATAAATCACACAAATCCCAGTTCAGACATTTGTAACTTGCATTCATGGAAACAATTAAAGACCTGAGACTTGCTGTATTGATTGACGCAGATAACGTTCCATACAGCAATATCAAAGAAATGCTGGAAGAAATTGCAAAATACGGCACACCAACATTTAAACGGATTTATGCAGACTGGACAAAGCCAACGGTATCGGGCTGGAAAGGAGTGCTGCTGGAAAGTGCCATTACACCGGTGCAGCAATATAGTTATACCTCGGGCAAAAATGCCACCGACTCGGCTATGATTATTGATGCGATGGACATTCTTTATTCAGGCCGCGTGGATGGTTTTTGTATTGTTTCAAGCGACAGCGATTTTACCAGGCTGGCTATCAGGCTGAGAGAAGCCGGAATGAAAGTTTTTGGTATTGGCCAAAAGAAAACACCTGTGCCTTTTATTTCGGCATGTGATAAATTTATTTATATAGAAATATTAAAAGCTGAAGAAGAAGCTGTAAAACCTGCGGCAAAAAAAACAAGAACGCGAAAATCAGCCAAAACAAAAGCAGCAGATATTCCTGAAATCATTGAAACGCCCGTGACTGAGACACAACCCATAGAAAAAATAGATCGGGAGTTAATAAAATTAATTGCAGACAGCGTCAGCGATCTTGCAGACGAAGAAGGGTGGGCTTTTTTAGGCGATCTTGGAAATTTACTCTTAAAAAAGCAACCGGATTTTGACTCACGTAATTATGGTTTTAAAAAGCTGCTGCCCTTAATTAAAAGCCTGAACCAATTTGAAATAAATGAAAGAGGAACGGGAAAAAATAATATTGTTTTGGTGTATGTGAGAACGAAAAGATGATATGAGTTATTAAACTTTTATTATAAAAAAAGTAAATTTTCTTTATTTACTTTCAGGCAAAGGATCTGCAGCTCCGGGATGAGCCGGATCATAAATGGCTACAGCAACACGTGAATCTGCACACCCATAATACAAAAACCATTTCTTTTTAAAGAAAACCAATCCTTCCATAAATACCGTTCCGTTTACATATTGTCCGCTTTTTTCAAAAGGTTCCATAGGTCTGAAAAAAGGAACATCTAACCTGCCTATAGGTTTAGTTGGGTCTTTCAGATCAAAAAGAACCTGGCCGCCGCAATAGCTGTTTCCCTGAAAACGCTTGTCGCCGTTTTCAGGATTATTCTTTCCATTGTATAATAATAAAATTCCCTTATCCGTCATAATTGCCGGAGGGCCGCATTCGGTCAGATCGCTGTCAAAATATCCTTTTCTCGGTGAAATCAATGGCCGCAATTCCCCGCTTTCATTCACCAGGGGTTCCCAATTAATTAAGTCAGACGAGGTTGCAGCAAAAACGCCTGCTTCTCCCCAATACATCCAGTATTTTCCATTAATCTTTGCAATAACCTGTTTGCCGTTTACAAGTTTTGTTAAAATGGAAGCAGACTTACTTGCGATATTAAAAAATCTGCCGTTATAGGCTTTTCTGAAAATTGGGCCATATTTCGTCCAGTGAATTAAATCTTTTGACATAGCAACGCCTAACCGCGGCAGCTTACGATTCCATTGTGTATAAAAAACAACGTACGTTCCTTTTTCTGTCACAGCCACACGCGGATCTTCACAGCCGCCCGGCCATTCAAATTCTTTCTGGCTGTCATTAGTTGGATAAAACACCGGCTCAGAACGTCTTTTCATTTTTATTCCGTCTTCACTTTCTGCATAGCCTAACCGTGAAGTTCTTTCACCAATGGCAACACCTGATTTATCTTCTGCACGGTATAAAACGACTATTTTGCCATCTTTTATTGCAGCAGCAGGATTAAAAGCATCATTTGACTCCCACCTGATTTTTTTTCCAGAAACCGGGTCTGTAAAAACGGACACAGGATTCGGAGAAATAATAGGATTTACATTTGCAGGACGTACAAAACCGCCAAATGCCCAGGCTGGCAGAGGATTATTATCTGTTTGTGAATAAGCAGTATTAAACAGAATTAAAACAAAAATCAATTTTTGCATACAGCTATTTTAAATAAAAAAATTTGTGTTACTTTTAAAATTTAAAAGTTACGGCAAATAATATAACTGCAAAGTATTTCTTCTGTTTATCAAAAACATTCCTTACTTATTTGCCGAAGTAAATGTGATATGTTTTTCAAAATTGGTACTTTTATTTTTATCGCTTAAATATATTGCTATGCCCGAGTTACCTGACCTTCAAGTATTTTCAAAAAACCTTCATTTTGTTTTGGAAGGAAAAAAGTTAGTAAAGATAAATGTGGTAAATGGTAAAAAGCTGAAAGATAAACAGGCAGAGCTAAGTGAAAATTTAGAAGGAAAAATATTGCAGTCTGTGTACAGAACGGGTAAAGAATTGAGGTTTCAATTTACAGATAATACCGTGCTTGGCATGCATCTTATGCTGCATGGCGGCCTGTACCTGTTTGAGAAAAATAATGAGAACAAGTTTACGGTAGCAGAATTGTGTTTTGATAACAAAGGATTGGCGCTAACAGACTGGCAGGGAATGGCAAACATCGCACTTAACCCGGAAGAAAAAAAAGGAATGGACGCACTGTCTAAAGAGCTTGACTACAATTACCTGAAAACGGCTTTACAATCGAAAGCAAAAATTAAAAATGTGCTGATGAATCAAGACGTTGTCAGAGGCATTGGCAATGCTTATGCTGATGAAATACTGTGGGAGGCGAAAATATCGCCATTTTCAACTTCGGGCGCTATTTCTGAAAATAAAATTCACTGTCTGCAAAAGGCAATAAAAAATGTGCTTACCAGCGCAGAAAAACAAATAGTAAAAAAACATCCGGACATTATTACAGGTGAGATCAGGGATTTTCTCAAGATTCACACCAAAGAAAAAAAAGAAAGCCCGGGCGGATACCTGATAAAGGTTGAAAAAAAAGGTGGCAGGATAACTTATTTTACTGACGAGCAGGAGTTATTTGTGTAATGCAGTTTTATGCTTTCTTCGAAAGAATACTCTTTTGCCGGCAATAAATGATATTTTTCTGCAACAATTCCTTTATTTCGTAATTCACCTATGAAAATATGAAAAGTACAGACACTAACTTTATAAAACCATCGGTATTTCTTTTTTTCTTTTTTCTTTTTTTTAAGACCATTCCGGCTTTTAGTCAGATTGCCGGCTGCACAGATCCGGATGCTAATAATTACGATCCTTCAGCTACTGTAAATGACGGGACCTGCACATACAACAATACATTTTATACTCCTCCCGTCAGGGTTGATCCGATCAGCGATACACTTACAGAAAGCAGCGGCCTGCAATGGGCGGGAAGTTCTTTATGGAGCTTTAACGACAGAGGCGGTACGCCAGACCTGTACAGAATTGACACAGCAAGCAAAGCAATATTGCAGATTGTAAGACTTGAAGGCGCCGCAAATGTTGATTGGGAAGAACTGACTTTTGACGGCACTTATTTTTATGTTGGCGACTTTGGCAATAATCTTAATGGCGCCCGGACTGATCTTAAAATTTACAAATTTCCTTTCAGCGCCATACCTGATTATACAACCGATCGTGAAGCAACTATTCCTGCTGAACAAATAGAAATTATTTATTTTACTTACAGCGACCAGCCTCAGCCACCTGACACAGTTGGCCTTAATACAACAAAATTCGATTGTGAAGCAATGATAGTGGAAAACGGAAAAATTCACCTTTTCTCCAAAAACTGGGTTGATCTTACCAGCACGCATTATGTTATTAATGGCACTGCCGCCGGTAACTATACTGCCTCACCTTTAGACACGCTTCAGACAGGTTATTTAGTAACCGGGGCAACCAAAGTGCCGGGAAAAGAAATAACAGTTTTGCTTGGCTACGATAATTCACTGTTTAAAAATCATTATCTGCATATACTTTCCGGCTACAGTGATGGTAAGTATTTTAAAGGTAATAAAAGAAAAATCAATCTTCCCGATGCGACTTATATGGGGCAGGCAGAAGGCATTACTTTTAGAAATGATACTTACGGTTATATAAGCAATGAAAAAGTTTCTCCGTTTACAGACCAAAAGCTTTTTTCTTTCGACATCAGTAATTTTGTTCCTTCGAATATACTTGCCGAAGAGCTAACTGATTTTAGTGTAAGTAAATTAAATGGCGCACATAAAATAGCCTGGAGTTTTAGTTCAGCCGTTCACGGTCTTGAAATACAGCAAAGCTCAGATGCTTTACACTTTACCGTTATAAAAACCTATAATACTTCAATGGCTGGTTCTTTTAATAATAAAAATGTAAATGATATAAATTACTACAGGCTTGCCTGGAAGCAAAATGACGGCGGTTTCCGCTATTCAAAAGTAATTCGCATAAAAAATGAAGAAAGTAACTTAGTAGGAAATCTTGTGCTCAGAGCAAACGGAGAATTATCTTTTACATTAAGTGGAGATCAATCTGAAAATCTTACATTTAATTTGTTCAGTACTGATGGCAAGATGCTTTCACAATCTAAAAGTTATCCATATTTGCCTGGTTTTAATAAAATCAATTTTTCAAATAATGCGGTTTTGAATGATATTGTTCTTGTGGTAATTTATAATAACAAACAAGAAACAACTGCTCTTTTGCACGTGTTGAAGTAATTATTTTTAGAATATTACCAGCCCGCGGATAACGCCGGTAAGCGGCGAGAAAACTTTGACGATATCAGCTAAAAAACCCAAAAATCAAAAACTTTGCGTCATCAGCGATATCTGCGGAAAACAAACTCCTCCATTCTGTAGTTTCTGTTAACACCAACACCGCTACTACTTTCGTACTTTCGCAAAATGGCGGAAAAAACATATTCAATAGAAAAAATACTTTCCAATTTAAAAATTGAAAAACTAAATGAAATGCAGTTAGCTTCTATTGAAGCTAATGAAAAAGATAATGATATTATTCTTCTCTCTTCTACAGGTTCAGGAAAAACAATTGCTTTTTTATTACCGATACTGCAAGCATTGGATGCTGACAATAACAAGACACAGGCATTAATCGTAGTTCCTTCGAGGGAACTGGCTTTACAAATTGACCAGGTATTTAGAACAATGGGCACAGGTTTTAAAGTTACCTGCTGCTATGGCGGTCATTTGCGCGAGACAGAAGAAAATAACCTGCTGCAGGCACCCGCATTGATAATAGGAACACCGGGCAGACTATCAGATCATATCCGCCGGGGTAATATTCAGACTGATAGTATTGAAACTCTGGTATTGGATGAATTTGACAAATCGCTTGAATTGGGTTTTCACGAAGAAATGTCTTTTATCATTTCTTCATTGAAGAATTTGAAGAAAAAAACACTTACGTCTGCAACTGAAGCAGATGAAATTCCGGGGTTTATCAAATTAAACGAACCTGTCCGTTTAAATTTCTTATCAGATGAAGATGATGCGGCCCTCGCCATTCAATTTGTAAAAAGTGATGAAAAAGATAAAGCAAACATACTTTTTAAATTAATCTGCTTTCTGGGAAACAGGTCAGCAATCATATTTTGTAATCATCGTGAATCTGTTGAGCGAACCAGTAAATTTTTATCAGACAAAGGAATTGTAAATGTTTTTTATCATGGCGCACTCGAGCAGCAGGAACGCGACAGCGCTTTGTGTAAATTCAGAAACGGCACTTCCAATGTTTTGGTTACCACCGATCTTGCTTCACGCGGATTGGATATTCCAAACATAAGATACATTATTCATTATCATTTGCCTGCAAATGAAGATGTATTTACGCACCGAAACGGAAGAACTGCAAGAATGGAAGCGAGCGGAACTGCTATTCTTATTTTATCGCCGGAGGAAAAATTGCCTGCTTACATTTCTTCCACTGTTGAAGAAATACCATTGCCTGAGACCAGCACTTTACCTGAAAAACCTAAATGGTCTACGCTTTTTATTGCTGCAGGCAAAAAAGACAAAGTCAACAAAGTGGATATTGTAGGTTTTTTAACCAATAAAGGACAACTAAAAAAAGAGGATATCGGATTGATAGAAGTTAAAGATTTTTTCTCGTTTGCCGGAGTGCGCAAAGTGAAAGCAGGACATACTTTAGAGTTAATTAAAAACGAAAAAATAAAGAATAAAAAGGTGAAAATAGCTGTCGCTAAATAAGAGCTATAAAATTATAAGAATATTCTTTCCCTTTTCAGCCATCTGCTAAATCAAAATGTTTTAAGTTCTTAAACACATATGCAGATACTTATACACGAGTTTGTATAAGTATCTGCATATCAATTTTTACAAAGGCCTTACCCAGATATTACGAAAGCTTATCGGTTCACTTTTATCGCCGTGTGCCTGTAGTTTAATAGGAGCAGCGCCATGCTTGCGGTAAGAAGGCTGACCAATGTAAGGTGTGTCACCTAAAAGTGCGATATCATTCTGAACAAGAACACCATTGTGAAAAACAGTAACATGGGCAAGTGACGATAAAACTCCATATTGGCTAAATTTTGGAGCCGTCCAGACGACATCGAACGTCTGCCATTCGCCAGGTTTTTTCGATGCATTGGCAAGCGGCACGGCCTGCTTGTAAATGCTGCCGACCTGGCCGTTTACATAAGTAGAATTTTTGTAATTATCCAGCACCTGCAGTTCATATCCTCCGGCTCCCCATGGCAGCGCTGCTAAAAAAATTCCGCTGTTGCCGCGGGCTTGTCCCGTTCCGGTTATATTTGTTGGTATGCGATATTCAATATGCAACTGGTAATTGGTAAAAGTTCTTTTGGTTTGAATATCTCCTGCAGATTTATTAACCGTCATTACGTTATCAGCCACATTCCACTTAGCTCTGGTTGAGTCTTTAGTGGAAATCCATTGGTTCAGGTTTTTTCCATCAAATAAAATAATTGCGTCGGAAGGAGCATCACTGAAAGATGCTCCTGGCCTTACTACGGGCGGTATAGGTGCATAATATTCAGTCTCTTCCGGTCTCATTTTTTCCTCTGCAATATTTACCTGCGCATTCGTAATAGAGGAAGTACACACAAACAGGGCAGACAGAATGATCAATCTTTTCATTAAGCTTTTTCTTTTAAATTTATTAATGCAAATGCTGATTTTTTCAAGTTAATATTGGTTTTGCTACGAAGACATAAAGGCAGAAAATTTTGCAAAGAATAAACTTGAACTGATTCCTATGTTAATACCGAATTTATTTAAAATAGTAAAACGTCTTACTTTTTATCATTTAACTGATAGCAAACGAAAGGCCATAATTATTTTACTTTTTCCAACGACTTAATCCATTCCGCTATTTTACGGGCTTCTTCGTTTGGTACCTGCGTCATTGGTGGCATCGGTGTCGAATAATCAGGCCAGTGTTCGGGTTTGGGATTATGAATGAGTTCAACGATCTGGGCAACAGTATATTTTCTTTTAGCAACATCCTTATATGCTGGCCCTACCTGGCGGGTATTTGGATTATGACAGGCAAGACAAGTATTCTTTTGCAGCAAATTTTTAACTTCTTCATAAGTTGGTTGCTTTGCTGCTGTCGCTGCTGCTAATTTCGCCGGAGCTTTTTTGCTGACCACATCAGCGTCGTCCTGGTCTGTCGGCTCTGCAGTATTTTTTGCTGGTACGCCCTTCTTTAAGTTTATAATATCAGCATTCGCTTTCGTTCCTGTATTTTTTGTATTTACCTGGCTAAGAGAAAGTTTACTTCCTTCGGGAATATTGTTTAAAGTATAATATGCGACAGGATGCACCACAGAATTAGAATTTTCCTGGTCTTGTATACCATTTAAAGTAATGGTATGAATATAATTTCTCCGAAGGTTATCTACAATTATTCTCGCCTTCATTCCATCGTCTGATACCTTCACTCCTTTTACAGCACACTTCGCTGTATTTACCAAAGGACTGCCATACACACCCTGGTATTTATAGATAATATCTTTGCCGGGATTTTTAGGATCAGGAAGATTAACCAATATGCCTGTGCCTGGTGTTGTGGTCAAAACATCTTTTTGAGTAAAAGTGCTTCTGACATCCCGGACAAGTTTCCAGGAAGGGCCGGGACTTTGAAAAAAAGAGAGATCGGAGAGAGGCAAAGTGTTTTGGGCAGCAAGCAATTGAAAACTTATCGCACAAACTATAAACATGAAAAGCTTTGCAAAAAAAACTTTCCTGGACTCTTGGCTAAAAAAAATAATAGAATACTTCATGGGTTTCAACATCACAATTATTAAAAAATATTATAACGGGTTTATTAGCAATTTGCAGAGTGAATATAGTTTATAATGGAATAGTAAGAATATGAAACAAAAAATATCAGTTTGGTTTTTAATCTTTTTTTTACCGCACAATAAAAACTAAATTATCCCTCATTTTATGTAATGGTGAAATGGAAGAAGTAAACTTGTAAACATGGATAAAAATCACTGCTGGTTTTACCAATGATAGACTGGGCAAAGCAGCTTAAAAAAATAAATTTCATTAATACATTTAAAATAAATATTCCTGAAATTCTTATTTTATTTCGCATATCATGATTAGAATGTTGTACAAACAACTATACAATTAAGGCTTGCAATCGCAAGCCTTAATTGTATATGCTAAAAAAACTATAGATATGTTTCCGGGAGAATGGTAACCTTGTCAGAAATCTGAAACGAACAATGTACAATCAAAATTATCAATAACAACGTAAGGACAATATTATAAATTTGTTAGCTAATTTCGATAGTTTATAATAGTTGGCGAAAAGCAAAACATAAGCAAATATTGGAGCGGATTTACAGAAGAGTTCAATTTCCAACAATAGTATTATGTCGTTTTCAAAAGCATTTTAATAATTTAATCACAGTCAGTAAATTCTATATAATTAAAAGAAAAGATTGACTTTTGAATAATAAAAACCTAATCAAAATGCAGAATGACTTTTCATTAGAAGGCAAAGTGATCGTAGTAACCGGAGGCACGGGAATACTTGGTAATTCTTTTATAAACGGCATTGTGAAAGCCGGCGGGGCAGTAGGTATTTTAGGAAGAAATAAGGAAGTGGCAGAAGAACGTGCCGAAGCAATTAATAAAAACGGTGGTAAAGCAATCGCCCTCATTGCGGACGTGTTGAATGAAGAGCAATTGACGGAAGCTAAAAATACATGTCTGAAAGCATTTGGTAAAATTGACGGTCTTGTAAACGGTGCAGGCGGTAACCAACCGGAAGGTGTGCTAACTCCTGACCAGAACATTTTTAAAATTAATATGGAGGGAATGAAAAAGGTAATGGACCTTAACCTTTGGGGCACTTTACTTCCTACGCAGATCTTTGGAGAAGCTATTGCAGAAGGTGACGGCGGAAGCATAGTTAATATTTCTTCCATGAACAGTAAAAGAGCTATTACACGGGTGTTAGGTTACAATATGGGTAAAGCGGCTGTAGATTGTTATAATCAATGGTTTGCTGTAGAACTGGCTAACCGGTATGGTGATAAAATAAGAATGAACGCTCTTGCACCCGGGTTTTTCTTAACGGAGCAGAACCGTTATTTACTTACAAAAAAAGAAGGCGGATATACAGAAAGAGGCGAAAAAGCGATCAGGCAAACACCATTTAAACGGTTTGGAGACCCGGATGAACTGCAGGGCGCTATTGTATGGTTGTTAAGTGATGCCTCCAAATTTGTAACCGGCGCTATGATTTGTGTGGATGGCGGATTTTCAATTTTCGGAGGCGTTTAAATCAGGTAAGTAATGATAACACAAAATAAAAATGGAGTGTATAAAATGCAGCAAACTATGCGTTGGTATGGTCCTGCCGATCCTGTAAGTTTGGCTGATATTCGTCAGGCAGGTTGTACCGCTATAGTTACAGCGCTGCATCATATACCTAACGGCGAAGTATGGACGGTTGAAGAAATACAAAAGCGTATACAGCAAATTAAAGCAGCAGATTTAGCCTGGAGTGTAGTGGAAAGTGTGCCGGTGCATGAAGCTATCAAAACGCAAACAGAAAACTTTACAACTTATATTGATAATTACAAAACAAGCATTACAAATCTTGCGTCATGCGGTGTAAAAAGAATTACTTATAACTTTATGCCTGTGCTCGACTGGACACGTACAGATCTCGCTTATACAGTTGATGATGGTTCAAAAGCGTTGCGTTTTGAAAAAGCCGCTTTTATTGCTTTTGATGTTTTTATATTAAAAAGAAAAGGAGCCGCAGAAGAATATTCTTTAGAGGAATTGTCAAGAGCAAAGCAAAGGTTTGAAAGTACGAGTTATGAAGAAAAGCTTTTGCTTCAACGCAATATAATAGCAGGTTTGCCCGGAAGCAATGAAAGTTTTACTATAGAACAATTTCAGGCTGCATTAAAAGCTTATAAAGGTATTGATGCTGACAGGCTTCGAAGCAACCTGATACATTTTTTACAACAAATAATTCCAACCGCGGAAGAGGCGGGAGTAAAGATGGTTATTCATCCTGATGATCCTCCGTATCCTATTTTGGGATTGCCAAGGGTGGTAAGTACTGCGGCAGATATAGAGGCGTTGATTAAAGCAGTTCCTTCATTAAGCAACGGTCTTTGTTTTTGCACCGGTTCATTTGGTGTACGGCCTGATAATGATCTTCCTGAAATGGTTGAGCAATTTGCAGATCGCATTAATTTTCTTCACTTAAGAAGCACCCGAAGAAATGAATACGGCGACTTTTATGAAGACAATCATTTGGAAGGAGATGTAGATATGTATGCAGTTGTAAAAGCAGTTGTAAAACTTATGAATGATAGAAAAGTAAACATACCAATGCGTCCCGACCATGGTCATCAAATGCTTGACGATCTTGCAAAAAAAACCAATCCCGGCTATTCTGCTATCGGTCGCTTGCGTGGCCTTGCAGAATTACGCGGACTTGAAATGGGTATACAAAGAAGCCAACTGTTTTAAATAGTATTTTCAGAATTAATATGTAAATAAATAATAATCATTCTCAAAGAATCTATCATTAACTATGAGCCTTGAATCAACCATTCAAACCGTTTTAAATTACCCGGTCGTTCCTGTATTTTATCATTCTAATCCCGATGTTTGTCTTGGTGTTTTTAAGGCATGTTATGCAGGCGGCTTGCGTGCTTTTGAATTTACCAACCGTGGCAAGAATGCACTGGAAACATTTAAAAAGCTGCAGCTACAAATGAATAATTTTCCAGGTTATATTCTTGGTGCAGGAACTGTTTTAAAAGAAAGTGAAGCAAATGATTTTATAGAAGCAGACGCTTCGTTTATTGTTTCTCCGTGTTTTATAGAAAGTGTTTCTGATGTTTGTTATCAAAATAAAATTCCTTACATGCCCGGTTGTATGACAGTGAAGGAAGTGCATTATGCTACGGAGGCAGGTTGTGAAATAATAAAAGTTTTTCCGGGAGAAGTTGTAGGGCCGTCTTTTGTAAAAGCGGTAAAAGCTGTGTTTCCAAAAGCGCAACTGATGGTTACAGGCGGTGTGTCGACAACAAGTGAAAGTATCTCTTCATGGTTTAACGCAGGTGTTTCGGCTGTGGGAATGGGATCCATGTTATTTAAAAAAGAATGGCTGGAAACGGGTGATTATGCAGCAATCGAAGAGGCTTGCAGAAATTGTTTAAGCTATTTAAAATAAGGTATTTTCAGAGGGAAAATAAGGATAACATGTTATTAAATATCAGGATTGCCAAATGTTTACTTACGATTAGCGTTGGCTAACTATAGAAGAAAAGCAATTTGATCAGGCGCATTTCAACTTGTCGCATCTTTTATAGTTGTCGGTTCTGTTCTTTAAACTTCTCGTCATTGCAAGGCACGAGGCAATCTCCTGCACAATTAGATTCACGTAGTTTGCCGGGGATTGCTTTGCCAAGCTGCGCAGGCTCAGAAGGACAAATACAAGCGACAATTTGAAATGCCCCATTTAATTATACTATGCAAAAACTAATTAATATGCCTTTATATTGCTTTTGCTGAATAATGAAAAAAAAGCACAAGAGTGCGACGCAACGGCGGCTTAATAGAATTACCTGGTTTGGCTCCAAAAAAAATTTATATTGACTTTTTTCATTTTGTCGCCCTATAAAATTGTTCTGTTATACCAATTTAGTCTTCCAACAAAAAGGTTTAAACCTTTGTGTCAGTTACCGGTTTGTCTGCAGGATTATTTTTTACTTCTTCAGCTAATTTTTCAGGCTGTTCTTCGTCTTTTTCATCGCCTAATAACATACCCCAGGGTTTCATGCTTTCTATTCTGTCAAAGACAACTTTAGTAATAGCAATAACAGGAATGGACAGAAACATGCCCGGTATTCCCCAAAACATTTCTCCTATTACAACGCCAAGAACTGTGATAAGTGCATTGATCTTCACTTTTGATCCTACAATCATGGGCAGTAAGACATTGCTGTCAATCAGGTGCATGGCTACAATAGTTACGATCACTAATATAACTTTTGTTGTGGCAGCAGCAGTGCCGATAGTGATAACAGTACTTAATACGAGCGAGGTGAATATGCCGATGTAAGGAATAATATTTAAAAGCCCCGTTATGAGGCCCAGTAAGATTGCATACTTTACGCCGATGATTAAAAATGCAATACAACACACTGCGGCTACGATGGCCATCTCAAGCAAAAGACCTAAAATATATTTTCTGATAATGTACTCAACCTGTGCAACAATATCATATACGGTTACAGAATTTTCTTCGGCGAACACAGCAACCAGGAATTTAATAATCAGGCGACGGTAAAACAACAGGAAAAAAGTATCTATCATTACAAAAACGAGAAACAACAAAACAGATGATAATGATATAACCGTGGCACCTATTACACCTGCGCTTTCAGCCAGCATTCTTTGGGTTTCATTGTGTACATACGTCATTTGTTTGTTTACATCAATGTGAAACTTCTGCGTTACCCAATTTTGAATTTGGTCAATTGTATCAGAAAAAGATTCCTTAAACATAGGCCAGTCTTTGGCAAGCTCAGATATTTGTGAGCCTACAAAATAAAGTATCAGTGAAATAAACAAAAGCAGCAAAACGACTGATAAGCCCGATGATGCGCTTCGCGGCAGTTTAAGCCTGGTTTCAAAGAAGCCTGCAACGGGTAAGAGCACAATTGCAAACAAAAAAGAAAACAACAGGGGAGACAAAATTTTTTTACCAAGAATGAATATAAAACCTAACCCAAACAGGCATATCAGTATCATAGCAAGTTTGGTATAAAAAGGGGCAGAAACCGGTTTGGGAGAAATCATCAGCAAATGTAATTTTTATAAGGAAACAGAAAGAAAAATGGTTTTTTTAGAAACTTGTGCCACTGCTATAAAAAATGATTTTATGGCCGGAAACAGTTTTTGGCGAAGTATAAAATTGTAAAAATAATATAACTTATCCCTTTTATTTATGTACAAAATTTTTCGGTTTTTATTCTCTTAAAATAATTTTTAGTAAAAAAAATTCCTCAAGCGTTCCTTTTATAAAAAAATTTTGTCCGCAACGTTCATTTACTATAATGTACAGAAATTGCTGCAATTAAAAAGAGGATTGTTTTTAAGCAACCCTCTTTAATTTAATTGATATTTCACTAACATTTTTTCTATTTATTTCTCATAAAATAATTTTATAAAAAAAGATAGAAAGAATATTAATATTAACTCCCATAGTTATCTATTAAGCAATGCCTTATATTCCTGTTCTGTTTCCCCTGATTACTTGCAGTATTATAGCAATAATAGCAATAACTAACAGGACGTGAATAAGACCTCCTGCAACATGAAAAGCAAATACTCCCAAAAGCCAACCAATAATTAATATCACAGCTATGATATACAAAATGTTACCCATAAAGTAAAATTTAAAGTTTAAAAAATTATTAACAGATTTTCTAATAAAATAATTGTACCACACTGCTGAAATTATCTCTATCAACAAAAAATAGTTACTCAAAAACACACTATAGATATAGTAAAAGAGAACAATAATTAATTTTTTTCTTTTAGATAAAGCAAAGGATGAAGGTTGATACGTTTGTAATTGTAACAATATCAAAAGCTTTTCTTTTATATTTTTAATGAAAATGTGAATTGGTTTACTCATAAAAAAAAAGCCAAAGCTTATTTGCTCCGGCTTTTTTTAATTCTTTTTATAAATTACATTATTCTTTGTTTAGTTCAACATTTACAACCAGGTCTACGTCTTTGCTTACAACCAGGCCGCCGGCTTCTGTTGCCTTATCCCACTTAAGATGGTAATCAAAACGGTTGATAGTAGTTTTTGCCTTAAAACCTGATTTGGTTTTGCCCATTGCGTTTGCTGTACCGCCATAGGTTACATCAAATACAACCGGTTTTGTTACATCTTTAATAGTCAGGTTGCCCCCGAGTTTATATTTATTGCCGTCAGCATGTGTAAACGAAGTGCTTACAAATTTCATTTGGGGATATTTCTCCGCTCCAAAAAATTCATCACTTTTAAGGTGCTTATCACGCATGTCGTTGTCTGTATTTACAGAATTTACATCAACAGTAAAACTGATTTTAGCATCAGAAAAATCAGGTTTTGAAGTTTCCATCGAGCCGTCAAAAAGTTTAAAACTTCCCTCTACTTCTGATACCAACAGGTGTGTAACCGTAAACTTCACATTTGAGTGTGCCTTGTCAACGCTCCATTTTGCAGCGGCATCTTTACTGTTATTTTCTATTATTTCTATGCCTGTTACATGCTTTGCCGGAGTAAAAGCCAGGGAAGAAAAAGCGGCAGCAGCAATTATAGCGGAATGCCCAATAATTTTTTTCATTAATTTAATTTAAAGTTTTATCATTCAAAAATAGAACGGCAACTATAAAAAATATTTAAAACATAGACAAAAAGAATAAATTCTGCTACAAAATAAGATAATCATAACGATTCGCGATTATAACAAGTTATTTTTTATCAGGTCTGCGATTGCTTAAACCGTGGCATCAACAGTTTGCTTATATGGTTTTTTCGATCAGTTCCTGTGTGTCGGTGTCTATAATTAATATTCCCTCATCTGAGTCATTTAGTTGTCTCAATAACAAGCCTTTACTGTTCCAGATGGAGGTTTTGCCTGCCCATTCACAACCATCAGAATAGCCGGTACAGCTTGACATTAATACGGTCATTGAACATTTACCGGCAATGTCAGATAACCTGGTAAGGGTGGCATCAATCCCATTTACAGATTTAGCAACGCTTGCAATATATTTCTGCTCCGTTTTTAAAAGCGTTCTCCGCATGTTCACGCACTGATAATTCATAACAAATGGCAAGTGAAATATTCGTTTTATTGCCTGATATACCAATAGTACTTTGCCCGCTGATAAAGAATGCTTCTTCATCAGCATGCAAATATTTTTTTGAATACAACTGTCTCGCCTGGCGCGGCTGAAAAAGAACCATACTGATACAAACGCCTGCGGTGTTTTTTGTTGGTATTCCAACTCCGATAATTACCTGACTGGTTTCGCTAATTCTTTCAAAAACGTCAAGCCTGCTGTCGTTTTCATCAGTGGCTAATTCTTTTGATAGTTCCGGTTCGTACCCTGTTAATGACAGCTCAGGAAAAATAATTATTTCTGCTCCATTGGAAACAGCAAGGTCTATTAATTTTTGATGATTATCAATATTACTTTGAATATCACCCTTAACCGGCCTTGTCTGTGCTGCACAAATTTTCATTGTATGGTTTGTTTACATTGCTGCTAAATGTTTTGTATCGATATATTATTATGTTACTTAACAAATGAATTTCTGCAGCTATCGTTTAAAAGCCGGCACTCCTACTGCAAAAATTTTCTATTGTATATTTGATGTAACCATTATGTAATTAATTGGTGAAACTTATCTCAAAATTAAAACAAAGCGCAAACCGGTTAAAATCTGAAGCACAGGTATTAATGAGAGCATATACAGATAAACGAACTCCGGTTGCTGCAAAAATTCTTATTGGCCTTACGGTTGGTTATCTAATGAGCCCTATTGACTTAATTCCTGATTTTATCCCTGTTCTTGGTTTTCTCGATGATGTGGTCATTGTGCCCCTGTTAATTTCAATTTCTATAAAACTTGTTCCTGCGATTGTGTTATCAGATGCAAGGCAAAGTATAAAAGATAAGCCATATATTCTTAAGAGGAATAATCTTGTTTTTGCCGTTTTAATAGTTATAGTATGGCTTTTACTTTTTTATTTTGTTTACAGGCATTTTAAGCATTTATGGAAATAGCAGAAAGTAGTACTGTAAAAAAGTTTTTTCAATGTTTTTGCATTAAACTTTTATACTACTACTACTGTAGAAATGAAAATTTTTTAACGATTACGAAGTCGCATTTGTGTAATTTTACAGGCTTCTTTAACAACTTTTGCGCACAGTTCTTACTAATTGATATAATTGCGGCAATAGTTTTGCAAACCATTAGTCTAATATTATTACAATATGACCTTTACTGCTTTTAGTCTTTTAGCGGGAATATCTTTGTTTGCAGCATTTACGTCTTGTAAAAAAAGTGAGAACGGCACTCAAATTCTGTCTCAATCTGACAGGAAGAATGTTTTTTATGGAAATGATACGGCTCAAAATATGGATATTTATTTACCGGCCGGAAGAGATACCGCGAAAACCAATGTGCTTTTGTTCATACATGGAGGCTCATGGAACAACGGTGATAAGAATGAGTTTAATGATGCTATTGCTGCCGTAAGAGTAAAGCTGCAGAATTACGCCATATTCAATATAAATTACCGTTTGGCAAAAAATGACTCAACCAGGTTTCCTGTACAAATGAATGATATAGAATCTGCCCTGAATTTTATTGAAAGCAGAGCAAACGAATATAACGTGAATGTTAGTAAAGTGGGTTTAATAGGCGCCAGTGCAGGAGCGCACCTGGCACTATTGGAGGCATATAAAAACAACCGGAACGGCAAAATAAAAGCGGTAATTGATTTATTTGGTCCTTCAGATCTTACTGATTTATATAACAATCATCCCATACCCGCACAGGCACGACCGGTGCTTGTGAATTTTTTAGGCGCCACACCTGCAACTAACCCTGAGATCTACTACCAGGCAAGCCCCATAAATTTTGTAAACGCACAATCAGTTCCTACCAAAATATTTCGTGGCACTGACGATGTTGTAGTGCCCATTGCCCAGTCAAATGCACTTGCAGCAAAACTTCTGGCAAATAATGTAAAAGTTGATACGACGATTTATAAAGGCGAAGGTCATGGATGGCAGGGTAATAATTTGCTTGATACATATCAAAAGACTATTGATTTCATTATACAAAATGTTCGTTAATGAATGAAATAGAATGGGTATGTAAGCCTTTTGATACATTAACCCCGTACGAGCTGTACGCAATTATAAAGCTTCGCAACGAAGTGTTTGTAGCAGAGCAAAATTGCGTTTTTCAGGATGCAGACGACAAAGACCAGAAGTGCTATCATTTAATGGGCAGGGCAGGGAAGGACCTTGCTGCTTATGCCCGGCTTGTGCCTGCAGGTATATCTTATAACTGTATTTCCATCGGCCGCATAGTCACCTCACCTGCTTATAGAAACAAAGGTGCAGGTAAAGCATTGCTGAATACAGCAATTGAAAAGTGCAACGAATTGTTTGGTGAACAAACAATAAAAATAGGAGCCCAGCTCTATTTAAAAAACTTCTACGAAAGCTTTGGCTTTGTACAGGTTGGCGAAGTGTATGATGAAGATGGTATTCCCCACACGGAGATGGTCAGAACTATATAAATACAATAGTATTTGACCCATAAAAAGCATTTGCTTTTCATAGCTCCATCCTTCTATAAGTGATTAAAGCAATAGTATACTGTTAGTGCTGATTCATTAACTGCTATATCTTTTTGTTTATTCTTTAATGTCAAAACTTATTATTAAAGTAAACATTATAATTTTTTCATTTATTTAATACTTTTGAAAGAGTACAGTCGTTTTATGTACTTAAATAAATTAAAATAATGCTATAAAATAATAATATCAGTTTTATTCCTGCGGAATGGAAAGGAGGAAAATTCATCTCTTGTGGGCTCAGGCAAAGTTAAGCCTGATATTTAAAATGTGAAGACCGGAACCTTAAACATTTATTTTTCCTACAGCATTTTTTATATAAGCCCGGTATTTTCCTGATAAAAGTAATTCTTAATTTATTTAGCATAAATACAAAAATAAACAACTCTTTTTTAATTTAAACCAACTAACATAAAGAAAAACGTGCCTGTATCATTTAACTTTTAGGTGTTCATTTTAACCGCTGAAACAAGTAATTATTTAAAGAATAAAAAATTACCTATCAATAAAAAATTTACAAACATGGTTTATAAAAAAAGATCATGGACATATAATCATCAAATAAGTCAAAAATATTTAAATATGAAAAAAATCATTTTCCTCATTACAGCCTTCCTTTTCTTTATAAATATCGGTTACAGTCAACCAGGCCAACTCGATTCTTCGTTTGGGATTAATGGCATTGTTAAAGAAAATTTAGGATCTACTTATGATTATGGCCCTATTGATTTGAGACAAATTGTTTTAAGACCGGATGGAGACATGCATATCATCTTTCAAAGAGCTGGTACGACTTTCTTTACCAAAAGGAATGAGAATGGCCTGATAGATATTAGTTTTGGACAAACCGGCGCTTCCGCTCCGATAAACATCAGAGACCCGCATGCAGTAGTGCAGCCTGATAGCAAAGTGGTGATTGCAGGTACAACCAATGGCGGCAATTCTGATTTTGAGGTATTTCGTTTTAATGCTGACGGCACCCTGGACAAAAGTTTTTCTGGTGATGGACAACAAATAACTCACTTTGATGCAGATGCCTATGCTACGGCAGCAGCTATACAGGATGATGGAAAAATAGTCGTGGCAGGATATACGTCAACTATAGACGATACGGGGGAAAGTTCTTTTGATTTTGCTCTTACCCGTTATAATACTGATGGAACATTAGACAAAAGTTTTTCAGATGATGGAAAGGAAATTTTTCCTGCAAGTTTTGCTGATGATATTCCTGCTTCTATAGTCATTCAGAAGGATGGTAAGATAGCAGTGGTCGGTTATAGCAATGTCAACAGCCAATATGAAACTTCCTCTTTTTGTGCCATCGTCCGGTTTAATACAGACGGCAGCATAGATAATAGCTTTTCTGTTGACGCCACAAGTTTCGGATTTTCTTATATATATCCTAACTCAGCAGTAATTCAAGGTGACGGCAAAATAGTGATCGCTGGTCAATCTAAAACCCTGGCAGGTGTGGACGATGTAACTACTGCTACTTCTGATATTTTCGTTGCCCGCTACAATACTGATGGCAAGCTTGACAGTACTTTTAACGATAAAGGTGTACAAACAATTGACTTTGGCTCTGATGCTGATAATGCTAAAATGGTAAAGCTTCAAAGTGATGGTAAGATTGTAGTGCTGGGAAATGGCTCAAATGGCGCTTCTGCTGACTTCGTCCTTGCCCGTTTTGATGTGAACGGACGGCTTGATGGTACTTTCGGTACTAATGGACTGAAGAAAACCGACTTTGAAAATGGAGAAGAGAATGCCAACCTGTTATACATTAAAAATGATGGAAAAATAGTAGCGGCAGGCGCTAGCAACGTTAGCTCTCTTGCCCTTGCTCACTATAATACGGATGGCAGTATGGACACCTCATTTTATGGCGCTGGAAAGACAACTAAAATGTTTAAAACTTTTCAGCAGGGTTCAACTAATTATACAAGCACAGCCATACAAAGTGATGGAAAAATGATAGCAGCGGGTAAAACCTATAACGGCAGCAATTATGATTTTGCTGTAGTCCGGTATAATACCAATGGCAGTTTAGACAGTACTTTTAGCAATGATGGAGTGCAAACTGCAGATTTTGGATTTTTTATAGATGGTGCAACCTCCGTAGCCATTCAGAAAGATGGAAAAATAGTGGCGGGAGGATATACCTCAGATCAAAACGGTGGTCATTTTGCAATGGTCCGTTATAATATAGACGGCTCTGCAGACAGCAGTTTTGGAGTTTATGGAATGCAACAGAACTTAATAGAGCTTGGTCGGGCCAATGCATTAGTTATTCAAAGCGACGGTAAAATTTTGCTTGCAGGTTATCTTTGGAATGGCAGCAATAATGATATCGGTATTATGCGCTATAATTCGAACGGACAACCAGACAGTACTTTTGGCGTTTTTGGCATCCTAAAAAATGACTTTGGCTCAACGGAGGATAAGGCTGCAGCCATGGTGCTGCAAGCTGATGGAAAGATAGTAGTGACAGGTGTGTCTAATGATTACCTGAATAATAAATTCATCCTTATCCGCTATAATACAGATGGCAGCCCCGACCCTGCGTTTGAAGAAAAAATAGTTCCGGTTGGTGATAACCAGGTTAATGCAATAGTAATACAAAGGGATGGAAAAATAATTGTGGGTGGTACTAATAGTTCAAAAGACGAAAATAATCAGCAGATTACTGATTTTGCGTTTGCCCGCTTCAACACAAACGGTACCTTTGACACAGAATTTGGTGGAGGTGGAATCGTACTTATTTCTGCAGATAAAGATGCGGTGATTAACTCACTGGTCATCCAAAGGAATGGAAAAATAATAGGTGGAGGCGTCACCAACCATTCTATTTCCCTCGTCCGTCTTCTTAATACTAATGGAACTTTAGACAGCAGCTTTAACGGTACGGGAATAAAAACATTAGAGTCAGGTGTGGCATCCACTGCGGAAATAAGAGGGATGGCTATCAGCAATAATAAATTATTTGTGGCAGGGTCTGGTCAATTTCCAGGAACTTTAGGAGTGGCAGCAAGATTTTTGCTCAATGATACCCTGCTTGCTCCCATAGTAAGCATTACAACTCCTGTCAATGATACTGTTTATGCTGCACCAGCCAGAATTAAAATCAAAGCCGCGGCTTTCGATACAGATGGCACAATAAGTAAAGTTGAATTTTATAATGATACTACTTTATTACATACCGAGTATGTATTTCCTTATGGTTTTACCTGGAAGAATGTACCAGCGGGCAACTATACATTTACGGTTAAAGCTACCGATAACAGTGGCCTTGTAACTACCTCTGCTGGGGTAAAGGTAGCAGTAGTGCCGCACAAAGCGCCCACTGTAAGTATTACAATTCCCGCTAATCATCAAACTTTTGCCGGTCCAACCACTATTCATATGGGGGCTGCTGCCAATGACCCTGAAGGTACAATAGCTAAAGTAGAATTTTATAATGGGGACACTTTATTAACAACAGAACGGGTGTATCCATATGGATATAACTGGAAAAACGTACCGGTTGGTAAATATAAAATTACTGCCAGGGCAACAAATATTTTTGGTCTGACAACAGTGTCTTCAGTTGTGCATATATCAGTGTTACCGAACCATGCACCATCTGTAAGCATTACAAATCTTGCTAATTATCAAAGATTTACTGCCCCGGGTACTATTCCGTTGGTTGCTGCCGCAATAGATCCTGATGGTACGATAAGCAAACTTGAGTTTTATAGCGATACAGTTTTAATAAATACTCAGTATAAATCTCCGTATACTTATACCTGGAAAGACGTACCTGCAGGTGTTTATACTATCACTGCAAAAGCTACAGATAACCTTGGCCTTACAAAAACGTCTGCCCCTGTTAAAATAATCGTGACAGCATCAGATACACCAATGGTAAGCAACAGACCAGCTTCTGTAATTAATTTAACCGGCCTTAACGGTGATATTAGTCTGAAAGCATGGCCTAATCCTGCAGGTAATATTATAAACATTCGTACAAGCGGATTGCCGCAAAATAAACCGGCTAACATCTCCGTTATATCTGCTATGGGTGGGGTAATGAAAACGATGCAATCAAATAGTTCAACTCAAACAACCGGGCTGGATGTTTCATCACTGGTAAGTGGAATGTATACTGTAAAGGTAATATGCGGAGATAAGGTTATGTATAAGCAATTTATAAAATTGTAAATAAAGAATAAAATTAAAGAATAAAAGGAAAAAGCTTAAAATTGTATGCAGTTTATAAATAAAATAAGTTGAACCTTAATTAGCTGCATACAATTTTTCTTAAAGTTTACTAAATTCAAGACCTAAAAGGTCTTGAATTGTTTTTACTCAATTCTGAAAATTCAGGTAAAACTACCTGTATTGTACCCTTTATGAAAGTTTCATTTAGAAATAACATCCTCTTGTTTTTTGCTTTTCTCTCGCTGGGGGTTATTGGGCTTGGCTTAGAAACATTTGAGAATAACGCTAAGTACAAAAACACCGTTTATTGGATTGAGCATACAGAAAGGGTTTTATATGAAACAGAGCAGGTTTTAGTATATGCCAGTGACATCGAAAGCAGTCAGCGTGGTTTTGTATTAACAAGCAACCCTCAATTTTTATCCCCTTTAATGAAGGTTAAAAAAAATGTATTTAATCATTTACAAAACCTGAAACTTCTGACAAAGGATAATCCTGCTCAACAAGTACGAATTGATACATTATCTCATTTAATCCAAAAAAAGATTGCTTTTTCTGACTCAGTAGTACAAACACGAAAAGAAAAAGGACTTGACGCTGCACGGAATCTGATAACTGCTGGTATAGGCATGAAGTACGTGGATAGTTTAGGACAAACATTAGCATTATTGCAGGCAGAAGAAAACAGACTATTGCTTATAAGAAAAAATTTAAATGAGCATAGCACCCTAAATCTGGGTATAACTTTCTTAGCCTTGTTAATTGCTATTGTTCTGGCTTTGCTTATAGCTTCTGCGGTTGTATGGAATAATGAAAATGCAAGAAAGAAAGCGGAGAAATTACTTAATGAGAACCAGCAATTACTTCAATCCATTATTGATAATACTTCTTCAATGATAAATCTGAAAGATAAGGACGGAAAATATCTGCTGGTAAATAAAGAATACCAAAAGCTGTTTAGTGAGCATAATAGTCTCATTGGAAAAACAGTCTTTGAACTATACCCTGAAAAAATTGCAACGGTTTTAGCAGCAGAAAATCGTAGAGTATTTAACGACAAAAAGCTGTTTGAATTTGAACACGACCTGGAAATAAAAGGAAACCTGTATCATTTTATTTCAATTAAGTTTCCCTTATTTAAAAGTAATGGTGATGTTTATGCTATTGGTAATATTTCTACTAATATTACTAAAATAAGAAAGCAATCAAACCTGATACAGGATTTGTATGACCATGCTCCAAGTGGTTATTATTCTTTAGACGGAAACGGAACTTTTATAAATGCTAACAAAACAACCTTACAATGGTTAGGTTATGAAAAAGAAGAATTAATTGGCAAACAATTTAAAGATATTCTGACTGCAGAATGTTTAAAAGATTTTGAGAAGACATTTCCTGATTTTAAAGAAAAAGGAACGCTGACAGACAAAGAGTTTACTTATATCCGTAAAGACGGAACGTTCATGCCCGTCCTTCTTAA
>JAABUK010001718.1_pt1 | contig 41137 bp, 47 predicted proteins | sample 5559141 | NCBI WGS metagenome assembly JAABUK01 (sample SAMN10711869, study PRJNA513367) | rock metagenome | isolation source: Antarctica rocks | place: Antarctica: Victoria Land, Pudding Butte nord | collected 2016-01-03 | reverse complement strand
AAACCCCAGCTTCCCCCCTCCCCCCTCCTCAAACAAACCCTTCCAATCCTCCAACGTCCTCTCCCTCGAATTCGCCGCAACCAACATCTGCATATCCAGCATCCTCCCCATCTTCTCCCCCATCAAATCCACACCTCTACCCCCCTCACTCGACAAAATAGTCTCGTCAAGAATAACCCTACTCCCCACTTTCATACTCGGCACCAAATTCCTCAAAATATCCAAACAAACGCGATCAGGCCAATCATGGAAAATCCTCCGAAAGAAATAAACATCCGCGTCTCTAACCGGCTGCGGCGTGAAGAAATCATACGCCTCATACCTCAACCGCCCCTCCATCCCCACCGGCGGCCTCGCTTCAGCTTGTCTCACCACCTCCGGCAGATCTTGCACGACGAACTGCATCTCAGGCGCCACATGCGCAATAGCAACAGAAACATGACCGCGCGAACCGCCACAATCCACCATCGTAGCCTTACCCAGACTTTTCCACGGATACCCCCGCGCGACCTCGATCTCCGGTGCGATATTCGTGCCCGAGGATCCCAGAAACGCCATCGCGCCGCCGAAGCGCTGCGCGCGATGCGGTTCGTGTGCGAAGAAATCGAAGATGGATTTGCCGTCGAGGTTGAAACCGAGGCTGAGGCCCGTTTCGCTGGGGTGGAGTGTGTGAGGCCATTTGCGCATGGCACGGACTTGGTGGGCGGTGCCGGTGTGGATTTCGTCGAGGCAGTGGCCGGCGAGGTCGCGGGCGCCGGGGTCGTGGTAGAGGAGGGCGGAGAGAGCGGTGTGGGCGACGTGTTCGGGTGTGGGTTCGTGGAAGATGTGGTTGGTCATTACGTAGCGGATGATGCGGCGGCATTTCTCGAGGTCCAGGCCGGATTTTTGGGAGATTGTGGTGTAGGTGGCTGTGCCATGCAGGGGGATGCATTGGGCGATGTTGTAGTCGTTTATGGCTTGGAGGGTCCAGGTGTCGTGCATCTGTTGGCGTCTTGTTAGCGCAGAGTTCTCGTCTATGGGCGTTGAAGCCTGTCACACACCTGTACCATCAAGAGATTGACCCATGCAAGCTTGGGACCTGTGACTAGATCATGGAGCTGTTTGGAAGCTATCAACAGTTCGTCTCTGAGCTTGCGGAGCTCAAATTCATCGTCGGGTATGAAGTCTGGGTTGGGAGCATCGGCGGCAAACGAGGGTGGAGGAAGGTTTTTGGATTGGAGCAATTGTTCGATCTTCGCAGTACGGTCAGAAATGGTCTGGGACAGCTCGAGCATGGAGGGGCGCAGAGGGTCGGCCATGTCTGCTGGACGAGATGCCACATGGGAGCAGAAGTGAGACGAACTTAAAGGAGAAGAGTCTTATAAGAAAGAGAGATGAAGGGGCTTTATAGTTGGTACGCCTAAGAGCTACAGCCCCCACCAACATCGCAGCCGGCGGCATCATCTAGTGGGTCTTGAGCACTCCCGTGTGATATACGTTGACAAGCGTGACAGACTCCTGGTTAGTGGCAGTCATCAAGAAAGCTATCGCATACGGAGGATGACACCGAAAGTCTTGAGCAAGCGCCAAATCTACGGGGATCAGGGTGCCTAAAATGTTTAGCTTGCCTCCGGGGACTCACGTACTACTAGGGTGCGATTTCCGGGGCAATCGTCCTCCCAGCTAATCCAATGACTGGTGCACCTCCCGTTAGCGCCAATTCAAGACTTTTAATGTCATCCTCCGTAAGCACTAGGGATTTAGATTGGTGATCATGAAAAGTAAAGGCTGCGGCTGAGTCGACACCACCAGACGGCTAACGGTGAGTACTTGTCAAAGGATTAGGAAACATATAGTGAGTGGTTGAGGGTACGGAGCAGATAATCAATACAGAAAGCCAAAAGCAAGCACGCAAATGAAAACACGGACGACCCGCGCCCCTACTTGAATATTTTTCGCGTAGAATTATTGGGACAGAATCCCGTTCCATGCTTTTCCGCGGTTAGGAACGCGCGTTTTGCCACGGTTTGAACTTGGTATATCTTGCTGCACGGCACAGATTTCGCTAAAGGTTGAAGGATGACCGTTTTCGAGATACCCAGGGAATGTCCTAGGGCGACGAGAGATGACTTGAAAGGAGGTAAAGATAGCAAGAGGCTAGCCTTGATGTTTCTGAATGGTGTATCGAACCCTCTGCTGTTGAGGGTAAGGGCAGCCTGCTTTCTCAACGTCTATAAATCCATTTCCCCAGATCAGCATTTTGAGTAAGATGTTGTACAAAATATACACAGATGATTGGATGGAGGTCTAAGTAGGGATGGAAAAAGCGACGTAGGCACCAGCAGATCATCATGTCTCTCCAGGACCTGTTCACTCTCTGTGCAGGGACCATGAACCTTGTTTGACTTACCTCGCAACACTGTGATGTCAGTCGTGGGAGCACTAAGACTGCATATTGATCCGTTCCTGTGGCAATAGCAATCCTCGTTCTCGCGAGACTTCGATTGCTTCCGAGGCTTATATTTGTCTGTGTATGTTCCAAGGCTTTCTTGATCACTCCGAAATTGTGAGCGCTAGGCCTCATCTGTAAAACACTTTAGATCTTCCACAATCACCTCATCAGGGGCTCCTTGATCGTCTCCGATGAGAATGCCTATGACGATGCCGTCGATCGTCTTGCTCCTCAGAGCCGAGGTCTCTTCTCTTATCCTCGTGCCGATGATGGTGTTTGTGCTTCTTTTCTCTCTTCCTCTCTCCACTCGTCAATCTCGAGAGCGCCGCAGCCACCTCCTCTCTCTTTTCTTTGACCAGATACTCCTTCATCGGATCATCCTCATCATGCTCCCTCTCCAACTTCATCAGCTCCACCTCCTCCTTCAACAATGGTCTTCTCTCCTCCGCTTCCCTCTCGTCACCCACATTAGCTTCCACACCACCGCCCCCATGCATTGCTCTTTCCCTCTCCTCCTCCTCCTCTCCATCCTTCCTCTTGTACCTTGTATGATCGACCTTCAGCACCCTGCCCATGATGCTCGCTCCCCCTAAATTGTCCACGGCAAGATCTGTGGAGCGTTGGTCTTCATACTTGAGAAAAGCAAAACCTTTGCTTTTGCCAGACTCTTTATCACGGATCAGATTGACGTAGGTGGGTTCGCCATATTGGGAGAAGATTGTGATGATATCGCCTTCGGAGAGGTCGAATGGGAGACCGCCTATATAGATGTATGCTGTGTCGTCGAAGTCGCGGTGCCAGGATCCTGCTATGGAGACATTGGCTTCGAGCTCGCGCTTATTGAGGTTTTGGATCTCGCGGATGGTGTTCATTGCGATATAGGGTATTGCAGCAGAAGGGAGATTCCCAGCGTCAAAGGGTTACAGGGTTACAGGAGGTACTGAAGGCGACCAGCTGTGTTGCTGGCTTATTCATAGAGAAGGCGGAGCTCCAAGCACTTCAATCCTGCATAGGGACTTCTTCACGTAAGGCATGTAAAGGACCGTCTCAAAACTTTAAGCGCAAAGGGCTAGGACGTTCGCGGATATAGCCGCGAAATAGACTTTCCGCCACAGGTACGGACCGTCTATCAACCTCAGCCAATCAATCCGGCATTATTTTTTTTCCCATATCCAGGCTAATGTACACTTTGACGACGAGGTACCACACGTAAACAACGTCTTCTCAAATACTCATAACGGCACTCGAAACATGTATGTCTGCTATAAGTACACGACCAACAGCCGTATTACACATACTGTTCAAGCGTAAGATTTGCAAGGACACCTATCAAGCCTACCATCAAATCGGTCACTTAGCCACGTCTGAGTTGAAACATCAGTCTGCTAAATTTATCAAGTAAAGCTCGTCTAGACAGCACGACTAAATCTCTGGGGCTCACAGGTATAGGTACCTAGCGCTAGGCTAACAACAATTAAGGAACGCTCGTGATATATGGTTGCTGTTCTGGTGTAAGTCTCGAAGGCCGAAACTGGAAAATTCTGGGCGTTTGGTGCTCAGCGGGGTTGCCTCCGACTCGCCTCGACGATTCAAACCTATTTATGTCGCTGGCGGGTGGCTCCCACCAATGTCAGTGCTGCGTCTACTTGGATTATCGTTGTAGGCTTATCATGGAACATCTTTATATCTGCCGCCGTTCCAGATCCATTTCGTGGCCCCCTCTATGAATATGTGAATCTATCCATGAGCCCTCTGGCATGTTATGTTTGCTCGGCTGTTTTATATATCTTGAGTCTAGCTTAAGATGATGACAGAATGGCGCCATCATGCTCTCCGTGAAACAGACTCTCTTTCCGAGAACCACTAAGGCAAGTCTTTCGTATGCTTGAACATTCATTGCACCTGATACCTTTGCTTGCAAAGCCGGCATACACATCGCGCTGTGCGACCTGAGCGTATCTTCTCATTGGCGCAAAGTGGAAGATAGAGGGAAAGATGACGAGAGACACCCCGTGCATGATTCAGATCTCGCTCTGAAGCGGGACGAGGATGGGGCAGCGAATAGTTTGGTTGTATGGACTAGACGCTGCAAAGACGATTGCAAGGGATAATAGACTTGCCCAATCATGTTCTTATTCTCCATACAGTAATAACACTCTTGAACCCATGACTGCTATTACGAGGCTCGTACGAAGCTTAATAACGGCAATCGCAAGATTTAAATCTCTGTTTCCTTGTTTGTTCATTTGCCTCTACAATAACGCCATAATGATACCGATAATAACCACTCTGCCTCGTCATCGGATTCCACGAGGCGGCCAATCATGAGCGTCCTCTCCGAGCATCCGTGAAATATATCACCTCCCATTCAACCATCCATCTTCTTCCATTTCACATCTCTCCCCAGCCACAAGTATCTGCAATCACAGATTTCACAGCCGCATATATACAATCCAGACACACGAGCAAGCAAACCCTCCACACCAAAACCCCTTTAACAACTCACCCACACAACCAAGCCCTCCACAATGCCTCCCACCACCATCCTCCCCACCACCACCACCGCCTCACAAACCGAGACCCCAGAGCCTCAAGTCAATCGCGGCACCCCAGGGCTCCTATGCTGCGTCATGTAAACGCCTCAGCTATCTTCCACCCACACGCACCTCCGTCTCTACTTGTACATATGATGAGATTTCGAACGATAATATGACGGCTTCGACGACGACCCTCTTCTCGATTCCTTTCGATGCATGCGTATTCTTGTCTAGGCTGGTTCTGAAGCGTTGAATATAGGGGGTACTGTTGGGGATCGGCGGGGATGGTTTGGTGAATGCATGCTTGGTCCGGCCTTGGCGGTCGTGTGATTGCATGCTTGGCATATTAGCGGATAGCCGTGGTTCGCTTGTACTTTAGCTGTTTGGATGATCAATCGAGCATGCGTGTATAATGATTGATGTGTCTGCTTCGGGGTTGGTGGGAATATCTGGCTTTTTATGTCGGATGTTTCTCTATCGGAGATGCATGGGGTTGCGGCTTGGTGTTGTATGATGCGATTCCTGTTCACTCAGAATGGGCATAGTCTGATGACGAAGAGTTTCGAAGACAAGGTTCGTAAATTCATAATTCGGAAATCAGGGCGCGAATTTGGATGGGTGCTCGTTGGTGAAAGACTTCCGCATCTAACGTGGCTTCGCTCTTGCTTGATCTGCTCCTCGCGTTCCTCATACTGGCGCTCTTCTTCTCTGCGTATCTGCCTTCCCTAATTCGGATTGACACTTGCTTTGCGCGGACGTTTTGTCTCTCTTAGGGTCCGTACATTTCCACTACCTCTACCTCATTCACTTCTCCTCCAGACTCATCACCGTCAGACTCATCATCGTCAGACTCACCATCGTCAGACTCATTATTTTCGACCCAACCGCCCGGCATATCCTTTGGAGTTCCAGTATCGGAATCGTCCAGCAGTTCGAGTTTGATGCTCCAATCACTTGGTGAAGATCCGTATGTCAAGCTTGTGATACCCCATATTTCCGGTGGCGATGGGGAGAAACCCCAACACACCAGCCCTTGCTCATATAATTCGGTCTCTTTACGCCCGTATTCCTCGAGATCCACGCCGCAGTCTTGAAGACCTTGGAGCCAGATATTCAGTAGTTCGGGCAATTGGCGGTCTTGGTTTGATTCTAATCCAAAGAGAGACTCAAGCACAAGATCATTTAATGGCGTCCGATGTGAAAAGATTTGGTGTATACAGTAATTCAGAGCAATCACATCCCTGAGCATTGACAACCAGCCTATGAAACGGTTAATGAGGGCTTTGATGCGCACTGCTACGTTCACAATTACCTTCGAGGACTGCGTGATATGTCTCATGATCACTCATAGAGTTACCACCAGTGTAGTCAACCCAAATCCGTCCTATGCTTCTGGCTATCACATTCAAGGTCTCGCAGTTCCCTTCTGTCCAGGGTCGGATAACTGAGTCACGATCCAAAGCTGTCTTGAACACTTTAGGCTCATTGTACCTGCCGAGGACCCTCGCTATCTCAAAGCGTTCTTCCAAGGGTCTTTGGTAATAACCAGGGTCCAAAACTTCCTGCCATAGTACGAACCCTTTCGCTGAGCCACGGTAACTCGATAAGCTAGGCGTAAATTCAGTTTCATTCAAGAGAAGACGCGGAAGTGCTTCGGAAATCTTTATAGGTATATTTATCGCTATCTGTAGAGCTGTGCTATGGTGGTCATTCATTAGTGGGAAATCTCAGATCATCTCTACATCATACTCACCAGGACCCTAATCCATGACCCAGAAGGTAATTTGGATCTGCGCCCTCCTCAATCAATAGGTCACATGCCTCAAAGCTACTATTCAGGGCGGCATACTAATGAAGTCAGTCTTATTTGCATCCCCTCTAGCAAAGATAGCGAGACTAAACCATAAGTGGCGTCATACCATCAACATTGCAGTCAAAGGGAGAGGCTTTTCTTTCTCCAAACAGCTCTTGAAGGCCTCTCACATTGTTACTCGATGCATATGCAAAGACAAGAGAACCCAGATGAACGACGTTGTATGCCCGAGGGCTAAACTCCCAGCCACGTGCAGCATTCACCGCTTGAATATGCCATATTTTATTGGTCAACCATGACGGACTCCGGTACTCAGCTACTATCACCTCAACTTCTATCTTTCTGCCCGCAACATCACGAGTCTTCCCTTTTGTTATCGGATAGCATTCTCTTGAATAAAAAAAGTGGCCAAATATCGGAGAGCTGCTCCATTCTCTGTCGCTGGCGATAGATATCGCAGGTTTCGTAGTCAGCTGAAGGTTTGATTGCGGGGCTAAATGATTATCCGACGTGCCCTCAGTGCAGAGATGTGGTGTTGGGACGATGGAACGTGATAGTTTGGCAACGAGAATATCCGGTTGGATCTGCAGCAAGGTCCTAACGAGCGTTAATCTAAGGGCTTTCAAATTTTGCAGGCCTGCGCCATGATATGGAAAACCATGTGGTGGTAGACTAGTGGCTATATTATGGAGCGAAATTCTAGTAGGAATCTTTTAAGTCGAAAGATTTTGGCATTAAAGAAAGCGGATCTTTCACCTCGTATACAATTGTTGTGACACAGAGAGCAGCGTGACAGCCGTCTCCAATTTTCCCTTGTATCTATCAATCTTATCCTTCTTCAGCACAACTTTGACGGAAGCCCATCTCCTCGGTATCTTCTTCCTCGCTTTTGAATCGACGCTCATGATTTCAGTAAGGTCCTTGAGTCGCTCGGCTGCTTTCTTGCAGTACTGTAAGCATCTAGTCGTTGAGTTGGAATCCCAGATGAGACTGGACATAGGGTTCTGCCGTTGGTTATCTTCGATATCAGCCACAAATTCGTTGAGTATCTCCAATTGGACGATTAGGTCCTGGACCTCTTCCGGAGCATTTTGTATTTGGTCCCAATATCCCTTGGTTTTGATGATATTGCTGGTGATTTGGGACGCGAGTGTGCCAATGGTAATCCCGCTGGCGACACCTCCGATGATGACTTCAGCCATTGTGCAGATGAAGAGTAACAGTTCGGATGCTCATATCGAACTAGGCAATAAAAGCAACCACGCAGCATGAATTGATCAGCCGCATTGAGTATCACAGAAGTTAAAGAAGCTGAAATGTGGAAGTCAGCCTGAGATACATGCAGCCTTGCAAAGTGGGGTTCGTAGCAGTGATCAGGCTGCAATAGCCACAGCCTCAAAGACAACACCAAGGCGCACATCAATTTTATGACAAAACAGACAACCAGCGCCCGGGATTGCCAGTTGCTGCGCATGACTGTGCATTCTTTTCGACTTCACATATGAGGCGATGTCAATGTTCGATGCCGCGAGCAGATCTGAAATCAAGACAGCTGTAATTGGCTTAAAAAGCTTATGTAATTAGAGGCTTGGCAACAATCTCTCCAGCCACTCACGCTTCTTTTTGTCATATAGTTAACATGTATCTGCACAGGACGAATGTACCTGTGCTGCATCAGGCCATATTGGCACCTGAATCTCATACTTTTCACCGACTGTCCAAGACATGGCCGCGATTTCAAGGCTTCGTGATGTCACTGGTGATCCAATGACTCATACCCAAAGCTTGCGAATACTAGTGTCAGAAATCTTTCCGTGTCACTAGAATATCCATTTTCGTGTTGATCATAGATCTGATCCATGCTCTCTCTGCACTGCCTACCATCTAATCAGAACCCGTGGTAGCCAACTTTGAATTCATCTTTTCCGACTCTTGGATACTAAGGATCTTAATCTACCCTTATGATGGAGCTCCAACGTATTGCCACACATGGGTAAGGCGTCATTGGACATATTTCCATTCTAGTTGGGAGACATGCTTCTGATGTATGCCGCTTTCCTGAACATTCGATTAGATACATCGTCCTGTTTATGGCTTCTTTGTTGGAAAAGGTTTTGGGTTATCAGGTGCTCTTTAGTCACAACTACTCACTTGTTGCTTCTTCTCATGGGGAAGCAGTCCCTTTGATTGGGTTATCTCTAAGGGACTACACTCTGCTGTCGGGCTGTGCTCTACTACGCAGTAATCTTGTTGGTCTGTTTTCCAGGGGACGCTCTCGTATCTCAAGCCATGTTCTACTTATAAACTCTTGAAACATTGCTTCTTGTTGCTGGAGCATAGTCCATTTTGTTCCTTCTACTAGGCTACTTTCTGCTCGGCTGTAACGTTTTCGAGGCTCGTTTCTCGAGGAAGCACCTCCTTTTAGACAGCTTTCTACTTCGCAGTGATGACTCATGCCACTGTTAAATGTTATAACAAGGCAATACTGATTCGAAATTCGTGCAGGACCGATCAAAGCCAAACCAATCTTGCCTTAAACAGACAAGCGATAGCGTCGAACGCCGTTGCACTGAATAAAAGCCGATCATTCATCGTCATTACCGTCCTATCCCTGGTACTGTTTGTGAACAGCGTTAGCTCTGGCATTTTAACTGTTGGTATTCCACGCATGGCAACTGATCTTGAATTATCGGAGGATTTGGTTCTATGGTGAGACTTATCGCCTTCTTTCACCATGTCTGACCCCGGCTTCAAGCTGTTGCAATCGTTTGACAAGATGATAGGCCTCAATCTGTATATGGGTGAGCACTCGAGAGGTATTGAGCTGATTCCACCTTTGCTGATGATCAACCCGCATTGCCCAGACTCACAAGTGGGTCATGCCTTCTACTTGCAGGATCGATCGCGGATGTCATAGGTAGTCGCGTCGTCAATCTGACAGGGACGTTCCTCGTTGGGGTATTCATCCTCGCTTGTGGTCTCCCGAGAACCGGTGTCGAATTGATCATGTTTCGAGCCTTGCAAGGGATTGCGGTTGCACTTTGCTTGCCCACCTCAATGGGGATCCTCAGTACGGCGATTCCCAGCGGTACCAGACGTAACATCGCTTTCTCCTGTCTTGGAATAGGACAGGCTCTTGGCTACGCCGTTGGGCTGGTAATCTCGGGGGTATTTGCCGACACCATCGGCTGGCGCGTCGCCTTTTACATTTTTGGAGCTTTCACGATCGTCCTTTTCCTAGTAGGGGTTTGGGCTTTGCCTCCGGATAGACTGTCGGAGAAGCCGAGTTGGGCAAGACTTGCCACTGATATCGATTGGGTTGGTGCAGGAATAGCTAGCGCCTGCTTGACTATATTCTCATACGTTCTGGCGTGAGTCGCCCGCAAATACGTCCAAATAGATTCACTGATATGTGAGACAGAATGATCACGTCCGACATAGTGTACATCCGTCGGTCGGCCAACGCAGTACTACTTAGCCTCAGTCTAGCCCTTGTTCCTGCATTCATCTTCTGGGTTGGGAGACAGGAAAAATTGCAGAAGCCGGCATTGGTTCCAAATTCGATCTGGAAGAACAAAGCTTTCACTACCATTTGCCTTATGGTGCTCTTATCTTTTGCGGTAATGCAAAGTATGGAGCTGTTTGTAAGCCTGTTGTATGTCTTCAATCTCCCAATTGACAAACTGCGCTCACGTCCGTCAGCTTTCAGAATGTTCAGCATCTTTCTGCCCTCGAATCCTCTATCAGGTTCCTCCCCAGCATAGTCGTCGGTGTTTTACTCGAGTTAACCACAGGCTTCTTCATCCACCGGTTGTCGGCCCTTTATCTTGTCATGATTTCTGCTTTACTGTCTGCAGGCGCGCCTTTACTGATGGCACTTATCGATACCAAATGGCCATATTGGTATGACGCATTCTTTGCTCAGGTATGTTCCCGCGTGTCAAGGTAGCCACACAAGCGTCTGACAGGTATCATCAGATCTTATCATACTTCAGTGTCGATGGTAGGTCTTGCACAATTCCTTGGTAGCCAATTGACCTGTCCCGGTGATTAATTCCAATACTTCTAGTACTGTTCACTGTTGGTATTCTTGTAGTTTCCGACGTTTTTCCGGAACGGGACCAAGCATTAGCTGGGGCAATCTTCAACACCCTTGCTCAATTCGGTACCTCCATTGGTCTTGCGGTCATGGGCGTCATATCAAATTCCGTTACAAGGCACTCCAGGTATCCGAGCAAGAACTCGCCGGACGCCTTAGAAGCAGGCTACAGGGCTACGTTCTGGGCTACATTTGCTTTAATGATCATTGCCTGCTGTATTGGTGCCGTCGGCTTACGCAAGATTGGCAAGGTGGGAGTGAAGCGAGACTAGGCGATTGTTTGCATGGAGTGGGAATATTGTCTGCGGAGCGTGTCTTCGACAGTACAGGATCGTTTGATATTTTGCGGCCCAGAACGTTCTGGGTCGACTTGCCAGCTCGTCGCAACGTCGCTGAGTATTATCTCAAGGTCAACTTCACATGTTATTAGCTCGAAAGTCATAGCTTCAGCATGGTAGCTACTTGCCTTGTGGGCGCGATGTTGCGACACCATCTCTGGTAAGACTGGATTCTTACAGATCTAAGGTACCTGTCACGCTTGTGTGCCTGTCTCCCACGGATGTAGGGGCTGCGGCGGGTGGGCGGTTAAATATCGAATCCGCGCCTAGTTCTAACTCGGAAAAATGATTTTCCGCAAATACTTTTGACTTTCATAAGCAGTCTCATTTCCATCTTTGGTGTTTGGGAGCATCCCGCCTCCACACGCAATCCAAGACTAGTTCTTGGCAGATTTCAATCGCGAGGTGGCGTGCTACATGAGACCATTCTATCATAAGTAGGCTACCAGATGAGGTCAAGCGAGCGGGGATATGTAGCTCTTATATGCACATGCAAGGATCAATTGAGCTAAGTCGCAGTGCGTGGGGGCGCTCGAGGAAGAACGAGCTTGTTGACCACTGATGCTGCATGGTCTGCATTGGGCTGGCAATGGCACCCACACTTATTTCTTTGGTCCAGGTCGTGGCTTCCGACCCCTCATTATAGTCTTATCACAAAATAGACGACAACGACCTTTCAATCCGCTTTCCTCATCCTCAATTATTAATTCCATTCATTCTTAAAAAGTCTAACGTACACAGATTACACGGCGCGATGTCAAACACTTGGCTCGAACAGCTTTTCGTCAGTGCTTACCTCTGTCTTGGCTTCTTCTTTGTCTACACAATATTTCGCACATTGTACAGTGCATATGCAACACCACTGCGCGACGTCCCAGGGCCATGGCTAGCCAAATTCACTCGGCTCTGGCTCCTCCAAGCTATCAGGAGTCGCGAATACCAGAAGATCAACCTTCAACTGCACCAGAAGTACGGTCCTATCGTGCGCCTGGCCCCGAACGAGTACAGTATCGATGACCCCGAAGCTGCACAGATTATCTATCGAACCAAGCATCAGCTTGTCAAAGTAAGGCCCAATCTGAGTTCTTCTCTCCAACGGTTTCTATGATATGTTTTCGCTGAGCTACAAAACTAGGCACCTCGATACGACGCTTTTGGCTTCCCAAACGTAGAGCACGATATGTTCAGCACACGTGACAACGAACACAACGCCCGACGGCGTCGCCAGGTGCTGCCGCTGTATCAAATCGGCGCGTTGACAAACATTGAATGGCAAGTCGATAATACGACGACTACATTCATGGAAATTATGGCCCAGTTCGCTCGTGAAGGCAAGGTCGTCGATATCGCGGAGTGGGTACAGTATTACACCTTCGATGCTATCGGCGCTCTTACCGTTCGTGTCCGTGTTCTCTCTCGATCATGCAAGCTGCTGATAGTGCCACAGTTCGGAAAACCCTTTGGCTTCCTCAAAGATGCCACCGATATTGCAGGCATGATATCCATCATCCACGGTGTGGTACGCTACGGCGCCGTCATGGGCGTGTATAGCGAGTGGCATTCCATCGTCATCCGCGTCATGCAATCTCTCTCATCGCAAGGTGAAGTGGGCATAACCTATCTGTACAAATTCGTCGCCGACTCCATTGCAGACTGGAATGCATCATCAAAAGAAGACAAGTCATTGCAGGAGGAGAAAAGTGAGGGCGGCGCTTTGTTGGAGGGGGATTATTTGGGATCAATGCTTGCGAAAGCTCGCAGGACTCCTGAAAAGTTCAAAGTGGAGGATACGAATTATCACTTGCTTGCGCAAGTTGGGGCTGGAGGGGAGACGACAGGGAACGAAATGTGCGCTGCAATCTACTTTCTCTGCAAATATCCGGGGGTTTTGGAGAAGCTTAGGGTTGAGGTTGAAGATGTCAAGATGAGGTCGAAGGGTGCGAGGATTACGGCCAAGGAAGCACACGAATGTTCGTACTTGCAGGTACGTATTCCCTCAGTGGCCTCCTTATCCTGTTCTGTTTTGCACAGTGAGTCGTAAAGACGTGCCACAGACGTATACCGAGGCTATCTCTCACCTGCTGCTCCTGAAAGTGACTTTCAACCCACACTCCCTGCCATGGTTATGCTCACTCAAAAATCTCTCTAGGCTGTCATCAAAGAAACCTTACGGCTATTCCCAGCTCTCGGTATCAATCTACCTCGCCTAGTACCCAAAGGCGGACTTACCCTAGCAGGTCGAACATTCCCCGAAGGTGTACGTTCTAACCTCCCCTCTCTTGTCCCGGTCTCAGATCTCACGATACTTACACACCTACTTCAGACCATCGTCGGTATCAATGCCTGGGTCGCGCACGCGAATCAATCAGTCTTCGGATCTGACGCCGATACTTTCCGACCTGAGCGCTGGCTCGAATCGTCAGAGAAAAGTACAAAGATGGAGCAGTATTTCTTGACTGTAAGTCTTTCATGCTCACACATGATTCCAAAGATGAGGTTGAATTTAATGTTGTTGAAACAGTTTGGCAAGGGTGCGCGGACGTGTATTGGCAAGAACATAGCGTTGATGGAGTTGGAGAAAGTTATTGCGGAAATCGTCTTTCGATTCGATGTCAGCATCGCGGATCCTGGGCACGATTGGACGGTGCATAATGATTGGTTTGTCAAGCCTGAGGATTTCCAGGTGAGGTTGAAGGATAGGAAGGCTGGTTAGTGAGGAACGGCTGATATGAAAGGGCTGGAAAATGAGATTGAAGGGACTGGGAAGGTTTGAAATCGCTCTACAGCTATTAAATTGGCCTTGGGCTTTTCGCTGCACAATCGTCTGAGGCAGTTGTGCGAGTCGCTTGGTCACGGTAAGTGGAGGTGCGCTGGCTATTGCAGTCGACCCCGTTGCTGCAATGGGAGGCTGTTAGCAATGTGCAATAGTAGCAAGCGAAGTATGGAGTAGGGGTACATACTGACAGATGCTATCTTAAACGCCGAGCCTCATGTACAAGCTGCAGCACAGCTGATAGCAGTGGACTCTCGTTGTATATTGCTGGATAAGCCTGCGTTATTGGCCAACTGCTATACCGTTCGCTCCCCATCGGCTAATATCATACAGTTACCTCGCTTTCTCTGCCCTCCAGCCGCTAAGCTTTCATGGATCCCATTATAACGGTTGTTTCGCAGAATATTCGGCTGAAAATCTCGCTTCTGATCAGCCCACCTCAGCCTCAATTGTTGAATTCGTTGCCCTCATATCATGGTCAATCGTAGAGTTCAACGCAAGTTGACGAGGTATGGAAGTTTATCAGCCTTGTCGATGTGAGGCTGAGCAAATGTCTAGCTCCAGCCTTGTCGCTGCAAGGTGACCAGCTGCCTAATTCCATGACTTCATCTATTTTCCTCCGTCTCACTGTTCAAGGGAAAGGCGCCGATAGAAGACAGTGTTATTTGTGTGCTGGGAGCAAGACAGGAATGACAGATCAAATTTGTTGTATCACGAAGGGATGAATCGTCTTTTCTGAGCAGCTCGTCTACAAACGTTTCTTTTACCACTGAGCGATCGTTTTCTCATCGTTTGCCTATGGCGGCAGAAGACTAGACGCAAATTGTGAAGGCCCAAATTTTACAAGAGCCTAGCGATCTATGTCAATCTCAGTAGTACGGCCCTCTCTGATATATGGCGCGAGGCCCGCAGCATTGGCTGGAGAAAAAAGCCTTTTTGCAACAGCGAGTTTTTATTGACAAACAGCAGCTTGTACAAAGACATGATTCTTCACTACAAGGAAAATAACAATCTGTATCCCGAGACATAATGAAGATCATGGAAGAAACAATATTTCAGATAAAATTGAAGCAGCCTTTAAAGCCGATTCGGCCGGTAGCTAGAACTAAGCCCTGTTAAGTTAGCAGTGCTGACTACGCTCGTGATGGCACGTGACTTTGGCGTACTCCAGAGCACAAGCGCGCCTCCTCTTTGTTCACGTTCACTACTAGTACACCACGTTCGGCGGCAACTGTGAGCAACTTGTGATGCTACATGGAAATCAATTCTTTGACGACATTCTGAACCCACAGAAGCCATCATGAGTCGAAAGTCAAATATCAGTGGCCCTAGGATAGTCAATACTGGCAGCAATGATCGACCCCAGAGCAAGGAAGGCGAGGAGAAGGGCATGTGGTCCTCAATGCTGGACAGTGTTGCCAGCGGGAAGAAACTTCCTGAGAAAAGCATGCTCGTCCTAGGTCGGTCGCAGACGAGAAGAAGGGGAAAAGCGTGACTGAGCAAGAATAGGAGGGACGCCTGATACGCAAAAGGAATTTCTCGAGACACTCTCATCAGACGCTCCCAAAAGACCGCAGGACCGGCATAAGAGGAAACCGGTTGTAGCAAACGAATTCGCACTTGGATATACGTATCAAGATGTGTTGGACGCCGACCAAGAAGGTGAGTATTGTGCCGTATGTGGAAGGCATCGCAGCTAATCGACAGCAGATATACTGGCCCGTTTATCAATCCACCTTCTCTCAGAATCAACGTCCTCCTTCGCCCCCTTGCTGAAGCCTCTTTTCACTCCACAAGCAATCCCACAAAGTCTGCTCGTCATTCTACTAGACTGGTCTGAACCGTGGCACTGGGTGCGGCAGTTGCGGGATTGGATCAGACTACTGCGAGCCGCCACCTCGTCCCTTGGTAATACGGAAATTGAGATCATGGAACATGTCATGAAAGAATGGCAACAGCGGAAAAGAGGGGTCTTCACTAACGATACTGGGGGCATGGGGGCTGGGAGCGAGAGCAACGTGATGTTGCCTCTCAGTGAAGGAGAGTGGGATGAGCCACTAGGTCTACCCCTTTGTGTGGTCTGCCATGGTGTGAGTGCCCAAACACACAACGAGGAGAAGGATTCTAAACCGCTGAGGAGAAACTTTGGGTAAAGAGCGGGGCTGACAGGGCTTCTCATAGGCTGACAAGATCGACACACTCGAAATCGAGCAAGGTTGGAGAGAAGACGAGTTTGACTTCGTTCTGCAATTTTTGCGGACAATACTGATGAAGCGTAAGCCTCCTTTTCACTCTTAGCTTTTTCTGGGCAATCACACTGACTTGTGTAGATGGCGCATCATTGATATACACATCCAATTCAACCCCGAATTCTCTACCTACACTCATACAATCAACGCTTGGAATCCATTCATTGCTCAAAAAGCAAGCGCTCAAGCACAACGTCATCGATAGAGACAAGGTGCTTATCCCTCCAAAATGGGACTCTTGGGGCAAGATCCGCGTGCTCAGAGAAGGCTTTGACGTCGAAGGAACAAGCAGCGGATGGAGTGTCGACATCCAGCCTAGTCACGTATCAGCTCCCACTAGCAACACAGAGCCAGATCAATCAGACCACAGTCAACCGGCAGCGGAGTCCTCACGCGCCGTTCTCCCAATCTATGAATCCACCATCCCCTCCCCTCGAAACTACCCACCCTCCAACCCATTATCCCACCAACCACGCATCGAAGTCCTCACGAAACCAACCCAAGACTTCCTAACCTCCCAACTCGAAACCCTCACCCGCCTCGTCGCCGAAGACGCCTCCACCACCCCAACCACAGCCAGCAACCCCAACGCCCCCTTCACATTCAGCACCAAACCCTCGGAGCGCAACATGAACCAGCACATCGGCCCCGTCCAGGTAAACATGGGCGGTATACAAGTCGACGCCGACGACATGCTCCGCAAACTCAAATCGTCACGAGAGCGTGAACGATCTGTTGATGGACGGGTAGGAAAGGAGGAAGTGGGCGAGGAGAGTGGGGGGAGGAGGGAGACGGAGGAGGAGCAGAAGGCTGAGAATGAGAAGCTAAGTTCGTTTTTTGCGAATTTGATTAAGAAGGGGGCGAGTGGGAGTCCGAGGGGTACGCCGGTGAGAGATGGGAAGAGTGGGAGTGGGAGTGGGAGGGAGACGCCGGGGAAGAAGCGTGAGGGCTTGTAGGATAGGAGGGATGCTTGGGGGAGACGTTAGATAGATACCCTTGTCCTGCTAGAGCTTGCGTGCTTTGCTCATAGGGGGTTCCCTTACACGAAAACTTGCTCACCCACCCACGTTGGGTGGTGCAGGAAAAGAAATGTACCCACTCTCCACTCCGTCCATTCAAATGCCAACTCGTTGTTCGCGTCACTTCCCAATCTTTTACGGATCTAGCCTAGTCTCAGGTTAGCTGGCCGTGATTGCGTCTGGGACAAATGTCTCAGTCGCTCAGTGTTTATTGTGAACGTTAGAAGGGGGACACGAAAGCCTAATGTCAGCACTTAGGCTAGCAGGGACCGAGATGAACGAAAAAGGAGGTAATATATATTGAAGGTCGCCTCGCTCAATCCAAGGTATCCAATACATCCGAATCTCAAATATCATCCTCCTTCCCACCACTCCCCTCTCTCCTCACCCTCGCCCCCTCCTTCAGCTTCTCCCACCTCTCCCTATACCTCGCCACCACCCCCTTCAACTTCTCATTCTCCCTCCCCATCCGCTCCAACTCCTTCCTCCCCTCCCTGACCTGCTCCTCCAACTTCTCCAACTTTTCTCCATCAGGCCCACCCACGACCGAGGCAGCCGGCGACTGCCGCATGCTCGCGCGGATACTCTGATGCAAGGCTGCACTCGATGTCTGGGCCCCTACTTCGAATTGCCAGAGCCGATTGGTGACATTATCGAGTGTATCGCGAAGCTTTGCATTTTCGAGTTGCAGCTCCTCCATCGTTTTGCCGCTCCCGGCCACTTTCTTGCCTCCGCGCGTCATTAGTGGACTAGGTGGCCCGGGCGTCTCCCTCGCGTCGACGAACTCTTCCACGTCTTCGGTGTTGCGTACGCCGTCACGTTCTAGACCTGGGAAGTGCCCAGCTCGTGCGAGTATGCTCGCATAGGGCATGGTTCCTCCTGTTGTGGGGACTACGTAGAAGCTTTCTGCGGCGCCGAGATTGTTCCCGCCGGGTTCTTCGCGGACAGCGCGGAGAGCGGCTTTGGAGAATAGACGGGAGTAGTCTGGTTCGGCTGTTGCGCGCTCGTCGGGTCTGGGGGGTTGTTTTGTGGGAGTCTTCTCGGGCTGAGGGGGTTCTTCGGGTGTGAGTGGGAGGCCGGCAAAGGCGAGAGGTGCTGAGAGTTTGGAGAAGAGGGACTCAAATGTTGAGTAGAAGCGCTGGAAGGGTTCATCGGGTTTTGGAACCTCTGTGGGTGGCTCCTGAGAGAGCGAAGGCTTCGTGGATGAAGATAGAGGATGAGAGGGTATTCTTGGCGCTATGGGAGTTTTCTCTGAGGGGATTGGTGCAGATGCAGTCTTCGGCGATGTGTCGCCTACTTTCGACCTTCTAGGCGGACTGACAATTTTGCCTTCAACGTGAGGTTGAGCCAGTACTGGTATCGATGCTTGGCCGCTTCTCCGCTGTCTGTTGGATGGTATACCGCGCGCAGATGCCAGGTTACTTGCTATCGAGGAGCTGACGTCTCGTTGGGGTCGGTGGGCAGCCGGCAGATTTTGCGACTGAGACCGGTATGGAGATCCATCTGGTGTCTTTGGCGGTTCTGGAGACTGGGGCAGCTGCGGAGCAAGCTTCACCTCAGGTACAGTTTCGGGCGGCTTAGAGATGGGGTGGGAATTCTGGAAATTCAGCAGCTGCGCTAGCTTCTCGTGATGTTGTTCGAGTAGCTTTAGTGTTCGGAAAGCCTGTCGTCTTGCATGAGCGCGACGCAATTCAGACGGGGCATCGCAGGTTGTACCTCCGAAGTATCATCTATCCCTTTCGCGGCCGTTGCAAACTGTCCCGCCGCCAGATCATGCTCGTGGATAGCAGCTGCGGGGGTGTTGGCTTTGGACGCCTTGAGAGCATGCGATTGAGCCTGAAAAACGAAGCATTCAGAGCTGCGGCCGCATAGTCTCACGGAATGTGAACTTACCAGTGTCAGAGGAGAGCCATCCATTATCGAGCAGATTATGAGAGTATATGTCAAATGTTTGGCTTTCCTCTGCAACCACAACATCCATCGGAGTTTGCGGCGGATGAGGTTGGGTTTAATGCGGAGATACTGGGCTTTGGCCGGCAAAAGTAATGGCCAAAATGCAAGAATAAGTCAGCGTGGTGCTTGATGTATTGGGAATCTAGCTGTGGTCGTGAGTAAGGTAGTCCACCTTGGGTGCTTGGCTGCTCTCCAGCGGAGGCTCCCTCCGGAGTCGCGCCGATCATCTGGAAAGCGCGATGATCTCCGTGCCAAGACATCTGGTGTGGTGTCTGCGAGTTGATTTACTGCCGGGCTGATTTTGGTTTCGTCATTAATATTCATAGGCACGTTGCAACTGCACTTCTCAATTATCTCTACATCCACAATCGTTTCAGACGCCTCCATGGTTCTCGTTAGCCCCCCTATACACGATGCATTGAATACAGAGTCTTGGACTACGCCCCGCTAATGGACCGTCTAGCGAAGGAGACTTCTCCGGCACCCTCCACCTCTGCTGGGACCAAAAGGTTCAAAGGATTGGTGGCTAAGGCCCGTCTGGGCCGCGACAAAGACAGGGATGAGTCTACCGTGTTCCTCAATGGCTCAGATGAAGGGGAGCAGGGTAGTGTAAGACACTCCGTTGACTCCCTTATCGAAAGGGTCCGCGACGGTAGGAAGACAGGCGTTGAGGAAGATGGACTTCCCTCTGGGCCCAGTGCCCTCTCAAAGCTTGTTCCAGGGCGGATCAAGAAGAAGAGACGGAAGCGAGAGGAGGCTGAGCAGCAGCAGCAGCAAGAGCTAGATGGGCGCGGTCGAAGCATCGGAGATCAAACAGCGACGGCTGCTGTCCCGAGAAAGCTGTCGAAAGATAACAGAAGCCGGAGTACGTTGGATGAAGACGGTGACAGTCTGCTCACCGTTGAGTCAGATACAGACCCGTAAGCAAGCCCGCATTTCCTCCTGTTAGTGGGGACTAGCGCCAAGCTTTCCCGGCGTCGCTGGCCGTACCCTCCACACGCTGCAAGGAGGCTTGAAGCATACAACAAGACGTTGGAGACCTTTCCAGGACTACTCTTCCCTGGATCTTTGTATTCATAGCCATCGCATTACTTCATCTCAAGCTGAGACTTGATCAAGCCGTTTCGGATTCGACTATTGACCGCTGTTGCTAACATCTCATTTAGACCTGCTACTCATAAAAATCCTACCATTTCTCCGCCGCCTCTGGTATCGCACCAGTCGCATGTCGGCTACCTTACCTCATCTTCCCCTCTAATAAAGACCACTATTACCTCCGACGCGCCAAGTAACCTCCATTTGGACAACAACGATCCCGAATTTCAGACCCCTCAATACCACAAATCGAACACGTTTTCAGCCTCAGCTACTAGTAGCACACCCTCTTTAAACCTGGCACCTCAACATGCTGCTACAATGGACCCGAGCGACGGTGGTAGGTCCCTTAGGGCGGCAACCGACGGCAGTAGGAGCAGAGGGGTCTCGCCAGGCGCCAAGATCAAGGACGTCTTCGCAATCGGATCTAAAAAGAAGAATACAAGTCCCCCGAAGAGCCCAGATCGCGCGTCGGTAGTTTCTGAGAGCAATGGGAATGGTATTGGGGCCTTCTTTAGTAAGGAGAAGAGGGGGAGTGTCCACGTTGGCAGGAACAAAGCTCTAGATACTTCCCAGCTGCCCCACATCAAAAGCCCTACTACCAGCGTCTCTGACCTCCCAGCAATCATTACCACTCCAAACACTCCCACAAGCGCATCACTCGAAACTCCAGGAACACTTGTCACTCCGCCAACCCCGACCGATCAGCGGATAGAACCTCCCAGCAGTCCGTCGCTCAGGACCAAGGGGCCCAATCCTGCAGGTACAAATGCTAATACTGTTACCTCGGCTTCTGGCAACATGATCTCCCATCGCCGAGTCAGGTCCGATTCCGGCGTACACGCACCCAGTAAATTATCAAGTGCCATGTCTGCGCCCCTCACACCCATGGCAGAAGAAACTAGGTCACCGGCCGTTCAAGGTTCTCCTGGTAGCTCAGGAGGCTTCTTCTCGTCTGTCTTCTCAGCCGCGCAGAACGCAGCCAATCAATTCAGTGACACTATCGCGGGCAAAGAGCCCCGAGCGAGATCCTCAACTCAAACCACCCAAGGAGACGGCCTCGACGAATCAGATACAGCAACGACTACCATCGTGGATACAGAAGATCCGCCTGTGGGGGAGGAAAAGAAACTTGCAGTTGACACTCTTGGCACGGGTGACCTTAGTTTGAGCCATCTGGGCATCGGTACGGATAATTCTTCCACTACCTCTCTTACGAATGGTGCCTCCGAGAAACGCGGCGCGGCAGTCCAGCGAGAAGAAGCCGCTGCGCGAGCAGAGAACGCATCTGCTGCCCGAGCTGTATCCCAAGCTTACAGCGAGAAAGCGATCGAAGAAACAATTTCAACACCTGTCGCTGAAGACGTTGTGCCTGGTGTCAGACCAAGATCAACCTACGAATCTAGCATTGTGACGGGTGACAAGACGCCTCCAAATGGGAGTATTAACGAAAGTGAAGCTACATTCCGTCGCAGCGGCAGTGTTCGCAGCCGGGTTGGGACCATTGCCAAGCGGCATAGAAACAGCTCATCTGCTACCGGTGGCACCATCGCTGCAGCAATTGCAGCTGGAAACTCAGCTCTAGCCAATCCTGGAGCATCAAGCGGCACTCCTAAAATCACCGGATTTGCCGTCGCGAGCAAAAAGCGGAATCGAGACTTTCATAACTTATTCCGCAGTGTACCTGAAGATGACTACCTCATCGAGGATTACAGTTGCGCCTTGCAGCGCGATATCATATTGGCAGGGAGAATCTATGTTTCGGAAGGTCATATCTGCTTCTCAAGTAATATTCTTGGGTGGGTAACCACTCTGATTATCAATTTCGATGAGATAGTCTCCGTAGAGAAAGAAAACACTGCTATGGTCTTCCCGAACGCGATTGCGATACAGACCCTACATGCCAGACACACCTTTCGCAGTCTGCTTAGTCGAGAGGCTACCTACGACCTACTGATCGGTATCTGGAAGATCAATCACCCGTCATTGAAGAGCTCGCTCAACGGCGTGAGACTTGATCAAGGTGGAACTGGTGACAAGACCGAAAAGCTCGATCTAACTGGCAGTGACGAAAATAGTGATGCTACTGGGGAAGGGGACGACGAAGTCTACGATGAAGACGAGGAAGAAGATGAAGGCACCGGTAGCTTCACGGAAGTACCTGAAGGAAGTGCTGCTGGCAGTGAAGCCGTCGCGGAACAGACCCAGTCGGTGGGACGGAAAGCTTCTAACTTGGGCGTGGCAGTTGGCGCTGCGGCTGGTGGCGTGCCTACTCCGAGTGATGCTAAGGCAGGTGAAAAGGCTGCAGCCGCAAGTGCCGCAAGTGTCGACTTTCCAGGTCCAGCGACTCATTCGCCAACTGAATGTGGCGATGGCGACACTCACTACGACAAATTTCTCAAAGATGACATCGTTCCAGCTCCTCTTGGCAAGGTCTACTCTATGGTATTTGGACCGGCATCGGGTGGATTCATGGCCAAGTGGCTACTTGACGAGATGAAATGTACGGATCTTCAGATGGAGGACGACAAGAAGGGTCTTTCTGAGGAGAACAGGGTCCGCACCTTCTCGTATATCAAGCCTCTCTACGCTTCGATTGGACCAAAATCAACCAAGTGCGTGGTCACCGAAACTTTGGACTTCATCGACTTGGAAAAGTCAGTATCGGTCACTGCAAGTACGCAAACGCCTGATGTTCCTAGTGGGAATGTCTTCGCAACGAAAACGCGCTTCTGTTTCATGTGGGCCCCAGGTAACGCAACCAGGATTATCATGAATTTCAATATTGAATGGACCGGGAAATCCTGGCTCAAGGGTGATTCCTATCTCATCCCCCAGCTTAGAGTATCATTGCTGATAAACACCCTCAGGACCCATTGAGAAGGGCGCAACGGACGGGCAGAAAACTTATGGCGACGACTTGATCAAGGCTCTGAAAGCCGGTGTCACATCAAGGCCTCGCGCAAGCACCAACGGCTCGAAGATAAAGAAAGGCAAACGTAGGAAGGGCGATGTAGACTCAACGAAAACCGCACCACTTACCGATAAGCCGACTGCTGTTCAACAGCAGGACAGTTCCTGGGGCCTACTCGAACCACTACATGGCATGCTGGGCCCAGTGGTCGACATATTCAGCCCAGTCATTAACTCCAACATGATCATCGGGCTTCTGCTTTTCATCATGCTTGTCAATTGGCTGCGCGGCCCGAGGGTTGCCTCGTCAAGCAGCCTTGGCTACCCCGGCATGTCCACACCTCAGCGCATCGCCGCCTATGAAGAAATATGGCGAAAAGAAGAAAGCGATCTGTGGGACTGGCTTGAAGAACGCATAGGAATGCAAGGCATAGCCTATCCTGATAATAGTAATGATCAGGAGGTTGTAGCGCAAGCGAGGAGGCAGCGCGAGGCGACGTTGAAGGGAAAGGGTATGCGGAAGGTTTTGGCGGATATCAAGATGAGCGATAGAGAGGTCGATCATGCTATCAAGGTTACGGAAGAGAGGCTTGAGGTGCTGAAGAGAGCGGTGGATGAGAAGAAGGGGGTAGAAGGGCGGGCGGAGGAGCTCCCTAGTGGATGAAAGTGAGGAAGTGGAGCGTTGATTGTACGATTGAGCGTTTTAGCATTAGCAATGCATATCATTAACCCCCCATCAGGCCTTGCAGCCTCATCATCGCATGCAGTGTAGGAGCGACAAGTCCGGTGCGGTCTTCGAGCCTCATATTGTGTAATCGTAAACTTCTACCGTACTTTCGATGCATACTATGAAGTATGGAACGTTTCACTACTTCACTCCCACAAAGTATCCGCTGATTCATCGGGCATCAGCAGCTTGCTTGGTGCGCAGCAAAACTCTTCGGATGATGGGGTCTTATTAGTAACGGGCGTCTCCAGATAAAATAATTCCGGAGGAAAGGACTCTTTTCTCTGATGCTTCATATACTAAAACGAGTAAACATCGTCTAACCAAAATGAGCACTATTCAAGCTCTCATAAGATATACCACTCCACCAAATAATTTCGTGCATTCTACTCGTCCTCGATACATGCCTATTACTGTCATCGGAATAGGAAATCCATGTCTCGGACTTATATCTCTTACAGAATCAAAAAAAACATCCCACAAGAGCCCTTTTTTCCTAGCTCGCTATGGGAAATTTGTGCTCCAGCGACGGTTGTACATTCCTTTTGTTAAAAAGACATGAGGTCAATGAATTGGACTTGGCCCAAAGCCTCTCAGACTGCTTTATGGAGATTACACACTCTTAAAGGGGGCTTCAGCCTCTCGGAATCGTCTTCGTCACGGCCAATGATGGTCTCCATATTCAGGCCAAAATCAAGGCTGCTTGAGGCATCGGTCGCTATGGTATTTCCGCTTCTCATATGATAATAGAGACATGTGAAATTCCTAAGCTTTCCAATGTCGTTGCTCATTACCATGCGAGCTTAGGACAGCGTGAGATAAGGCCCACCAACTAGGCTTTTGAGGCTTCTATTCGACGGTGGATTGTCAAGACGCGGCACAAAGGACATAAGTGATCCAGCTCAAGGGGACAGAGGAACTCTTAGGGAATCAACATCGCGGTGCGCTGTGACATATGAATTTTGAGCAGGTTGTTGAGCCATGAAGGCCGATGCGAAGAAGTTGATCAACAAGACCTGGAGTAGATTGATATGGCGCTTTGTATGCAAGCACCACAAAACCATGGGTGAATGTCATTGCGTAGTGGGGATATCACCTCATTATACAGCGTAACACCCCGCATAAATCCAAGAATTCGATCGGTAGACCACACCACCGGGCTCCCCCAGCAGGCTGCAAAACAAGGAAGCCCACCTGACCCCACCTCAACCGTCAGCACGACTCGGCACGGTACGACAACATCGCTCGATTGTTCTACGAAGTGCTCCGGAAAAGCAACATCAAACACCTGCCTCGGAAATGGCAAAGAAGGTCGCCTACGTAGTCTTCGAAGGCCACAAACCGGGTCTCTATAGCACATGGAACAGCCTCACAATGCAACACCGTCTCAAGCAGTTAACTCATCTCTTGATCAGGGCAGACACCAAGGAACAGACCCATGAGTATCCTGGGTCAAAACAACGAGGCTACAACATAGCAGATGGGGGCCGTGATGCGGCCGAAAGAGCCTATGCGGAATATATCAGTAGCAAACAGTCGGAGATTGAAATCGGTGGTGGTCAGGACGATGGGAGCGAGAAGCAGGACGCGAATTTTCTTTCAGGGAAGGAAGTTGGATAGCGGTTCTCATCTTGTAAGAGTTGTATGGAGCTTGTCTCGATGTATAATGCCAGCTATGTCGGATCTGAGATGGTGCTCCAATATCACTAGCGTATGGAGTCGTGGGGATGTAACTCATAAGTACCACTTTGCTGGGGTCTGTTTTTCGGCTGAAGATCGTACGGGTTTCCGGACAAGATACAGTGGATATAGCTAAATATGGAAGGGCCGCCAGTACCACTTGGTGTGTCGAAAGCTGGACAGTCGTATTTTGGCAGTGTGCGGACTGTTGGCTGGTATTTGTTCATATACATCCGCTAGGCATGCCTCAGATTTCGAAAGTCGACTGGCCTATCATGAAGAGGAATCACGCGTACTCGTTAGCTTTCGTTCATCGACGTTCGCTACTTCAAGATGGGACGACGGTCCAACTATAAGAACATCATTAGAAATTCGTTGCTCTTACTCTATACCGAAGCGTTAGTATCGGACACAGTTGAGATTGTCAAAATAATTTTATCAAAAGTTCCTGGGGCAGTATTGCTAGGGAATCTAACAGTCCCTTCCATTACATTGGAATCTTCACCCAACATTTACCATGCACATACGATAGTGCGCCCTTGTCACCTTCCTACAGGTCTCTGACTCTTCTGTAATCCCCCCATCTTGGCCACATCTGTGATGATATTGTCGTTCAACAAAGTATCGAGAGCATTCGGGCAATGACTGAACCAGGAGATCCAATCGGTTTCATCGAGACGCTACATGTTGTGGCCGCGTAAAATCGGGCACAAGGTTCTCGTATTTATATCAAAAACCTCAAACTTGATGATAGAGCTGAGGCCTATTGATGACGGAAGGGACCAATCTTTGTCGATAGACTTAGTTAAAGGCGAGCATCGAGGGTTGAATCTTGGTGTCAAAGCAAATTGAGATACCAAAGCAGCTGCTGATGGAGCCGGTGAGGACGCTATGTAGTTTAGTGTGGCTACCAAATTGTTTCCAGGGTCGTCGCTGGCTTTTGCGGCTTTGATGTGCGATGTTTGGGATGGACATGGGTTGCTATAGTAAATGCTTGCAGATGTGCTTACCTAGAGCCTGCTAGTATTTAGGCTTGAGCTGAGGGGCTCGGTTGGAAGGTCTTATCGGCAGCAACACCGAAATACGAAGTTTCAGTAGTCCGGCCCGAGGTTACAGTAATTATCCATGTATAATGGAAGGGATATGTCCTTTGCGGCTGAAGTCCAAGAGCAACAATACCGAAACTCGAGCTAAATGGCGGGAAGCTGCTGCGTTCTGCGGTCATTCTAGATTCGAGTAATTGCGTACAGTAGGGGGACGGGAATAATTATGTCAGGTACGAGCATGGTGAAATAAGGTTGCCTGGTGGCTGTGTCACCCTAAAGTCACCAGAGGCTTGGTGGAAAAATTGGATAGACAAGATAGTGTAGTTGCACGAAGGCTCAAAGTCCATCGTAGACACAATCATTGTCCTTTTCGACGTACATCACTCACGACGGTGGTTTCCGATTCGTAAACATAAGAGGTCCAGGCAGTGGGAAACAGTCCCAGAGATCGCGCCACTTGCCGGGGTGTCACCGAATATTGAAGTGAGTCATTGAGCAGACGACATCGAAGGGGTTGGGCGTTTCTCATTGGTCCATGTAGAATATTACTGAAGAGAGAGCAAGCGAAGAAAGATGGAAAGAGGATAGAGTAAAGTAAGTCGTGGCGTTCAAACGCCAAGTGAGTGACCACGTGACCAAGACAAGCTCATCCGTAGCGCGGCTAGCTCCTGCTATCCGCAACGCTAATCGTCAATCACGAATACACGAAGGAGCCAATCAGAAGGCGCCAAGGCACATCTGTGGCAGGCAATTTCTCAGCCTCGGGTTTCCAGGTTTACTTTACCATGTCCATGCCATCAACCTACCACGATCCCAGGCCCTGCTCTTTTTCGTGTTCCGTGTTTCGTGTTGACACCACACCACACCACACCACACCACGCTACATAGTATACTCCGCCGCAGCCCTACTTTATCTCCGGCATTCCGCCCCTGAAGTTGATGACTTCTCCCTTGCTGAGATGCAGGTACCCGGTCCTGGTAGCATCGACAGCCGTATGAAGGCTGTGCATTGCCTTTGCAATGTCCAACGGAGCAATCATGAGTGCTTACGCCACTACGTGTCCTAGTCAAGGACGCCAAACATGGCTAGTCGACCCGGATTTACTTCCCTCTACCGGCTTGATTTCATACATGGCTTGTCTTTCACCAAATCATATCTGGGGGAGCTGTACCATTCCGGGACGAGACTTCATCTCATCCCACATCTCACATTCCAGCCCTACACCTGAAATCAATGCGCAGCACGGAGTAACCCTTCTTGATCCAGCTTCCGATCATTGCCGTCACTGCTGACCCTTCGTCTATCTTACAATCGAGTCATCTCGTGTTGCTGTCCTAATAATGATCGATATATGCATAGACCGGGCTATACAACAGCCTCAAAAGGGCCCCCAGGTCTGCCAAACAGGCCATGATTGGCCGTCTCGTGTCTTTCTTCTACCACGACGTTTGTTCAATTGTGCGGCAACGAGCAGCCTAGGGAGTTGGATGAGCAGTGTCAAGGACTCATTGGTGGTTGACAACATGACCTTCCATCGTCCGACCTTTGTCGTAACCTCTATACATTTACGCCACGGCTTCATGAGTAAGAAACAAGAGCATATAAAGGGCCACTTCGCCTTCATACTTGCTCCCGTATCGAACCATCACAGCGAATCGGTAGTCTAGTCGCCATCCTCTCTTTCTTCACAGCGTAACGTCACGCTTTCCCAGAGACCGATAACATATACTTGCATGTTATCCCAATTCCTTATTCCACACGTCTGTTTTGTAATGGCTTCACCATCTGGCCAGTCACCCAGTCTCGCAATCGACTCAGGCCCTGACAGAGGCCGCGCCACGCTCGAGGTCGGTGAAAGTGTGATCAAACGTACAAGACTGAGCACCCCCAGAGCAAGGACTGGCTGCCAAACATGCAAGTACGATGGGACGTTGTGTTGTACTGCTGCCTCCACTCACCCGTATATAGGTCTCGGAGAATCAAATGCGACGAGACTAGGCCATTTTGCCAAAGATGTGCCAAGTCTGGGCGTAAATGTGATGGGTATGCTGTTCAGACCTCAACCAGAACGAGCAGTAGCAGTCAGACACTGTTGGCGCCTGGAAGTGCCTCCACCTCGAGAACTCCATCCCCAGGCCCCCCAGATGCATATGCGATCCCGTTCAAGATCCCAGGCAGCCAGAAAGATCGTCGGCTCTTCCATTACTTCTGCGTCGAAGTCTCGACCCATCTCTCGGGCTACGGCTCCCTAGGTTCATCGTTCTGGTCAAATCTCGTTCTCCAATGCAGCCAACACGAATCGGTTGTGCGCCAAGCCGTAATGGCCCTGAGCTCTGGCTACCTAGATTACACGAGTAAGGATGAGGATGACACCGCAACTGGTACGTATATCGCTCATGGTATAACATTTGGAGAATTCGTGCTAGACTGGGCTTTTAACGTCCTTAGGCTTTCAGTTGGCGATATATGACCAGCTTGCGCTTTCTACAATACATGATACAATGCTGACTTTGAAATTCCTTCAAGGGGAGAATATTGGAGCAGAGACTCTTGTCCAATACAACAAGGCTTTACGGCAACTGCGCAGCCACCTCGGCAGTGAAGACCGACCGTCGGCGAAGGTTGCCCTCATATGCTGCGTTCTTTTCTGTCAACTCGAAACCATGCGCGGAGAAATCACCCCAGCATTCGAGCATCTTCGCAATGGGATCGACATCCTGTGCGAGCACAAGAGCCCTAATGATCTCAGCGATACCGAAACACAAAGAGACGACCTTGACGAGCTCAAGTACGTCTTCCACCGCATGGAGCTACAGGCTATGCAGTTCAATAATATCAAGTTTGCTGAATACGGACACCTCCGGCTCCAGCTTATATCGGCTGATGAGCGCGCAGGCAATGCATCATGCGTGCCACGTATGAGGTTCGAAAATCTTGACGAGGCTCATTGGTCGCTGGATAAATTGCAGAGTTGGTTCTTTGCCTTCTTCGCCGAGAATGATATCTACAAATTCTTGCCGCTAGAAGAATTGCCTACGGCTGTACGGGAAGAGAAGGACAGACTCTTAACTCAGTACGACATGTGGCAAACGACGCTTTTAGAGTCCACCTTTCAGGACATAGCGGAGGGTTCAAGGGATCGCACCCCCGAAGTCGTCAAAGACGGCGTAATCATCCTGAGACTACTACACCGCATGCAGCAACTTTTGCTCCGTGCGATCTTGCCTCTCCAGGAAGAAGCCATATTTGACGTGACTCCCAATCCAGACATCGAAAGCGTGCTGGACTGGGCAGCGCATCTCGTTGCCTCGCCTAATGTGTCCCCTGGTAGCTTCTCTTCCGAGACCGGCATCGTGGCACCTCTGGGTATTATCGTGCTCAAATGTCACGATCCAGAGATATGTGCCAGAGCAATGGCGATTCTAGCGGCAGCCAAGAGAAAGGAGAGTTTCATCGACTCCCAGATGCTGGTCGATGCCGTGGCGCAATTTGCTCAGATCAGGGCCAGGAAGGAATTAAGCGAGCAGATTGCCTATGCAGGCCAACGAAATGCCTTCTGGGAGCCATCATTCAGCGAGTCCTGATACGATCGAGGTCGGCTTTCAAGTTGGCAAAAGGGGTCCAGTATATCGCGGAGGATAGAATGTATAAGTCGAAAAGTTGTTCGTCCGGGACAAAAGGAACCAAAAGGACCAACAAAGATAAGGTATGCAAGCTTGTATAGTACTATATAACACGCCGGCAATATCTTCCAATGTGGTATCTGCAAAGCTCTATTTCTGTACTCTCTTAGTCAAGTAACATCAGTGACAGCCTGTTCCTGATGGGAAGATCAAAGCATGTTCCTGACCATTTTCAACCACAGACGCACCCATCTCAAATTGGCCTCTACCCTGCCCATGCCCAAACCCGAGGTTAGTACGAGTCTCAAGCAGCAATGAATCCGGCGATCTAACTCGTCTTTCTCGGCATTAGCATCCTCTTGTCCGAATTGGGGGGAAGTGCTTGAGAATGGTCACGTGTGTAAGGTACTGTTGTACATACATCTCCAAAACCTAACATGCACATCGATCTCTCTGTCGCTGTACGCCTGCAAGCTTTGTTGACGGTTATCCTCGCGTACTGTTCTCAATAAAGATACATGCCTGGCGAACATCAATGAATATCACGCTTGCGAATGGTATGTCAGCGCCAACCGGGTACGGCCGATATTGGCCGGACATCCTGCCAGAATCACCCAAAGCCACCCGGGCCATAGCCACCTGCAGGCGTTGTCTCTTAGCAGCATACGACAGATGACTGCATGATTCCATCCCCCAAATCCATTCACAACACTCACCCACCCACCATACCCCAGCTTCCGACATCCCTCACAGTAGAATTCACACGAACCTCCAAAAGCCTTCAACCCCCATTCCTTGCCAATCACCAACCAGGAATCTCAATCTCGAACATCGCTCCTCACACCCTACGAGCACCAAGGCGCCTAGCACCATGAGCGCACGACTTGCATGAAATTATCGTCTCTAACCGTGACTACTCCAATCGATCTTCTCAACGTTTCAATTACGTTCGCAATATCGAAGGCCAAATTCTGTATAGTCATCGTTAGGGGACACTAGGCGAAACCAGTAGCGCGCCTGTACTACAACAGTATCCTACTAACCCCGGAAGTTTTATGGATAGTAGCCTTAAAGCACGGATGTGGTTTGGTTTCTGAGATATGCCGCAGATTGGAGGGCAGGGTTGATAGTACGGAGCATGAATTCGTGAATCTGAGGATATGAATGACAAATGATGAGGGTAGGTAAGGGGCAGGTCAGAATGTTCCTCGCTATGGAAGACCCGAAGGTTGGTGGTGCGTGCCGCGTTTGGCACGGAGGCGGCGTGTGGGTTTCGCACCTTGGGGCACGGGGGGCGGGATATGTGAGATAAGCACCATCATTAGCTAGGATTTTGGAGGTGATAAGCTCAGAACACCAAAGCACGCGGATTTTGTGAATTTGTGATTTTGTGATGCACAGATGGTTAAAGACTGTGTGGTTGATTTATTTCATTACGAGGCTATGTTGCAATACCTACGGGGTGTTCCTGCACCTTTGTCCACCAAGATTGGCCCTATATGCCGTCTAACAACTGGTGGACCATTCACAGCGGGTTTTTGGAGATGTAGTGTAACGTCCAGCTCTCTTTTGTATAATGCGCCTCCCAAAAACTACCATGCTGACTACCTTAGTTTACCAATGCCCCTATGAAACTTGTAAGCAACTGACTTAATGTTCATTTAGATCCGGAAGGCCATCATACCAAGCGATCTCTGTTAAGCCTCATGGCTCAGAAATAGGGGGAAGGCTCCACTCCACCGTGCTTGTGCGTATGGGTTTTGAAGCCGCTGAAGGGGGGTGCGGTGCCGGTGGGGAAGATGCCGGTGCCAGTAGGGAAGATACCGGTGCCGGTGGGGAAGATGCTGTCGATGCCTGTGCCTGTTGGGTAGGGGGCGCCACTTGGTTTTGTGTGTGGGCTATGGTGGTATTCGGCGGGTGTGGAGAGGACTGTTGGGGCGAGGGCGGCGAGGAAGAGGGCGAGGGAGGCTGTGGTGTGCATTTTTGTGGGTGGGGGTGGGTTTTTGGAGGGTTGATATGGTTTGGAGTGGAGAAGTGGTTGAGATCTAATTGGTATAATGAGAGTGATGAGAGCGATTTCGATCAACGAAGGGCTTTTTGGTGAGATGCTTGGTGCGTGAGGATGAATGTGCAAAGACTTGGAGTGGGCATGGCCCTCTCTTATGAATGCATGGATGATGACGGAGCAGAAGGATTGTTTTGGCCCGGGCTGAAGTACATAATCCTAAGACCTGGTTTGCTTCGACGATAATTCTGAGACAGGAAAGATGTGGGTCTGCATTTCCACAAGGACTATGCAGTGGAGGCACGGCGTAAGCGAATAATGGCGATCATTCGCGTACCTGCATGGAGAGCCTGACGTACAGCTTATGGAGTACGGCATCGATGATGATTTGCCTGATGCTAAGGGTATGAACTGTCAGACGGCGCGGGTCCGGCCACTTTGGGAGGATCTTAGCGATAAAGACGAATCGACACGCGTCATGTAACCTCACACGGCCTGATGCCGACTCTTCATGGCAATGCGGTTAGCCTGGGCGATGGATTCTACGGTCTTGTTCCATGTGGGTGACATTAGAAGCTGCAAGGGTATCGTGAGTCTTCAATAAGGGTTAGACTTGAAAAAAAAGATTTGCTTTTAGCCTCGCTGGGGAATCAAAATGCGAGATGGGTATGAGAGAAATTGAAACAGGAAAGGGACGAGGAGAGAATAGCAACATTGAGGAGAAGATTGCTCGGGATTATTGCTGCCTCAAATGGCAGGGGCCTGGTATCATGGGCAGATGGAAGCACTTCAACTGCCATGTGGATTCCAACACAATGGAGACAAGCTGAAGCTCAGATACCTGTATTCGGGTATCAGATCTGACAGCGGGCATCATGTCGCCCCCAGGCCGCCCAGATAGCTGGGTGGCCTCGTTCCACTGACAGATCCCTATTGGGACGGAACGATCCCCACTTATAATTGAGCGTGTAGATAGGAGTTTCTGCGACAGCCGGTGTTTGCTTGGTCATGAATGATTGCGCGTTCTTGCTACGAGGATTGGTCAAGCCCAAAGCCGATTTGGATGGTGGGGTGAGATGCCCAGGCTGAGCCTCGATGACGGATCATGATTTGCCAGGTGAATGCTGACAGGCCTGCCAGGATGCTCAGGATGCTCTGCTGCTTACGGTAGCTGAGCTGCAGCTCGGGCATTTTCCACTCTTAGGTGGAGTTCAAAAGGGGTCCTCATGTTCGCTTACGGCGTAAGCGCTTAGCGTGTTTCCGACTCCGAACTGTAGTATGTCTCGGTTGACTCCTGTATGCAAGAGGAGCTTCTGGTATCGTATCTGTCCAGGGGCCATTTCATGGATGACGGCTTGTCAAATTTATCGCGGATTGTTACTTCTGGACTGTCTGCAGTACAAGCTGCTGCATTGATATCCTGGGTCCTGGCAACTGGGCACTCGTCTAAGACTTCGATTCCCCATCAAAGAGATCTCGAGAAATGGCGCAGACTGTACAGCTTTCACGAGGCATAAGGCGGAACCGTGTCCACGGAGCACTCTGTAAGACCATCCTCCAGAGACGTTAGCTGCTGCAAGCTATGCCTCGCTCGTGTACGATTGGTACACCATCGAGGCCTTGGGGATGTCGATCAAGATTCTTGTTATCAGCCGCGGGTAACGGCTATCTACAGTAAGCAGCTAGTGTCCAAAACTGCCATGCTTGTTAATTGCGGCTTTAACTGGTGCGGAGTATCTCATCCCCTGACGAGAGTCACACCTGTCAGCGGTTTAGCCTGCAGAAGCTAGCTCTATGAGCGGAGGAAATTAACCGATTGGCGGGACTCATTATATAACTAGTGCCTTGGCAGATCACGTTTATCAGCCTAGCTCGCACCCACCCATCTTGCTTGCTATCTAATCCTTATGGTATGGCTGGCCTGCTGAAGGCTGGATTGCATGAACGATCCTTATTGTTGTATTGCTGACGAGAGACCCTGATGGATTGGGCTTAACCTTCCTTCTCATCTCGCTTGTCTGCCTGGCGGATTGGCTAGCTCTTTATCTATGATGAGGGCTATATTCAACGACATCAGATTGGCAGTAAGCGTTACACAAAGCTGCATGGAAAATGGCTCTACGACATCCGTTACCTTTGGCTTCATTTGACCAATTCGCGGCCAGGCGAATTAAAAACAGTACATTTACTTACAGCTCAGCTCGGAGGAGTGAACGCATGTGCATGTGTTGCCCAATCCACTCACCATATCAGCAGGTAACTCTTCAGTGGGGTCCCTCCAGCAAATGACGCCCACAAGCGCTCCCTAGGTAAGATGGCCCTCCGGTGAACGGTCCTCCTACAAATCACTCTCCAACGATGGATCCTTCTGCATGCGACCGGGCCAACACGGACCCTTCAGCAATTGAGGTACCAGCAAAAGATCCCTCCCAAAATGGTTCTCCAACATCAGGAACCTGCAAAGGATGCTCCAGCAGAAGACCTTTCCTTCAAGAATCTACGACATACCAACAAGAAGGTCCCCACCTAGTGACCCTTCTGCAATGGACCCTCCAGCAAAGGACCCCCAGTAAACGATCCTCCACCAGGTGATACACAGATTGAATCTCATTCCAGCCAAGTATATTCAAACGATACTACAGAAGACATGAGCCCTCCATTCGCGATCCCTGTGCCAGGAGTACATACCTTGTCAGATAGTGTCATCAACCAAGTCCAATCTTCCTAGAAAACTCAATGTTTGGAGCTGGTGCATCTGCAGTGTGATTTCAAGGCCATCCGACATCGCTAGATTCTGCAAGCTCGAATACGGTGCTAGACCGCAAAGCACATGCTCTTCCCAGTTTCTAATAACGAATATCTAGTCGCCTGCATAGAGCATCGGATACCACCTCAATGTCATTAGCCTATCTACCGCGGCCTCCCCTCGTACCCTTGCACCCCCAAGAATCTGGGCCCTTGATGATTCTCGCCAGGCAGTGCTATAGGCCGCGCAAGTCCGTGTGACGGGCTCTGCACCAAGTTATACTGATCGGCCTGACCATGTCTCCTCCTCCTCTTCCTACACGGGAACCACCAGGTCAAGAGCGCGACTACGATCGTTGCCACGGGCAGGACTATACCCAATGCTATCTGCCCTTTCTGGCTCAACCCTGAACCTGCGCTCCCACTGCCATCACCACCGCTCTTGGTGTTCGTTTGCGAAGAATTGGAAGCGGTAGTTGAGGATGCCGTGGTCGAGGTTGTGCTAGCGCCGTTCGAAGCGGGCGTAGTCTGCTCCGCTGTTCCACCTGGGGAAGTCGGAACGGGTGTGTTCACCGTGATTGGTAGGCTGGACGAGCCTGCGGAGACGGTGGATATGGCCGTTGCGATTGCGCCTTTGGCGGCTTGATTGCATGCAAAGAGGACAGCGGGGACGCCACCACCGTCGAAGGAGCACTTTTCTAAACTGAACTGAATGCCCGAAGTGTCTTGGTTCGCGCAAGAAGTGTCTTTGTACAAGATCAATGTGGCATTGCCGGAGGTGCAAGGTGGTAGTGTTTCGATGGCGATGCCTTCCGCGCCGGGGGTCACGAGGCAGGTGTCCACAGGAACGTTGACGGATGGGTTGATGATGCTTGCTTGATAACATGAGCTGTCAAGGAATAGAGCAAGTGAGCCGGGGATGCTTGCGAGCAGTGGAAGGGCGAAATGGTGGAGAAGGATGTAAAGGGGCAGAAGGCCGTTGGAAAGCATGGTGGAAAAACGAGGCGAAGAAAGGAATGAAGATAAGAATGGATTCGCCATAGAAAGAGGCAGACGGCGCGTTGCAAATAAGAGTTACAGAGGAGGGGTTGCCTTCATCTGGTGCAGCCTTGCTGCGCGAAGCAGGAGGGGCGGCATGTTTTGGCCCCCAGCATGCACCCTTTTTCTCGAGAGCGCTTCACGAGTCAATAGAAGCTCGCCGAATCTTCAGCCTTCCCGGATCTGGTGTCAATCTGCCTTGTCTTGCGCTATCGTCACAGCTGTAGACCAGGTGTGTGACAGCGTTGAGCTCCTCAGCGCAACGAATTGAAGAGAAAGGAAACGACTCAACAACAAGGGAAAAAGCGTCGCCATCTCAATCGCATAATAGACTAAACGGTCGATCAAATTTCAGAGCAATGGTCCCCCACTGAATGACTTTGAATTTGTGACTGGAACACTGAGGCTAGCTTAACCTTGGGTCAAATAGTCCCGGGTATACCATGAAATCATCAAAGAAAACCATCAATGAAGCGAAAGCGATGACTAACGAGGAGGGAATGCAAGCGGAGGATGAAGAAATATGAAAACGATTTGACACCTCTTCGTGCCAGAGATGTAATTCATGCTATCAACGTCAAGAAAGGCGCTTAGGGAAACCTTGCAGATACAACAAAGCACAAAGACACCGCCTACTGTACCGACAGAGATAGAGATCTACGCGTTGAGTGACATTCAAGGGGTCGTCAGAAGATCGAATTCGTCCGACATCAACCTCATACAGTCCTAGATGGTCGAATTATTCCAGGCGGAAAAAAGGTCGGCACAGCCTTATGAGAGACCTATTCACCTTTAAAGCTTGGCGAGGTGATGATGGCTGTTTTGATTCTATCTTGTTGTTCGAACACTATCGGAGAATGCCAGGGATGGTAGAGTGGCCTTCAAGAACCACATGTCCCAAATGCTTCATTTTCACGTCGGCGTCCGGTAGTCTCGACGTGGACTCTTCGACGTCTTTTCGTCGATAGTAGCAGCTGTAGACAGGCGCCATCTGGCGATAACGACCAGAGCCATGGTAATATGGTATCCCACACTTCCCTCAGAGATATTTGAACGACGAGGGAGAATTCTAAGTCTCGACCAGCAGCTGGTGGATAGGATACAAAGCACACGCCTCAACATCACAAATTTGGTAGTAACCCAAAAAATGGTCAGGCATCGGTTCGCTCTATCTCTATTAGTGAAGTGTGGATGTTGTTTGATGGGTCGCGATGGCATCCCTAGCGAATTTCAGGCTCCTTGGGAAAGCTTGGCACGGAACTCGCCAACTTCTAAATCCAAATCGTCCACTTTTGCGTCTATTTCAACAATGAGCAACGACTCAAATCAGACCACTCTAGCAACGCTAGACTCGCTCGAGGGTCGTCTTCGAAAAGTCGAATGGTACCTGAGCGGTAGCGATAATGTGGCAGACACGCTGCAGCAGGTCGCTAGTCAAGGGCAGGACAAAACGGTACAAGCCCGGCTGGCAAGACTAGAGAACAATCTGCAAAACTTGTCTGGAAGCTCACCTGAAGTCAACGAGCTAGTAAAGCTGCGTCAGTCTAGTTCTCAAATGATGCTCCGTCTACTATACTGACAATATAGACGCGACATACCCCGACCTTTTCCATCCCTCCGTCTCCGACGTCCCCACCACCCTTTCTACAACCGAGCTCTACTCCATCGTAGGCTCTTGCGCTTCCTCATACCCTACCACTGCATCACGACTCAGCGCCATCAAAGACTTACCGGTTCCTCCTGCAGAATCCTCAGAAGCGTTGATTGCGCTACAGCCTAGACTGGCTCAAATCGAGCATCTACAAGACACGCAGGCAAGGGAGATGTCGGAGCTGAGAGCAAGGAGCGCAGAGGCGATACAGAGGTGGTATGAGCTGGGGGTTTTAGGGGAGAGCGAGTGTTGGAGCGAGTGGGAGGGGAGGGTGATGGCTGTGGAGATGAGAGTTAGGAGGGAGGAGGGGCTGAAGGCGAAGAAGGTGGAAGAGATGGGGGCATATAAGCCGTGACGACGGCCAAGCTGGACCAGGACATTACATTTCCGAGCCGAGATAGCGAAGCAGTTGTTCTCAGGAGCCAGACCAACCCTGAAGACACTACTCGAGATTGGAATGCTACGCAGGATCATAATGGCCCTCCCATGAGGCAGCTATGGGGTATCACTTGGTATAAGGCGTGGAATGTGCTGTCAATCACTTGCTCACACGTCTGCATCGATGGTACGTGGCTGCATGCTAGGACAATGGGGCTCTCACAAGGTTTCGCCGAAGAGACAGACGTCCACCAAGATGCCGGTCCCACGCAACGTCATGATGCTGCGTGCTCAGGAGCCATGTCATACTGCTAGATTCGCATGGTGATAGAACACAATCTATCCATGACATAGACCATGCAGAAGAGGCTCCGAGCGGTGGACCCAGCGAATCTCCGATCCTGCAAGTTCATTGAGCATATAAATAGCCTTACAGAGATATTAAAGACAGATGTGGACCCCTGCGCAAGAAGTATGAAGATTTGAGCAGGTAGCCGCATGGTATAGGAATTATCTATCCGCATTGTCGGACCAACGAACTGCCTTTCGTGCCTGGCTCTTAAGACCGTTGGCTCAAAAAGCTTCCTCGGGTCTGGAACCCGTTCCTGGAGTTAGCGTGGTCATCTCCAGAAGTGTATTGATACGCGTACCACCCCCAATGTCCCCACGTGTATGGTGTATCGCCTTTGACTTCACGCTGAAGCTATTGAACAATACACAAACAAAGACTTCCCTCCATCCACTGTCAACGGCCACCTCTCTGGTCAACCGAGCCAAGTCTGAAGAAGATCATCGACTCGAGCGTTGAGTGGTAGGCTGGTAGAATAGAGGATTTCGACACAGGAGCTAATTTTAGTGGAGGCGCTACGCTGCCTTCCCAGTCCCTTCCTCTGAAACCGCAGCCGGCTCCACTCCCTGTCGCAACACCATCAATCCTCGACCAACCCTCCACTCCCGACCATCAACAAGCCTTCATCGACTCATCTTGACCTTTTAGTATTGCTGCTGCTCCCTCCCTGTCGGCCATCCTCTATTCGCACTTCCTTGGCCAGTGCGAGAGAATTCTTTAATCCAGCCCCTCACTACGCCGCGAATCCTAAACCGCAAGACCTTTCAGCCATAACCATCAACAGTCGTGTCACTATTTCTCATCGAACAAAGCCGAGGTCATACGGAAGTAGAGGGAACTTTCGCGACATCTAAGAGTACAATCGCAAGACATCCTCAGTGTTCGCGTGCACGAAATTTGACTGCGTTGGGTTCTCTATGCCATCATCATACGGCAGCCTTCAATCTCCAGGTCTGGACAAGATGAATAACTTGGAGGCTAACTCTGGGAGGCGGGGCTCGATGCGAGGGTTCAGCTTCGGTGCGCAACGGTCAGAAGATTGGTGGTAACCTATGCTAATGGATCACAGGGCACATCGTCGGCGATCCTTTTGCACTTGCAACATTATCCATTGCCTATGTAAGTCCATCCCCATACGCTGATACGAAATCATAACAGTGACAAGTGCTGATGTGTTCCTCCAATAGCTTGCGTGGCTCATCACCTTCGTTGCATCTATCGTGGCACAATTCAAGAGTTCAGGATTCCCAAATTTTGCGTGGTGGGTAATAGCATATATGTTCTGCGTGATAATGGGCGTCTTCATAGTGGTGGGCTCGGATTCCACACAAACATACCATGTGGCTGTAAGAAAGACCGATCCTATATCTTCATTCACCAATTGCCAGCGTGCTGACATTGGGGCAGATTGTCGGATTCTTGGCAGCAGGCTTGACGTACGCGCCATCCTTGATCAATACCCTAGTATATTCCTCAGATGGCGCAAGAGAAGCATCGGCGGCTGGCTTCATCTTACTCTCGATGGTCATGGTATGTCCGCCTGCGAGTTGCCCCACAACCCAATGCTAACGAATCCTAGATCGTCTGGATCTTTTACTTCGGCTCAACGCCACAAGCAACGCACAGAGGCTACATTGACTCCTTCGCCCTACACAAGGAGCAGCGCAATTCAACACGCAACAGCCGACCGATTAGCCCTCATTTTGCGCACAACGGCCACGAGACGACCCAGACAAGCAACCATGCACCTCAAATGTACACATCCGCTCAACTCAACGGCTTCGAGACTTCATCGCCTGTATCGGGCTACCCTGGTGGTCTCGCAGGTCAACAATCGCAGCCCCGCTTCGGACAAGGTGCAAGGTCCGCGTCACCCGCGAACCAGACACCAACAACCGTAGCACCCATGGGCGGTATTGGGCCTGAGCAACATGATCCGAGAAACGACGTCACATCACCTACAGAATACCCATACAGAGCAAAGGCTATATACTCATATGAAGCCAACCCGGATGATGCCAACGAAATAAGCTTCTCGAAACACGAAATATTGGAGGTCTCGGACGTGAGCGGCAGATGGTGGCAGGCGAAGAAAGAAACGGGTGAGACCGGTATCGCGCCCTCGAACTATCTTATACTGCTGTGATGCGACTTTTCGGATACGGATATACCCAGCTCTTTGTACATGATCTCCACGACTGTTTCTTCTACCTTCTTCTGTGAGGGACGGCCTCAGCTCCGAGATTTGAGTGTCGGGACCACCAACCTCGCCTTTTCTCAGACATTCATGTCACTTTATCGAGCTTTTGAGGCAATTATAGGGTATCTCTGGATGTGTGGATCAAAGTCATGGATCTTGATAATTTTTGAGCAAGCTTGCCCGCCCGGCTTGCCGTGGATGTTATGCTCACGGTCTATTGGGTGTGCGGTGGTGTTTGGTGGTTATTAAAGCCTCCAGGGCGTGTGTATTTTAAGACTATTGTAGCGAATCAGTAATCTTTCACCATTCTCATTGATGAAGGAGATTGGTCGGTATATTACGAACAAGGGGCTTGTAGCAAGATTCTGGAGTGGCACGCCAGTGATAGCTAGCTTGTGGTTGGTCACAGTGTAGTCGAAGGAAGGCGGAAGCTCTGTAATGGCTTCGTATTGTATGTCACTGATGCAATTTGAT